>Ga0126369_10001604_pt1 | contig 15758 bp, 18 predicted proteins | sample PanSoiMetaPlot_1_FD_109646 | JGI IMG/M metagenome (GOLD analysis project Ga0126369, IMG submission 109646) | Tropical forest soil microbial communities from Panama - MetaG Plot_1 | ecosystem: Environmental > Terrestrial > Soil > Tropical forest > Bulk soil | place: Panama | collected 2016-02-17 | reverse complement strand
GCGCCGCGGGACAAAGATCGTTGCGGTTATTTGCGAATGCGCGTGGGACCATTCTTCTCCGGCGAGCGAGCCCTGGTTTTTGAAGATGCTGACGTATTTGAAGCGGGCGTCTTTTTTCAGGTCCGCGATGCGCGAAGCCCACACCCAGAGGACACGCTCGATCTCTTCATCACTGAGCTGAGATAGCCGGCGGTCGTGCAGAGGAGTCTCAACGACAACTTCATGGGCGCCGAGCGCGCCCATTTTGTCGTACATTCCCTCGGCCAGCCGTCCTGGATCACCCTCGACGTGATAGAGCGGGTCCGGGTGCGGAACAACGCGCACTTGCCACGCTCCCGACGCAGGCCAGGTCAAAATGGCTGGAACTTTCTCGAGTTTCGCGGGTTCGAGGGGGCATTGCTCTGGAGCCTCCCCAACGACTTCTCTTTGTCCCAGGATGACCCAGCTTTGAGTAATGGGATCTTTGCGAAGTTCCATGCAGTTCTTTTAACGGGTATAACGCGCGGGGGTGGGGCCCTGCTCCAAGCGGTGCCGGTCCCAGATGGCTCCTTCACGAGTGTAATAAGCCATTTCGAAATCCTGCGTCAATTCCAAAGCGTCGGTGGGGCAGGCGTCTTCGCACAACCCGCAAAACATGCAACGCGAGGTATCGTAGGTGAAGTTGGTGAGCACTTTTCTGCGCGTTGCGTCGTCCCTGGTCCATCCGACGACGATTAGATTTTCCGGGCACGCCAGGGCGCACAAGTTGCAACCAATGCAAAGCGTCTCGCCGGTTTCTGGATTGTTATTCAGGCGCGGTGCGCCCCGGTACCGCTCGGCGACCATCGGCCGCTCAAGGGGATACTGCTCGGTCACAATTTCTTTCGGATGCTGCATCCGGAAAGTGACGGCGAGGCCTTTGATGAAATCAATTTGGAGTAACCGCTCGAGAAGCTCCCGCATGGCTGTAGTTTGTTTCGGCAAGGCGGAATTGTCAAGCAATCTGCTTTCAGGTCGCGCCGAACCGCGCAATTGCAGGCTGTTTCTAAGTCCGTCGTCCATGCTTTGCTCGGCTTCGCGTGTTATTCTCCCGAAATATGGGTAGGGATCCCGATATCGGGTTCATGCAAGAAGCTCTCGAGGAGGCCCGTGCCGCGGCGGCCGCCGGAGAAGTTCCGATCGGGGCAGTGCTGGTATTGGACGGAAAAATCGTCGCGCGGTCCGGCAATCGGACCATTCGCGATTGCGACCCTACGGCGCACGCGGAAATCATCGTTCTTCGTGAGGCCGCCCGGGGTGTGGCCAATTACCGTCTTGGGGGCACCACTCTGTACGCGACCATTGAACCTTGCAGCATGTGCGCCGGGGCGATGATTCAGGCTCGGGTACCACGTCTGGTTTACGGCGCGAACGATCCAAAGACCGGAGCTGTACGCACTCATTTCCAGATTCTTTCCAACACCAGTCTCAATCATCAGGTTGAAATTACTTCCGGTGTTCTTGCGGCAGAATGTGCGGCGGTGATTCAGTCGTTTTTTGCCGAACGACGCTAGCCGAGCGGGCGAAAGACACACCTCAGACCGACGCATTGCCCAAAAATCGAGCGCTCTGCTAGGATGGAGTAACAACCACGCGGAGAGGTGACTGAGCGGTTTAAAGTACTCGCCTCGAAAGCGAGCGTGCGGGAAACCGTACCGTGGGTTCGAATCCCACCCTCTCCGCCAGAAAATTCTTGGCTGATGATCCTCCGCACGATTGAGCAAGTTCGCCGTATTTTCCTGATTCTTGCCGGCTTCACTCTGCTTGCGCTCGGAATTGTCATGATATTCACGCCGGGACCAGGCACGCCTGTTATCCTCATGGGTCTGGGTTTGCTTGCGGCCGAGTTTGTCTGGGCGCGGCGCATCATGGAGCGCATCAAACGCGAAACGGCGCGACTGAAAGGCGTTCTGATGCGCTCGGAGAAGTAGGACTCAGGCTTATTTGCATCATCTTCAGGAGGCTCTCTTGTCACGGCGCGATTCATCCGTTGCGGGACCCTGGGCAGGCAAATGGGCACTGGTGACTGGGGCTAGCGCGGGTATTGGCGTGGCCCTCGCCGAGGAGCTTGCTGCAGGCGGAACCAACCTGGTGCTCACCGCGCGGCGCAAAGATCGCCTCGACGCGCTTTCACAACGACTGGCTGCGACTTACAAAATAAAAACCCAGGTGTTCTCTGCTGATTTGACCGATCCTGCTGCTCCGGAAGCCATTTTTGTGTATACCCGCGACAATGGGATCGAAATCGACTTGCTCATCAACAACGCGGGCTTCGGCAAATACGGAGAACTTCATTCCGTTGCGAAAGAGACTCTGCTCGAAATGGTTCAGGTAAATTGCTCTGCAGTGGTTCACCTGACGCACCTTTTCGTGCAAGGCATGCTTGCGCGGCGCCGCGGAGACATCCTTATTCTTGCCTCGACCGCATCCTTCCAGGCGGTTCCCTACATTTCTACCTACGCGGCGACCAAGGCTTTCGACTTGTTGTTTGCGGAAGGAGTCGCGGAAGAACTGCAACCTTACGGAATCCGTGTTTGCGCGTTGTGCCCGGGCTCGACCGAATCTGAATTTCATGCCGTCGCGGGTCAGGCCAAATACATACACCGAGCGGAGACGGCGCAAAACGTGGCGCGCACCGGGCTCAAAGCTCTTGCCGCTGGAAAGAGCTACGTCATTTCGGGGCTTGGGAATTATCTGGGCGCGCACGGCGAACGACTGGTTCCGCGACGATTTGTCACACGCACTGCAGCCCGGATGTTCAAACCCGAAAAATAGCCCCCGTACCGCTAAGTTCTTGACAAAAAAGCGGTTGGCAGTTTGCCGGCATCCGGTCCCGGTTTGGACAGTTGCGTGGGAACTTATCCCTAGCGCCTTGGGAATGTACATTTAAAGCCGGGTAGAACGTCTTATAGGGGAGATGAGCATCGCGGACCAGGAAAGAGATGACGTGCTGCTCCGGCGCGCTGGGAAAGGCGACGAGGAGGCGTTTACGGCCCTCTACCGGCGCCATCAGGCGGCGCTCTATCGCTTTGCGTTGCGGATGAGCGGAAACGCCTGGGCCGCTGAGGAAATTGTGCAGGACGTTTTTATGACCCTGATGCGTGACCCAAACAAGTACGACGCAGCCCGCGGCACCCTTGGCGGCTTTCTCTATGGCGTGACGCGCAACCGCGTCCTGAAACATCTGGAGCGCTCGCCGCAGCGGGAAGTTCCCCTGGAAGAGAAAAACGAAAACGGTAACGGCTCGGGAATTGTCTTGATGGATCTAACCACGCCGGCCCTGCAGGCGGAAAAGCGCGAGCGCCGGGATCAGGTCTGGGCGGCGGTTCTGGATTTGCCAGCGGAGTTTCGCGAAGCGGTGGTGCTTTGCGAACTGGAAGAGCGGAGCTACGAAGAGGCCGCGCAAATGATTGGCTGTCCGATAGGCACGATCCGCTCGCGGCTGCATCGCGGAAGGGCTTTGCTGATGGCGCGGCTGGAGATTCTGCGCGATGCACCCCGCCGCGTGGTCCTGCCGCGGCATGCTAGCGTCGCGAAGTGAACAGCTTTTGGTGGACGAAGGAAAGTGGGAAATGACGTGCAATGAATTTGAAGAGATGGGATTGGATGTGGATCGTGACGCTTCGCTGACCGAAGCCCAGCGAGCTGCCGCGACGGCCCATGCGGCTTCCTGTCCTGGCTGCGCGGCGCTGCGGGATTCCTGGGAGACCACGCGGCTCGAGCTGCGTGCGCTGGCACAGGCGACCGACACGCTGGCCGCTCCCGCGCGCGTGGAGATGCGCCTTCGCCAGCAGTTTCGCACGCAGTATCACGCGCCTAGAGCGCGCCGCGTCGCCGTTGTCACCGCGTGGAGCCTGGCTGCGGCAGCAGTGCTTGTGGGCGCAGTGAGCTGGGTGAAATGGCATAACCATCCGCTCGGCGTTGTCGCGGTCGGGCCGCACATGCCCGCTTCGCGTCAGGGCTCGCCGGAGCAAGCGGCTGCTGCAGATTCGCAGACCCTGGTGGCCGACAATGAGCTGGGCGATTTCACTTTGTTGCCGGGAGTCTTGCCGGCGGACACGGACGGTTCCGCCATTCTGAGCGTTCGCATGCAACGTGGCGCACTGGGCGTGCTCGGACTGCCGGTCAACGAAGACCGCGCCAGCGAATGGATTCAAGTGGACTTGCTCGTCGGGAACGACGGATTGCCGCAGGCCGTCCGCCTGCCTGAATCCGAGTGAACGAGCAAATATTTTTGCAGGTCGGGAGAGAAGAGGAGAAGAAAAGAATGAATCGCAACTTGATCCGGAGTTTGATCCTCGGGTGTTTGCTGGTGCTCTACGCGGGAATCGCGGGAGCACAGCAGTCGCCGCTTCCCCCGCCTCATGCGGCGGGCCTGCTGCAAGCCGGGCCGGACGGTGAACTTCCGCCGCCTCCCTTCGGGGAGCGCATGGAGCTGCTCGGCTTCGGCGGAATGCACGGCGGAAAAGTGGTGACCGGCGCGCCGTTCAGCGCCGTCGCTGTCTCGGAAACCACGCAAACCCTCGCAGATGGCAATCACATCACGCGGAAGACACAGAGCAATGTTTTCCGTGACAGCCAGGGACGCGTTCGCAGGGAAATCACGCTTTCGGGCTTTGGGCCGATGGCCGGTTCCGAGCAGCCGAAGTCGTTCGTGGTCATCAACGATCCGGTAGCCCGCGCAACTTTCATGCTGTATCCCAGCCAGAAAACCGCCGAGAAGATGGGAAGGCCCTTTGCCAGAAGGAACGGCCCCATGAATCAGGCAATGAGAGAAAACGGAGAGCTCCGGCAAGAGCAAAACAAGGCCAACCTGAAGAGAGAAGACCTCGGCACGCAAACCATCGCGGGTGTGACCTCGCAGGGGACTCGCATCACCAGAACGATTCCTGCCGGGCAAATCGGAAACGAGAAGCCGATTACCGTCGTGCACGAATCCTGGTATTCCAACGACTTGCAAACCGTTGTGATGAGCAAGCGAACCGACCCTTGGTCCGGGGAGACGACCTATTCCCTGACAAACATCCAGCGCGCGGAGCCGGATGCAACGCTCTTTGCGGTGCCGTCGGATTACACCGTGACCGAAGGCCATCCGGGACCGGGAGGCAGAATGCGCCGCCGTCAGGGGTCGCCTCCAGCGGAAAACTAGTTTTTTGTCGGCTGACTTTTTTGTGAGCGGTTTTAAGTAACCCCGAGCTTCTCTCCTGAAGACGGCACGCCCTTTTCGTGGCAACCCCCATCGCCGCGGAAAGGGCGCCGCCGTTTTTGGGGAGAGCTTGTTTGCTCTAACGGCCGCTTATGGCCCTGTCGAGGAGTTCGACAACGTGAAGCACGTTCTGGTTGAGGTGATGAAGGGTGACGCCGGCCCGGAGTTGCAGGATGCAGCCTGGGTTCGCGGTCGCGATAGTTTCGGCGCCGGTGGACTGAGCGTGGCGCATTTTCTCCGCGAGCAATTGCAATGAAGTTTCAGTTTGCGTGACGTTGTAGGTTCCCGCCGAGCCGCAGCAGATTTCCGAATGCGGCAATTCCACAAAATCAAGATCGGGAATCCCGCGCAACAGTTTGCGCGGTGCTTCCCGGATTTTTTGTCCATGCAGCAAGTGGCAGGAATCCTATACGTGACACGAAGACGCAGCGAGCCGAGCTTCGCCGTAAGCCCCAGGTCCACAAGAAACTCCGCAACGTCGCGTGTCTTGGCCGCGAAGGCGCGGGCCTGCGCATGTTCGAGCTCGTGCGTCGAAAAAAGGTGATCGTATTCCTTCATTGTGGAACCGCAGCCGGCAGCGTTTGTAACGATCGCGTCAAAATCGTGCAGCTGAAATGCTTCCAGGTTCTTACGCGCGAAGCCGCGCGCGGCATCGCGAAAGCCAGCGTGAGCGGAAAGCGCGCCGCAACAAGACTGCTCCTTTGGCACAACCACTTCGCAGCCGTTGGCCGTGAGCACGCGGATGGTGGCTTCGTTCAGCCGGGAAAACGTGACATTCGCGATGCAGCCGGCGAAAAACGCCACTCGCGCGCGGCGCGGTCCCACGGGAGCGAACGTCGAGCCAAAACGATTGAAGAAAAAGTCGCCGTCAATCTGCGGAAGAAGCCGGTCGCGTTCCGCTAATCCAACCAGTTTGAGGATGCCGATTCCGCGCGCGACGGCCTGGATGCCCGAGCGCTGGTATAGACGGAAAACCCGCGCGGCATCCTCGATGAAATGGGAAGCGGAAAGAAAATCGCGAAAAAAGAAGTTGCGCGCCACCTGAGCGATCCAGGAGCGCTCGTGACGGCGCTCGATGCGGGCGCGCGCATGCTCGACGAGTTTCCCGTACTCAACTCCGGAGGGACAGGCAGTCTCACACGCGCGACAGTCGAGGCACTTGTTAATGTGATCGACGAACCCTTGGCTGATACGCGCTTCCGGCTGAGACTGGCCGCTCGATTCGCCCTGGAAAACGCGGAACATCTGCTGGATTCGGCCCCGAGGCGAGTCTGCTTCCAAATTCCACAGGCGATACGTGGGGCAAGCGTTCAAGCACAAACCGCAGTGGATGCACCGCGTGTAGTCCTCGTACACAGGCGACGGACCGGAGTTGGGGTTCTGTGACAATGATTTGCCTGCTCAGCATGGATGATTCTACGGAAGTTCACACGGCGTGACGAGAGGCGTTTCAATGTTCGAAAGGCCGCGAACCGGAAGGAGTGTTGACGTTATTGCTGAGGATTCTGGGGCGGCTGCTGCGGGTTTTGCGGATTCTGCGGATTCCCCGGATTCTGCCCCGGCTGTTGGCCCGTCGGATTTTGCACCGGTTGGCCAATGGGCTGACCGATAGGCTGCCCAATGGGCTGACCACCAAAACCAGTTCCAGTTTGCATGCCGGGCTGGCCCATTCCAAAAGAATCCTTCGACGGATCCCAGATAAACTCGAACAGGCGGTAGTTCTTGGCCTTGTCGTAAACCATGATGGATTTCTTGTTGATTTTGCTGCCCACTCCGATAATGTTTCCACCCATGATCGTGGGCGGGTCGTCGGTCGGAATCGGGGTGTCGGCAGCCGTGCCCGTCGATTGATCGGCGGAGACCGCAGCGCCCGTCGTGGCCAGCGGATTTGCGGAGTTTGCAGGGTTTGCAGAGTTAGCGGAATTGCTGCCAAACCCAGTGGTAGTTCCAAACCCGTTTGAAGCTCCAAACGCACTGTTACTTGGCGTTCCCGGTGGCGATCCCGGCTGTCCAAATTGAGATGCATTACCGGGCAGACTTTGCATGCCGGAGCCCATCGCTGCCCCGTTCATCGAACCAATGGCGGTGCCGGTGCCCAATCCCCCCGGAATTTGCCCAAATAAGGGAGTCAGCGGTTGAGGTTTCAAGCTGCCGATGAGCTGGCCTGCCGGACCCACATAGATCAGCCTCCAGGAGCCATCTTGCGCGTTCATCGGGTCCTTGTAAGCCTGGCGCATAAAGCGCAACGAGCCGATTTTCGGCTTGGTCAGGTCGTCGATACTCGTAGGGAAACGCCCCAATTTCCGGTAATACAGCTTGACGCCGCGCGTGTATTGCTTGCCGCGCCAAATCATCTCTTTTTCTTTTTCGCGCTGCCCCTCGGTCTTGAGGTTTGGAGCCACCATCGTGGCCATGATCAGCAGCATGGTGGCCATGAAGATCACCATCAACAAGGCATACCCTTGTTCTCGGTGCTCCCGCGAATTTCGACGGCGACCCATGATTACGGCTGTTGACCAGGTGGTGCTGCTTGTTCCTCGAGCGGGGCCGTTCCGGGGCGGCCGGTGGAAATCTCTGCAAATTCGATGTGGTCGTTTCCAATCCTTATAATCCGGAAGCGCTTTAATAAGACATCACCCTCGCCAAGGATATGTACTTCGTCGCCGTCGTAGAAGAAGGCCCGGCGTGACGGACCGTTGAGGCCGCTGCCGTAGCCGTAGAATTTTACGTTCGCTGGAAGAACCGGCGGGGGCGGGGGAGGATCAATGGGCTTAGGTTGCGGGAGGTCGTAAACCTTAAATTTATTCTCAGCCTGAGCAACTCGCGCCGCAGGAGCCGCAGGTCCTGCCCCAGGGCTGAAGGGGTTGCGCCCTGAACCCTTATAATCAGCACTCCGGACGCGCCCTATTTCTTCCAGATTAATGTGTGGGTTGGGAACATCAATAAGCCGAGGATCCTGTAGGTTTGGAGTCGCATCAGCGGTTACAACGCGCTTGTCCCGGAAATTCCACCCCCACACGATGGCCCCGGCAACTATCAATATAAAGAGAACGCCGATTTGTCGCTTTTGCTTCATGCCCCCGCCCGAAAGTACGTCTTGAGATGTAGCCCGACTTTGATGACGTTGGCAGGCCCTTTAAGGTTGTCCTTTTGCGGGGCCAGCGCCAAAGACTCTACCTCATAAATATTGGCCGAACGTTGCAGCCCATTCAAGAAAAGAATTACGTTCTTGTAGTCCCCCTCTATGGTTGACTCCATTGCCACTTCGATCAATCCGCGCGATGGCACCGGGGTCGGCTTCAAGCTCACATCCGGGGGCTTTATTCCGCTCTTCTTGGCGACGTCATGGAGTTCGGACAAAACTGAGGAATACCCGGAGCTGGCGGGCAGAAGCATGTGCTCGAACTTCTCGCAATCGCGCTGCGTATTCGGCATATCCGCTCGGATTTGCTCCGCCCTGGCAACCGAAGCCTTCAACTTCTTGTTGTAGTCTTCCAGCCTAGTTATCGCAGGCCCGGGCGTCAGAGGCTGGGAAGTAAACTGATAACTATAGGCAGCCAAGGCCAGGTCGGCCACCACAAGACAAATTACGCCGCCCAGAATAGCCTGTTTGCGAGTTGTGAAATCGCGCGCCATCAAGTCCCCGAATAATACGTGGACAACTGAACGACTCTTTGGTCGTTGACCGGACCAGTGGATGCTGTCGGCTCAAACTCATGTTGGATTTGCACCTCCGAGAATTGCTTGGAGGTTTCCAGTGCCCGCACGAACTCCAACTCCACCTCACCGCTGGCGGCGCCAAAGGTCAGGGTGAGCTCGACGTGCCCGGATTCCTGCTTGGGCTCAACACTGATAATGCGCACGCCGCCTGGCAAGAGGTGCTCCAAGTCCATGAACATTTTCGTCCAGTTGAAGCTGCGCACGGCGATGATTCCGTTAATAAAGGCGGCGCGGTCGTGAATGTCGGCAATGCTCTTTTGCTTGAAATAGCGCTCCAGCTCGTGTTCCCTGGCCTCATACTCGGCGCGCTCCTCGTTGATCCTTGCCGTGCGCGCAAGCACTTCTGTCGCCGCTCTGCGAACGGAATAAACGTGCCATCCCAGCGCGAGAAACACGGCCGCGGCAACGAACGCAGAAAGGCTCGCCCCCGCCAGGAAACGCCTGTGCGATTCGAGTGGCTTTGTCGCTAAATTCAGCCGAACTTCCATTCCTGCCTGGCTCCTCACCTCAAAGAAATCTCTACTTAACTACGATGCAGCATCCAGCCCACCAGTCCATCCAGGTCTCGGTCGGCCAGCTGCCGCGCATCGTCTTTGATAATTCCTTCCGAATGCGCGGAATTCAATAAGGACTTTACCTCGCAATGAAATTCCCGCTCTATTGGTTCGGAAAACTCACCGAGTCTTACGCCAAGGCCCGCGATCCGAACCGAGGCAATGGCCTCATTCCAGGTATCCTGAAAGTAGGCCGCGACTGGAAAAATCTCTTCGAGCAGCATCTGCGGAGTAAGGCCGGCGCCGTTCGCTGGAAGCTCCGTGCAGCGATAACCGCAAAGCGACCCGCCTCGCACGATGGCCGTGGTCAGCGAAGAGCCCGAAATGCGCGCCATTAAAACGGGCCGGCTGCCCTCGAGCAGCGAAAGCGCCGCAAGCGAAGAGCTAAGCACAACGCCGGGTTGCAGCCCGACTCCTTCGGCAAGCGATTCGTATTCCTTGATAATGCGCATCCGAGCCAGCGCCGTGACGATATCCACGCCCGCATCGCGCGGCGCCTGGCGAAAATACGAGATGATGGTTTCGTCGGGCTCGAACGGCACGCTCTTCTTGAGTTTCCAACGCAACAATGGAATCGCTTCTTCCGACGAGCGCGGGAAATCCTCGAAGTGCTGCACAAAAACGCGGATCACTGGATCAGGAAGAATCAACGCGACGTCCTCGGCCTTGGTACGAAGCCGGTCGCACGCCTTGGCGACGGCGTTCCTTACGGGGCCCGCATTCACCAGGTTGGTCTCCACGGCCGAAGGGATCACCGCCCCCGGCGGAAACATTTCGACCGCGAAGGCATCGAGCGATCCAGAGCCTCCCCATCTCCCCACCGCAACTCGATCCGCAGCAATTTCCATAGCTACCGGAGGATGCGGAATGGCATCCAGCCAACGCGCCACGCGGCGGGCGAGGCCGGTCTTATAAATGCCTTCACGAACTGCAGTAGCGCTACTCATCGACAAAGGTCACCTTGTTAATTTCCTTGATGGTGGTCATGCCGGCTTTTATCTTGCCCAATCCGCTTTCGCGCAACGTGGCCATTCCCTCTTCGCGCGCGGCTCGCTTGATTTCAGAAGTGGGGCGGCGATCCACAATCATTTCGCGGATGCGGTCGGTCAGGTCCATTAATTCGCAAATCGCCGTGCGCCCGTGGTAGCCGGTACCCGAGCATTCCAGGCATCCGAGGCCCTCGAGCAAACTCCCGTTTCCCCAAACTGCGGGATCCAGCCCTAATTCCTTGAGTTCTTCCGGGGTGTAGTTCCTGGGCTGCTTGCAATTCGGACAGATGACGCGCACTAAGCGCTGCGCCAGAATGCAGTTCAGCGCGGACACAAAGTTGTAAGGCTCGACGCCCATATTTACGAACCGGCCGATGACGTCCGTCACGTTGTTAGCGTGGACCGTGGTAAAAACCAGGTGGCCGGTAAGCGCGGATTGAATGGCGATTTGCGCGGTTTCCTGGTCGCGGATTTCGCCGACCATGATTTTGTCGGGATCGTGCCGCAAGATGGAACGCAAGCCTCGGGCAAACGTCAGGCCTTTCTTCTCGTTGACCGGAATCTGCGTGATGCCGCGCACCTGATACTCGACCGGGTCTTCAATGGTGATGAATTTGTCGTCGTCGCTTTTGATTTCATTGATGGCGGCGTACAGCGTGGTCGTCTTGCCGGAGCCGGTCGGGCCCGTCACGAGCACCATGCCGTACGGTTCATGAATGTAGCGGCGGAAGCGATAGAGTTCTTCCGCAGAAAAACCAACAACGTCCAGCGTCAAGTTTGCAAATTTCTCGGAAAGCGTTTCTTTGTCGAGCACGCGCAGCACGGCGTCTTCGCCGTGACTCGCAGGCATGATGGAAACCCGCAGGTCGATGTAACGCCCCTTGTACTTCACGCGGAAGCGCCCGTCCTGAGGAACGCGGCGTTCGGCGATATCCAGTTCGCTCAAAACTTTAATGCGTGAGAGGACGGACGAATGATGTTCCTTTGCGATCGGCTGCATGGCGTGCTGCAAGACGCCGTCAATGCGGTACTTCACGGCCACTTCGGTGTCGCGCGCCTCAATGTGAATATCGCTGGCGCGGCGTTCAAGCGCAGTAAAGATGATGGTCTCAACCAGGCGGACTACGGGACTGGCGGTGCTGTCCCGCGTCAGGCGGTCGCCGGAAATGGTCTCTTCTGTCTCCTCTTCTTCCTTGGACGCCTGAAGAGCAAACGCTTCGGTGGCTTGTTCGAGAACGCGCTGTGACTGTTCGGTGCGCTTTAAGACATCGGCTATTTGCCGTGCCGTGGCAACGCGGATCAGGGGCTTCTTACCAAGCAAGAGCGTCAGTTCGTCGCTGCTGTGCACCAACCCAGGATCAGCCGCGGCTATGGTGAGAACGTTACCCTGCGCCTCGAGGGGCACGAAGTTGTAACGGAACATCAGATCCGCGGAAATCGTGCGAATCAACTCCGGGTCAATACGCTGCTCGCGCAGATCAACGAACGCGTACCGATACCTTTCGGCCAGCTTGCGCGCATACTCGCGTTCGTGCTCCTCATCGCCGCCTGAGGCGCCTGGCGCTGGAGGAAGATGTTCGGTGGTAGCCATAGCCCCTACTTTGGTGCCCCTGCCCCGTTGATGGAGAACGAAAAGATAGGCAAATAGAGTGAAATCAGAATGAAGGCAACGAATATTCCCATGATGATCAGCAGAATCGGCTCGATCACCGCGACCATCGCGCCGAGTCGCAAATTCACTTCTTCTTCGTAGAATTCCGCCACGCTGTTCAACATCGGCGAAATCGCGCCGCTGGACTCGCCGACTTCAATCATATCCACTGCCATCTGCGGCATCACGCCCAGTGAAGAAAGCGAGCCTGCCAGTGATTCACCCTCACGCACCATTTTTGTGGCTTGCCCGACCGTGCCCTGCAGCAGCTTGCTGGTAATGGCTTCTGTGGCCGTTTGCAAGCCTGCCACCAGCGGCGTGCCGCCGGTCAAAAGCGTAGCCAGCGTCCGGCAAAATTGCGCTACTTGGAACTTCAGCAGTGTGTCTCCGATCAGCGGCACGCGGAATTTGAACCGGTCGAACGTAGTTCCGCCCTCTTCCGTGCGTGACCACAGAAAAACGCCCACCGCCGTTACCATCAGGGCCGCCACGAGTCCCAGGAAGTACATCCGGTAATCCACGGTCAGCGCGATCAGGATCTTCGTAGGCGTCGGAAGTTCCACATTCAAGTCCTTGTAGAGCAGTGCGAACTTTGGAATGACGCCAGTAACCAGGTACGTCACAATGACGATAGCAACGCAAATCAGCAAGGTCGGGTAAACGAGCGTAGCGATGATCTTTTTTTTCACCCCCGTGCTGACACGCTGATAGCCGATGTAGTAGTCCAGCACGCCTGGTAGGTTGCCGCTCTTTTCACCAGCCAGGATGGCCGTCGAGTAAACCTTGGAAAACACGCCTGCTTGATCAATCGCTTCGGAAAGTGACTTTCCTTCCCGCACGTGATCCCGAATCTGCGCGACGACGGGCCTCAGTTTCGGAGAGGTGGCGCGCGTGGCCAGCAGGTCCAGCGCCTTCAAAATCGGCAACCCGGCCTTGATTAATGTATTGAACTGCTGGTTTAGAATCAGGAAATCCGAACCGCCCACCTGGCGTCCGCTCTTCCGCCGAATCAGGCTCCCCAGGCGTCCGCCACGCGACTCGACGGAGTAAATGTATAGCCCGCGGTCCGCGAGCTTCTGGCGTGCTTCGTCGAGAGTGTTCGCGGCTTCGACGTGCGAAAAAACACGCCCGTCGGCATCGGCCACGCGACAGACAAATTCACCCATAGACTTTCAGTTTACCTCATCTACATGATATGCGTAGGCGGTCCTGGGGGTTGGCCGTTCCTGACGGGTACGGGAGCGGTTCCTACGGGGGGTTTATGGACTAGCCGATTTCTGGGCCGCCCCCAGTTCCCCGTTCACAATGGCCACGCCGCGCGGAACCTGGAAGCGAAAAAACGAATCTTCGACCTTGGGATTGAATTGCCAGTTTGTGAAACGAAACTCGATGCCCACGCCCCCCGGATCATTGACCAAAACGCGGACGAGTTCTCCAGAACTTTCAACGACTTCCAGATAAGCAATCTCCTGAACTCCGGCCTCGCCAGTCCGACCGTCGGCGTCCTTCCCCTCCTCTGACTTAGACGCGCCCCGCAGCGCACAGTAGAGCACGACATCCGTAGAATTTGCCGAGGCTTGTTGCTGAGCGATTCCAATTTTATTACAAATCCGCGAAAGCTTCATCTCCCCGGCCAACAAGGCCAGCGGCGTCCGCCAATCCGTGCTCTTCTTTGCTGAAACGCGTGTAACGGTATGATCCGCGGGAACATAAAACCAGGCATTCTTGCCGTCCACCAGGAATACGTTTTTTTCAGGCGCTTCATATTCCCAGCGCATTTTGCCTGGGCGTTGGAAGTAGGCTTTCCCGGCTTCCGTGCGAACCAGCCTGTCGCTTTCTGAATACCGCTCTAGAAAGGTAACTTCCAGGCGAGATGCGCCTCGATACTTTGCCTCAAAACGTTGCTGAATGGCGGCGAGTGCCGCCTTACCGGTAGCGGCTTTCGTATCCGGAACGTTCTGGCCAGTACAAACGGGCCATAGCGAAGAAAACAGGAGGGCGCACCATTCAACTTGAACTATTACACGCAAGCACAGAAGTATACCAGGGACGGAACCACTCCCGCTCCGGGTCGCAGCGAAACCTAATTGCCAACCGGGCCCGAGGTTCCCGCCACGCTCGCGATGCCCCCGCAAGATCCCGCTGCCAAACCGATGGGCGCGGGGCCCGGGGTGACGTACTTAATTACGCCCGTAGCGTCGGAGCAGAATGCGCGCACGCCGGTTGTCTGCACCGTGTTGGCCGTGGCGTTGACCTCAAAGCCGTTAAATATGCCGCCGACCTGGTTTGTTCCGCCTGCGGCAAAAGTGTAACCACTCTTGCTGAAGGGTGGAACGCTGATCAGGTCGTCAATCAAACAAGCGTTTGCCGCCGTCGCTCCGGCCGCGCAAGCTGGCTGCGGGCCCCCAAGATTCGGCAGGGCTGCGGCGTACCCACTGCCCCAGCTCGACGCATAGGTTCCTTCGGCGGTGTTAATTTGACGAATGGAGGAAACTGCACTGGACTCATTTGCGGCTATCTTGGACCTGAACAAGCTCGGAATTGCGATCGCGGAAATAATCAGAATGATAAAAACCACGATCAGAAGCTCGATGAGCGAAAACCCCTTCGCAGCTGCCTTTCCCATCCTGAGGTTCGACCGAAGCCCACGTGTATTCATGGCCCACTCCTTTCCCCGTGTCTCGACAGCGCCAAATGCCCGCTGCCATCAAAAAGTTGCGCTAGCTTACTCCCGCCATAAGCAGGAGCGCAATGAATTTAAGGGGCAGGTCGTGGTGTCATTGGGTACCAATCCCGGGGGACAGCAGAAACGATATGGGCAAGGCTAGGACCGTTAGAGGCGGAGGAAAATTCTGCGGCAAAAAGAAAAAAGGGGAGGAAGGTTCCTCCCCGAACACCCTGATGTGATGTCGAATCTAGTTTCCGACGAGCAGCGTCAGAACTGTGGCGCACGTTCCCGCGCCAGTTCCGATGGCGACGCCGGTGGTGTTGGCCCGCAGCACGCCGGTCTGATCCGAACAGAATGCCCTCTTTCCGGTCACGTCCACAACCGTCGGCGTTGCGTTCGCCTCAAAGCCATTGTTCACGCCACCGACTGGCGTATTGCCCGCCGCGGCAAAGCTGTAGCCGCTCTTTGTAAACGGCGCCACGCTCAAACCCTGATCGATAATACAAGCCGCAGCTGCGGTTCCAAGCAGGCAGGGCGGCGGTCCGCCGAGATTGGTTATGGCGGGGGCGTAACCCGATCCCCAACTCGACGAATACGTCACTTCCGCAGTGTTGATCGTTCGGAGCGAGGAAACGGCGGAGGCTTCGTTGGCCGCGATCTTCGAGCGCAGCAAATTGGGTATGGCTATCGCCGCAATGATTAGGATGATAGCCACTACGATTAGCAATTCTATGAGAGAAAAACCACGTTCCTTCTTCATAGCCTCACCTAGAGAGCTTGCTTCCTAGTAGTTCTTCTTGGACACAGCCACTCGCTATTTGATGAGCACGCGAGATGCCACAGAGAGAACCTTCCGTACTGTCCGATTGCGGAACTCTTACCCCTGTTTGCCCTCGCAAAGGCAAAGCTTGGTGCTTTCTTTTCGGGCACAAAAAAAGGGAGGAAGCGAACT
>Ga0126369_10001603_pt1 | contig 15758 bp, 10 predicted proteins | sample PanSoiMetaPlot_1_FD_109646 | JGI IMG/M metagenome (GOLD analysis project Ga0126369, IMG submission 109646) | Tropical forest soil microbial communities from Panama - MetaG Plot_1 | ecosystem: Environmental > Terrestrial > Soil > Tropical forest > Bulk soil | place: Panama | collected 2016-02-17 | reverse complement strand
TGAAGTCGACGAGGGAGCTCAACCGCAGCGCCCACGCCAGGATGCTCATCCCGGCCACCACCAGCGCCGTGAGGGCCGCGATGGCGGCCCACCGATCCGGGTCGCCGGCGGCCATGCCGGCGATGCTGGCGCCGACCAGGATCGAGATGGCCGACGTCGGCCCGACCGCGAGCTGGCGCGACGAGCCGAATAGCGCGTAGAGCAACCCCCCGGCCAGGTAGCAGTAGACGCCGGTTTGCGGCGGCAGCCCGGCGAGCGTGGCGTACGCGAGCGCCACCGGGATCGCGTAAGCGGCAAGGGTCACGCCCGCGACGGCGTCCCGAGTCAGCCACGCGCCCTGGTAGGAGCGAAGCCACTGCGCCGGCGGGAACGCCGCACGCCAGCCGGTCACCGGTGGGGGCGGCGCGTTCACCTGGGTCGTCGCGCCGGCGAGTCCTCGGGCGCGGTCAGGGAGGGGAGGAGCTGCCGGTAGATCATCCCGATCGCAGCGACGATGATGCCGGTCGACCAGCCCAGCATCAGCACCCCGACCGCCGCCTCAAGCGGGCCGAGCAGGCGCCAGAGCTCGGGGAGCACGACGTCACCATAGCCGACGGTCGTATAGCTCGTGAGCGAGAAATAGGCCGCGGTCTCGAGGTCGGGCAGCGCGCCGACCAGCACGAAGAAGAGGGCCCACACCACCGCCTCGGCGAGATGCAACAGCAGCAACGCGCTCGCGAGCTGCGCCATGAAGCGCTCCGCGCGGAGCTGGCCCGGACGATCCTCGGAGCCTGTCCAGAGTCTCGCCACGCGCCGCACAGAGGCCATGGCGCCGACGCCGTGGATGATCACGGTCATCGCCGTTAGGCCGAGCGCAGCAAGGATCACCTTGAGCACGTGCTCACCCCGCCATCGGGATGAAGTAGCGCGATGAAAGGTGCTCGGTCGAGCGGACGATCAAGCGCCAGGGCTTCACGCCGCCGCCGTTCCGGGCGCAGCGCTCACTTCCGCGGACCGCTCTCGGCGGCTGTCTTCGGTTCGCCGACTGGCGGCTCGGCCGGGCGCTCGTCGAAGCCGCCGCCGAGGGCGAGGTACAGGTTGACGCGTTGCACGAGGCGCTCGCTCTGCACCCGCAGCAGCGTCGTGCGCGCCGCGTACAGCGCGAGGCTCTGCTGCTGGACCCCGCGCAGGTCGCCCGAGCCGACCCGGTAACGGGTGTTCGCGAGCTCGAGCGCGCGAGCGTTGTCGACGACCGCCTGCTTGAGGATGGTCTCGCGCTCGCCAAGCGTGAATTCCGCCGACAGCGCGTTCTCCACTTCTCCGAACGCGCGCGCCCCGATCCGCCCGTACTCCGCCACCGCCTGCTTCTGCTCCGCAGTCTTGATCTCGACCTGGGACTGCAGCTGGCCGCCGAGAAAGAGTGGCGCGACGAGCGAGGCGCCTGCGCTCCACACCGGATTGTCGTGCTGCTTGAGCACGAAGAGATCGCTCGAGATGCTCGTCACGGCCGCGGTGAGCGATATCTTGGGCAGTCGCGCCGCCTTCGCCTCCTCGACGCGGTAGAACGCGGCGGCGACGCGCCGCTCCGCGGCCACCACATCCGGACGGCGCTCGAGCAGCTCGGACGGCATTCCCGCTGGCACCGGCCCAGGCGCCGCCGCGAGCTGCGCCGGCACGTTCACCGCCGCGGCCGGATAGCGACCAGCAAGGGCTTCCAGCGCTCGCAACGACTGCTGGTTCGCGAGATCGAGGTTCCGGACGCTGTCGAGGTAGGTCGCAAGATTCGCCTTCGCGAGCGTCACGTCGTACTCGTCGCCGCTGCCGACACGCATGCGGTCCTCGGCGAGGCCGAGCTGCCGATTGGACGCGCCGACCATGTCCTCGGCGATCGCCTTCTGCAGCCGCGCTTCGGTGGCGAGGAACCAGCTCTTGGCGACGAGTGCCGCGATCGACTGGCGCGCGTATTCGGCGTCGAGCGCCGCGGAGCCGTACTGGCTCTGCGCCGCCTCGCGCCCGGCGCGGACGCGCCCCCACAGGTCGAGCTCCCAGTTCAGGAAGACGCCGACGCCTGTCAGCCCCGACGAGTCGCCGCTCATCTTCCCGCCGCCGCGGGCGAGCAAGGTCACCTGCGGGTAGAGCGTTGCCCCCGCGAGCTTGACGTAGCCCGCGGCCTGCTCGACGCGCGCCGCGGCGACCTGCAGATCCGGGTTGTACGTCAACGCCTCCTGGACAAGCGCGTCGAGTTGCGGGTCGTTGAACGACGCGAGCCAGCGATCGCCGACGGCACCGGACGGCTCCGGCTGCGCGGTCCATTTCGGCGGCGTCTTGAAGTTGGGTAACGCCTGTTGCGCGAGCTCGCCGCGCTCCGGCGCGGGTTTCAACGCGCACGCGGCAAGCGCCGCGGCGACTGCGACCGACAGGATCGGGCGGAGTGCCTGCATCGCGTCAGTGCAGCTTCAGGATCAGGTAATTCAGGTACGAGCCGACGCGAAGAATCACCTTGCGGATGATGTGGACCGCGTGCAGGTGGTCGGTGTAGATCGCGGCGTCTCCCGCCGCGCCGGCCGCGAGAAACTGCGGCTTGTCGCGGTCGGCGATGTCGAACTTGACCGCGTATCGGCCGGGCGGTTGAGCGACGAAGCCGGAGAGTGGGACCGTCCCGCTCGCCGGCAGCTGCCCCTGCCCCTGTGCCCAGATGACCGAGTCGACCTTTGCCTTGATGATCCTCCCGGGGAGCGTCTTGAGCGCGAACTCCGCCTCGTTGCCCGGCTGGATCTGGTGCAGCTCGTTCTGGTGGTACAGCGCGACCACCTGGCCTTCGGCCTCGACGAGCGTCATCACCGCGTTGAGGGGAAGGCCGGCGACGAAGCCGCCCGGCCGCAGCTGCAGGTTGACCACGTAGCAATCGCACGGCGAGCGGGTCGTGGTCTGGTCGAGCAGCCATTTCGCATTCGCGAGCTGGGCCCGGATCTGCGCGACCTGGGCGAACTCGCCGTTCGACTTCGCGCCGAGCTTCTGCTGGACCTGCCGCTCGCTCGCGATCGCCTGTCCCTCGCCGGCGCGCGCCTGGGCTTCCGAGCTGCGGGCGGCGGCGAGCTGGCCGGTGAGCTCCTGCACGTCGGTCTCGGCCTGCTCGAGATCGAACCGATTGCCGGCGCCGCTGGCCGCGAGCTCGCGGAATTGCGCGACGCGTTTCCGCGCGAGCTCGAGCCTGGCGCTGACCTCGCGGGTGCGGCTCGTGGCCTGGTCGATCGCGCCGCGCGTCTCCGCGATCTTGGCCTTCGCGCCCTTCACCGACTCCTCGAGCTCGCGCTGCGAGGCTTGCGCGTTGGCGAGCTGCGCCTCCAACGTGTTGACGTCGAGCTGGTACGGGGTCGGGTCGACCTGGAACAGGATGTCGCCTTTCTTCACCAAGCGGTTGCCTTCCTCCACCGGCACCTCGATGACCCGTCCCTTGACCTGGGAGACGATCGGGATCGTGTACTTGTAGACGCGCACGTCGGACGACGAGGGCGCGAAGATGTTGAGGAGCAGGATCAAAGCGGCCAGCCCGACGACCGGGATGATGACCACGGTGACCTGGGTCCCGGTGTTCCACGGCAGCCACTTCAGCTTGATGAAGATCAGCCAGACGAAGAACGAATAGATGCCGAGGAGGAGGAGTTCCATTAGGCCTTGACCCCCTTCCGCTCGCTCGCCGGAGCGCGCTCGACCGCTGACGCCCGCTCGGTCACTTCCGGGAGCCTGACCCGCGCGAGATCGTCCTTCAGGGCTCTCAGCTTCGGCGGCAGGGCGCCGCGCGCCTCCATGGCCTCGAGATCCTCTCGTAGGTGGACGATCTCCTCGCGCAGAAGCTCGCCGGCGCGGTGCTTCTCCGCCATCTCATCGTAATAGTCCTCGTGCCTGTCGGTGCCATAGGCGACGCGGTACGCCACGGGCTTCGTGTAGGCCCACAGCCACGCGATTGGCCAGAGCAAACCGCCGAACACGAGCGATAGCAGGCAGAGGGTCTGGATCGCGTCCCGCTGCGGGTGATGGCGCTTGTGCGCGATCTTCTCCGGCAGGACGTGGACGATCCAGAACAGGACGATGACGACGCACGGCACGACGAAGATGACGAAGAGCGCCAGCCAGTCGGCCACCGTGTCGAGCAGGTCGCCGGACAGAAACGATGCTCGGGCCGGTGCGGCGCCGAGCATTGCGAGCCACCAGCCGAGGAATTGCAGGGCGCCGCGCGCCGGGCGCCTCGAAAGCCGCTTGCTCAAAACTTCCCTCCTGTCAAAGCCGGGCCCCCCTCCCGCGCGTTGCCCGCATTTTGGGTTCTGCCCGAGGATGCCCGGAATCCCACCAAAGTAGGATCCTAGCTTGATCTGGACCCGCTAGCGTCTCCGAAACCCGACCGCTGCAGGCGTCCCCTCGCACGCTGGCGTGCAATGCCTGGCTTGGGCATACTTCCTCTCTGCCCCGCAGCAGCACGAAATCCGGGACGACGGCTCGTCCCGCCTTGCGACCACGAGATCAGAGGACCCAGATGTTCGGCCGAGCAATTGCTCCTGCCCGATCCGTCGCATGGCTCGCGGCTGCGGTAGCGCTTGCCGCGGCCTGCTCGAAGGAGGCACCGCCGCTGCAGCGGCCGCCGCCCGAAGTAACCATCATCACCGTCGAGCCGCGCGATATCCCCGTCACGTTTAGCTTCGTCGCGCAGACCGAGAGCTCGCGGCAGGTCAACATCGTCGCGCGCGTCTCGGGCTATCTCGACAAAATCGCCTTCCAGGAAGGCGAGGTCGCGAAGGAGGGCCAACTCCTCTTCCAGCTCGACCCGAAGCCGTTCCAGGCCCAGCTCGAGGCCGCGCGGGGCGAGCTCCAGGCCCAGCAGGCGCGGTTCACCACGGCCCAGGCGAACCTCGGCCGGGTGAAGCCGCTCGCGCAGCAGAACGCGCTCTCGCAGTCCGACCTCGACAAGGCGCAAGGCGAGTTCGACGCCGCGAAGGCCGCCGTATTTTCGGCCAACGCGAAGGTGACGGAGGCCGAGCTCAATCTCGGCTACACCACCATCCGCTCGCCAGTGACCGGGCTCGCGAGCCGGTCGCTGCAGCGCCAGGGTGCCTACATCAACGCGCAGGGCGACACCGCGAATCTCACCTACGTCGCAGCGATCGACCCGATCTGGGTGAACTTCAGCGTGTCGCAGAACCAGGCGGCGAAGCTGCGCGAGGAGATCGCGAAAAAGCAGGTGATCGAGCCGAAGAACCGCAACTACGAAGTCGAGATCATGCTGTCGGACAACACGCCTTACCCCTACAAGGGAAAGATCAACTTCGCCGACCCGTCCTTCAGCCAGGACACCGGCTCGTTCCTCGTGCGCGCGGTGCTGCCGAACCCGAAGCACGACCTGCGGCCGGGAATGTTCGTGACTGCCTACGCGCGTGGCGCGCTGCGACCGGGCGCGATCGTCGTGCCGCAGCTCGCCGTGCAACAGGGTTCGAACGGGCATCTCGTCTACGCTGTGAAGCAGGACGGGACCGCGGAGGTGCGGCCGGTGGTCGTCGGCGACTACGTCGGCGAGAAGGACATCGTGATCCTCGCCGGCCTGCAAGAAGGTGACCGCGTGGTGGTCGACGGCGTCCTCAAGGTCGTGCCGGGCCAGCCGGTGAGGATCGTCGAGCCCGATGCGGGCGGCGCGGGGAAAGCCGCGGGCAAGGCGGACGCCGCGAAGAAATAGGCGGCGCGGGTGTTCACTCATTTCTTCATCGACCGGCCGGTCCTCTCGTCGGTCATCTCGATCCTGATTTTCCTCGGCGGCGCGGTCGCGATGGTCGTGTCGCCGATCTCGCAGTATCCCGAGCTCGCTCCGCCACAGGTGAGCGTCGAGGCGCGCTACCCGGGCGCGACCGCCGAGGTGATCGCCAACACCGTGGCGGCGCCGCTCGAGGCGCAGATCAACGGCATCGACAACCTGCTGTACTTCAACTCGGTCAGCTCATCCAGCGGCAACATCACGATCAGCGTGGTGTTCAGGCCGGGCAGCAATCCGGATATCAACCAGGTCAACGTCCAGAACCGCGTGAGCCAGGCGCTGCCGCTGATTCCGCAGGTCGTCACGCAGCAGGGGGTGACGGTCGACAAGAAGTCCTCCAGCATCATGATGATCCTGTCGGTCTTCTCCCCCGACGAGCGGTACAGCTCCACCTACATCGACAACTACACCAATCTCTACGTACTCGAGGAGCTGAAGCGGGTGCCGGGCGCGAACCGCGCCCAGGTGTTCGGTCTGCCCGACATCGCCATGCGCGTTTGGCTGCGACCGGACCGCATGGCCCAGCTCGGGATCTCGGTGAACGAGGTCGCAGCCGCGATTCAGAGCCAGAACCAGGCCTTCGGCATCGGGCAGATCGGGGCCGAGCCGAGTCCGAAAGGGGTGCAGCAGACGTTCGTCGTCACGGCCCAGGGGCTTCTCACCAAGCCGGACGAGTTCGAGAACATCATCGTTCGCGCGGCAAAGGAGGGGGCGGCGATCGTGCGGGTGCGCGACATCGGCCGGGTGGAGCTCGCCAAGCGCGACTACTCGATCACGAGCCGCATGAACGGCAAGATCGCGACCACGATCGGCATCTACCAGCAGCCGGGCGCGAACGCAGTGGAGACGGCGCGCGCGGTGCGCGCACGGATGGAGGAGCTCAAGAAGCAGTTTCCGACCGGGCTCGACTACAAGATCACGCTGGATACGAGCCTCTTTACCCTGAATTCGATCGACAAGGTCGTGCACACGTTCTTCGAGGCGGTGGTCTTGGTGATTCTGGTGGTGTTTCTCTTCCTGCAAAGCCTGCGCGCGACCATCATCCCGATCCTCGCCGTGCCGGTGTCGATCGTCGGCACGTTCATCGGCATGCACCTCTTCGGTTTCTCGATCAACATGCTGACGATGTTCGGCCTGATCCTCGCGATCGGGCTGGTCGTCGACGACGCGATCGTGGTGGTCGAGAACGTCGAGACGAACATGACCAAGCACGGCCTCGGCGCACTCGACGCGGCGAAGCAGGCGATGAGCGAGATCGCCGGCGCGCTGATCTCGATCGTGCTGGTGCTGGTCGCGGTATTCCTGCCGGTCGCTTTCCTCGGCGGCGTCACCGGGACGCTCTACCAGCAGTTCGCAATCACGATCGCCATATCGGTCGTGATCTCGGGACTGATGGCGTTGACGCTGTCGCCCGCGCTCGCCGCGATCATCATCAAGGCTCACCACGGCGAGAAGCGGGGCTTCTTCCGCTGGTTCGAGAACGGCTTCGCCCGCCTCAACCAGGGCTACGTCGGCGGCGTCGCCCGGCTGATCCAGGGCTGGCCGCTCGCGCTAATCGCGTTCGGCGCGGTGATCGCCGGGATCCTCGTCATGTTCCGCGTCCTGCCGAGCAGCTTCGTGCCGGACGAGGACCAGGGGTACTTCTTCATCGTCGTTGAAACGCCCGACACGTCGAGCCAGAGCTATGTCGGCGCGCTGATCGAGAAGATCGAGAAGATCCTTGCTACCGAGCCGGCGGTGCAGGACGTCGCGGTGGTGAACGGTTACAGCATCGTCGACGGGACCTTCCGGAACAACGCGGCGATCTTCTTTCCGTCGATGAAGCCGTTCGACCAGCGCACCGACCCGTCGCTGCTGACGTTCAGCGTGCTGCCCCGGCTGAACCGGCAGTTCGCGCAGCTCAAGGACGGCTTCGTCTTCGCGCTCAACCCGCCCTCGATCCCCGGCCTAGGCACGACCGGCGGGTTCGAGTTCTACATCCAGAATCGCGGGGCGGGCGACACGCGGGCCACGAGCCAGGCGGTGCAAGCGTTTATCGCGGCCGCGCGCCAGCGGCCGGAGCTCGTCGGGGTCAACACCACCTTCCGCGGCGCGACCCAGCAGCTCTTCGTCGATCTCGATCGGAACAAGGCCGAGGTGCTCGGCGTGCCGGTGCAGGACGCGTTCCAGACAATGCAGAGCTTCTTCGGCTCGTCGATCGCGGGGCAGTTCAGCCAGTTCAGCCGCGTGTGGTGGGTCGTGCTCCAAGCCGACGCGAGCTACCGCATCAACCCGGACGACTTCAACAAGGTATTCGTCCGGTCGAAGACCGGCAACATGGTGCCGCTGTCGGGGCTGATCGCGGTGCGCTACGTGGCCGCACCGAAGTTGCTGGAGCGGTTCAACGGTTTTCCGGCCGTGAAGATCACCGGCAGCCCGGCGCCCGGCTACAGCTCGGGCCAGGCGCTCGCGGCGATGGAGGCGGTCGCGCGCGAGACGCTCCCCGGCGACTTCTCGTTTGCGTGGGCGGGGCAGGCGCTGCAAGAGAAGGAGTCGGGCAGCACATCGGCGATCGCATTTCTGGCCGGCCTGATCGTCGTGTTCCTCCTGCTCGCTGCCCAGTTCGAGAAGTGGACGCTGCCGATCGCGGTGGTGCTCACGGTACCGGTCGCGATCCTCGGGGCGTTGCTGCTTACCTGGGTGCGCGGCCTCGAGAACGACGTGTACTTCCAGGTCGGCCTGGTCACCCTCGTCGGCCTCTCGGCGAAGAACGCGATCCTGATCTGCGAGTTCGCGATCGAGCGGGTGCGGCACGGCATGGCGGCGAAGGACGCGGCGATCGAGGCGGCCGGCCTGCGGCTGCGGGCGATCGTGATGACCTCGCTCGCGTTCGGCCTCGGCTGCGTGCCACTCGCGATCGCGAGCGGCCCGGGCGCGAACAGCCTGCGCGCGATCGGCACCGGCGTGATTGGCGGGATTCTCGCATCGACCGCGGTCGCGGTCTTCTTTGCGCCGCTGTTCTTCTGGCTGCTCGAAAGCGTGAGCGAACGGTTTGGCGGCGAGAAGGCCCCCCCGGGGGGCGCCCACGGCGGCGCCGCGCCCGCTACCGCGGCGCACACGAAGCGAGAAGGACACTGACGTGAGACTGCTCGCCCTTACGGCGGCGCTCACTGGACTCCTCGCGGCTTGCACGGTCGGCCCGAACTACCAGCGGCCGACGACCGACGCGCCGGCGAAGTGGCGCATCGACTACCCGGAAGCGGCCGACGTCGCGAACACGAAGTGGTGGGAGCAGTTCGACGACCCGGTGCTGAACGAGCTCATCGAGACGGCGCTGCGCGCGAACCGGGACCTTTTCATCGCCGCGGCGCGCGTCGACCAGTTCATCGGCGCGCTCACGACGACGCGCTCGCAGTTCTACCCGCAGATCGGCTACAGCGCCGATGTCAGTCGCAATCGCGTAAGCAGGGTCGGCTTTCCGCCGCTCACACCGGGCGCCGACCCGTACTACACGCTGTACCAGGGGGCGCTCAATGCGCAATGGCAGATCGACCTCTTCGGGAGGGTGCGGCGTCAGAGCGAAGCCGCGCAGGCGCAGGTCTACGCGACCGAGCAGGGCCGGCGCGGCGTGATCCTGTCGGTCGTGACGAGCGTGGCGGCGAGCTACATTGCGTTGCTCGGCCTCGACCGGCAGCTCGAGATCTCGCAGGCGACGGCCAAGAACTACGCCGACACGCAGAACATTTTCGAGCTGCGCTTCAAAGGCGGCGTGGTCTCGGAGGTCGAGCTTACGCAGGTCGAGTCGCAGTACCAGCAGGCGCTCGCAGCCATCCCGTTGATCGAGCAGCAGATCGCCGCGCAGGAGAACCTCATCTCCGTCCTCCTCGGCCGCAACGCGGGTCCGATCCCGCGCGGCAAGACGCTCGACGAGCTCGTCACCCCCGGCATCCCCGCCGACTTGCCTTCGACCCTGCTCGAGCGGCGTCCCGACATCCTGCAGGCCGAGCAGGTCCTGGTCGCCGCGAACGCCAATATCGGTGTCGCAAAATCGCTCTATTTCCCGACGCTCTCGCTGACCGGGCTGCTCGGCTCGGTGAGCACGGCGTTCGGCGACTTCCTGAGCGGACCGGCGAGCGCGTGGACGGTCGCCGCGGGGCTCACCGGGCCGATTTTCACGTTCGGCCAGATCGAGGGACAGGTGCAGAGCGCGGAAGGCGCGCAGCGCGAGGCGCTCGCGAACTACCAGCAGGTGATCTTCAACGCGTTTCGCGAGACGAACGACGCACTGGTCGGCACGCAGAAGCGGCGGGCGGAGTCCGAAGCGCTGGCGAAGCGCGTGGTCGCGCTGCGCGAGTACTCCCGGCTCTCGCGCCTCAGGTTCGACAACGGCTACGCCGGCTACCTCGAGGTGCTCTACGCGGAGAACGAGCTCTTCGGCGCCGAGCTGAACGCGGTGGCCTTGCAGTCGGCGCGGTACACCGAGATCGTGAACGTCTATAAGGCCGTCGGTGGCGGCTGGGTGACCGAGGCGGACCAGCTCGCGCCGCAGCCCAAGCTCGGCGTCGGCCAGAATCCGAGCCTGTTCCGGTGAGACTCGAGAAGCGATAAGTGCTGCACTTCGACGCGGCCCGGACGCCGCCGACGGCGCAGCGGGAGAGGTGAGGCATGCGACAAGAGGTCATCGTCGGCGCGCGGTGCGCTTCGCGCATCGCGATCGGCGCCGCGCTCGCGCTGTGGTTCCACCTCGCCACGCCGGAGGCGGGGCTCGCGCAGGAGGCGACGGCACCGACCCCGCAGCGGCCGCGCATCGGCCTCGCGCTTTCCGGCGGCGGCGCGCGCGGCGCCGCTCACGTCGGCGTGCTCAAGGTGCTCGAAGAGCTCCGCGTGCCCGTGCACTGCATCACTGGCACGAGCATGGGCTCGATCGTCGGCGGTGCCTACGCCGCCGGGGTCGCCCCGAACGAGATGGCGAAGATCCTCGGGAACACCGACTGGACCAGGGTCTTCAGCGACCAGCCGCCCCGCACCGAAATCGCGATCCGGCGGAAGCAGGACGACTACAAGAACCTGTTCGCGCCGGAGTTCGGCTTCAAGAACTTCCAGATCATGCTTCCGAAAGGCGTGATCACTGGCGTTTCGATCGAGAGCTTCCTGCGCGATCTCACCGAGTCGGCGGCCAAGGTCTCGGACTTTTCCCAGCTGCCGATCCCGTTTCGCGCAGTGGCGGCAGACATCGTGACGGGCGAGCAGGTGGTGATCTCGCACGGCAGCCTCGCCGAAGCGATGCGCGCGAGCATGTCGATCCCGGGCGCCGTGGCGCCGGTGGAGATGCAGGGGCACCTCCTCGTCGACGGCGGGATCGCGAACAACCTCCCGATCGATCTCGTGCGCGAGATGTGCGGCGAGGTCATCATCGCCGTGAACATCGGCACCCCGGCGATGAACCGCGACGAGCTCGGTTCCGCGCTCGCCGTCGTCGAGCAGCTCATCAACTTCCTCGGCAAGGCGACCGTGGACAAGCAGATCGCGAGCCTCGGCAGCCGCGACGTCCTGATCGCGCCGGACCTCGGCGACATCTCCTCGGCGAGCTTCGGCCGGGTCAACGAGGCGATCGCGATCGGCGAGACGGCCGCGCGCGCGTCGGCGGACAACCTCCGCCGCTACAGCCTCCCGCCGGAGGAGTACGCCGCGCTCCGCCGCGAGCAGCGCTTGCCGCCGCAGTCGCTCGGGACGGTTGCCGAGATCCGCTTCGAAGGGCTCGAGCGCACGAACCCGGAGGTGCTGCGCGAGCTTCTCCAGACGAAGCCCGGCGAGCCGCTGTCGGAAGAGACGATCGGCGAGGACCTGCGCCGCATCTACGGCCGCGGCGACTTCGAGGGCGTGAACTACCGCATCGAGGAGAACGCTACGGGCCAACCGTCGATGGTCATCAGCGTCCGCGAGAAGTCCTGGGGTCCGAACTACCTCCGGTTCGGTCTCGGGCTCGCGAGCGATTTCCGCGGCCAGAACTACTTCAACATCGCGGCGAGCTACCGGCGCACGTGGATCAACCGGCTCGGCGGCGAGTGGCTCGTCGACGCGCAGATCGGACAGAACAGTTTCATCTCGACCGAGTTCTACCAGCCGGTCGAGGAACGCGCCCGGCTTTTCGTCGCGCCGTACGCCTCGTATGGCCAGTACCTGCGGCCGGTCTTCGTCAACGACAACAACCTCGCGAACTACCTGACTCGCGAGCTCCGCGGCGGCCTCGATTTCGGCGCCACGCTCGGGACCTGGGGGGAGCTGCGCATCGGGCCGGTGTGGCGCAACGTCCACGCCGAAGTCGAAACCGGTCCCGCCGGCGTCCTGCCCACGGTCGATACCAGAGTCGCCGGGCTGCGAGCACGGCTGTTCGTGGACCAACTCGACCGGCCCTGGTTCTCGCGCAGCGGCTACGCGGCGACGGTCACCTATTTCGACGCCATCAGCGCCCTCGGCTCCGACCTCACCTATCAGCGCGGGGAAGCGGACGTGACCGGCGTGAAGAGCTTCGGTCCGCACACCATCAGCCTCACGGCCGCCGGCGGGACGTCGTTCGGCACGAACATCCCGCCGTTCGACCGATTCCTGCTCGGCGGACCGCTCAGGCTCTCGGCATACCGGATCGACCAATTCGCCGGCGAGGGTTACGCCTTCGTGCGGGCCATGTACTACAACCAGATCCTGCGGCTGCCGCCGCCGTTCGGCACGGGCGTCTACCTCGGCGGCTCGCTTGAGGGAGGACTCGTCAACCGCCTCGACGACGGCCGCGCCAACGCGGGCGGGCTCTTCTCGATTTCGGGATTCGTCGCGGCCGACACGTTCCTCGGCCCGGCGTATCTCGGCGTGGGCTTCGGCCCGGCCGGCAACTACTCGTTCTACCTGCTGCTCGGCCGGCCGCTAGGGTTGTAGGGCGGGCGAAGCCCGCCCGCTGCGCGCGACGCCGCTCAGAACCCTCGTCCCCAATACGCGCAATAGCGCGTGAGGACGAACGGCAGGTTCTGCTGGTAACCGGGCCAGCTCTCGTATTTCGGCAGCTTGAGCTCCTTCTCCACCTGGTCCCAGCACCTGCCGGCGTCGGCTGCTTTTTTCACCTCGGCGGACGCGTCCTGGAAGAAGGCGAGGAGATTCCGCACGTCGTCCTTGGTACCGAGCCGCCCGCCGGGCCCGGGATGGCCGGGAATCAGCCGGTCCCAGTCCATGGCGAGGACGTACTTGAGCGAGTCGTCGTTCTGCGCCGGGTAGAAGTCGATCATGCCGCGGCCCGGCACTTGTCCGACCGGGATGAAGTCGACGGCGAAGAGGATCCTCTCCTTCGGCAGCCGCATGACGATCGAGTTGTCCGAGTGGTTCGGACCGACGTACGTCAGCTCGAGCGTGGTGCCGCCGAGGGAGATCGTGCGGCTGTCGTCGAACACCTCGTCGGGGATGACGACGTCGGGATTGTTCATCGCGACGAGCCGGTCCTTGGTCCGCCGGAGGGAGACGACGGTGGCGCCCGCGTCCTTGAACGGCTTGCCGCCCGCGATGTGATCGAAGTGGTGATGGCTATAGATCAGGTACCGGATCGGCGCCTGGGTGACCTTCCGGATCTCGGCGACGTAGGTCTGGACCGCCTGCGGCCGGGCGAGCCCGATCGGGTCGGTCGCGATCACCCCTGCGGGCGTGACGACGAACATCGCCTGATGGTTGCCGTAGCGGAAGATGTAGACGTTGTCGGTGCCTTCGACCTTGGTGGTCGCGAACGGCGCAGGCTGCTGCGCCTGCGCTGCACCGATGAGCGCCGCCAACAGCGCCCCGGATAGCGCGGCGTACGCGTTGCGAGTCATTTGATCCTCCTTTGGAAATGCGTCGTGGTGCCTGCCAACGCGGCCCCTAACTGGTTATTCCGACGCCGGGCCATTATTTCCCGCCCGCTTGTCGCGTGCAAGAGCGTTGAACGCGCCGATCGCGCTGTGTACCATCCCTGACCCCCCGGATCCCCGCATGATTCCCTTCGAGCTCGTCGAGCCCACATCGTTGTCGGAAGCGATCGCGCTCCTCGATCCCGACGATCCGGCGGTCCGCCCGATCGCGGGGGGCACGGCGGTGCTGCTGATGATGAAGGCCGGCGTGTTCCGGCCGCGTCGCCTCGTGAGCTTGCGCGCGATCGAGCCTCGCTTCACCGGCATCGCGACGGGTCCCGGCGGCGAGTTGCGCGTCGGCGCGATGACGCCGCTCGCGGTGGTCGAGCGCGCTGCCGCCATGCGGCGCGACTGGCCGGTGATCGCGCGGACGCTGCGCACGCTCGCGAACGTCCGGATCCGGAACGTCGCCACGGTCGGCGGGCACCTCGCGCATGCCGATCCGCACATGGATCTGCCGCCGGTGCTGAGCGCGCTCGGCGCGGAGGTCATCATCGCCGGCCCGGCGGGCGAGCGGACGGTGCCGGTCGAAGCGCTGAGCACGGGCTACTACGAGACCGTGCTCCGGCGCGACGAGCTGATCACGACGCTGACGGTGCCGCCGCTCGGGCGCCGGCGCGCCGCGTACTTGAAGTGCACGACGCGCTCCGCCGACGACTGGCCCGCGCTCGGCGTGGCGGTCGTGCTCGAAGAAGAGGGCGGCGCGATCCGCAGCGCGGGACTCGTGGTCGGCGCCGCGACCGATAAGCCGACGCGCCTCACGGCGGCGGAGGCGGTGCTGCGCGGCGCGACGGCGGACGAGCTCGACATCGTGGGCGACTCGCGCGGCTCCGCGAGCTACAAGAAGCAACTCGCGCGCGTCTACGTCGGGCGGGCGGTGCGCGCGGCCCTCGGCGCGAAGGCTGCGGCGTGAAGCGAGCGACGCAAGCGACCGAAACGCCGCAGGTCGGGCGCTCGGTCCCGCGCCTCGAGGCCGCGCAGAAGGTGACCGGGCGCGCGGAATATGTGCACAACCTGCGCCTGCCCGGGATGCTGTACGGCAAGGTCTTCCGCGCGAGCGTGGCGCACGGCCGCATCCGCGGCATCGACGCGAGCGCCGCGCAGGCGGTCGGCGGGGTGTATCGCGTCGTTACTGCCGCCGACATTCGCGCGATGGTGCCCGAGCCCTACTACGGCCCGGCGTTCCACGATCAGCCGATCCTCGCGATCGACAAGGTGCGCCACATCGGCGAGCCGGTCGCCGTCGTGCTCGCCGCCGATCCGCACGTCGCCGAGGAGGCGGCGGCGCTGATCGTCGCCGACTACGAGGAGCTGCCCGCCGTCTTCGACGAGGTCGAGGCGGTCACGTCGCGAGCGATCGTGCACGAGGCGCTCAAGCCGGCCGGGACGTTCCCGGATCTCAAGCACCTCAAGGGGCGTACGAATACCAACGTCGCGCTCGACTTCCACCTGCGCCGCGGCGACGCCGAGCGCGCGCTCGCCGCCGCCGACCATGTCTTCGAGCACACGTTCCGCACGCAGCAGGTGATGCACACGCCGCTCGAGCCGCTCGTCTCGGTGGCGGAGCCGCGCGAGGGGTCGCTCACGATCCATACCGCCTCGCAGAGCCCGTCCTTTGTGCGCATCGAGCTCGCGCGCCTGCTCGGCTGGCCCGAGAACCGCATCCGGGTGCGAACGCCGTTCATCGGCGGCGGCTTCGGCGCGAAGCTCTACATCAAGCTCGAGGCCCTGGTGGCGGTGCTCGCGCTGCTCACGCGGCGGCCGGTGAAGGTCTCGCTCACGATGGAGGAGCAGTTCTTCACCATCACCAAACACGCCGCCACGTTCAAGATCCGGAGCGGCGTCGCGCGGGACGGTGGGATCACCGCCAGGCAATGCGAGGTATGGTGGAACGGCGGCGCCTATGCCGACATCGGCCCGCGGGTGACGCAGAAATCGGGCTTCACCGCGCCGGGGCCTTATGACATCGAGCACGTCGCGATCGACTCGTATGCGCTCTACACCAACCTGCCGCCAGCCGGCGCGCTGCGGGGGTTCGGCGTTCCGCAGCTCGTCTGGGCATACGAGAGCCACACGGACCT
>Ga0126369_10001602_pt1 | contig 15763 bp, 11 predicted proteins | sample PanSoiMetaPlot_1_FD_109646 | JGI IMG/M metagenome (GOLD analysis project Ga0126369, IMG submission 109646) | Tropical forest soil microbial communities from Panama - MetaG Plot_1 | ecosystem: Environmental > Terrestrial > Soil > Tropical forest > Bulk soil | place: Panama | collected 2016-02-17 | reverse complement strand
TTTGGCACACCTGGGCGCCAGTTACCACCCAGAAGCGTGCCGATGTTAGCCCGCCAGCCCTCCTTCGCCCGCCCTGCACACTCGACAGGCCAGCTTCATCCGGCGCGGTCGGCCGAAGCCTAGCCCGTCGTCGCGATGTAGACCGGCAGGCTCAGCACGAACGTGCTGCCCTTGCCCGGCGCGCTGGCCTCCAGCCGCAGTGAGCCCTCGTTGAACTGCGCCAGCTCACGGCTGATGGACAGCCCCAGGCCCAGGCCGGGGCTGAACGGCGAGTCGTCGCCGTCCAGCCGGTGGAAGCGCTCGAAGACCCGGTCGTGCTGGTCGGCCGGGATTCCCACGCCCTCGTCGCGCACCACGATCTCCACCCCCTCGCGGCGGCGCACCGCCACCGTCACCCGCGCCGGCCGGTCGCTGTACGTCAGCGCGTTGTTCAGCAGGTTGTCGAGGATGCGCGCGACGTGGCCGCGGTCCGCGTGCACGACCGCCTCCTCCTCCGCGAGACGAGCCTCGAGCCGCGCCCCCTCCAGTCGCGCCCGTGGCGCGATCCGGTCCAGCGCATCGCGCACCGCGTCGTCGGCGTCCAGCCGGTCCGCCTCGCGGGGCAGCCGGCCGGTCTCCAGGCGCGCCGTGACCAGCAGCGCCTCGATCAGCGACTCCAGCTCGCGCGCCTTCGCGGCCAGGATCGACACGATCTCGCCCATCTCGCCGGGGACCGCGAACGTCCCGTCCTCCAGCAGCGACAGGTAGCCCTTGATCACGGTCAGCGGCGTGCGCAGCTCGTGCGCCGCGAGGTTCAGGAACGAGCTCTTGACCTGGCCGACCTGGCGCGCCTCGGCCAGCAGGCGCGCGTTCCGCAGCAGCAGAGCCGCGAGCGTCGCGAACGGCCGCAGCGTGAGCAGGTCCGCCTCCGCGAACGGCTCGCGGCGCCGGCTCAGGCCGAGGACGCCCACCAGCTCGCTGCCGACCGTGAGCGGGCAGACCACGGCGTGGTCGACCCGCGCCCGATCCGCCGACCGCGCCAGCGCGGGAGGCACGCTGGCCGCACGGCCGCCCTGGACCGGCCGGCCCGTGCGCACGGCTTCCGTGGCGACCTCGCTGTCGGCCAGCGCCCAGGCCACGCCGATGCCGGGGTGGCTGCCGTGCGGATCGTGCACGCAGTCGATCACCATCTCCCCGCCGTCCGCTCGCGAGATGCTGCCCCGCTCCGCGTGCGCCACCTCGACCGCGCGGCGCAGCACGCCGTCGAGGACCGCAGCCAGCTCCGGGCTCGAGCCGATGTCCTCGGCCGCCTCGATCGCCAGCCGCAGCCGGCCAGACGAGGTGCTGGCGTCGAGCTGCGCCCGCTCCGCCCGGGCGAACAGGTGCGCGTTGCGGAGAGCGAGCAGCGCGACGTCGGCCATCGGCGCGAGCCGGGCCAGGTCCGCCGGCTGGAACCCGCGATCTCCGTGCTTGAGCAGCACCAGCACGCACGTCAGCGCGCCGGCGACCGGGAACGGGAACAGCAGCGTGTGGCGGCCGGCGCCGAGCGCCCCGGCCAGGTCCCGTCCCTCTGGCTCTGCCTCCAGCGGGCCGGTCACGACCGGCTCGCCCGAGGCGACGGCCCGGGTCAGGTCCGGCACGGCGGACCCTTCCGCCGCGGTGAACCGCCGGCCCACCGCCGCGGCCCGCCCCCGCGCCGGCGAGTACGTCGACTCGACGGTCACCTCGCCGTCCTCGACCCGAGCGAGCGTGGCCTGGTCGGCGCCCGCGCCCTCGGCGATCCTGCGGACGATGCTGGTGGTCACGTCGGCCGGCTCCAGCGAACGGCCGGCCTCCAGCGCGAGCGTCACGCTCCGCTGGAGACGGCCCTTCACCTCGTCGAGCTCGACGTGCCGCAGCGCGATGGTGATGGAGAGGCCCGCCACGCGGGCGATGCCGTCGAGCAGCCGGAGGTCTTCGGGCCGGAACTCGGTCGGATGCGGCGACGCGACCGCGAGCACGCCGAACGGCTCGCCGGCGACGGCCACCCGGGCGAGCGCCCAGGCCGCGCCGTTGCCCGCGGCGGGGAGCGCCCGCAGCCCGGGACACTGGCCCACCGTGACCACCGCGGGCCGTCCCGACTCCAGCGCATCGACGACGGCGGCCGGCGGAGCGCCGAGCAGCCGGCCGGCGGCTCCTGCCGCGGCCACTCCGGCGGCATCGCAGGCGCCGGCCACCGCCACCTCCCCGTCGGCGACGCGCAGCAGCGCGGCGGGCCGGCCACCCGCCTGCCCGGGGCGCGAGACCGTCCGGGCGGCCGCCCGCACCGCCTCCGCGACGACGCGCTCGAGGTCCACCGACGTGGCCATCGCATGGGAGACGCGCAGCAGCGTGTTCATCTCATGCTGGCGGGCATCGCGCAGGTGCGCCCAACCGAGCGCCGCGAGCCGGCCGGCCGCCGCGGCGGCGACCAGGGTCACGACCCGGATCGCGAGCTCGACCGTCTCCATCTCGCCGAGCACCGCGTAGACGGCCTGGCTCGCGCACGCGATGCCGAGCACCGGGAGGAGCAGGGACGTGCGCAGGGTCCAGCCGGCGGCGAGGACGGCCAGGATGGCGAGGCCGCTCAGTCCGGCCCGGTCCGCCGGCCGCTGGTCGAGCGCGAGCGCGAGGAGCGGCAGCAGACCCAGCAGCAGCGCGCAGACGTGCCGCCAGCGCCGTGCCGGCAGTCCCTCGTCCGAGAACGGCGTGAACCACGTGGGAACCCGAGCCATGATCGAAACCCCGTTTGCCCTGCTGCGACCACGGATTGAAGCACACCGGCCGCCGGCAAGGGAAACTGACGTTCGAGAGCTGGTCTACGCGGGCGTCGGGAGGCGGAGGACGAACACGCTGCCGCTGCCGGGCGCGCTCCGCTCGAGCTCCAGCGCGCCGCCGTTCAGGTTTGCCAGCTCACGGCTGATCGACAGGCCCAGTCCGAGCCCCCCCGGCCGGGATGTGGCGCCCTCGACGCGGTGGAAGCGCTCGAAGACGCGGTCGTGGTGGTCGGGCGGGATGCCGAGGCCGAGGTCGCGAACCGCCACCTCCACCGGGGTCCGCGGCCGCAGCTCGACCGTGACGCGGGCCGGGCTCTCGCTGTACGTCAGCGCGTTGTTCAGCAGGTTGTCCAGGATGCGGGCCACGTGGCCGCGATCCGCTCTGGCCACGACGTCGCCCTCCGGCGTCCGCACGTCGATCCGCGCGCCCTCCAGCCGAGCCCGGGGCCGTGCCCGCTCGACCGCTTCCCGCACCGCCTCCGCCAGGTCGAGCGGCGCCGCGGTGCTGGGCAGGGTGCCACCCTCCAGCCGCGCCGCCGTGACGAGCGTCTCGACCAGCGACTCCAGCTCCTGCGCCTTCCGCACGAGCGTCTCCACCGCCTCCGCGCGCGTCCGGTCCGGGACGGGATACGTGCCGTCCTCGAGCAGTGAGAGGTAGCCCCGGATCACCGCCAGCGGCGTCCGCAGCTCGTGCGCCGCCAGGTTCAGGAACGTCGTCTTGGCTTCCCCCGCCTGGCGGGCCTCCGCCAGCAGGCGCGCGTTCCGCAGCAGCAGCGCCGCCAGCGTCGCGAAGGGCTGGAGGGCGGCCAGGTCGGCGTCCGCGAAGGCCTCGTCCCCACGCCGGCCGAGGCTCAGCAGCCCCACCACCTCGCGCTCCACCACCAGCGGGCAGCGGATCACCCAGCGCAGCCCGGCCCGCTTCAGCCAGAGCGCGCTGTCCGGCGCGACCGGTCCGTCCGGCAGCGAGCCGCGGAGCGGGCGGCGCACCTCGATGGCCTCGGTCGCGAGGCGGCTCCCGGCCAGGTCGGCCCAGCGCCGCGCCAGGTCGCCCTGCGAGTCAGCGGGGTAGTCGAATTCCGGGACCAGCTCGTCGTCCTCGACGCGCGAGATGCCGCCGTAGTCGGCGCGGACCACCGCGACGGCGCGCTGCAGCACGCGCTCGACGACGTCGCTGAGCTCCTCGCTGGATCCGATCTCCTCGGCCGCCTCGATGGCCTGTTCCAGCCGCCCGGAGTACGTGCTCGCGGCGCGCTGGGCGCGGGCGGTCCGGGCATGGAGGTCGGCGTTCCGGAGGGCCAGCACGGCCACGTCCGCCATGGGCTCGAGCTGTGCCAGGTCGGCGTCGCCGAATGGTCGCTCACCGCCCCTGCCGAGCGCCAGGAGGCAGTCGGTCCGGTCCCCGACCACGAACGGCACGAGGAGGGTGTGCGGGCCGCGCGGGAGCTCCGCGGCGAGCTCTTCGGCCACCTCGGCGGCCTCCAGCGGTCCGCCCACGACGGTGTTCCCCGCCGCCAGCGCGCCGGCGAGCGCGGGGATGTCCTCCACGAGCTCGGGCGGGAACCGGCGGCGCCGGGGCGCCACACGGCCGCCGTCGCCCGCGCGGTACGTCGACTCGATGACGAGGTCCTCCCCCGCCACGCGGACGAGTGTCGCGTGGTCCGCCCCCACGCTCTCGCTCACCCGCACCAGGATGCTGTCGATGACCTCGGCGGGGTCGAGCGAGCGGCCCACGTCGAGCGCCAGCTCCACGCTGTGCTGAAGCCGCTGCTGGAGCTGGACCAGCTCGGTGTGCTGGATCGCCGCGGCGATGGCGAGGCCGGTCACACGCGCGATGCCGTCGAGCAGGCGCAGGTCGTCGCGGTGGAAGCCGTCGGCACTCGCCGAGGCCGCGGCCAGAATGCCGTACGGCTGGCCCGCCACCTGGACCCTGGCCAGAGCCCATGCGCCGGCGCCCGCCAGCAGGGCCAACTGCTGGAGTTCGGGCTCCAGCTCCGTGCTGCGGATGACGCCTGGACGTCCGGTCGCGACCGTCTCCTTGACCGCCGGCGGCAACCGGTGGAGCGGCAGCTGACGCCGCGAGCTGACGTTGACGCCCTCGGGGTCCTCCGATGCCATGACGGTGCCCTGGTCACCGGCCACGCGGAGCAGGACGGCGCGCCGGAACGCATGGCGGCGGGCCGAGACGAGCGTGCCCGCGGCGACGCGGACCGCCTCGACAGCCACGCCCGCCTCGTCCAGCGGCCGCCCCATGAGCTGGGAGGAGCGGAGCAGGGTGCCCACCTCGCGCTGACGAGCGCGCCGCGCCTCCGCGAAGCCGGTGGCGGCGGCGCTGCCCACCACGGCGACCAGGACCATCGTCGCCAGGCGGCCGGTGAGGTTCAACGACATACCGCTGTTGACGGCCAGCGCGGCCTCGACCGCGGCCGTGAACGCGACCACCGCCGCGAGCCAGCGCCGGCTCAGGATCCAGCTCGCACCGAGCAGCGGCAGCACGACCAGCGCGCCGAGCTCGAGGTGGTTCGGGACCACCAGGTTCCAGGCCAGGATGAGGGAAGCGACGGCAGCAGCGGCGAGCGCCCAGACGGGCTCGGTCCTCGCACCAGCCGCCGCCTGCGGGCGACCAGCTCGCGCGAGACGGCGCTGCAGCGAACCAGACCACGACTCCACCCGGCCGATCTCCCTCCCTACACCACCCACAGGGCTATCCAGATTGAAACACAATGCCCTGTGCGCAAGCACTTTCGCGCCCAGTCGACCGTGGCCGGTTCTCTGTCAGCGTGAATATCATGCTGACTCCATCGTCGAGACAAGGAAACCGAAGATAAGACGATGTCGAACCATCCGTCCTGGGACCCCGGCCAGTACCGGCGGTACGCGGACGAGCGGAGCCGTCCGTTCTTCGAGCTGGTGGGCCGCATCGGTGCCGAACGGCCGGGCCACGTGGTCGATCTCGGCTGCGGCGACGGCGCCCTGACCGCCACGCTCGTCGCCCGGTGGCCGGACGCCACCGTCGAGGGAGTGGACCGCTCGCCCGAGATGATCGCCGCGGCCGAGCCGAGGACCATCCCCGGCCGTCTCGGCTTCGCGATCGGCGACGTGCGGGACTGGCGGCCGGACGCCGCGGTGGACGTCCTGGTCTCGAACGCAACGCTGCAGTGGGTGCCCGAGCACGCGCGGCTGCTCGAGGGCTGGGCGGACGCGCTCGCCCCCGGCGGCTGGCTCGCGTTCCAGGTCCCGGGCAACGACCGCGCGCCCAGCCACGCGATCCTGGACGAGCTGCGCTCGGCGCCGCGCTGGCGCGACCGGCTGGCATCCGCGGCGCCGGGCCCACGCGTGCTCGAGCCCGGCGAGTACCTGGCGCGGCTGGCTGACCGGGGCTGCGAGGTGGACGCCTGGGAGACGACGTACCAGCACGTGCTGCAGGGCCCCGACGCCGTCCTCGAGTGGGTCAAGGGCACGGCGCTGCGGCCGGTGCTGAGCGCCCTCGACACGGAGGAGGGCGACGCGTTCCTCGCGGCCTACGCGGCCCGGCTGCGCGAGGCGTACCCGGCGCGGCCCATCGGCACGGTCATGCCGTTTCGCCGCATCTTCGTGGTGGCGGCGAGATGCGGGTGACCGTCTGGGGCGAGAACGTCCACGACCGCCGCGATCCGTCGGTCGCCGCGATCTACCCGAACGGGATGCACGAGGCGATCGCGGCGGGACTCCGGGAGCGGCTGGGCGAGGGCGCCGAGGTGCGGACGGCCACGCTGGACCAGCCGGACCAGGGCCTGGCAGCCGAGGTGCTGGAGGCGACCGACGTGCTGACGTGGTGGGGCCACGCGGCGCACGGGCAGGTGACCGACGAGCTGGCGGCCCGCGTCTGCGGGCGGGTGCTGCGCGGGATGGGCCTGGTCGCGCTGCACTCGGCCCACTACAGCAAGGTGTTCCGCGGCCTGATGGGCACGACGTGTTCGCTTCGGTGGCGGAACGATGGGCTGCGCGAGCTCGTCTGGACGGTGGCGCCCGGGCATCCGATCGCGGAGGGCGTGCCGGAGGTCTTCGCGATCCCGCGTCAGGAGATGTACGGCGAGTTCTTCGACGTGCCTCCGCCGGAGGAACTGGTGTTCATCAGCTCGTTCGAGGGCGGCGAAGTGTTCCGCAGCGGCTGCTGCTACACGCGAGGGCGCGGGCGGGTCTTCTATTTCAGCCCCGGCGACCAGGAGTACCCGGTCTACCACCAGCACGAGGTGCGGACGGTGATCGCGAACGCGGTGCGCTGGGCCTGCCCGGAGGGTCCGGTCGCGGAGGAGCCCTACCGCGCGACCGAGTCGCAGCGAACATGGTTCTCGCGCGAGTGATCGAAGCGCAGATCGCCCTGGACCTGCGCTTCCCGAGCCTCCCTGGCCGCACGTCGGGCCGGATGTGTGGCACCTGTCAGACTGCGGGCATGCCCACCCTGCTCGAAGCCGCCCGTGCCATCGCCGAGTCCGTGGTCGCCGACCGCCGCGCCATCCACCGCCGGCCCGAGCTCGCCTTCCAGGAGCACGAGACCTCGGCGCTGGTCGAGTCACGGCTGCGCGCGCTCGGCATCCCGCTCCGCACCGGAGTCGGCGGCACGGGCATCGTCGGGCTGATCGAGGGTGCTCACCCCGGCCGCACGGTCCTGCTCCGCGCGGACATGGACGCGCTGCCCATCCAGGAGGAGTCGACCGCCGAGTACGCGTCCGCCAATCCCGGCGTCATGCACGCCTGCGGCCACGACGCGCACACCGCGATCCTCGTCGGCGCCGCCCGGCTGCTCCACGAGCGACGTGCCGAGCTCACCGGCCGCGTCAAGCTGATGTTCCAGCCCGCCGAGGAGGGTGGCGCGGGCGCCCTGCGCATGATCGAGGACGGCCTCCTGGAGGACCCGCCCGTCGACGCCGCCTTCATGCTCCACGTGGGCCACGCGCTTCCGGCCGGCCGCGTGGCCACGGCCCCCGGACCGGTGCTGGCGGGAGCGAACAGCTTCACCATCACCGTCGAGGGGCGCGGCGGCCACGCCTCGCGGCCCCACACGGCCGTCGACCCCGTCGTGGTCGCGGCCCACGTGGTCACTGCGCTGCAGACGCTCGTGAGCCGGGAGGCACCGCCCGAGCACGCGGCGGTGGTGACGCTCGGCAGCCTCCACGCCGGCACGGCGGCCAACATCATCCCCGACCGCGCGATCATCCAGGGCACGATCCGCGCGTACGACGGCGACCTGATGAACTCGCTCGCGCGCCGGCTGGAGCAGACGGCCGCCGGCGTCGCGGCCGCCATGCGAGCCAGCGCCGGCGTGGAGTTCCACATGCACTACCCGCCCACGGTCAACGATCCCGCGATGGCGGAGCTGCTGTCCGGCGCCGGTCGCTCGGCCCTCGGAGCGGAGGCGGTGGGCGTCGTCCAGCCGGTCATGGCGGCCGAGGACTTCTCGTTCGTCCTCCAGCGCGTGCCGGGCGCGATGCTGTCCCTCGGCGTCCGCTCCCCGGGGTGGGAGGAGCCCAGGCCGGTCCACACGGCGCGGTTCGACGTGGACGAGTCGGCGCTCCCCGTCGGAGTCGCCTGCATGGCCTCCGCGGCCCTGGAGTTCCTCGGGAGCTAGGAGCCCTGCCTGGCGAGGGAGTCGGCGCGCAGGCGCTCGCCCATCGCCGCCATCACGCCGGCGAGCAGGTCGTCGTTCCCCTTGATCGCGTCCCGGAACTGCGAGTGGCTCATCACCATCAGCCGCACCGGCGTGACAGTGGTCACCGTCGCTGTCGCCGGTCCGCGGTCGAGCATGCTGATCTCGCCGAAGAAGTCGCCCGGACCCAGCGTCCGGCGCGGCTGGCCGTCGACCTCCACCGAGGCCTCTCCCTCGAGCAGCACGAAGAACGTGTCGCCCCCCTGCCCCTGGCGGAGCAGCCGGTGCCCGGCGGCCAGTTCCACCTCGTCGGTGCGGCTCGCGACGAACTCGAGATCGCGCGGCCCGCAGTGGGCGAACAGCGCGACCCCGGCCAGCGCTTGTGTCTTGGCGTCTGCCATCGCGGCCAATGGTCGCACAACCACTAAACTTTCCGAACACGATGGACCTGCGATCCGTGGGACTGTTCGCCGGCATGCCCGACCGCGATCTCGATCGAATCGCGCAGCAGATGCGCGAGGTGCGACATCCGGCCGGCGCGACCATCACGGTCCTCGGCACCGAGGGCGTGGGCTTCATGGTGATCCTGGACGGCCGGGCCGAGGTGAGCACGCTGGACGGCCGCACCCGCACGCTCGGGCCCGGCGACCACTTCGGCGAGATGGCGCTGCTGGATCAGGGCGGTCGCAGCGCCACGATCACGGCGGCCACCAACCTCGTGCTGGCTGCGATCGCGGAATGGAACTTCAAGCCGTTTCTCATGGAGCACCCGGAGGTCTCGTACCGCCTGCTCCAGCAGCTCAGCCGCAGGGTCCGCGAAGCCGAAGCGAACTAGGGAGGACCCGGCCCTCCGGAAGGAGATGAGGTGCCCTCGGCGAGCGAGATGAACTGCACAGTCTGCGGTCGCCCGCTACCCGAGGGCGCCCGCTTCTGTCCCAACTGCGGGACCGCCGTCGGTTCGCTGCTCCGGACCGAGGAGCGCAAGATGGTCACGGTCCTGTTCGCCGACCTGGTCGACTCGACGGGCCTCGCTCAGCGGCTCGACGCGGAGCGCGCCCGGGATGTGCTGGGCAGGTTCTTCGACACGGCGGCGGCCGAGCTGCAGGCACTGCGTGGCCGGCCCGAGAAGTTCATCGGCGACGCCGTCATGGCCGTCTTCGGCCTGCCCCACGTCCACGAGGACGACGCCCTGCGGGCCATCCACGCGGGCCTCGCGATCCGCGGCCGGGTCCGCCGGCTCGGCAGGTCGCTGGGGTTGGCCGAGCCGCTCGAGGTCCGCGTCGGCATCGAATCGGGCGAGGCGGCCACCGGCGAAGAGCCGGCCGGCCAGCTGCTGGTCACGGGACCAGTCGTGAATGCGGCGGCGCGGCTCCAGAGCGCCGCCCGGCCCGGGCAGGTCCTGGTGGGGCCGACCACCCACACGCTGACCACCGACACCGTCACGTACGGACGCCGGCGCCGGGTCCGCGCCAGGGGCTTCGACGAGGCGCTCACCGCCTACCCCGTCGAGGGTCTGACGACCCAGTCCGTGCGCCGCACCATCCCGTTCGTCGGACGCGCCGGCGAGCAGGCCGTCCTCGGCGACGGCCTGGCCCTCGCCAGCTCGACAGGACGGCCGGTGCTGGTGACGGTCGTCGGCGAGCCGGGCATCGGCAAGACCCGGCTGGTCGAGGAGCTGGCCGCCGGCCTGAGCGCGCTGGTGATCTTCCTGCGCGGGCAGGCACGCTCCTACACCGACACCGCTACGTTCGCACCCGTGACCGCGATGGTTGCGGATCTCGCCGGCATCGACGGCGACGCGCCCCCCGACGAGGTCCGGCGCCGCCTGGGCGAGCTGGCAGCCCGCTGCTGCGACCCGTCGGAGGCCGCCCTTGTCGCGGAGCGGCTGGGACTGCTCTTCGGGACGACCGAGCGGCGGGAGGAGTCGACCCTGGTGCACAGCGTGCAGGCCGGCTTCGTCGCCCTCGTCGACGGCCTGGCGCGCGATCACCCGGTCGTGCTGGTGTTCGACGACGCCCAGGGTCTCCGCGCGCCGATGCTCGACCTGATCGAGCGGCTCGGCACTCCGGGCGAGCACGGGCCGCGCCGCGCCCTGGTCATCGCCCTCGCCCGCCCCGAGCTCCTGGAGGAGCGGCCGGCATGGGGTGCGGCCAGCGGCAGCGCGGCGCTGATCCGCCTCGAGCCGCTGTCGACGGACGCGTCGATCCAGCTGGTCCGCCACGCCGGCGGCGGCCACATCGATGACGCGCGCGCCGCCGAGATCGCCGTCCGGGCCGGCGGCAATCCGTATTTCATCATCGAGACGACCGGCATGCTGACCGTGGACGGCGTCGGCGACGCGGCGCCGAGCCGCAGAGCGCTGCCGCCAACCGTCCAGGCGGTCATCGCCGCGCGGCTGGACCACCTCCCGGACCGGCTGCGCGAGCTGGCGCGCCGGGCGTCTGCCTTCCTCGTCTCCTTCGACCTCCAGGACCTGGCCGTGGTCGACCCCGCCGTGAACGAGGACGAGCTGCGACAGCTGGAGCTCGCTGAGATCATGGTCCGCGACCGGCCTGGTGGCGGTGCGCCGATCTGGCGGCTGCGCCACGCGACGCTGCGCGATGTCGCGTACTCCAGCCTGCCCAAGCGCGAGCGGGCACGCCTCCACGAGCTGATCGCGGCGAGGCTCCTGCAGCGGGGCCACCCCATGTGGTCCGCCGACCACCTGGAGCTGGGCGCACTGGCCGCGGCCGACGTCGACCCGAATGATCGCGCACCGATGGAACGCGCTGCCGACGCCCTGCTCGTGGCCGGCGACCGGGCCCGGCGGCGCATGCAGAGCCGCACCGCAGTCGACTACTACGAGCGCACGCTCGCGATGGCCGGCGCGGAGGAGGGATGGGGCGTGCGCGAAGCGCGCGCGCTCGCCGGCATGGGCGAGGCGCGCTACTGGCTGAGCGAGTACCCGGCGGCCGCCGATGCGCTCGCGCGGGCGGTGACGCTCGCTGAGGCCCACGACGACGTGGCCACGCTCACGCTTGCGTGGCGGTTCCAGGGCGACATCGCGATCAACGTCGAGGCCGACGTCGACAAGGCCGAGCGGCTGCTGGCGCGGTCGCTGGCCGCGGCGGAGGGGCTGGGTGACCGCTGGGCCACGGTGCGCACCCTGCTGTTCGCGGGCTGGGTGCCGTGGACCAGGGAGCGGTTCGAGGAGGCGGAGGCCATCTGGCGGCGGGCGCTCGCGTTGGCCGACCCGGGCGACCGGTGGGCGCGGGTGCGGGCGCTCACGTCGCTGTCGATCAACCGCGACAACATGGACGACCTGGACGGCGCGATGGAGCTGATCGAGGAGGCGGGCGCCCTGGCCGAGGAGACCGGCGACCGGTTCAGCCTCGCCATCGCGCTGGTCGGGAAGGCGCGCGTGCTGGAGCGCTTCGGTCGCTACGACGAGGCGCTGCCGTGCATCGACCGCGGGATCGCGATCTTCTCGGAGCTGGGCGCCCGCTGGGAGCTGGCGGACGCCAGGGCCGAGCGGGGCATCGCCCGGCGCGAGCTCGGCCAGCTGGACGAGGCGGAGGACGACCTCCGCTACGCGATCCGCATGTCACAGGAGCTGGGCGAACGCCAGCTCGCGGGCTGGGCGTGGCGGGCGTTCGCGCGCCTGGCCGAGCGGCGTGGCGACCTCGAGGAGGCGGCCGAGCGGTATCGCCGGTCGCGCGAGGCCGACGCCCGCGGCCCGCACTGACACGGATCCCTCCCCCGCGCGGGGAAAGGCGGCCGATCACGGGCCCTCCGGCGCGGCCTCCTGGATCGCGGCCCACGCCCGCGCGACGTGCCGGTGCTCCGTTCGGGCCGCCCCGATGGACATCCGCAGCACCAGCCGGCCGTCCAGCCTGGTGTGCGTCAGGAACAGGCGGCCTGAGGAGTTCAGCTGGTCCAGGATGCGCTGGTTGACCTCGTCGCCCCCCCGGTGCCGGAAGCACACCAGGTTGAGCGGCGCCGGCGCGGCCAGCTCGAACCGCTCGTCAGCTCGTACCCAGTCCGCGAACTCCTGTGCCAGCCGGACGTGCTCGCGGACGTGGTGCCGGAGCCCCTCAGCGCCGTAGTGGCGGATGGTGGCCCACAGCTTCAGTGCCCGGAAGCGCCGGCCCAGTGGCACCTGCCAGTCGCGGTAGTCGATCACGGCGCCGGACTCGGTCGCCGCGTTCCGCAGGTACTCCGGCAGGATGCTCAGCGCACGCACCAGCGCCGCACGGTCGGCCACGAAGAAGGCGGAGCAGTCGAAGTTCACGAACATCCACTTGTGCGGGTTGAAGCAGTAGCTGTCCGCCAGCTCCAGTCCGTCGTTCACGAAGCGGAATTCAGGGCAGACCGCCGCGGTCCCGCTCATCGCGCTGTCGACGTGCAGCCACACGCGGTGGCGCGCGCAGACCTCGCCGATCGCCCGCACGGGGTCGACGGCGTTGGACGACGTCGTGCCGACCGTCGCGACGACCAGGCAGGGCGTGACGCCCGCCTCGATGTCGGCCGAGAGCCGGCGGGCCAGATCGTCCGGTTGCATCCCGTGCGCGCCGTCGACGTCCACGAGACGGACCGCCTCGCTGCCCAGGCCGGCCACCCGCACCGCCTTCTCGATCGACGAGTGCGTCTGCGTGGTGGTGTAGATGCCGAGCGGGCGGTCCACGCCGGCCTCGTTGGCGCGGCCGCCGGTCGCCCGCTCGCGGGCCGCCACCAGCGCGCAGAGGCTCGCGCTCGACGCCGAGTCCTGGATGACGCCGCCGCCGAGGCCGGACGAGCAGAACCGTTCTGGCAGGGCGAGCAGGTCGACCAGCCAGTCCATGACGTGCGTCTCGAGCTCCGTGCAGGCCGGGCTGGTCGACCACAGCATGCCCTGGACTCCGAGGCCGGCCGAGAGCAGCTCGCCCAGGATCGCCGGGCCGGACGCGTTGGCCGGGAAGTACGCGAAGAAGCTGGGCGACTGCCAGTGCGTGATCCCGGGCAGGATGACCTCGTCGAGGTCGCGCAGGACGGCGTCGAACGGCTCACCGTGCTCCGGCGGGTGCGCCGGCAGCGCGGACCGGACCTGGCCCGGCTCGACGCCGGAGAGGACCGGCAGCTCCTCCACCCGCTCCATGTAGCGGGCGATCCACTCGACCGCCTCCCTGCCCCAGCGGCGGAACTCATCGGGGCTCATGTGATAGCTGGTGCCCACGACCGCCATCATCGCGCTTCAGGAATGGCCAGACGCGGGCCGAATCTCGCCATGCGGGAATCGGCCCGCTGCTCGCGGCCCGGACGGGGCGCCGCGGGCCGCGGCGCCCCGTCTCGCGTGCGTCAGAGGATCAGAGCCGCATCACCGAACTCGTGCCACAGGTAGTCCGCCGCGATCGCCTCCCGGTACGCGCGGTCGAGCAGCGGCTCGGGCAGGAACGCGCGTAGCAGGTCGAAGTGGCTGGCCTCGGGCTCGTGCATGCCGGTGAGCAGCGCGTCGACCACTCGCAGCCTGCTCGCCGGTCCGATCTGAAGCCGCGTCCAGCCGCTCGCCGGGCGCACCCGGCCGTCCTCGCCGGCCGCGGTCTCCAGCGCCCGCACGACCGTCGTGCCGACCGCGATGACGCGGCCGGCCCGGTTGACGGCGGCGGCCGCGGCCTCGCCGAGGTCGAAGAACTCCTCGTACAGGTGGTGCTCGAGGTCGAAGTCGTCGTCCTGGTACGAGCTCAGGCCAGTGTGGAGGACCAGATCGGCCAGGTCGGCCCCCCGCTCCCGCACCGACCGCAGCAGCTCCCAGCTGAACGGGAGCCCGGCCGAAGGGGACTCCGCCGACCCCGGGTGGCTGGCGTACACCGGCTGGTAGGCCGCCAGCGGCACCGGCTCCGGCACGTACGAGTAGCGGATCGGCTCGCCGTGCCGGAGGATGAGCTCCAGGTCGGCCGGTGAGTCCAGCTCGAGCCGCCAGAGGAGCGGGATGTCCGGCCGGCGGCCGCGCACGCGGAGCGCCGCCTCGCCGACGTGGAGCGTCTCGCCGGGCTCCAGCGGCACGTTCGCGTGCGGCGGCGCGACCTGAACGGCCAGCGCGTCCCACTCCCGGCCGCGCCTGACGCAGGGACGGAGCTGCACCGGGTCCCCGGATGCGCGGACGGCGGCCACCGCCGCGGGCAGCACGCGGCTGGTGTTGACGACCAGCAGGTCGCCGGGGCCCAGCAGCTCGGGCAGCCGGTCGAAGCGGGTGTGCAGGATCCGGCCCGCGGACCGGTCGACCACGAGCAGCCGCACGTGGTCGCGGCGGACGCCGCGCCGGGCCGCCGGCCGGGAGGCCCGCAGCGACCGCGGCAGCGTCGGCAGCGCCGTCCCGATCATCCCGCCACCCCCAGCAGGTCCCGCGCCTCCACGCGCGGGGGAGCGTCCACGCCGCGCGCCAGGCGCACGAACGCCTCAGCCACGTCCTCGGGCCGGGCGAGCAGCGCCGGGTCGTCGTCGGGAAGCGCGGCCCGGTGCATCTCGGTGTCCATGTCACCAGGGTCGACGCTCACGACGGTCACGCCGAAGCCGGCGAGCTCGGCGGCCCACACCCGGGTCAGCCCGTCCACACCTGCCTTGGCCGCGGAGTACGCCCCCCACCCGGGATAGCCGTTCACTGCGGCGTCGCTGCTGACGTTCACGATGAGGCCCGAGCCCCGCAGGAGCATGCCGCCCACCAGGTCGCGGGCCAGGAGGAACGGAGCCGTCAGGTTGACGCGCACCACCTCCTCGAACGCCTCGGGGTCCGTGTCGGCGAGCAGCGGCAGCGGCGTCGGTCCGAGCGTGGACGCGTTGTTGACCAGCACGTCGACGCGGCCGAAGTGGTCGAGGGCCAGGGTGACCAGCCGCTCGCGGTCGGTGGCGCTGGCGACGTCCGCGCGCACGGTCAGGACGTCGGCGCCGAGCTCGCGACAGACCTCGGCGGTGGCCTCCAGCCGCGACCAGTCGCGGGCGCACAGCGCCAGCCGCGCGCCCTCGCGCGCGAAGGCGATGGCGATCGCGCGGCCCAGCCCCCGCGAGGCGCCGGTGACGAGCGCGACCCTGTCCTGCAGTTCGTTCATACCCACCATGTTTCGCCGGCAGGACCCACCCCCACATCGGCCCGGAGAACGGCGAAGGTCTCGGTCTTTCGACGGAGACCGCCCGGGGCAGCGAGGAACGAGGACAGCCGCGAAGCGGCGCCGAGCCTTCCCCTCCCCCCTCGCGGGGGAGGGTGAAGGGGTGGGGAATGCCCGCGCCGGCAGACGTGATCCCAGCAGGGGGGGCCCGATTGAGCGGCAGGGCACTTCTCAGCGACCCCCACTCCGGGCCCTGGAGGGCCCTCCTCCCCCGCGAGGGGGGAGGGATTTCACCGGTTCCTCTCACTATG
>Ga0126369_10001601_pt1 | contig 15763 bp, 15 predicted proteins | sample PanSoiMetaPlot_1_FD_109646 | JGI IMG/M metagenome (GOLD analysis project Ga0126369, IMG submission 109646) | Tropical forest soil microbial communities from Panama - MetaG Plot_1 | ecosystem: Environmental > Terrestrial > Soil > Tropical forest > Bulk soil | place: Panama | collected 2016-02-17 | reverse complement strand
GAGAACGGACCCTCCACGCCAGACGTCCTCGAAGCGCAACTGAATAATGTAATGATTCGTTCGACCAAAGAAGTGAATGTTGTCGCGGATTTCAGCAAATTGGGTCGCAGAAGCGTCTCGAAGATCGGTCCTTTCAACCGAATTCAGCGACTGATTACAGACAAGCGAGCAACTCCAGAATTTACCGAAGGTTTGCGCAAGAAAGGAATCGAAGTCATTGAGGTGTAGCCTTCGGGCGAATGATTCCCGAATCCACCATCGCTTGAACCGAACGAGACGAAACGATGCCCTTCAAGGAAGTGTGTGCAGCGGAAAGCTCTGGACCACACGGCTGATGACTCCGTCTGCCGAAGGTGAATCAGGGCTGAGTCCTTCTTCGAGGCAGCGAAAGAAAGCCAATAGTTGCGCGACAACCACAAATGTGATCGCTGTCGTCGTCACACAGTTCGCCCAAACCCGGACAATGAATGATTTGATCGCCAACGCGCGCCGCTGACCCGGGCACGTTTGTTCCGAGAAGCACCTTGGAGAGCCCCAGCTTTTTCCGATCTAACTCTGCCAGGCGATCCAGCTCGTAGGCGCGAGTTGCGGGGTCCGACGAAAGCTGGCCCACGACGAGAGTGTCCTCGTGAACGAAACTCATTGGACCGTGCCTCAAGACCAAATACGATTTGGCTATTGTGGTAATGCGCCCCGAAGTCATCTCGAGCATTTCCAAAGCTGCTTCACGCGCAGCGAAGTAGCGTGTGCCGGTGCCTAGAAACACCGCACGCCGGAACCGAGTTGAGGCAATTTTGCAGAGACGGTCAAAATGCTCCAACAACAGGTCTCGACAGACGCCGCTTTGTGCTGCGCACAATTTTCGATAGATCTCAGGTCGCTCCAGCAAACCCAAGAATCGCGCCGCCAAAACGCCCCTTCCACATCACACCCCTAGAGAGTTCTGCGTCAGGTTGGTGAAGCTGCTGGTCATAACCAGACTTTCATCATTTGTTTCTGGAGGCAGTGCTACCACGAAGACGTCTCTGTAACCGTGCCAGGTCTTGGTCAAAGTGCCGGCCTCATTGCAGGTCAAGATCAAGTGCCGGTAAGCCGGTTCTGACTCGAGTAGGATTTTAACGGCGCTGGTACTCTCCGGACTATTTCCGGACCGAGCTAGCGAAACCAGCAAACCGGGCCTATCTTTTGGTGAAGGCTTTGGAGCCGTGAATTAACAGCGCTCCACCGCTGACCACCCCATACCGACGATTCGTTCTGCAAAGGAAACCGGACGCAATCGCCGGCGTACTCCGAGCTGCCTGAACCGGTGAACACCAAGCTTTTGATTCCGCTTGCGAATACCAGCAACGCGTCCCGCAGCGCAATCATCCGGTCACAGGTTCGCAACCAAGTCCATGGCTGCTGGCGATTCTCTTTGAGAGTGTGAAAATAACCGCACTGTCGCTGTTCGGCTTCGGCCCTGCCAAAAAGCTGGGCTGCTTTCCTCTGACTTTCAATCAATGCGCGTCGCCACTCGCTCTGTGTCGCTAAAGAAGTTGCGTTCATCGAACCCTTTGCGGATGTTTTGTCGTCCACAAAATCGCCTGTTTAGTTTCCAGGGCGCAATTCGGGCGTCGCTATATCGAGCGCCTGATCTTCGCTCGTAAGCGAACCGTGCCACACGCCTCCCCCGAATGTCGTAATGTACACCTTGCCCTCATCCTGAGGGTCCGGAATCACCCGATAGCCCCATTTGAAGTTAAAGCCCGGAATACGAACCCAGTGCTCTCCTCGATCTATGGAACGCCAGGCCGAAGATTCAAAGCCGGCCGCGTACAGGATCCTGGACTCACGCGGATCGATGGTCACGTCATACACGTGGCGGTCATGCTCCAGTGTCTGCCGCCAGCTCTCGCCGCCGTCTTCTGACAGGAATACGCCACCGCCGTCACCATGCAGACCGGTTGCGCGCGCCCAAGTCGCGAGATAGAGGCGATGGGTATCTTGCGGATCGACCGCCAGGCCGTTTGGCGCGTTGACACCGTGCGGAAGAGTCATCCGGCTCCAATGTTCTGCGCCATCTATCGAGCGGTACATCGCTCCGTCACCGTCATTTCCGATGCTGCCGTCCTCAGAGCGGCGGGCGACCAGCAAATAAAGCGTTCCCTTGTGGTCCCGAACAATTCTCCACGCGAAGGGTTCTTTTTCTGAAATTCCGGTGTTTTTCAACTTCCAGCTCTTTCCGCCGTCCACACTTTTGTAAACGCCGCGAGCAAATCCGGTGACGTAAAGAACGCGCGCCGGAACCGGGCTGGTCGGATCGAGCAGAATGTGCGTCGCCGCGGTCTGTTCCATTCCATCATTGGATTTGGCCCAGGTCCTGCCCCCGTCGGTGCTGATGCACACGCCTCCCTTGTATTTTAGAATGCCACCATGGCGCCACATCTTCGGCCTTGGAAGGTCATGAGTCCCGCTGTTCACACTCCAAACTCTCCCTTTCACGACGGGATCAAAAGCCATCCAATAGGTGGTATTGACCCAATCTCTGGGGACGCCCTGCGTCGAGCTGACCCACGACTTTCCGTCATCTTCGCTGCGGAACAGGCCAATATCGGTGGTCGTGATGAACTGCCGCTTGAGGTCGAAAGGGTCGAAATGGTAGCCGTACGCATTGGTGACGTCGAGACCGGTGCTGGTCCAGCCTCTTTGATCCACTTTCTTTGAATACACAGCAACCCAAGTGATACCGCCGTCCGTCGTTCGCATGGTTCGCCCCAAGTCGGTGCCATAGCTCACGTTCGGATCCTGAGCAGCCACGGTCAGAGCTAGCGGGTTCTCGCCCCAATCTGACCCGAACCGTTCCGTGATCCATGCGTCCCGAACATTTGCTGCCGGCCTGGCGGTCATGACGCTTTCCTCTTTCCAAACCGCCGTCCAGGTCTTGCCGGCGTCCTTTGTCTTAGCTACTCCCATGTACTTCACGCCGGCTTGTTCCAAATCTCGATAGGAGAGGTAGGCAGTTTCTGGCATCTTCCAGCTAGTTGCGATCGCGCGAGCCTTGATTGCACCAGTTCCCAAGACGACTTTTTGCCAGTTCTTGCCTTCGTCGTCAGACACAAACCCGGATTCGTCGGCAATCGCATATAAAATGGTTTTTCCGTCCGAGGAAAAACCCGCGGACAAGTCGGGCATACTCTTGCCTGGCGGCAACCGAAGCGTCTTAAATTCTCCAGATAAACTCTTGGACCCTAAAAGCTGCGGGCCTGCAATAACCAGCGCTCGATCTTTTGCTGGTGATTGGGGATTCACCCAAATCTTCGTTGCAAAGTCCGGCAAATCACCTAGCTTGTTCCAGGAATCGCCCGCGTCGTGCGAGACGAACGTCGCAAAGCTTCCTTTTTTGCGATTTCCGGTGGTTACATAGAAGGTACGCGAATCGTCGGGATCAATCGCCATCGCTGTGATGTTTCCGAGCGGGTCCGGGTCGGCGACAATCTCTTCATCAGAATGGTCTGAGTTCATACGAATGCCTTTTACGCTTGAAGGCTTCGGATAGACCAGTTTCCACGTTTCGCCGTTATCTCCACTACGCCACAAACCCGTCGCTTGCGCATAAATGACGTTCTTGTCCTTCGGATCAAATACAAAAAACTCTACAACTCCGCGCAAGTTGAACATCCGCCATGACTTGCCGCCGTCATGGCTGATATAGGCCCCGGTCATATCGCAGCTGACGAGGACGGTGTCGGTGTCGTGGGGGCTAACGGCGGGATGGAACATCGCCCCTCCACCCCCAGGGCCGATTACGGTGAACCCTCCTGGCCGATCGCCGCCAACACTCAACGCCAAGGCCGCCAGAAGAAAACCAGCAAAACGAAATACCATCGGTTACTTTCCTTTTCTTTCTTTATTCTTTCTTGGCTTTCTTTTGGCAGAAATGGGACCATTTGTCAACGCTCTTGACGGAGGCCATGCGAGCTGGCTTTTAAAACCTATGCCTTCAGGATGCCTTCAGGTCCAGCAGGGCTGCCGCATTATCGTAGTAACCTTACGAAGAATGTTTCGTTCCGTTCGGCGGGGCATCGGTTCCAAAAAAATTCGGTCTTGATATCGGTCAAAGAATTTTCGTGACATCCGTTGCCGACGGCCCAGCTCGCCAATTCTGGCTCCAAGTTCAACACTGGCGTTCGGAAAGCAGTCGAGGCATTCGCTGACGTAAGGAAGATTTTCCGCATCGTTTCCCACGTGGAGCAGGATGAACTGCGTCTTCGGGTGACGCGCCAGAACGCGGTTGCGCGCCTCTAAAAGTTCCGTGTTGACGGAAAGTCCTTTCCATGAAACGACCGCTCCGGATGGTTGTTCAGCTCCTTAAAGCGCTCGTTGAACCCGATCAGTTGGCAAAAAGAACGCCCCGGGGTCAGAAACGTGTATCGCAACCGGCATCTTGAGCGACGCGCATGTTTCCCACATCTCATCGAATCGCCGGTCACCGATCTTCAGCCTTCGGTAATTCTTCCCGCAAATAAAGTCCGAGCACTTTAAGACCGAGCGCCCCTGCCATCTTCGCGCTCGCGATCGCCTCGGCCTGAATTTTGGCGTAGTTGGGACGGCCGGTTTGATCCCACATTGGCTCCGTGAAGGTCACGAAGCGATCCGGATATGGTTTCTGAAACCTTTCGATCATTTTATTCAGAGGTTCACACCCACCTTTCTTCCGAGCAAAATCTGTCGAAGGCCGGGACTCGGAGAGAAGGTGGAATTTTGGGCTGGGCTTCAGTCGGTGTTGCCGATCATGGATCGCAAAAACATTCGAATCATGGTGAATCTCACGGGAAGTTCGGGCAGTGGACTGAACGATCACTGGAAAACGGGTCCGCAAAACTTTCGTTTCGGAACGTGCAACATGCTCTTGCTGGAACTCAGAAAGGTCCAGCTTCATTTGCCTGCGCCTTGCGGCGACTTTATTTGGCCGAAGCCGGGTGCCGCTTCCGTTAGTGCGCCGCCTGCAAGCCCCGCTCCCACGGTGCCAAACCATTGCCTCCAATTGATTACGCTCACTTTGCTCGTCCTGTAGGGGTTCATCCCGAGTTTCTTTTCGTTTTGCTGCTTTCTATACCGTTTACTTTCTTTGGTCAAAGTGGCATAACGACCTGGCGTTAGTTTGCAACAACAATATTCTTGAAGCGGAGTAACTGTGACTCAGCGTCGCTCCCTACTCATATCCGCACTTGCAATCCTTTCGCTATTTTTGCGAATGTCCGCGACACAGAGTCAGACCACAGCATACACAAGTGATGTCCTTATCGACGCAAAATGGGTTGCAGCTGATTTTACAACCGACGGCAATCTGAACAAGAAGGCCTGGAAGACTGCTCATCAGGTTGAGTTCACTCACGGTATGTCTGGCAACGCGAACTATCCGCTACAAGCTACCCGCGTTGCTTCACTTTGGACTGACAAGTACATCTATTTCGCGGTTTCCTGTAAATACGACGTCTTGAATGTGTTCGAAGGAGAGGACAACAAAAAAGAACGATGGGAGTTGTGGAACCGTGATGTCGCCGAGGTTTTTCTAAATCCGCAGCCGGAGCGGCAAAATCACTATTACGAGTTCGAGGTGGCACCAAATAATCAGTGGATCGACCTGGAGATCACGCGTGGCGAAAAGCCAAATCATGACACTTCCTGGAACTCCGGATTCGAACACGCTACGCGTATCGATCGAAAACACAATACCTGGACAGTCGAAATGCGAATTCCGCTCGCTTCCATGGGCGTTTCGGAAGCCAAGAATGGCACAAGCTGGCGCGTCAACTTCTTCCGCGCTGCGGGAAAAGGCGCTGATACCCAGCGAATATTTCTCGCATGGAGCACTATTCCGGAAGGTACGACGTTCCATGTTCCAAGCCGGTTCGGAGTTCTGCGGCTGGTCAAATGAGCCAGGACGGTCTAGTGGATGTAAGCCCCGCCCGGAACCAGGAATTGGATCGGCCAGGCCTCTTGCTTCTGTTCCACCAGATCCGACCATTGCAGAGCCTTGGTATTGGCGCTTGCAAGCAACTTAACGTCGGGCAGTACTTCGGAGACGGCGCTGGCAAAGGTATAGTTTGCGCCCTCGGCGGTCACGGCCGTCACATTCCGGCCCAGTTCCTCTTTAACAAACTGCCTTGCGATCTCCGCATCTTCGATCATTTGGAAGAAGTGCGGGCGCCCCGTCAGTAATGAGTTATAAACATAGTTCGCAAGCACTCCAGAAAGTGAATTCCCGTATGCTTGGTCGAAATTGAGCTTCCCGAGCGTGGAATCGTCTGGCGACACAGCCGTAAATGGCATCCGAGTTTCGCCCATTCCACGAAAATCAAACGTCACAATGTCATATCCCTCGCGCAACCTCTTTTGCAGTTCGCCCCAGTCAGTAGCCGTAGCTTTTCCCGCTTCTCCAAACCAAAGCAGCGTATCCCGTTTTTCATTCGAATCTTGGTGGATAAACAAGAGCGGCATCCGCAGTTCGCTGCTGTGATGCAAAAGGAATTTTTCCACCACAATGCCGCCTAATCTCGTTGCACCCCGCCTCTCCCAAAGAATTTGATCATCTCTAGCGGGCTGGCCCGCGAACTCCGTCACCTTCGACCTCGTGACGCGAGTCCTTTCGCCACTCCGATATGCCGCGGCAAGGTCGTGCTTTGAAGCGAACTTTCTTCCTTGGTAGTATTCACGGACTAGGTCCAGCAGCGAACGCGCATCCTTCTTTTGGACCATGACCTGTCCTGACGGGGTGCACAGCAGGTCGCGACCAGGCATTTCGTTAGCCTGCGCCAATCCAGTCCGCAGCGGCATCCGGTTGAACCGGTCTAGGAAGTTAAGCGCAGCCTCCTGATTTTCGACGGAATACTCATGTTTGTGATAACCCTCGACCATGGCAATGCGATCCCTGTGCCCAAATTTTTCGTATAGGCCCTGCGCTTCGCGAAACGCCTTGCGCGCACCTTCGATCGGGATGAAATCCAGAACCGCCGAGACGACCATCACCGGCCGCGGATACATCAACATCAATAACCCGACGTGATCCACTCCGCCTGAAACCATGCCATATAGGTCCTGCTCAGGATCACTGTCTGGATCGGCAAATATGCGGTTCGCCATCCGCATGGGCAACGAACTGATATAGCACGATGGAGCGGCGGTCTTGATTCGCGGGTCGAGCGCCGCAATCAGTGCGGCCTGCGTTCCTCCGCCGCTGGTACCGGTGATGCTGATTCGGTCGGCATCGACGTCCGCTCGTGTCAGCAAGTAATCGAGGGCTCGAATTCCATCCCAAACTTCCCACCGCGCCAGGTTCGCGCCAGCGAGGTAAGCCAGATTCCCCAGCACTGCATGTTCCGCGCATACCAGGTTATAGCGGCTCTTCTGCGCCTTAGCATCCCAGAACTGGCTGCGTTCTCCCTGCCCCACCGGATCCCAGGCAATTACCACATATCCGCGTTTGACCAGCCTCTGGCACAGAGCTTGGTAGTGAATCTTTCCGTTCGTAGCATGCCCCGCGGGAACAAGAACGGCCGGACGTTTTTGCGAATGGTCATCAGGCGAGTAGACCAGCGCGGTGACATAGACTCCTGGCAAGCTTTGAAAGATCAACTTTTCGATCGAGTATCCGTCTTTCTGAATCTTGCCGGTGATCTCCGGATGCAATTCCGTCTTCTCTTTTGGCAAACCCCCGATCATTTTCAGTAACTTTTCGTGCAGTTCTTGCTGTAGCCTCAAAAGTTCGCCCTCGTTCTGAACCAGCTCCCAATTTCTTCTCCGTGCCTCATCTTGACGCCATGCCAAATCCAATTGATAACGCAAATACGGCGTCATTTGCGGACCAGCAGGTCCCGGGCTCAGAATCTGGAATGCATCTGTGGGGGGAACTTCCTGTGCGGAAACCACCATCGCTGCACCGCTCAGTGCGGCAAGCAAGGTGATTCCCGCGCTTCGCAGAGCGCTGTTCACTGCGATTGCACCGTTAGCGAACCTACTCCGTACCACCCATCTTCTTGCCGGCCTTCAATCGCAAATCGAATGGCTGGCTTGCCGGTTCGCGGATCCAGCATGGCGATCCTTACCCTGTATTCGCCATCTTCGAGGTCCGCCGGAATGTACACCGTACCGTCATAAACCGCGTCCCCCGGCAGCCAGTTCCGCACATTCACCGGAATCCTGATTTCTGTCGATCGCGTGGCGGATTGCAACTGCATCACCAAATTGTATTCCGCATACACTGGCGCAACACCGGCGTTCAGCCACCACATATGAACAGGCATCATCGTCGCCGGTTGCACCGCTTTAGAGTACTCCAGCCTGCGCAAAATGAACCGGTAGCCCATCTTCCTCTGGAAATCATCAAACTTTGTTTTCCACTCTGCGGGAATCGGTGCTGACTTGATGTTTGCCGTGCTCACGTGCCAGCGCAGCCCTTGCTCAATGATATAGTCCACGTCATAACCGCGTTCCTTCCAGCCAGGCACCGTGTAGCAGGTCTCCAGCGATACCGGGCTCCGTTCCCACACTTTCTGAATTCCCGTCCGCACGATCTGTTGCGGATAGATCTCCAGCATTTCGGCCGGAAAGTATGGATCAGTCGAACTGGTGCGCATATCGCCCCAACAATCCAACCGCCAACCTGCGCCCTGCTGCGTTCCATATGCCAGTGCTTGCGGCTCGTCAAAGTTCATCAGCAGAGTTGTGCGTTTGAAGGCTTCCAGCCAGATGTCGATCAACGCCTTCTGGTAGCGAAACTCCGGCATGTAAGGGCTCCAGCCTTCGCCCCAGTAACCCACCGAGGAAATATCCACTGTGTCGAGATAAGGATTCCCGTCATAACGCTTGCCTGCTTCAGCAACCAACTCACTCCAGTACTTCAGATAGAGCGGATCGGAAAAATCCGGCTGCCAGATTTTGCCGTCTTTGTCTGCATCCTTGTTCGCGCGCTTTGCTCCTGAATTTCGATACCACTCCGGCAGCGGATCCTGATTCGAATAGGGCATCAAGCGAATCGCGAGTTTTTGCCCGTGCGCCCGCGCCTCTTCAATCGCCAGATCGACGATTGCCCAGTTGTATTTCCCACGTTCCTGCTCGAGCACATTCCAGTACCAGCGGCAGTAAGAAACCGAGGTATCCGGAAAATCCGGCTTCGTCGTAGCCTGTGGCAGCCTCTTCTCTGGACCAATCTCCGACCATTTCAACGGAGGATTCGGTTGCTGCCCATTGAATCGCTGGAAAGTAGTGATTCCCATTCCAGGATTCACCAACACATCCTGAATCTCCTTCGGCCGCACCACGACTACGTTCCTCTGCGCCGTCGATAGCTTTCCGGCAATAAGAATCGAGAGCAACCAAAATATCAGCAAGATTCTTCTGTTTTGAACAATGTGCATTGCACCTGTGACGTGACCAAACACCCGCTCCTCCGTCTGACCGAATTAGCCTTTCATCCCGACGCCAGGACCGTGGCGCCAGAGCTCTTACGTTCTCCTATTGCCGCCCCAAGGCAAATGCCGTCAGCGCGTCCGACGTATGTCCGCGGAAATATCCGCCTCCGCCCGCCGCGATCACGATGAATTGCCTTCCTGACTTTTTCCCGAGATACGTGGACGGCGTCGCGTTCGCATTGGCTTCAAGCTCCGCAGACCACAGCTCTTCGCCCGTTGTCGCATCAAACGCACGAAACTTTGCGTCCGCTGTTGCGCCAATAAAGACCACGCCGTTGGACACAATCGATCCGCCTAAGTTCGGTATTCCGGTTTTCCCCTTCATTCCTTGCTCTCCTCCAAGAGGAACCTGCCATACGATTTCTCCCCTGTTCACGTCCACGGCGCTCAGTGTTCCCCACGGTGGCTTCTGGCACGGCTTTTGCTGTTCGTCCCAGAAGCGCGCATATTCGCCACGCACGTTGTTGCGCCGGTATTTCTCGGGCGAACCCTCCGGCTGCGGCTCCAGTGCCCCAACTGCCCCGACCTCATTCGCATTCACAAACAAATATCCGCGAGAGGGATCAAAGGACGCTCCTGACCAGTTTCCGCCTCCCAGCGTCCCAGGCACCACCAGCGTTTGCTTCAGACCGTACGGCGTAAATATGCTTCCCCGCTGCAACCTTCGAAACATCTCCGCACAAAATCCATTTCCGGGATCCAATAATTCCATGTCCGATTCCGTAAATTTCTGGCGAACCAGTGGTGGCGGTTTGAGCGGAAAGGGTTGTGTCGGCCAGCTCTCCTCGCCGGGAACTTCGCTGCCGGGGACCGGTCGTTCTTCGATCGGAAATAGCGGCTTGCCTGTTACCCGGTCAAATACGAAAAGGAATCCCATCTTTGTGATCTGCGCTACAGCAGGGATGGCCCTCCCATCGCGCTTCACGTCAATCAGAACGGGCTGCGCGGGCATGTCGTAGTCCCAAATGTCGTGGTGCACCATTTGGAAATACCAGACAAGGTTTCCAGTCGCCGCATCCAATGCCACCAGGCAGTTCGCGAATAGATTTGGTCCACTCCGGTCCGCGCCGTAAAAGTCATAGGAAGCCGACCCGATCGGCAGAAACACCAAGCCTCGCCCCTCGTCCACGCTCATCGTGGACCACACATTCGCACCCGTCCGCTCCCTCCACTCCTCACCCCTCCAGGTCTCATGTCCTTCTTCGCCAGGCCACGGAATGGTATGAAATGTCCATTGCAGTTTTCCAGTCCGCACGTCGAACGCCCGCACCTGCCCGCTCGGCCCCCGCGACGGAAATTCCGGGACCATCGCCCCGGTGATGATCAAATTTTTGTAAATGGCGGGCGCGGACGTCACGGAATAGAGGGCGCTAGGTTCACAAAGTCCCGCGCACAAGTCGACCATTCCGCCCCGTCCAAAATCCTCGCAAGGCTTGCCGGAAGCGGCATCAAGGCAGATCAGTCGCCCATCGAATGTTCCAAAAACGATCCGTCGCTCGCGACCGTCTTCGCTCTGCCAATAGCTCACGCCTCTATGCTGGTAGAAGCGTCGTGGCTTTCCGCCCTCCGCCTGCGGATCGTATTTCCAGATTTCCCTGCCGGTTTCCGCGTCCAAGGCGATTACCCGGTTGGAAGGCGTGGAAAGGAACAGAACACCGCCGACAATCAGTGGCGTCGTCTCGAACGGCGCGACGCTGTGCCGATCGGTGGCATTCGTGTAGCGGTCGACCTCGCCGGTATGGTACGTCCACACGCGCTCGAGGCGGCTTACATTCGTTCGATTGATTTGCGTCAAAGAAGAAAAGCGCGTACCGCCGGCGTCTTGACCATAGTGTCGCCATTCCTGGCTCGGAGCAGTCTCACACAGTTGTAGCAGCAAACAACATTGCAGCACCCACGGCGACCGTATCGCCGATCGCAGGCAGCCAAGAAACTGCACGTCAAATCTCCACGGCCCGGCTCGCCTCGCGAAATTCACGAAGAAAGCGGCCGCTCGCGAGCATTTACGATTATTTCCGGTTGTTTCTAATACTTTCGGCTTGGGCAGGTCAAGCGCTCTTTCCGATTGCTTGCGACTCACCTATCCCCACTTCAGTTTTTAGACGTCGATCGCTGATGACTTCGCTCTTCAGGTCGAAGTACATCTTTTTGCCGGACCAGTACGACTCCGCCGCCATTATGCACGCCACGGAATGGGAAAAACCGTTGTGCACAGTGGCGTTGGGCTGTTTTCGGCTGCGTAGACAGTCAAACCAATTCGTCCACATTGCGGTCGTCGCCCGGTAAGGCGAACTCAGGACTCCCATTTTTTCGTAGTGCCGAATAGCAGACGGATTTAGGCCGGCCTGCTTTGCAAGTTCACCGATCTTCACGCGCACCGCCAGACACGCCCAAAGGTTGCTTGACTTAAAGTCGACTTTAAGTTCTAGCATCCAGGGATAGGCTGCGGCAAATCCTTCTTTGGGAGACACGTCATGGGCCAGCGAAGCATCGTAGTGACGGGATCGCAATAGTGATAATCAGTGTTGCTGCAAATATTTGCGGACAAGGCCTAACGGACAAAGGAACTAGAGAGAACGCGACAATGACCAAGCAAACGGGATTCTACTGTAATACGAAAGCGTTGAATCCGACCGAGCGAGCAACTCACAAACGGTTGACGGAGAAACTGATCGCGACGCGCAAGGAAATCGTGGAGACAGAAACAGGATATGAATTTCAATACAGTCCGTCCGACATTTCCGTCGCTGAGCTTGCCGAATGGATAGCTGCAGAGAGCAAGTGCTGCCCCTTCTTCGATTTTCACATTGATTTGGAACATGCGGGCAGACTCGTCTGTTTGCGATTAACTGGGGAAGACGGGATCAAAGCATTCATACTGGCCGAGTTTCACGCGGGTCGAGGTAGGAGTGGTTTATGACAACGAGAAGAACAGAAGGCAAAGGGACCGCGCTGGTCACAGGGGCGTCAACTGGAATCGGCTTCGAACTGACTCAGGTGTTGGCGTTGAACGGCCACCCACTTGTCATTGTTGCGCGTACCAGCGAGCGGCTTAGAACGCTGGCGACAGAACTTGAACGAAAGTACGGCATCGGTGTAAGCGTCTACGCAAAAGACTTATCTGAGCCGGGAGCAGCAGATGAGCTTTGGCGAGAGCTATCGCACTCCGGCACTACCGTCGACCTGCTAGTTAACAACGCCGGCGTAGGGATCTATGGCGAGCTTGCGAGCGAATCAACTGAAGCGTTACAGCGAATGCAGACGCTCAATATGGTGGCTTTGACTACCCTGACTCGGCTCGCTCTCGCCGGAATGCTCGAACGAAAAGCGGGTCGAATTCTAAACCTCGCTTCCGTAGTGAGCTATCAGCCAGGGGGGCCTCGGATGACGGCATACTACGCGACTAAGGCCTATGTGTTGTCGTTCTCCAAGGGGCTAGCTCGAGAACTCAAGGGAACCGGAGTGACAGTGACGGCGCTTTGTCCCGGCCCGACGAGCACTGCATTTGAGGAGAGGTCCGGAGCAGGCGAAACAATCCTATACAAATACAAACTCTTTCCGACAGCCAAAGCGGTGGCAGTCGCCGGATACAGAGGCATGATGCGCGGGCGCCGAGTCGTTCTTCCCGGGTTGATGACCAAGATTCTTGCATTCGCGGGCGAGCTTCCACCGAGAACAATCGCGCTTGAAGTAAACTAGTGGCTGCTGAAGCGCAGAGGCGGTCGCCAGTAACAAAGGCGTCGCCGCCGGCCTTGGTACCACGCATCAGACCGACCCTGAAGGGGTTTGGAACTTTTCGAAAATCGACTGATTTCGGAACCTTTGTGGATGCGGTCAACAGCCGCGCAGAATGAAGGAGTTACAAGCGCACGTTTGGAGAGGCTTTCGGAACCCAGCGCTCAGCCCGAGCGATCCGCGAAAACCGGGCGGCTTGATTGACTCGCGCTGGTCACCGTCGTAGCCTGCGATGTAGCAGATCTCAGTGGCGTAGCTCATTGACTTGTGCGTCGTTGGTCAGCGCTGCCCCGACTTTGCCTCCGCCGCACCTGAGCATCCGCGTTTCCTGCCGATCAGGCCAGAGAAGGAGGGATCATGATTCTGGTTACAGGCGCTTCCGGGACGGCCGGGGGAGCCGTACTCAAAGAAGTCGTTGTTAATGGCGTTCGAGCGATGTATCGCTCAAAAAGCGATGCGGCAAAAGCTCCTAAGAACGTTGAGGTCGTTATTGCTGACTTTGCGGACAAAGCCAGCCTAATTCCCGCCTTGAAGGGCGTCGAAACCGTATTTATCGTCTGTGGCCCAATTCCACAGCTGGTGGAACTCGAAGGCAACATGATCGACGCAAGCCGGGCCGCCGGAGTCCGACACGTGGTCCTTAACTCCGCCCTCGGAGCTGGCCGGTTTAGTAAGTCCTTTCCCAGTTGGCACCGACAGGTCGAGGAAAAGCTCGAAGGCTGCGGCCTCAGCTACACTATTTTGCGTCCCAATGGATTTATGCAGAACATCGTCGCATACAACTCGGGGAGCATTCGGACCGAAAGCGCGTTCTACGCCGCCATGAGCGACGCCAAAGTTAGCTTGGTCGACGTGCACGACGTCGGCGCGGTAGCCGCAAAAGCTCTGCTCCATCCCGAAGGGCATGCAAACAAGACCTACGAACTCAATGGCCCCGAGGCCCTGAGCAATTCTGAGATCGCCAAACGTCTTTCAAAGGTCACCGGACGTGAGATCAAATATGTAGACATACCGGAGTCTGCGCAGCGCAAAGCCATGCTCGATGTGGGCATGCCCGAAAAGCAGGTCACTTCAATCCTCGAGCTGCAGGAGTATTACCGCAGCGGTGCTTGTGCGAGTGTCGACCGAACCATAGCCGAGATCCTCGGCCGCCAGCCCCGTACCGTCGATGAGTTTCTGCGAGCGAACGCCGCTAATTTCGAGCTGCAAGCTGCATCCGCCTGAGACTCGATTGCGCTCGGAATAATCTGATGTTGCCCGGCGCTCGCCCTAGTGCCCGGTTCGGCTTACCGGTACTTGAGTACCGGCTCCCAATGAGGCCCCGCGCGTTGGCCGCTGGCTAAAGGTCAAGAATCCCAATTGCACAGAGGCGGTCTTACGCAGAGAGATCCTCGAAAGGTTCCGCGAGGGGACCTGACGAGTCCAAGGGCGCTATCGAGACGCATTTCCTATGCTGACTGCCCTGACCTGCTCTTGCCTTTCTTCTCCATCTGCATCGCCGCCTCCATCCCTTCGAGGACCATCGGGTTCTCGAACGCCATGAGGTCGTCGAGCGCGGCTTGTTCGAGCGGATATTCGCTGAAGAAGGCGAGCACCCATCGTGTCGAGACCTTCTTGCCGCTTGGGAGCGAAATCTCCTCGAGGGGCGGGTTGCAAGCCTCGGCGATCGCCGCGCTGACCTGCTTCACGAGCTGACGCTTTGCCTCGACGGGGAGTCCAGGCGGCACCACGAAATCGCAGATGGGGCGCATCGGCGCGCCGATCTGGCCGTCGATGCTCGTCTGCTCCGCCGGCCATTCTCGGAGGAAGACGCGTGTGTCGGGGATCATGTACGCATGGTGAATCGAATCGGCTACGTCCTTGACGAGCTTCTTCTTGGTGTCGGCTTTGAGGCCCGAGGGTAGATCAATATATGCGACTGGCATGAGTGAGACCTCCCATTAACGCAGAGATGAACGGCGCAACCCAAAAGGCGCGCCCCAAGACAAACGGTAGACGGAAGGGTGGTTTGCGTCTATCCGAAACCTGCAGTCAAATTTCGTGACCACGGGACAACGTTGCCGGCCTGCAAAAGCAAATAATCAAACACAGCCATCGAAGCCCTATAGGTGGGTTAAGTGCTCAGCCGCCTATGCTCGAATAAAAGGGTTAGGCCAGCACAGATCAGACCGAGTGTCGAAGGCTCAGGTGCTGCAATCTCAGGTATCCGATACCTCACGGTACGTGAAGCAGATCTTCGGTTGCTCTCAAAACGCCGCAAAGAGTTTCATGGTCATTACTCGGCCAGTTCGAGTTCACTTTCCTTGGCCCACACGCAGGTATCATCGCCAATAGGCCGAATCCAGTACATGACCTCGCAGGGTGGGTTAAGGCGGATAACTTCGTCGTCTGGCGCGCGGATGTCTTCGATCGTACACACTTCCTGATGGCCGATTCTTCTCACGCGGTCGTTTAGTTTAATTGGCATGCCTCGTTTTCGGAATCATAAACCCTTCCAAGCATTTGCAAGCTAGAATTCCGCAAATCCATTTGATTTCATAACAATGTCGGCTCCTCGACCCGAGTAGACTTTGGTTGCT
>Ga0126369_10001600_pt1 | contig 15767 bp, 10 predicted proteins | sample PanSoiMetaPlot_1_FD_109646 | JGI IMG/M metagenome (GOLD analysis project Ga0126369, IMG submission 109646) | Tropical forest soil microbial communities from Panama - MetaG Plot_1 | ecosystem: Environmental > Terrestrial > Soil > Tropical forest > Bulk soil | place: Panama | collected 2016-02-17 | reverse complement strand
GCGCCGGCTCGGTAAACCCCACCCGGAGCAAGGCCCAATAGGAGAGCGATCCTGGTCTCACGACCAGGTGAAGCGCGGCCCGCGTGGCGCTCTCGGGTATGGCCGCTGGAGGCGCCGGGCAACTGGCGTCCTAGAGAAATGACCGTCTCCCCGGCTCACGCTGGGAGACAGGACCCGGCTTACAGGCCTTCTCTGGCGCGATCTTTCTTTTCGCGCCCTTAGCCTGCAAAGGTTATTGGGACCCCAGGGAGGTACAGAACCCCTAGTTGGGCCCCCTTCCAACGCTGTCACGACCCAGCGCCCGCGCAGACTCGTGAGCACGGCCTGGAGGCGCCTGCTTCTCGACGTCGTGGAAGACGCCGTCGTAGACGTCGACGATCACCGCCGGATAGCGGGGCTGGAGGCGATACAGCGCCTCGTTGTCCGACTTTCGGCCGTGACGCAGGTCGCCGTCGTCCCTGACGTGGCAGATCGATGAGGTAAGCTCACGAGCGACGCGGGTAACCACGCCGGCTCGGCAAACCCCTCCCCGCGGCTCTGCCAATCCCCCACTTCAGACGAAATGCACATCTTGCTTTTGTTCTTGGTCGGCGCTTCATCCCATTCATGCTTGTGCTGCCGAAGCTACCGGTCCACGAACGCAAACAGACAGGCCGCGTCGATCGCCTCGTCTGGGAATCAATTGTCAGACCCTGGCTCGACTTAAAGATTCCGAATGCACTCACCGTCAACAGACACACGCCGACCGTCCAATCCCATGGGGACGAAGGGTGCCCTCCTCCCTTGACGCCGTCGTCCGCGTCCGTGAGGGCTCGCTTGACATCGACCAGACCAGGCAGGAGCGCATTCGCTTCGGCAAGACGTGCCGAGGCGCGCTTGAACCGACCTTCTTGCAAGTCTCGCAGGCCGGCCTCCCAGAGGGGGTTGAACTTGCCGGCGGTCGGCTGTGTGATCTCCGTTCCCCGGAGGAATTCATTGATGTCACGAGCGGGGATGAGGAAGTTGAACCCCTGGACCAGATTGTCACTCGTTCCGGTGAGCGAGATCGCAGTGAGGATGCCGACCACCGTGCCATGGGAACCTACTGCCGGCCCACCGCTGTGACCCGGAGCGGCGGGGGCATCGGTTTGAACTACATCCTGGCCAAGCGCATTCTGTTTGAACCCCGAGATGCTGCCCGTCGTTACAGAGGCTTCCAACCGTGCGGACTCGTTCAAGAACCGATCGCTCAGCATCAAGGCCGGGAAGCCGAGGATATGAACCGGCTGTCCGATCTTGGGGTGGTTCTGGTCCGATAGCTTCAGAGCCGGGTACGTTCCTGGTCTGACGCGCAAGAGGGCAAGGTCACGGCCCGAATCAGGACTAGGTTTCCCCGATACGTAGAGCAACAAAGGCGGACTGATCTTCATGATTTCGGCTGGCAGCACCATGCCGTTGGAAAGCTGAGCGGTGACCTCGGGAAAGCGAGTCACCGTAATCCTCGCCGTGTCCACTCGTTGTCGGATCCGTGCCTCGAGGTCTGGATGCTGTCCTCGCCCGAGTCCAAGCTTTGCCAAAGAGGCATCTACACACCCCTGCTCGATCGCGCGGGCTTTGAACTCGTCGATGATCCATGGCAAGGAGCGGAAGGCCGGATCCACGACATGCGCGTTCGTGATGATGTAGCCTCGTCCGTCAACGAACCAGGCAGTCCCACTTTCTTCGTAGGGGACTGGGCTCACAGTGAGGGGTCCATCTCCGCAGTCAACCGTCACATCCGCGGCGACGCGCGTCGTCAGCAGAACCACGGCTGGCTTGGCTCGGAGCACCAACTCTTCTACGGCGAGCTTCGGCTCGGCCAAAGTCGTCGTGAGCCCCCAAAGTGCCGTCATCAGAGACAGCAGAAGGGCAGCGAATATCAGCATCCCCCTCGTGGTAGCCTCCGTGACCAGACCTGCCAGCCGAGATGGAGGTGACGCTTGTGACCCTCTTCGGTTCATCAAACCGCTCACATTGGAGACAACGCGAGGGGCTTCTTCGCGCGGGAGCGGGATCGACACCAAGATGTTTTTGCTGGTCGCATGGGCGAAGAAGAACCTTCTGGCTTCGCAGGGCCCATCTCTTCGCTCGCGTCGGTCCGCCCTCTCAAACCAGATGCGATAATCGCCTTGCTCTGATCTGGCTCGATGGCCCCGCCATTCGGTTTTGTGGAATCGCTTGCGGCGGCAGCAGTCCTCGGCCCAAAGATGGATCTCTTCTGGTAGCTGACAGCCGAACTGTTTGTGGCACCAGTGGCACTGGCGGTGTGTCGAGCCACCACCGCGCCCGTCCGGCTCGTGGAATCATTGGGCGCGCAGCCCTCGGCGGCCAGTTTAGTCGGCATCAGCACCCAGGTTGACGTCACGGCAAGGCCATAGAGCGCACCCACCTCAACCAGGAGTCCGGCCAGCCCGAGCGCAATCAGGTCAAGTAACCAGCGCTCCGGCGCTAGTCGATGCATGATCCCCGATACCGTTTGCCCTGCGGCCTGGCAGAGGCTCCAGGTCCTGGCTATGCTTCGCGTCGAGTCTCCGGTCCGGGCCTTTGCCGTCTTCAATCTCGTCGCTCCTTATGTAGGTGGCTCCGCTGGTCACTTCCTAGGCCCCGCAACCCTCTAGAAGGCAATCGGAGTGCCGGGTCACATGAGTGGCATGGCCAGGACGGCTGGTGAAATGCAAGTATTGGAAAAGGCAGGGCAGCAGACTCGTCACTAACTGGTTAGGGCTGGGTTACTCTGGGGGTGCGGCAGCGCAGTCGAGCAGGTCAGTAACCGGTTACTCACCTGCTCCCCGTACCAACGACCTTATCCTCCTTGGCCCTCCTGGGCTGGAGGAACCGGACTCTCGCACGTCGGCTTTAGCGGCAGCTCGTCAGGCGACCAAGAGGGCCTCGCAGCACCACGTACGGGCAGGCATACATCACCCCCCAGGACTTGGAACTCTTAGCGTGGGTCCGGGGCGACGGCGACGGGGGAGTCAGCTGAGATCAACCGGCGAGCAGACAACCCCAGGGAGTCACTCCGGAGACGCGTGGCCATCCGCCGACCACTATCGCTGGGACAACCGCCGTGTGTGAGCTATGAGGGCAAGGAGAGGCTCAGGGTTTGGGGAGTGCCGCTGCGCCTCAAGCGTACACTCGGCCGCGATGGTATCGAGGTAGCGCTCGGCCTCGGGCAACTCAGATCTGAATGCACCGGCGAGAGTCTGGAGGTCCGCAGCACCCGGATCGACCTGGCTGAAGATTGCCGCGACGTGTGGGGCACGGAGGGCGAGGGCGGCGGGTAGCGTAAGAATGCCGTCCCGCAGGTCTTCATCGCCGCCGCCGCCGAGCGCTTGGGAACCGCGAACATCGCCGACGTCGTCGCAGCCGTGATAAAGCACGCCGAGCAGCTGGCCGAACCATCGCAGTTCCTCGGTTCTGGTTCCGAGGCAAGCGCAGACTTCGAACATGCTGCCCGTATCCTCGCTCGCGATACGGCGCCAGTCCTCGACACCCAGAGGCTGTCGGCGAAGTCGCCACTGCAGGCACTCCGCGACCCCGAGGCGCTTAAGAAGCTCCGCAAAGAGCCGTATGTCATGAGGGTCGTTCTGTACCATCTCGTACCCATCGGCGACGATGTAGCCGGACGCCATCAGAGCCGGAAGCAGCCCAAGGTGGGCATGGAGGGTCAACACGCCGCGGCGGTGTTCGGAACGATCGAGGATATCGTCGATGATCAGCGACACGTTGTGGAACATCTCGACCACCGCCGCAGAGCGAATCAACTCCGGTGGAATTTCTCCGCAATAGATCGCTCGATAGCAGCTGAACACCGTGAGCGGCCGGAAGTACTTGGATCCTCCCTGGAATTGCCATTGCAGCGCCTGTTGCATCTCGCGGTCAGAGCGATTGATCCACGCGTCGACGTGACCTCGCAGAGCGTGGATCTCAGATTCGAAACCAAGCTCGGCGATAACGGAGTAACCGCTGGCCGCCGATCCCGCCGGCGTCGTCACGGCTTGGCTTTCCACCGGCGCCAGTAGGTCCCGTGATCGTCGCCCCTCTTTCGACCGAGGTCGGGTTCCAGTGCCGCCGCGACTCTCTCAAGGTCAGCCTTGAGAAGCCGGGCTTCCTGAGGAGGGAGGTCTGCCAACGCCTGGACGTACGCGCGTATCTCTCCGATGAGCCGCGCCGAGGGGTTGGGGCGATCTGTGCTGGCTGCGGCCGGGTCCGCGAGCGTCGCTGCAATCGCCGGCAACGCCTTCGCCCAGAGCTCGGCTGCGCGAGCCCAGAATCGGAGGCCGCTCGCCGCGTAGATCGGCATTACCCTCGACAAAAGCTCGATGAGGTTAGCATAGTCACTGCCGAGGTCCGATCCGTGGGTGATCCATCCCCTCGATGTCTGGGCGCCCGGTAGCCCGACGCCCAAGACAACATCTGCGCACTTCTCGCCGATCATGATGCACGCAGCGTTCGTATTGCCGCTCGTGATGATCGGCATGACCGAGGCGTCGGCGATCCTCAGCCCCTGCACTCCGTGGACGCGAAGCGCGGGGTCGACGACGGCCATCCGATCCCATCCCATGCGGCACGTGCCCACCGGATGCCAGACAGTCGTGACGGTCGCGCGGATGAACTCTCGTACCGCAGACGCCGGCCCGCTCGGAACGGGCATGCGCATCGCAGGTCGAGCGGGGTCGGGAACAGCAAACGGAGGCGTGCCGTCGTCGTAAAAGGCTTTCAATGCGGGTGTCCGCGCCAGTTGCTGGCCCAGTTCGATCCCCCGTTGCAGAACTCGCACATCGGCCTCGGACTGGAGGTAGTTGGGATGGATGAGCGGCGGGGTCGCGGGATCGCCCGTCCGAAGACGCACCTGTCCACGGCTCTGTGGCTTGCAGAGCGTCGGAAGGAGCAGGAAATTCGGCGTAACGGCCGGATCGACCACCCCCCCCCACATCGCCGCCAAGATATGATACTGGAGATCGGGTGAGGTCGCGCCCGAACCGTCCCGCGTATTGACGAACAGACCGGCTTCAGCGATGAAATGTGCAAGACCTGGATCCCGTTTGGCGGGATGGAACAGGACCATCATCAGATGATCGGAGAGATTCTGACCCACCCCGGGCAAATCAACCACCGTAGCGATGCCATGTCGCCGCAGTTCGTCAGCGGGACCGATTCCGGAGAGCATGAGCAGCTTCGGTGATTCGAACGCGCCGGCGGAGATGACGATTTCCCGCTCGGCCCAGTATGTCCTGCGCTGCCCTCCTTCGATGCATTCGACCCCGCGGGCGCGGCCCGCCTCGATGACGAGACGGTTCGCACGTACCCCCGTGCGGACGACGAGGCTCCCCCGCGCCTCGATCGGGTCGAGGAAGGCGGCGGCCGCGCTCGCCCGCCGGACAGCTGGGGTGATAGTGACGTGATAGAGTCCCGCGGCGTCTTCCTGCCGGGCGCCATTGAAATCCCAATCGGGCGCGCTGTCGCGGTATCCGAGCTCGCCCGCGGCTTGGATGGTTGCGAGGGCCAGCTCGGAGGGCGCGGGGAGAGGGCGCACGTCAAGTAGCCCCCCGATCCCATGGTACCTTGAGGCGCCGCCCGCATGGTTCTCTGATTTTTTGAAGTACGGTAAGACCTCGCCGAAGCTCCAGCCTTCGTTGCCGAGTTGCGCCCATTGGTCGTAGTCTCGGCGGTTTCCCCGAACGTAGACCATGCCGTTGATGGAGCTCGAACCGCCGCGGATGACGCCCCGATGAACCGTGATGCCGCGTCCCCCGAGCCCGTCCTGTGGCTCTGTCACGTACGGCTTGCTGAAGGTGGGACTCCCAAAGATGGCCGTCAGTACGTTCTCGGGGTTATGAATGATCTCGCGGACGTCTTCGCTCAGGTCGGATCCGCCCGCTTCGAGCAGGAGGACGGTGCCCGATGCGCTCAGCCGGTTGGCGACAACGCAGCCCGACGAGCCCGCGCCGACCACGATGTAGTCGAATCGAAGCCGCGCCTCCGCTGCAGGCTCTGGGCCGACCGGGTTGCCAGTGTCGCCGCGCAAGGTGTCCGGCCTCTTATCGGCCAAGATCGCGCATGAGCTTTTGCAAATCGGCCACGATCTGTTCTGCTGGCGACTCGCGTGGCCCTTTGGGTTTCGCCCCACCCTTCTGGTCGTAGAGTCCCACGACACCATTGTAGCTGGAATAAAAATCCCACGACTCCGGCGTGAAATTCACTGAACTCAGCAACTTCTGCACGGCGGTCCCGTCTCGGAGAAAGCACTCGTCCTGGCCTTCTTCAAAGCGGTAGTTCTCAAATTTCGCTCCCAACAACTCTACCTCGTTCTCGCCATCGTCGTTCGTGCGACCTGACACGGTCACGAAGCTAAACGGCGCGGCTCCATGTCGAGGATCTCTGACTAACGCCTCGCTCAACCTCACCAGCTCTGCGTCGACCTCTGATTCATCGTCGTAAAACTCGTTCTTCATCTCCGACGAGACGATCTGCCACCTCACGGCCTCCCGGGGCGCGAGTTTGAGTCTGATGGCCACCTGTCCCTTCTCGAGCACGCGCGCCGTTTTAGTTTCGCCCTGGTAGAGGGTCTCCACTATCGAAAGGTCGTTGTTCAGAATTCCCCATACTTCTCGCTTGAATTGTTGATTCACGATCGAATTGCCGTAGTACCACCACCACCAGAAGTGCGGGAGCGCCTGGTGGTTTGGCGGACAGGTTCGACGCGCCGCCACCTGGATCGAACCGAAAACGACCTTGATCGGGCCCACTGTAGTGCCGCCGTAGTCAGGCGCCCAGATCGTGACGAGTGCCCTGCCGTCGTCCGGCCGCCGGACCGCGTGGACCCCGCTCGGAAGAAGCTGCCCATCAACTCCGTCAGCGTCGGCGCTGCCATTCAGCACGAGGGCCTGCGCGGCCCAATAGAACATCGGAATCGGCACCACGGCGCCTGACTTCAGAGTCACGCGGTCACGGTATTCTTGATACTTCTGAACGAACCATCTGTTCTTGTCCCTGGCCACCGGAATCGGTCCTGCCAACCCGGGGAACGTGCTCGGCGCATCGCTCATGGCCGCATCTCCTTCGTTGTGAGGTTGCGTAAAGCCAGCTCGCGTCAATGTGCGCGTCCACCCGTGACCCGGTTCTCGGGATGATCGGCGCGCGACCGCCTTGATGTCAGCGGCCACCGCCCGAGACCGCTGCTGTGCGAAGGGGGCCCAGGGCGTGAGGGCCCCCTTGATCAGCTCGGCACGCTGACGGTCCCAGTCCTTGGGCGGGCGCGGCGGAGCCACCATTCGTACGCCCGGCCTGCCGGTGGCTCTCGCCAGCCCCGAGACGGTGTGCGCGGCCCAGATTCCCGTGTGAGCCGCGCCCTCCAGCGACACGATATCGATCTGGGAACGGCAGTAGTCACCGGCCAGGGACAGATTGTGGATGCGCCGCCAGGCCTGGTGCCTGAGAGCGTTCCCCGACGAGTTCGCCAGCCGGACTTCCGGCCGATTCTCCCAGGAACCGACTTCGTTCACGAACAGACGCGCCTCGGTATGCGGCTGAAAATACGTGTAGTCCCAATCTACGTCATCCGCGGTGAATGGGATGTACCGTTGCAGCTCCCGGAGGACCCGCCGACACGCCTCCTGGTCGTCGAGCGGACCCAAGGCATCCGCGTCGGAGGCCAGGACCGAGTAGACCGTCGGGTGATCCGCCCCCCACATACGGCCGACTTCCAGGAGCGAGAGGCCATACTCGGAGCCGATGCCACTACGCTGCGCGAGGGTGTCATCGTCGTACATCGACTCGAAGTCGGTGATCAGCGACACAGGTTCCTCTCCGACCCCTGGTATCTCAATGCGGCGTTTCAGGAACAATGTCAAGGAGGAGGTCTGCTGTGACGGCAACTTCGCGAGGCAAAGCAACTCTGGTGCCTGGTCGCGCAAGGCCGCGCTGTCAGGGGCGGCGAGCACTTGCACGAATCTCTCCGGCGGGATCGCGACGATTAGGTGACGGACTCGTTCTGTGTGCGTCGTATGGTCACGGTCTGACCGTAGGACAATCTCGTCGACGCGGTCGCCTTGTGCATTGAGTCGGATGCCCGTGAGGCTCGTCCTTGTCTCCAGCGTGAATCCTGGATATCGATTCAGTGTGTTGCGAAATGGCGCCCAGAAGCCCTCTTCGACGTTCTTCTTGAGGACGAACACCGGTGGCGAGGGATATGTGAAGGGTGTAATGAGTTGCAAATATGTCTGATAGGAGCGGACCGATATGAGGTAGCTGGGGATCGCCCAGATACGGAGGAGGAGTTCGTTGTGAAGGAGGGCCGCTATGTCAGACGAGAACGGCAGCGACCGCACATAGCCATTCACGGGCACACGGTTGAGGAACTCCTCGTGCTCTAGACTCTGGTCACAGAGCAGCGAATAGTACGAGTAAGCGAAGAGGTAAAGATCCGACCAGTGTGCGACGCCAGAGTTGAGATTCTGCCAGACGAACTCGGGCGAGCCGACATACGAGATGGATGCCGCGCGAGGCCATCGACTTGGCAAGCGACCCCTCTCGAGAGGACGAAGAAGGGTGAGCTTGGGCTGCGGAACGAAGTCCCGATCCTTCCTGAGGCCGATTTCGTCGGCGATGCTCCAGAAATTGAGGCACCAGTCTGCAAAGACGTGCCACGCGAAGTCGTGGTAACTGTTCTGGGCGCGCCGTGCCCCAAACTTCCCTCCGACCGCCTCCGAGGCCTCGACGACCTTTACCGTGAATCCCGCCTTGAGCAGGTGCAACGCCGCCGTCATGCCGGCCATCCCGGCGCCCACGATGGTGACGTCGTGCGTCTGCTCCGTCATGGCCGAGCTTCATCGCATGCTATACTCACCTTCGCAGGGGCGGCGTGCCGTCCCATCCAGACAGCGAGCGGGAGAGGCCCATTATGGCGGAACGGTACGACTACGGCTCGGGTGCCCTGTGTGATCTCGTCATGAGTGGGATGAAGTTGTACCCGATGGTGGTCGGCGCCGGCCTTGCGTACTGGTCCGAGCTCGCCGGCACGGCCGCAAGTTGCTACGGTGATGCCGTCGAGGCACTGGTGATGGCGTTGCGCGATCCGCTTAACAGCGATGCCGCCGCGGCGAAGTTGGCGACGAGTGCCCGAAGATACCTCCTCCGCACGGGGGATATCTCGGAGATGGCCATCCTCGACCTTCACGGGGGCCTCAAGTCCCGCATGGTCCGACCTGGCGCTGTCTCTCCGCTCGGGACTAGCGAAACCGGAGGCGAGCGGATTGTCGGCGCGCTGCGTAGCGTTGCCGACGCCGCGCTGAACGAGGCCTGGAAGTTCGAGTCGCCCGAGACGCGGCCCGACCTCGAGGGAGTCAGACGGAGTCTCGAACGCGCACTCGAGGAGCTTCGGCGGGCGCAGAGCGAAGGGAGCGCGCCGGCGTCTCCGTCCTGAGTGCCCGGACGCTGCGTGCGCGCGGTCGTTCCCTTTCTGCGCAGTCAATCGAGGGGCAGTGCCATGCCGAGGCTGTTGAACGCGGCCGAGGCTAAGCCCAATTGCTCGCCGGCTGCTTCGGTCTCACCGGCCCAACCACTGAGACGCGCGAGCCCAAGCAGGCAGTGGGCGATCAGCGGCCGCATCCCGCGTGCGCCACCTATCGCGAGGGCAGCGCCGTAGTGCTCTTTCGCTGCGACCCGTTCCGTCGCGTCTCCTCCCGCGCAGATGTCACCCAAGAGGCGTAGTGCCCAAGCCTCGTAGCCGCGCTCCTTGCGCTGGCGGCAGAGTTCAAGTCCGCGGCCCGCAACCGTGAGCGCTTCTGTTCGGCGACCGGCGCGTGCAAGTCCGTCCCCGAGAAAGATCACCCACACCGAATTGCTTGCGCCAAGCCCAAGGCGATCGCCGTGTTCTATCGCTTCCTTCAGCAATTCCACCCCTTCCTCGACGCGCGTCACCCCCACGTACGCGGCCCCCAATGTCCCGGCGACCGTGGGAATCCAGTTATTGAGTCCATACGTGCGGCACAACTGCAACCCGTTCTCGAGAATCGGAATTGCGCTGGCCGGTTCCCCTTTTCTCACATACGCAAGTCCGAGACCTCCACTGATCGCCGCCGAAGCGTACGGACTGACCTTATCGGAATCGCGATCGAATGCCTTCTTGCCCATCTCGATCGCTTCGCGAAATTCACCCAGCTCTGCGAGAGAGCGAATGAGAAAGCTTCGTAGGATGAACGGACCATGGAGGGCGAATCGGCGAGAGGGGAAGTCGAGCCCGGCCGCGACGACCTTCTTCAGAGCTTCCAGCGTTTCGGTCAACGTGGCCACCGACGCACGAAAATCACCAATCGCGAGCTGGACGATCCCGCGGTAGAAATTCGTCTCGGCCAAGACTGCCTGATTGTCGATGGCCCGTCCGATGGCGAGCGCCCGCTCGCCTTCAGCGAGCGCGTGGTCGGGATCTCCCACCGCCCAGAAATACTGACACAAGTAGCAGGCGATCCAGCCCTGCCGACCTCGATCTTGCACCTCCTCGGCGATCGCATCGGCCGCGCGCAAGTGGTCTAACATCGACGAGGCGGGAAGCTGAAGCCAGAATGCGTCGCGCATGCGGAGACGAAGATCGATCACGTCTTTCTTGACCTGCTCTGATTGTGTCAATCGGCTCAGGGCCTCGAGCGCTTGCTGGAAGTACTCCCCTGCCTCGCGAGGAGCGGCGGAGCCCATTGCCTTATCTCCGGCTTGCCGGAAGTACGCCGCTGCCTTCCTCCAAAGCTCGCCCTCAAACGCATGACGAGCCAGTCGGTCGATATTCGCGGGTCCACTGTCCAATGTCATGTCTTCGATTGCCGTCACGATTCGCCGGTGAAGGTCGCGCCGGACATTAGACGGCAAGCTGTGATAGGCTACCTCGCGGGTTAGCGCGTGTTTGAACATCACGCTATTGCCAGCCGCGGTACTGCCACTCTCTTGCAGAAGCTCCGCCGCTTGCAAGCGTCGCAGGCTGCTCCGAAGACCTTCACCGGACACGTCTACCACCGCGGAAAGCACCTCGAGTGAAACCTCGGCCCCGATGGCGGCCGCGCCCTGGAGCACCGTCTTGTCTTGAGCGGTCAGCCGGTCGATTCGAGCGGCTAAGATGTCCTCGATGGTGGCGGGAACGTTGGCGAAGGGAACCCGCCCGGTGGCTTCGTATGCGCCGCGCGGGCCCCGGAGACCGTCGGTCTCGACGAGCGCCTGCACCATCTCCTCCAAGAACAGCGGGTTCCCGTCGCTCCACTCGACGAAGTGCCGCTTGATCGGCTCGAGTGAATCGTGCGTGCCGAGCAGACCATCGAGCAGGTCATTGGCGGAGTCCGATGGCAGCGGTCCAAGGTTGAGCTGAGTGTAGTAGCTAAGGCTGCTCCATTCATGGCGATACTCCGGTCGGTAGGTGACCACCAACAACATCTGCGAGGTCGGCAGCACTTCAACGATGGCGTCGAGCACGGCCTGTGACTCAGAGTCGATCCAATGCACGTCTTCGAACATCACAATGAGAGGCCGCCTGCGGCTCTCGCCGAGAAACAGCCGTTTGACGGCCTCGAGAGTCATGTGCCGCCGCTCTACTGGATCAAGCGCATCCCAGTCCGGACCGGAGGCACCAAGGAGAGCCTGGAGTGGGGCCAGCGACACATTTGCGCCCTCGCTCGACGACGCGAAGGTGGCGAGATGCTCGCGGATTTGGTTGGGATCGTCCTCCGCGCCAATTGCGAGGTAGCGCCGCAGGAGGTCGATGATTGGGAGATATGGCGTGATTGCCGCGTAGGCGCATCCGCTTTCAAGCAACCGAATCCCACGAACCTGATCCAAACGGGAAAACTCCCACACCAGGCGCGACTTCCCCACTCCCGGATCCCCGATCACACTCACCACCTGGCCGCGTCCCCCGATGGCCGTGTCAAGGCGCGCCCGCAGGAGGCTTATCTCCTCACTCCGACCAACGAAGGGTGTCCGCTTTTCGGTCTCACCGATCGTGAACTGGTCATGACCCAGCACATTGTAGGGTGTCAGGCCCGGCATCAGGGCCGACACTGGTTCGAGGGTGAAACGTCGCCTGAGAAAGGCCGCCGTTGTCCCGCTCGCTACTATGCGCCCCAATCCCGTGGATTCCATGAGCGCGTCCACAATTGGCGTGATCTCCCGCCTCGCTTGAGAGTCGATCTGGGCAGTGTCGTCCACGTACACCACCGGAACTTCGCAAGTATGAATGACGATCCGGCTCATCGGCTTTTGGAGGCCCTTGGCCAACTCCCGCTGAATGGCCAGCCCCGCGTGGGCCGCTCGGCGGGGCGCGTCGTCGATCGGCACAAGTCCGAACGAGCCTTCGACGCCACAGGCACCCACCTCATGGAAGGTTCCCCCGAAACTTCGTATCTTTTCGAGAATCACTTTGAGGGACTCATTCCATTCCAACGGCGGCGTTAACAGAGGATCTAAATCGCCTAGTCGCACTCGGACGATAGCGACACGCCGACGATCAAAGCGCACCCCCACGGGTCCGGCGCTTGAGCCCACCTGAGGGAAGGAATCCGTCTCGCGACCTTCCATTCGCGACACGTGATCGACGGACGCGAGGAGTTGCCGTCGTGCGAACCAATGATCCTTCCCGGCTGGAGGACTGAGCTGATATCTTGCGATTCGCGCGCGCACAGTGTTCCGAGTGAGGCCCAGAAGGGCAGCCGTGCGAGTGATGTTCCATGAGGTGGCGGTGAGGGCCTCGACCAGTTTCTGCCGTGCGAAGTCGTCCATCGTCGGAGGGTTGGGATGTGGGTCCCCGCCACGGAATGGGACGTTTCCGGCGGGAAGCTGCAGCATCTCTTCCGTAACCACGCCGGAATCCGACAAAAGAACCGCGCGCTCGATCACATTATTGAGCTCACGGACATTCCCGGGCCAGTCGTACGCTTGGATGGCCGTCAAGGCGCTTTCGTCGAACGTTCTCGCCGAGATCCCATACTCGATGCAAAGCTTCCGGAGGAACCGTTCCGCTAGAAGCACCACATCCTCGCCGCGCTCTCGCAGGGGTGGCAACGTGAAGATGACTACGGCGAGTCGGTGGTACAAATCCTCGCGGAATCGCTTCGCGCGAACCTCGGCGGCGAGGTCTTCATTCGTAGCGGCAATTACTGAGACGTTTACAGCCTGGCTGCGCGTCGAACCAAGGCGCCGCACCCCCCCCGCCTCTAGAACCGTCAGGAGCTTGGTTTGGAGCACGACAGGCAGCAGACCAATTTCGTCGAGGAACAGGGTACCGGTATGCGCGGCCTGGATAAGCCCTACCTTCGAATGTCGCGCGTCGGTGAACGCTCCCCGCTCGTACCCGAACAGCTCGGCTTCCAGCAATGTTTCCGGAATGGCCGCGCAGTTGACGTCGACAAATGGACCGGACGCCCTTGGTCCAGACTGGTGGAAGGCGCGAGCGAGCAGTCCCTTTCCCGTTCCTGTCTCGCCCTGGATCAGGACCGCCGGCTGCCGGATGGCCGCAGACTGGCGTCGGAGGAATTCTTTCGCCCTCTCGCGAAGGGCATTGATCGCAGGACACTCTCCGACGATGTCGGCAAGGGGCTTCACGGCGCCGGCATTATACCTCAGTCCCTCGCCCGCGTGGCCATCCATAGCCGGCCGCTCGTCTGGCGCAGACAGTGAAGCAGTTGGCAGGCACTCAGCTCATCGACGCAATGTTGCTCCAAAATGCCTGGAGACTGGTGGCGCCCTTCTCCCAGGGGGCAACCCACAATGTAAGATCCGAGACGAGAAGCGTGCCAGCGAAGCCGACGATCTGGAGTAGTGCATTGAACGTCCTGTCAGTGAACACGGGATGAGGCGACTTGATATCCACCGTCTGTCTTGCGAGTATACGGACTTGCTTTTCGAGACCGTCCGGCACTGCAAGGTGGGGAAGGTGCGGATGGGCGGTGAACGTGACGACGCCCCTCAAGAGGTTCTGTGAATCAAGAGAGCGATCGATCTCGAGACCAAGTGGTTCGCCGTCGGGCCCCGTCGCGGCCTTCAGTCCGAATTGATTCTCGATGGGGCAGCCAAGATTGCGGAGAAGCGCGCGCGCATAGCGGCCAACGCCCTCTTGCGGCGGCACCAGAGAATCTCCATGATGGCGGTGCTCCTTAACCTGGGTGTCATATGCTCCGGTAGCTCCGATGTTGTGATGCGGACAGATCGCCACACATTTTCGCTCGTTGCTCAGGAATTGTTTTAGCCAGTCCACCTCACCATTGGTGGGCGACTGCCCCTTGGAGAAGTGGTCGAAGCTTAGGACTACGAGCGCATCAATCGCATTCGCATCCAGTCCATCCAAATACCGGATGGCCCCCGTGGGATCCTGCCGTTCGACTATCGTGCTCGATGAGCCCATCGCCCTGATGGAATCCGAGCATGCCTGCAGTCGGCCAAGAATGAGTGATTCGAGCACTGCACCAACACCGTCCCCCGTCGCTTGTCGTTGGTAGAAGTCCTGGTTGCTCGGCCACAGAGAGCGCCGGACCTCTGTCATCGTCGCGAAACGGTCATCTAGATTCTCGAGGCCAACCTGCGTCTCCAGGAGTCGACTCCACGAGACGTAGAAGCAGAAGCGCCTACCTGCCATGGTGTATCCCTCCTATTTGGGATTCGCAAATCCAGTCGACGACACCCTCTTTCGACACAGGCGTCTTCGACATCTCACTGGTCACTACCGATTCGTGTCGAGGACTGCTCAATGACCCTCGCCCCCGCTGGGGCGTGACGACGATAACGGCCTGCGAGCCGATCTTGCATCATCAGTACTGTATCGCCAGTCGCATGCGGCGTTGAGTTCGTCGCAGCCGCGCATCCCCCCGGACTCTACTGTCACTGGCTTGCCGCCCGACCCCTCTTCCCTTCCTAGGGCCCGACCGCATAGTTGACGAACTCCTTCAGCCTGTAGTCTGCACCCCCTCTGGCTTCCACCCCGGCGCGATGCTTAGCATCGAGTGACGGTCGCCAAACATGAGGCCGAGGAAGACCTCGGCCACGATGCGGCCTCCCACGAGTCCGAACAGCGGAACGCTGACTTTGACATCCTCCACCACCGGGAGCTTGACTTCCTCTCTCTTGTGCATCGCGTCCGCGAGGATGTCGGCCCTGCCGACTGCCCGAAGGAACTCGCTCAGGACAGAACACATGCAGTCGCTCCCGGCTCGAGGGAGGTGACCAGGGATGAGATCGCGAGAATAGTTGGCGTGTCGCAGTCTGTCAAGAGGCGGAGCTACAGTGGGCAGTCTCCTCCCTGTCGTTACACAGTAGGGCGCGCACCCGGTGTCGGCCCCTCGTTCGTCGCCTCACGCCCACCCACATCGTGGAGCCCCGCCCCGGGTCCTCCCGCCTCGGGCGCGCTCTCACGCCACGCGCGCTCGCCGGGGCGCCTCCAGACGGTAGTAGACCGCCGCCGCGATGGCGAACCCCACGAACCACGCGTAAGGATAGAGCGCGTCGAAGATGGGGTGGCTGCGCTCCACGACGTGCGTGACCTTCAGGAAGCCCGGGACGTTCGGGGCGATGCCCAGCACGAGCGCGATGACTGCCGATCGGTTGACCCCCGCGTAGCGGCCGGATGTGCGGTAGAGATCGGGCACGTCGAGCTCGCGGCGCCGCAACAGCCAATAGTCGACGATCATGATCCCGGCGATCGGCCCGAGCAGCGCGGAATAGCCGATCAACCACTGCTCGATGTACGCAGAAGGGTTGGCGAGCAGCTTCCACGGCATCAT
>Ga0126369_10001599_pt1 | contig 15769 bp, 17 predicted proteins | sample PanSoiMetaPlot_1_FD_109646 | JGI IMG/M metagenome (GOLD analysis project Ga0126369, IMG submission 109646) | Tropical forest soil microbial communities from Panama - MetaG Plot_1 | ecosystem: Environmental > Terrestrial > Soil > Tropical forest > Bulk soil | place: Panama | collected 2016-02-17 | reverse complement strand
GGCCGACTGGGTCGCCGGGCAGCCGCCTCAGGCCGTGTGCGGCACGCCGGGCTTCTCCGGCCACCCGGTGTGGATCGCCCAGGAGCTGGACACCTGGGCCGGCCTGGACTCGGACTGGACCTGCTGACGCTTCCCGGCCGTGCGTGTCGCCCGGTCGCCATGCGCGCCTGATGGAATTGTCGAGGGGGCCGAACGCCCTCCAAGCGAGTTCTAAGCATGCCCGCCTAGCATCCTTTGGGTGCATCCGGCATACCCCCCGCCACCGTCCCCGGGCGCCGACGTCCCCGCTCTGCCGACCACTCCCGGCACCAACCTCCCGACGGTCCACCGGGCCGACACCGACGTCACGCCCTCTCCCCTCGAACCCACGCTGTTCGAGCTGAAAAAGCTCATCGTCGGCCAGGACCGGCTGCTGGAGCGCCTCCTGGTCGCGCTCCTGGTGGGCGGCCACGTCATCATCGAGGGCGTCCCCGGCCTCGCCAAGACCATGACGGTCAGAGCGATCGCAGAGGTCGTGAGCGGGACGTTCGGCCGCATCCAGTTCACGCCCGACCTGGTCCCGGCCGACCTCATCGGCACCCGCGTGTACCACCCCGCCCGCGCGGAGTTCAGCGTCGAGCTGGGACCCGTGTTCGTCAACCTGCTGCTGGCCGACGAGATCAACCGCGCGCCTGCCAAGGTGCAGTCGGCCCTGCTCGAGGTCATGCAGGAGCACCAGGTGACGATCGGCGGCCAGACGTTCCCGGTCCCCGACCCGTTCCTGGTCCTCGCCACGCAGAACCCGATCGAGGCCGAGGGCACCTACCCGCTGCCGGAGGCGCAGCTCGACCGCTTCCTGTTCAAGGTGCTGGTCGACTACCCGTCCTTCCACGAGGAGCTGACGGTCATCCAGCGCGTCACGGGTCCGCCCATCGCGCTGCAGCCCGTGCTGACGCTGGACGACCTGCAAGCGATGCGGACGGCGGCGAGCCAGGTCTACGTGGACCCGCCGGTCGCGGCCTACGCCGCCACGCTGGTCGCCGCGACCCGCCTCCCCGCCACGTACGGCCTCGGCGACCTGGCGCCCGGCATCTCCTTCGGCGCCAGCCCCCGGGCGTCGATCAACCTCGTGCTCGGGGCCAGGGCGCTCGCGTTCATTCGGGGGCGGACATACGCGCTGCCGCAGGACGTCGCGGACATCGCGCCGGAGGTGCTGCGGCACCGGCTGGTGCTGAGCTACGACGGGATCGCGACCGGGCTCACGACGGAGATCGTCGTCGGCCGGGTGCTCGAGCGCTACCCGCCGCCCTGGATCAGCCTCGGCGACCGGCGTGCCTCCTGATCGCTCGGCGAGCGGCGTGAGCGAGCTGCTCAGGCGGCTGAGCTGGCCGGCCCTCCGCCGGCTGGGCGTCCACCTGGGCGGGGCCGAGCAGTCGCTCGTCCGCGGACCCGGCATCGAGTACTCGGACGCGCGCGAGTACACGCCCGGCGACGACGCCCGCCTGATCGACTGGAACCTCACCGCCCGCAGCGAGCGGCCCTTCATCAAGGACTCGTTCCCCGAGCGGGCGCTCGACGCATGGCTGGTGCTGGACGTGAGCCCGTCCATGGCCTGGGGGACCGCCCGCTGCCTGAAGGGGCGCCTGGTCAACGAGATGGCCGTCGCCTCCAGCGAGCTGCTCGCGCGCAGCGGCAACCGCGTGGGTGTGATCGTCTTCGGCGCCGGTGCGCCGGGGATCGTGCCGCCCCGCGCCGGCCGGGCGCACCGGATGCGCATGCTGGCCAGCCTGGAGGAGGCGACGGCGACCGCGGCGGCCGGGCCGACGGACCTGACGTCGGCCCTGGAGACGGTCGAGCGGGTGGCGCGGCGGCGCGCGCTCGTGGTGCTCGTCACGGACTTCCTGACCGCCGGCGGCTGGGACCGGCCACTGGCGCGGATGTCCCTTCGCCACGAGATCGTAGCGGTGCACGTCACCGACCCCCGCGAGAGCTCCATCCCGAACATCGGCATCGTGACGTTCGAGGACCCCGAGACCGGCCGCCAGATCACCGTGGACACCGCCAGCCGCCGGCTGCGAGCGCGGTTCGAGGAGGCCGCGGCCGAGCAGCGCGCCGAGCTTCGCGAGGTATTGCGGCGCTGCCGCGTCGACGTGCTCCCGATCAGCACGGAAGAGGAGCTGATCCCCCGCCTGGCGCACTTCCTGGCCACCCGCCGGGCGCTGCGCTCGGCCCGCGGTCCGCGCCGGTGGGACGCTCCGGCCGTCAGCGCCCCAACCAGCACACAGGGGGCACCACGATGAGCTTCCAGTCGCCGATCGCGCTGCTCGCGCTGGTCGCGATCCCCCTTCTCGCGGGCCTGTACTGGCTGGCGCAGCGGCGCCGGCACGCCTACGCGGTGCGCTTCACCAACCTCGAGCTGCTCTCCCAGGTGGTGCCCCGCGCGCCGGGCATCCGCCGCTACCTCCCTGCGGCGCTGTTCCTGCTCGCGCTGACCGGGCTGGCGTTCAGCTTCGCGAGGCCGCAGGCGACGATCAACGTGCCCGGCGACCGCTCCAACGTCATGCTCGTGATCGACGTGTCGGGCTCGATGCAGGCGACCGACGTCCAGCCCACGCGGCTGACGGCGGCAAACCACGCGGCGCAGTCCCTGGTCGACTCACTGCCGCCCAACGCGTCGGTGGGGCTGGTCGCGTTCAACTCGTCCGCGTTCGTGATCTCGCCGTTGAGCCCTGACCGCGACGCGCTGCGGTCCGGCCTGCAGAGCCTGCATGCCCGGGGCGGCACCGCGATCGGCGACGGGGTGAACCTGGCGCTCGACCAGCTGGGCGCGCCCACGAGCGGACCGTGGAGCGACCAGCACCCGCCCAGCATGATCGTCCTCCTCACGGACGGCGTGTCCAACGCTGGTGCGCCGCCGGAGGAGGCGGCCGCGCGCGCCGAGGAGGAGCATGTCCCGATCAACACGGTGGGCGTCGGCTCGCGCGGCACCCAGCCGGTCTTCGTCCTCGGCCAGGACGTCGGGGGCGTGGACGAGCAGGCGCTGCAGTCCATGGCCCAGACGACGGGCGGCAGGTACTTCTTCGCCACCGAGGCCGGCCAGCTCCAGCAGATCTACACATCGCTGGGCTCGCAGTTCGGGTGGAAGCACGAGAAGGTCGACCTGACGGTCCCGTTCGCGATGGCGGGCGCGCTCGTCCTGGTCGCGGGAGCCGGGCTCAGCCTGCTCTGGTTCCGCCAGCTAACCTGAGGAGCGCGGGTCGCTCCTGGCCGGCTCGAACCGGTAGGCGGTGACGTCGGCGACCGGCCGGTAGCCGACGGCCAGGTAGATCCCGTTCGACGTCGGGTTGCCGAGGTCGGTGTAGAGCGAGCACAGCGCCGCGCCGTCGTCGAGGGCGCGCTGGCTGCCGGCCGCGACGAGCGCCGCGGCGTACCCGCGGCGCCGGCTCTGGGGCGGTGTGTACACGGGGCCGATCCGGACGACGCCGCCGGCCGGCCGGCTCGTGCAGACCAGGCATACGGGCGCGCCGTCGACCCACACGAACGCGCGGCGATCGGCGATGCGCCACTCCACGTCCCGCTCGGCGCTGGGGCTGGCCGGCAGCCCGACCTCGACCTCGAACGCCCGCAGCCAGGCCGCCAGCAGGTCGCGCTCGTCGGGGACGGCCAGCCGCCAGGCGCCGGGTGGGGCCGGCGGCGCGACCACGGAGTCCAGGCGGTAGAGGCGCTCGTGCCGCGCTACCGAGAGCGCGGCGCCGGTCCGGGCCGTCCACCCCGCCGCGAACGCTTCGGCCCCGGCCGCCATGCCGCTCACGCCGGCAGCGTCCGGACAGCGCTCGACCAGCGCCTCCACCAGCGGCGCGATGGCCTCGACGGGCATCGGCGACAGCGCGACCATGTGCGGCGGCGTGCGCATCGCGGCCCCCACGACCCGTCCCGCCTCGTCGAGCACGGCCGCGTACGTGGCCGGCGCCGGGTCCGTCACCGCGCCGTCGCGGCGGGCGGCGATGTTCGTGATCAGCACGTTGTTGGCCACGGGATCCGAGAGCAGGAAGCCCGACGTCAGGTCGAGGAACGCGGACGGGTCGGCCGTCGCCTCACACTGCATGCGTCGAGTATGCGCGACCGCTTGACCCTGCCCCTGGGGCAGACCGCAGCCTGGCCGGCATGAACGAAATCGAGGTTCGCGAGGTGCCCGAGCAGCTGGTGGTGACCGAGCAGCGGAACGTCGACCAGGCGCAGCTGGTCGAGTGGCTGCCCGGCGCGATGAGCCGCGTGGTGCGGTCGGCGGAGGCCCTGGGGGGCGGGCTGCGGACGTCGGCGCAGCCGCACCTGCAGCGCAACGGGCATCCGGACGAGCCGGTCCTGATCGTCATCTACGAGGGCAACCCCAACGAGGGGCCGGTGCCGGTCGAGGTCTGCACGCCCGTGGCCCACGCGCCCGCCGGTTCGACCGACGTGCCGGCGCGAACCGTCCCCGCCCACCGGGAGGCGTACCTGCGGCTGACCAGGAACGAGGCGGCGCCCGAGAACATCGGCGCGGCGTACGGCGCGCTGGAGCGCTGGATCGGCGAGCAGGGCCTGGAGATGACCGGCGCGCCGCGCGAGGTGTACTGGACCGACTACTTCAGCGCCGGCGCGACCGACGAGGTGTGCGACGTGGCCTGGCCGATCCGCTGAGCCCCGGCCTCAGGCGGCCTCCTGGAGCGCCTCCGACCGCACCCCGTCGTCCGAGCGCAGCACGGCGGCGGCGACCACCATCGCCGCCGCCACCAGGCAGGCCCCGATGCCGAACGCGAGATGGTAGCCGCCGGCCAGCGCGGCCGGCGCGCTCCACCCGCTCGCGAGCAGGTGGTCCGTCCGCGACGTGGCCATCGTGGCCAGCACCGCCAGGCCAAGCGAGCCGCCGACCTGCGCGGTCGTGTTGACGAGACCGGAGACCAGGCCGGCGTCGCGATCCGTCGCGCCGGCCATCCCCAGCGTCATCACCGCCGGGAACGACAGGCCGCCGCCGATTCCCAGCAGCACCATCGACGGCAGAACGTCGACCACATAGCGGGCGTCGATCGGCGCGCGCACGAACAGGGCCAGGCCGGCGACGATCGAGCCGAGGCCGGCGAGGAGCACGGCGCGGGCGCCGAAGCGCGTGTTGAGCTGGGCGGAGAAGCGGAAGGACAGCGCGCCGATCGCGACCGCGACCGGCAGGAACGCGAGCCCGATCTGCAGGGGGTCGTAGCGGAGCACCCGCTGCAGGTACAGGGCGCCGACGAAGAACATGCCGAACATGCCGGCGACCATCAGGACCTGGACGACGTTGGCGCCCGAGACGCTGCGCGAACGGAACAGCCCCAGCGGCAGAAGCGGGTCGGACGCCGTGGCCTGGCGGACGAGGAAGCCGGCCAGGAGCAGGACCGCCACGGCGCCGAACCCGAGCGTGTGCGCCGAGCCCCAGCCGTAGTCCCGGGCCTCGACGATGGTGTAGACGCCCAGCATCAGCGCCGACGTGACGAGGACCGCGCCCGCGACGTCCGCGCCCGCGCGCAGGCCCAGCCCGCGGTCGGTGTCGAGCAGGCGGGCCGCCAGCACCGCCGCGGCGACGCCGATCGGGAGGTTCACGAAGAAGATCCAGTGCCAGTTGACCGCCTGCGTGAGGAGGCCCCCGGCGAGCAGGCCGATCGAGCCGCCGGCCGCGGCCGTGAAGCTGAAGACGCCGATCGCCCGCGCCTGTTCGCGCGGGACCGGGAACATGGTCACGATCACGCCGAGGATCACCGTGGAGGTCAGCGCCCCGCCGACGCCCTGGACCAGCCGGGCGCCGATCAGGGCCTGCTGGCTGCCCGAAACGCCGCACAGCAGCGAGGCGACCGTGAACACCGCTAGCCCGGCGATGAAGACGCGCTTGCGTCCGACCAGGTCGCCGAGGCGTCCGGCCAGGAGGAGCAGGCCGCCGAACGGGATGAGGTACGCGTTGACGACCCACGCCAGGCTCGCCTGGGAGAAGCCGAGGTCACGCTGGATCGAGGGCAGGGCGACGTTCACGATGGTCGCGTCGAGCACGATCATGAGCATCCCCGCGCAGAGCACGACCAGCGCCAGCCAGCGCGAGCGGTCCGTGGGAGCAGCGTTCTCGTCGATGGGCACGCCTCCCTCCAACCCGGCCCGGGCCGCCGATTGTTCCGCCGGCTTTCGCGGATGTCCTCGGGGGGGCGCGAGGTGACCCTCGCGCCCCCGAGAAGCGTCCCTAGCGAGCGGACGCGGAAGCCGGCTGCGCCGCCGGCTGCACGATGCGGATGTGGTTGCCGAACGGGTCGCGGAGCCCGACGTCGGTGCCGTACGACTGCGTGGTCGGCTCCTGCGTGAACTCGACGCCGCGGGCGACGAGCGTCTCGTACGTCTTCCGGCAGTCGTCGGTGGTGAACCCGACGGTGAAGCCGGTCGCGCCCTTGCTGGTCAGCTCCCGGATCTGCGCCGCGCTGGCCTCGTCCATCGACGGCGGCCCCGGCTTCTCGAGCAGGATGCGGCGTCCGGCGTCGCCGGGTACGCCGACCGTCAGCCAGCGCATGAACCCGAGGTCCTGGTCCTCGACGACCTCGAGCCCGAGCTTGCCGACGTAGAAGTCGAGAGCCTGGTCCTGGTCGAGGACCCAGACGTGTGAGATCGTGATCGCGTTCAACATGCCCGAGACTCTAGGTCCGCGCGGCCGGCTCGGGCTTCTCCGAAACTGCTGAGCTGCTCGGTCTCGTCCAGGCCATCACGAAGCAGGTCGGCGCGGTCATCGCGCGGCCGCGCCGGCGGTAGGACGACGGCGGCTCGCCCACGATCTCGCGGAACGTGCGGCTGAACGTGCCCAGGCTGGTGAATCCGACGTCCAGGCAGATGTCGGTCAGGCTGCGGTCGGTCTCGCGCAGCAGGAACATCGAGCGCTCGACCCGCCGGCGCTGGAGGTAGCGGTGCGGCGTCTCGCCGAACGTGGCTCGGAAGGTCCTGATGAAGTGGGACTCGGAGACGCAGGCGATCCGGGCCAGGCTGGGGACGTCGAGCGGCTCCGCGTACGTGCGGTCCATCGCGTCGCGCGCCCGGAGCATGCGGCGGTTGATCTCCTCGACGGCGCGGCTCATCGGACGAATCACACCACATTCACGCGCTCGGGCTGGGGAATCTCCCGGAGCGTCCGGACCGGCGACCGGAACACCCACAGGCACGCGGCCAGGATGCCGAGGCCGCTCACGACCAGCGTCGCCCGCAGCCCGATCGTCGCACCCAGCGCCCCACCCAGCAGCGCGCCCATTGGCTGGACGCCGAAGACCAGGAAGCGCCAGGCCGCGTTCACCCGTCCGAGGACGTGGTCCGGGGTCAGGCTCTGGCGGAGGCTGGTCTGGGGCACGCTGAACAGCGGCGGCCCGACTCCGGCCAGCACCATGGCCAGCACCAGGATCACCAGGACCGCGGCCGGCGGGCCGGCGGCGGTCGCCACGACCAGCACGCCCAGACCCAGCAGCAGCGACCCAGTCACGAACGCCGGCCCTGGCCCCAGCCGCTCGCTCCCTGCGCGGGCCGCAAGCGCACCGACCACGGACGCGCCGCCCCCGACGGCGAACGCGAGGCCGACCAGTGCCGGTGTGAGCCCGAGGTCGCGCACGAGGAACAGCACCAGCAGCGACGTGTACATCGCTCCGGCCAGCGCGCCGCCGGTCGCGGCCACCGTGATCGGCCTCAGGATCGGACTGCCCAGCAGCACCCGCAGGCCCTCGACGGTCTCGGGCCACAGCCGCACCCGGCCGACGCGGCGAGGCGCCTCCTCGACCCGCACCAGCAGCGTGCACCCCGCGGAGAGCAGGAACGACGCGGCGTCGAACGCGATCGCCACGGGGGCCGTGAGCACCTGGACCAGCCAGCCGCCGACCGACGGCCCGACGGTGCCGGCGACCGTGTTGTTCAGGACCCAGGCGCCGTTGGCGCGGATCAGGTTCTCGCGACCCACCAGGGCCGGCACCAGGGAGGTGGCGGCCGTGTCGAAGAACAGCGTCATGAGACCGGCCGCGAAGGCGACCACGTAGAGGTCCTCGATGCGCAGCGCGCCGAGGAGCGCCAGCGCGGGCACGGCGCCCAGCACGGAGGCCCGACCCAGGTCGGCCACCACCAGGATGGTGCGGCGCGGGAGCCGGTCGACCCACACTCCGGCCGGCAGCCCGAACAGCAGGTGCGGCAGCACCGTCAGCGCCGCCAGCACGCCCATCTGCACCGGCGTGGCGTGGAGCACGATGACCGCCGCGAGGGGCATCGCGACCGCGGTGATGCGAGATCCGAACGCCGAGATCGCCTGGCCGGACCACAGCTTCAGGAACTCGGGGTGTCGACGCAGGATCACCTGGCCACCGCGCCCTGAGCGTACGATGCGCTGGCGATGTCGTTCGATGGATGGAAAGGTGATTTCGTGGGCTTCTTCCGCGGACTGGAGCTCGACAACTCCAGGCGCTACTTCGAGGCGCACCGCGACCAGTACGAGACCGAGGTGCGCGGGCCGATGGAGGCCCTGGCCGCCGAGCTCTCGCCGGTCCTCGGCCCCGTGAAGCTCTTCCGCATCAACCGGGACGTACGCTTCTCGGCGGACAAGTCGCCCTACAAGACCAACGTCGCCGCCGTGGTGGGACGCCTCTACATCCACCTGGACGCCCGCGACTTCTTCGTCGCCACCGGCGCCCACATGCCGGACAACGCCTGGCTGACACGCTACCGCGAGGCGGTCGCCGGGCCGGCCGGTGCCGACCTGGAGCGCACGGTCGAGCGCCTGCGGCTCGGGGGGCTCAACGTCGGCGGCAACCCGCTGAAGACGGCGCCGCGCGGCTACCCGGCCGATCACCCGCGGATCGAGATGCTGCGCTGGCGCGAGGTGGGGACAGGCCGGAGCTTCGGGCTGGAACCGTGGATCGCAACGCCGGCGGCCAGGGAGCGGGTGCTCGAGGCCTGGGAGGCCATGCGGCCCCTGTCCGACTGGCTCGAGTCGAACGTCCCGGCGGACTGAACGCGGCGAGGACTCTGCTGGCACGTGTACCAGATGCTCGGCAAACTGAGCGGTCGCGTCTGCGTACTGTCGAAGGAATGAGCGGCAGCGACGAGGTGCGCGACGGGGTCGCGCTGACCAACCTCGACCAGCCACTGTTCGACGGGGCGGATGCCACCAAGCGGGACCTGGTCGACTACCTGGACGCGGTCCACGACCGGATCCTTCCGCTGCTGCGGGACCGCCCGCTCTCCGTGATTCGGGTCCTGCGCGGCCAGGCGCCGTTCATGCAGAAGAACGTCCCCACCTATGCCCCGCCCTGGGTGCGGACCGTGTCGCTCTGGGCCGAGAGCTCCCGGCGCGAGGTGTCCTACGCGCTGTGCGACGACCGCCGCACGCTGCTGTGGTTCGCCAACCAGCGCGCCGTCGAGTACCACCCCACGCTGATGCGCGCCGACCGCTGGGACCTCCCCACGGACCTCGTCCTCGACCTGGACCCGCCCTCCCCGGACGCGTTTCCGCTCGCCGTCCGCGCCGCCCAGCTGGTCCACGACGTGCTGGCCGAGGCCGGCATGGCGAGCGCCGTCAAGACCAGCGGCGCGAAGGGCCTCCACGTGTTCGTGCCGATCCAGCCGCCCGCCACGACCGAGGAGGTCGCCGCCGCGACGCGCGCGGTCGCCGCGCGTGCCGAACGCCTGGACCCGGCCGTCGCCACGACCGCGTTCTTGAAGGAGGACCGCGGCGAGCGGGTGCTGGTCGACTCGACGCGGGCCGGAGGCGGGACGGTCGTGGCCGCGTACAGTCCTCGCGTTCGTCCGGGCGCGCCGGTGTCGTTCCCCGTGGCCTGGGAGGACCTCGAGCGCGTCTCGCCGTCGGACTTCACGCTGCGCACCGCTCAGCGGCTGATCGGCGACGGCGATCCGTGGGCCCGGCTGCTGCCGCCGCCGCAGCGCGTCGACCCGGGCCTGGTCGAGGAGGGTCGCTCGATTCCGGTGGCCCGCGCGCAGGCGATGCACGAGGGCAGGCGGCGGCGCGCCCGGCGCGGAGACGAGGCGGCGCCGGGTGCCTGACGCGGCACCGACGCCGCCGGCGGGCTGGACGCCCGAGCTCCTGGACGTGCCGGCCTACCTCGCTCGCGTCGGCATCCGCGCCCTACCGGAGCCGACCGAGGCCGCGCTCCGCGACCTGCACCGCGCCCACGTCAGCGCGATCCCGTTCGAGAACCTCGACATCATCGTCGGACGCGGCGTGGACGTCTCCCTGCCCGCCGTCCAGGCCAAGCTGGTGGCGCGGGGCCGCGGCGGCTACTGCTTCGAGCACAACGCCCTCTTCGCCGCCCTGCTCGACCGCGCCGGCTTCGACGTGGCCCGGCTCGCCGCCCGGGTCCGGATGGGCGCCGGCTTCGTCAGGGCCCGGACGCACATGACGCTCCTGGTATTGGCCGAGGGCCGGCCCTGGCTCGCCGACGTCGGGTTCGGGGGCGACGGGCTGCTCGATCCGATCCCGCTGGAGCCCGACCGCCCGTGCCGGCAGGGCGGGTGGATGTACCGTGTCGTGCGGGAGCACGAGTGGAACTGGGCAGTTCAGTCGCAGCGCCCGGACGGCTGGCTCGACCTGTACGGCTTCGCGCTGGAGCCGCAGCACCCGATCGACTACGTGATGGCCAACCACTTCACGTCGACGCACCCCCTTTCGGCCTTCACGCGGGTGGCCACGGCGCAGCGGGCGGCTCCCGACCGGCGGCTGACGCTGCGCGGCCGGCTGCTGACGGAGACGCTGCCCGACGGCACGGCCGAGGAGCGGCTGGTCGGCGCCGGCGAGCTGGACGACCTGCTCCGCGAACGGTTCGGAATCGCCCTCGGCGCTGAGGACCTGGGCCGCCTCAGCGACCGGTGGCCTGAGCAGCCCGCCGGCTGACCCGGGCCGTGATAGACTCCTGGGCGCGTCCGGCCGTGCAGGCCGGAAATCCTGATCGGGAGGTGGCGGCACATGCGAACTGAGGGCGTGTTCGGGCCCCGCAGCCGGCCGCCCCTCAGCGCGTGAGGCACCCCTAGAGCCTCGACCGGCGCCCGCGCGACCGGCTGCCCGACTCCCACTCAGGAGGGCAGCATCCCTTGCACTTCGTTCGCGCGCATCTCGCGACGGTTCGCATCGCCGCGCTGGGTCCGCTCTCGGACGGGCTGTGGGCGGTCTCCACGGTCGTCCTGCGCTTCGTGCGCATCCTCATCCTGCTCGCCATCTGGCGGGCGGTGATCCCGCCCGGCGCCGTCGTCTCCGGCTACCGGCTGGGATCGGTGCTCACGTATTCGCTCGTCGCCGAGGTGTTCTCGGCGCAGCTCGACGTGCGCACCCCCATCGGCGCGGCCCTGTGGAACGGGACGATCGCAACCCGCTTCACCTGGCCCCTGCCGCTGGCCACGCAGTACGCGGCCGAGATGGCCGGCGAGTGGGCGCTGCCCGTGCTGATCGTCTCGGCGCCCCTGCTCCTGCTCGGGCCGGTGATCGGCGTCGACCCGCTGCCGGCGTCGGCGGCGGACCTCGCGCTGTTCGTCGTGAGCATCGGGCTGGCGATCGAGATCGGACTCGCGATCGACATGGCCTGCGCGGTGCTGATCGCGCGCATCGACATCGGGCCCTGGGTGCTCAACGCGGCTCGGGCCGTCGTGCAGGCCATCTGCTCGGGCGCCTGGGTGCCCCTGGCCCTGCTGCCGTTTCACCTTGGCTCGGTGTTCGCGTGGCTGCCGTTCGCCTCGACGGCCTCCGCGCCGCTGCGCACCTACACGGGCACGGGCGATCCGATCCCGCTGCTCGGCCTCCAGGCCGCCTGGGCGATCGTCCTCACCGCCGCGGTCCGGGCGGCGTGGGCCCGCAATCGCGAGCGGGTGGCGCTCTATGGCGGCTGAGACCCTGCGTCTCCTCGGCGCCGGCGCGCGTCTGAACCTCGCCCGGATCCTGCGCACGCGCGAGCAGGCAATCGCGCACACGCTCACGGACTTCGTCTGGCACTCGGGCGCCATGGTGGCGCCGATCCTGGTCGCGGTGCGGTTCGGCCACATCGGCGCGTGGCCGGCGGCCGCCGTGGTCTTCATGCTGGCGTACGGGGCCGCGGTGAGCTCGCTCATGGATGCGCTGGGCGACAGCCCGTGGAACCTGAGCCGGATCATCGGGCGCGGCCAGCTCGACCACCTCCTCGTCCAGCCCCAGCCGATGTGGCGGATCCTGCTCACCGACGGCTTCACGCCGTTCGACTTCTGGCCGGTGCTGACGCTCGGCGTCGTCCTGATGGCCTGGTCCGCCGCGCACCTCCACGTGGCGGCGAGCCCGGGCTGGTTCGCGCTGCTCGGGATCAACCTGGTCGCGTCCATCGCCGTGGAGACCTCGTTCATGTACTCGTGGGGCTGCGCCGCGTTCTGGGCGCCGCGCGGCGCGGAGGAAATCAGCTCGGTGGCGTCGAGCCTCCTCGGCGACCTGAGCTTCCCGCTCGACCCGATGCCGCGCGCCCTGCGCCTGGTCCTGGTCACTGCCGTGCCCAGCGGACTGCTGAGCTGGCTGCCGTCGCGGGCGCTGCTGCACATCCCGGGCGGCGGCTCCCTGGACGCCTGGCTCACCCCGCTCGCCGCGATCGTGCTCGCCGCGTCCGCGGTCGTCCTGTTCCGGCTCGGACTGCGCCACTACCGCCGCACGGGATCGAGGAGGTACCTGGACCATGGCCACCGTCGTTGAGCTGCGCGGAGTTCGCAAGTCGTTTCGCAGGCGCGTGCGGTCGGCCTCGTTCTCTGGTGTGCTGCGCGACCTGACCCGTCCGAGGCATGAGACGGTCACGGCGCTGGCCGGGATCGACCTGGCGGTCGAGGCCGGCGAGATGGTCGCGTACGCGGGGCCGAACGGGGCCGGCAAGAGCACGACGATCAAGCTGCTCGCCGGTCTGCTCGCACCCGATTCGGGAACGGTTCGGGCGCTCGGCGCCGACCCGGTGCGCGACCGCGTCCGCTACGTCGGCCGGATCGGCGTGGTCTTCGGGCAGCGCACCGAGCTGTGGTGGGACCACCCGGTCGCGGCCACCTTCGCGTGGCGCAGGACCGTGTGGAACATCCCCGACGACGTCTACCGGAGGTCCCTCCCGTTCGTGCGGGAGCTGCTCGGCCTCGACCCGTTCTGGGAGGCTCCCGCCCGCGAGCTGAGCCTGGGCCAGCGCATGCGCGCCGACCTCGCACTGGCGCTGGTGGGCGAGCCGCAGATCCTGTACCTCGACGAGCCGACGATCGGCCTGGACGCGCTGGTCAAGCGGGAGGTGCTGGAGGCCATCCGCATGCTCAACCGCGAGCGCGCGGTGACGGTGATGATCACGAGCCACGACATGCCCGACCTCGAGCAGCTGCGGGCACGGATCGTGCTCCTCAACGAGGGCGCGATCGCGTACGACGGCTCGTTCGGAGACCTGCGACGCCGGCTGGGCGACCGGCGGCGCCTGGTGCTGGAGACGGACGCGGCGGCGGCCCCGGTCCTGCCGGGCGCCACCCACCTCGGCAGCGACGCGACGCGCCACGAGTACGCGTTCGACGCGACGGCCGTCCCGATCCCCCGGCTCCTCGCGGCGGCCGCGGAGCGGGCCCGGCTCCTGGACGTGGAGACGCACCGGGCGCCGATCGAGGACGTGATCGCGGACCTGTACCGGGACTGGCGCGGCGGGTAGACCGCGGAGACGGCACTGCCGTACCGCAGCCACCTGATCCGGCCCCAATGAGGTGGTTGACGTACGGCAGAGCCCACGGCCGGCCCATCAGGCCGCTACCTGGCCGCGTCGGCCATGCTGAGATGGGCGGCCCGCTCCAGCGCCAGAGCGGGGCGTGGGGCGCAACGGCATTGGAGGCAGGCACATGACACGGCACACGGCATCCCGACCGTTTCGTTTCGGCGTGGTCGCGGCCCAGGCACGCTCGGCTGAGGAATGGACCACCAAGGCGCGCCGCATCGAGTCCATGGGCTACTCGACCGTCCTGATGCCCGACGGGCTGCGGTACACGCTGTCTCCGCTGCCCGCCCTGGCTGCGGCGGCCGCCGTGACGCGCTCGCTGCGGATCGGCACGTACGTGCTCGCGAACGACTTTCGGAACCCGGTCCTGCTCGCGAAGGAGGCGGCGACCCTCGACCTGGTCTCGGGCGGCCGCTTCGAGCTCGGCCTGGGGGCGGGCCGCCCGGCGGCGGCGGAGGACAACCGGATGCTCGGGCTGGCGTTCGACCAGGGGGGCGAGCGGGTCGCGCGGCTCGCGGAGTCGCTGGCGCTGATCGGGCCGCTCCTCGCGGGCCAGGCGGCGACCGCGACCGGCCCGCACTACGCGGCGACGGGCGCGGAGATCTCGCCCGGCCCGGTCCAGCGGCCGCGGCCGCCCATCCTGGTGGCGGGCTCGGGCCGGCGGCTCCTCTCCCTGGCGGCCCGCGAGGCGGACATCGTCGCGCTTGGCGTGGCACCGACGGAGTCCGAGGCCGGCGCCGCCGAGCGCATCGGCTGGCTTCGCGAGGCGGCTGCGGAGCGGTTCGACCGGCTCGAGCTGAACCTCAACCTGATGGCGGTCGGGGACCAGGTGCCGCGCTGGATCGCGATGCAGATGGGACTGACCGCGGTCGGGCTCGCGGAGGCGGGCGCGGTCAGCGCGGTGGTCGGCACCGTCGACCAGATGTCCGAGACGCTGCTCCGGCGCCGGGAGCGGCTCGGCATCTCCTATGTCGTGGTCTCCTACGAGCTCATGGACGCGTTCGCGCCGGTGGTCGAGCGCCTGGTGGAGCGCTAGCCTTGCTGGGCGATGACCATCGAGCTCGCCCTGTTCGGGCTGCACCGGGGATCCAGCGCGGAGCCGGACACGCTGGCCCGCCGGGCACGCGCCGCGGAGGACGCCGGCTTCGAGTCGCTCTGGGTTGGCGACCACATCGCGCTGCCTGCCGGCGCGGCGGACCCGCCGGCCCAGCCCCGCCTCGAGGCCGTGACGGCCCTCGCCCACCTGGCAGCGCTCACGAGCCGAGTGCGGCTCGCGATCGGCGTGATCGTGCTGCCCCAGCGCCAGCCGGTCCTCCTCGCCAAGCAGCTGGCGTCCATCGACGTGCTCTCGAAGGGGCGGCTGATCGTGGGCGTCGGCGTCGGCTACGTGGAGCCGGAGCTGCGTGCCCTGGGCGCCTCGCTCGCCGACCGCGGCGCTCGGACCGACGAGTACCTTGCCGCGATGCGCGCGCTCTGGGACGAGCCGGCGCCCTCGTTCGAGGGCCGGTTCGTGGCGTTCGAAGGCGTCGTGCAGCGGCCGCGTCCGGTGCAGCGGCCGCATCCGCCCATTGTGGTCGGCGGCCACTCGCCTGGCGCGCTCCGTCGAGCGGTCCTCGCCGGCAGCGGCTGGTACGGCTGGGAGCTGTCGCCGGCGCAGACCGCGGGCGCGCTGGACGACATCCGGGAGATCGCCCGCCGGCACGACCGGCCGCCCGTGCTGGGAGAGCTCGAGATCACGATCACGCCGCCCAGCGTGCCCGATCTCTCGATGGCGCGAGAGTACGCCGAGCTCGGCGTGCACCGGCTGGCCGTCCAGCCCCACACCATGGAGGGCTCCGCGATGGACGACCTGATTGCGACGGTCGGGGAGACCCTGATCGGCCGAATCTAGGGCAGCCGCCAGGGCGGGTCGAGCCGGTTCTCGAGGTCGGTGACCTCGATGGTCACATGGTTGAGTCCCATGTCCGTCAGCCGAGAATAGACCCGTGGCACCGATAGACGACTCAGAGCTGTCGCCAGACCGACTGGCGAGCGTGTTC
>Ga0126369_10001598_pt1 | contig 15770 bp, 16 predicted proteins | sample PanSoiMetaPlot_1_FD_109646 | JGI IMG/M metagenome (GOLD analysis project Ga0126369, IMG submission 109646) | Tropical forest soil microbial communities from Panama - MetaG Plot_1 | ecosystem: Environmental > Terrestrial > Soil > Tropical forest > Bulk soil | place: Panama | collected 2016-02-17 | reverse complement strand
GCCGCGGCGTCGGTGCGGCGATCGCGGTCGCGCTCGCCGAAGCAGGCGCTCGTGTCGCGTGTGCGGCGCGCGCGACCGACGCCGATCCGTTACGGCTCCCCGGTACGATCGACGGCACCGTCCGGCGGATCCGCGACGCGGGCGGCGACGCGCTCGCGGTGCCCACGAACCTCGCGCATCAGGACGAGGTCGAGCGAATGGTTGCGTCGACGGTGGAGCACTTCGGCCGGCTCGACGTCCTCGTGAACAACGCGGCGGTCACGTTCCCGGGTGACCTCGACGTGCCGTTGAAACGCTACGACCTCATGATGGCGGTGAACCTGCGGGCGCCCCTCGTCGCCGCGCACGCGGCCGTCCCGCACATGCGGGAACAGAGTGAGGGAGTGGTACTGAACGTGTCGTCGGCCGCTGCTCTGAGCTACATCCCCGGGCTGATGGTGTACGGCATGTCGAAGATCGCGCTCGAGCACCTGACGGTCTCGCTGGCCGACCAGCTCCGCTCGGATCGCATCGCGGTGAACACGTTCCGCATCGACGTGCCGGTGGCGTCGGAGGGGTTCGTCGCCAACACCCCCGGCTTCGACCACTCGAGCTGGGAGCCGACCGAGGTCCCTGCCGAGGGCGTCGTTTGGATGCTGCGCCAAGCTCCGTCGTACACGGGCCACAACGTGAGCATGGCGGGGCTGCGCGACGAGCAGGGGATCATGGCTTCCCGGAGCGGCTCCGCGGGCTCGTAAGAACCCCGTCCGCCCCGCCGCCGCGTGGTACACGAAGGGGGTGACTCTGGACGAGCCTCGCTCTCCTCGCGACGCCCAGCGCCGGCGCCTCTACCTGGCCGAGACGCCGCTGCCCACGAGCCCGCTCCCCGGCCTCGACGCCTGCGTCGCCTTCGCCGACCGGGTGGTCGGGACGCTGTGGTGGGAGGCCCGGTTCCCCAACCGGGGTCTCGGACGGGTGCCGGGCTTCCGGCCCGGCCACGGCGCCCGCCAGGCGTTCTTCTCCACCGACGAACGCGGTACCACGATCACGCTCCCCCGCCGCTACCGCACGAAGGGCGTCGTGCTGCACGAGCTCGTGCACTGGGCCCTCGCCGACGACCTCGACCTCCCGACCCACGGTCGCACGTTTGCCCGCCTCCTGCTCGACGCCACCGAGGAGTTCCTCGGCGCCGAGCGCGCCGAGGCCCTCCAGACCTCGTACCGCGAGCAACGCGTGCACATCGCGCGCCCGCCGCGCCTCGGCCCCGACCGGCGGCTGCACTACGGCTGGGACGAGCGCCTGCGCCTCGGGAAGGGCAAGACGCTCTCGGTGCTGTATCTGGCGCGCGACGGCGGTCCGATCGCGACGACGGGCATCTACGAGGGCTACGACAAGAGCCGGACGATGCTGCTGGTGCGCGTGGGCGGCGCGGTGCGCCCGCTGCGCATTCCCGCCGACACCGTCTGGGACGTCCGCCCCTGTCCCTGATCCGCGGCGGGCGGGTTAGTTCAGGCGCTCGACGACCATCGCCATGCCCTGGCCGCCGCCGACGCACATCGTCTCGAGGCCGATGGTCTTGCCGGCGTCCTCGAGGCCGTTCAGCAACGTCGTCATGATGCGGGCGCCGGTCTGCCCGAACGGGTGGCCGAGCGCGATCGCGCCGCCGTTCACGTTCAGCTTGTCCCAGTCGATCCCGAGGTGACGGGCGGACGGGATCACCTGCGCCGCGAACGCCTCGTTGATCTCGACGAGGTCGACGTCGTCGATCGTCATACCCGCTCGCGCCAGCGCCTGCCGGCTCGCTCCGATCGGCCCGAGTCCCATGATCTCCGGGTTGAGCGCGGTCACGCCGCTCGAGACGATGCGCGCCAGCGGCGTGATGCCGAGATCGCGCGCCCGGGTGTCGCTCATGACGACGACGGCGGCGGCGCCGTCGTTCAGTGGGCACGCATTCCCGGCGGTGACCTTGCCGTCGGGGCGGAACGCGGGCTTGAGCTGCGCGAGCTTCTCGACGGTCGTGTCGGGCCGCGGACCGTCGTCCTTGGCGACGACGGTGCCGTCGGGCAGCTCCACGGGGATGATCTCGCGCTCGAAGAAGCCGTTCTCCTGGGAGCCGACGGCGCGGTTCTGCGACAGGGCCGCGAACTGGTCCATCTCCTCGCGTGAGACGTTCTCGAGCTCGGCGACGTTCTCGGCCGTCTGCCCCATCGCGATGTAGACATCGGGCAGGCCCTCGGGCGGCTCCCACGCCCCCTGGCCGCCCTCCGAGCGCTTCATGCTGCGCAGCCCGGCGTCCTGGAACTTCGGGTTCTGGGTGTCGGGCCAGCTGTCGGAGTTGCCCTTGCCGAAGCGGCTCACGCACTCGACGCCGGCGGCGACGAACGCATCGCCCTCGCCGGCCTTGACCGCGTGGGCGGCCATGCGGATCGTCTGCAGCGACGACGAGCAGTAACGCGTGATCGTGCAGCCGGGAACGTCGTGGAGGCCGGCGAGCACGCTCACGACACGCGCCATGTTGAAACCCTGCTCGCCGCCGGGGAGGCCGCAGCCGAGGATGAGGTCGTCGATCTCGGAGCGGTCGAGCTCGGGCACCTTGTCGAGCACGGCGTTCACGAGGGTGGTGGCGAAGTCGTCGGGTCGCAGGTCGACCAGCGACCCCTTGAACGCCCGTCCGGTCGGGCTGCGGGCGGTTGCGACGATGACGGGCTCGGGCATGGCGCGCCTCCGGGAGTCGAGACGCCGACCCTACTCCGCGCCCGATCAGAGCCGGACATAGGGTCAACAGATGCACGAGGGAAGCCGGAAGGCGATCGCCGCCGCGTTTCTCGCCAACCTCGGCATCGCCGTCGCGAAGTTCGCGGGCTTCGCCGTGACCGGCGCGGCGTCGCTGCTCGCCGAGGCGATCCACTCCGTCGCCGACACCGGCAACCAGGCGCTGCTGTTCCTCGGCGGCCGGCGCGCCCGGCGCCGCCCGACAGCCGAGCACCCCTTCGGCTTCGGGCAGGAGCGCTACTTCTGGGCGTTCATCGTCGCGCTCATGCTCTTCTCGCTCGGAGGACTGTTCGCCGTCGTGGAGGGGATCGACAAGATCGTGCATCCCCACGAGCTGGAGTCGTTCCCGGTCGCGCTGGCGGTGCTCGTCGTCGCGTTCGTGCTCGAAGCGTTCTCGTTCCGGACCGCAGTCACGCAGGCCGCCGCCGGGCGCGGCGACACGTCGTGGTGGCAGTACATCCGCCGCTCGAAGAGCCCCGAGCTCCCCGTCGTCCTCCTCGAGGACACCGGCGCCCTGCTCGGGCTCCTGCTCGCCCTCGTCGGCGTGACCACCGCCCAGATCACCGGCAACTCGCGTTGGGACGCGCTCGGCAGCATCGGCATCGGGATCCTGCTCGGCGTCATCGCGATCGTGCTCGCGACCGAGATGAAGAGCCTGCTCATCGGCGAGTCCGCGTCCTCGCATCTGGAGGATGCGATCCGCACGGCGATGGTCGACGGCATCGAAGTGCAGCGTGTGATCCACCTGCGCACGATGCACCTCGGCCCCGAGGAGCTGCTCGTCGCGGCGAAGGTCGAGATCGACGCGCCCTCGGTGCCCGACCTCGCCCGCGCCATCGACGCCGCCGAAGCGCGCGTGCGGGCGGCGGTGCCGATCGCGCGTGTGATCTATGTCGAGCCCGATGTGTACCGGTCAGACGCGGTCGTGGACCGATGACGGAGAGCTACGCGGTCCGGGCCCACAACGCCGCCACGGCATCGGAGAACAAGATCCACGACGATGGCGTGGCGCGTACCTACGGCTTCGAGGGAGGTCTGGTCCCCGGCGTGACCGTGTACGCGTACCTCACGCATCCGGTCGTCGCCGAGCTCGGCCCTGACTGGCTCGAACACGGCACGATGACCACACGATTCGTGCGCCCGTGCTACGACGGCGACGACCTGACCATCGACGTCGTCGGTCGCCGCGAATCCGGCGACCGGATGCTCGAGCTCACTGCACGCCGCGCGCACGGCGAGGTGGTGGCAACGGCGACCGCGTCGCTTCCCGCCGACCCCGACCGACCACCGCCGATCGACGACTACGCCGCCGCCCCGCTGCCCGCGGAACGCGTGCCGGCCACGGAAGAGCGAGTCGGGGCCCTCCGCACGTTGGGGTCGTGGGAGGCGACCTTCCACGCCGAGCACGCGCCCGCGTTCCTCGAGGAGATCGGAGAGGACCTCGCCGTCTACCGCGATGGTGGTCCGGCCCATCCGGGATATCTGTTGCTGGCAGCCAACTGGGTCTTCGGCGCCAACGTCCGCCTCGGCCCGTGGATGCACGTCGGCAGCGATGTCACCAACTACGACGTCGTCACCGATGGCGATCGGGTTTTCACGCGGGGCCGCGTCGCCGGCGTGTTCGAGCGCAAAGGGCACCGGTTCGTCGACCTCGACCTGCTGATGGTCGCCGACGAGACCCGACCCGTCCTGCACGTGCGCCACACGGCGATCTACGAGATCGCCCGCCGCTGACCCTCTGGTCGTCCGTCGAGCCGGCGCAACTCGGCGCGGTAGCGCGCTCCGTTGCCGACGTAGCCGGCGGCGTTGCGGGCGATGTCGGCGGCGTCGGCCGCGCCTTCACGCACTCGAGCCGGCACGCCGACGGCGATGCCGCCGGACGGGACGTCCATCCCGTTCGGCACCAGCGCGGCGGCGCCGACGAGCGCGCCGGAGTGGACGAGCGCACGGTGCAGCACGACGGACCCCGTACCGACCAGCGCGCCGTTCTCGACCACGCAGCACTCGAGATGGGCGAGGTGCCCGACAACGCAGTCGTCGCCGATGACGGTGTCGAGCTCCTCCGTGCAGTGGATGACGGCGCCATCCTGGATCGACGTCCGTGCGCCTACCACGATCCTGCCGTAGTCCCCGCGGAGGACCGCCTGCGGCCAGATCGTGCTCTCGTCCCCGATCGTCACGTTGCCGATCACGGTGGCTTCGGGATGCACGAAGGCGGACGGGGCGATGTCCGGTTCGGACGCGCCCAGCGCATAGATGGCCATGCCGGTACCGTAGCGGCGTGCTCGATCCGGACACGTTGGCCGCGCACGCGGCACGCATCGACCGCGACGGCTACACGGTCCTCGAGCGAGTCATCGAGCCCGAGCTCGTCGACGCGCTCACCGACGACCTCGACCGGCTCCAGGCGTTCTACGGCATCACCCCGTCCGACAACGAGTTCGAGGGCACCCGCACCGTGCGCATCTACAACCTGCTGGCGCTCGGTCGCCTGTTCGAGGCGGTCCCCGTACACCCGAGCGTGCTCCCGATCGTGGACCGGGTGCTCGATGCAGGCTGCCTCGTGTCGTCGCTGTCGTCCATCGCGATCGGCCCCGGCGAGAGCGCGCAGCCGATCCACGCCGACGACCAACTCATCCCACTGACCAAACCGCACGTGCCCACGGTGTGCAACACGATGTGGGCGCTCACCGACTTCACCGAGGCCAACGGCGCCACCCGCGTGATCCCCGGGTCGCACCTCCGCGACCACAACCCCGAGTACGGCTCGCCCTACGACAGCGTGGCGGCCGAGATGCCGGCGGGCAGCGTGCTCGTCTGGCACGGGAGCCTGTGGCACGGCGGCGGCGCCAACACCACGGATGCGCGCCGGGTCGGCATCGCGATGAACTACTGCGCGGGATGGATCCGGCAGCAGGAGAACCAGCAGCTCGGCATCCCACCTGAGGTGGCGGCGTGCTTCTCGCCCCGCCTGCGGCAGCTGTGCGGGTACGGCGTCTACAACGGCCTGATCGGCCACATCGACAAGCACAGCCCGGCCGAGATGCTCGGCGACGCGCCGGCCGCGAACCAGATGGTGTGGGACGCCGTCTGAGTGGCGCCGCCGGCGCGGCGCTCGTGGCGCTGATCGTCGGCGGCCCATGGGGGCAGCCCGTCTCCGGCGCTCGCCCCGCGCAGTCGCCCGCGGCTCCCGCCCGCACCCCGTGCGACAATCTCGATCCGGCGAAGTGCCTCTATCCGTTCCCCAACAACCACTTCACCGTGCGCGATCCGTCCACCGCGACCGGCCGGCGCGTCCAGATCTCGCCCGACGCGATGCCGCGCAACGCCGCCGGGGTACCGATCGACCCGACCGAATGGAACCGCAACGACGGCTTCAGTCCCGGCTCGCCGATCCTCACCGTCGTGCCCGGCCTCGACCTCGCACGCACCGGTGCCGCGCCCGAGACCGACATCGGGCGGTCGCTACGCGCCGACGCGCCCATCGTCCTCCTCGACGCGACGTCCGGCCGACGGGTCCCCTACTGGGCCGAGCTCGACCAGAGCGTGCCCGACACGGCCCCGCGTGCGCTGATCGTGCGGCCGGCCGTGAACTTCCGGGAGGGTCATCGCATCGTCGTCGCGCTGCGCCGTCTCCAGGACTCCTCGGGCACGACCATCCAGCCCAACGACGTGTTCCGTGCCTTCCGCGACAACACGAGGACGGACGACCCCACGATCGAACGCCGCCGGCGGCACATGAACGAAGTCCTCAAGGTGCTCGACCAAGGCGGTGTGAAGCGCAACGACCTGTTCCTTGCGTGGGACTTCACCGTGGCGAGCGAGCGCAATCTGTCAGAACGCATGTTGCACATCCGCGACACCGCCTTCGAGTCCCTCGGCAACAAGGCGCCTTCGTTCCAAGTCACGCAAGTGGAGAACGACGTCGACGATCGCATCGCGCGCCGCGTGACCGGGACGTTCACCGTCCCCAACTACCTCACCGGTGACGGCAGCCCTGGCAACGGGTTCAACACCGGCCCGAACGGGCTTCCGGAACGCAATGGGGACTACACCGCGCCGTTCATGTGCATCATCCCCCGCGCCGCGCTCAAACCCGACGGTACCGTCGTGCGCGCGCGGCCGGCCGTGTACGGCCATGGCCTCCTCGGGAGCGAACGAGAGGTCGGCGCCGACAATGTGCGCGACATGGCGAACGAGCACGACTTCGTGTTCTGTGCGACCAAATGGATCGGGCTGTCGGACGAGGACGTCGGCAACGCGGTGTCCGTGCTCGGGGACTTGTCGCGCTTCCCCACGATCGCCGACCGACTCCAGCAGGGCATCCTCGACTCCTTGTTCCTCGGCCGGCTCATGATCTCGAAGGACGGCTTCGTGTCGGATCCCGCCTTCCAGGAACAGGGCACGCCCGTCATCGACACACGGGAGTTGTTCTACGACGGCAACAGCGAGGGCGGGATCATGGGCGGCGCCGCCACCGCGGTGTCCCAGGACTGGAGGCGGGCCGTCCTCGGCGTGCCGGGGATGAACTACAGCACCCTCCTCCAGCGCAGCACCGACTGGGACACCTACAAGGCGGTGTTCGACCCCGCCTATCCCGACCCGACCGACCACACCCTCATCATCGGGATCGTCCAGATGCTCTGGGACCGGGGCGAGACGAACGGCTACGCCCAGCACCTCACCCGTGACCCGTACCAGAACACCCCGACGCACCAGGTGCTCATCGACGAGGCCTTCGGCGACCATCAGGTCGCCAACGTCGCCACCGAGGTCGAGGCCCGCTCGCTCGGAGCACGCGCCCACCACCCCGCGCTCGCCCGGGGGCGGTCACCGACCCGGCACGAGCTCTGGGGGATCGAGGAGATCGAAGGCTCCTCGTTCAACGGCTCCGCCATCGTCGTGTGGGACAGCGGCACACCGGCGCCGCCGACCGGCAACGTCGCGCCGCGCGACGGCGCGGACCCGCACGAGTCCCCGCGCGCGTCGAAGCAGGCGCGGGAGCAGAAGTCCGATTTCTTGCAGCGCAACGGGCGCGTCGTCGACGTATGTGGCGGCAAGCCGTGCACGGCGCCGCCCCCGCCGTGACATGCGCGTGGGCGACTGCCTAGTCGCGAGCCTCCGGCGACGACAGCAGGTCCTGCAGACGCTCGAGGCTGTCGGCCCAACCGCCGTCGTGGAGCGCGAGTCGCTCCTCGGTGGCGAACCCCGACTGGACGAGGTCGAACTCGGTGGACTCGCCGAGATCGCGGAGCGACACGGTCACGACCGTTTCCCGATCGTCGGGGTCGGGTGGCTCCCACCGGAAGGTGTACTCGAGGCGCGCGGGCGGATCGACCGCCCGGAACTCCCCCGAGAGATGGAACACCTCGCCGTCCGGAGGTTGCATCGCGAAGCGGTACCGCCCGCCGACGCGGAGGTCGAACTCGACGTGCGGCGTCGTGAACCCGTGAGGGCCCCACCACTGCTCAAGGTCCTCGGGCTCGGTGCAGGCACGGAAGACACGCTCGCGAGTACCGGGGAGAACACGCTGCAGCCGCAGTGTCAGAGGCTGGCCATCTGCCATGTCATCGCTCCGGTGAACTGCCTGGTCCTACTGAACGACCGAGCCCCCGTCGACGGCGAGGGCGTGACCGACGACGAACGACGCCGCGTCGCTGCACAGCCAGACGACGGCTTCGGCGATCTCCTCCGGACGGCCCAGCCGCTTCAGCGGGACGGCGCGGCTCATCATGCGCTCGATCTCGGGGTCGCCGCCCATGAACCCTTCGAGCATCGGCGTTCGCGTGCTGCCGGGGCAGATCGCGTTGATGCGGATGCCCTGGGAGGCGTACTCGAGGGCGGATGCCCGTGTGAGCCCCACGACCCCGTGCTTGCTCGCGACGTAGGCGGGCAGGCCGGCGAAGCCGACGAGCCCGGCGCCGGACGCCATGTTCACGATGGCGCCGCCGCGCTCGAGCATCGCGGGGATCTCGTACTTCAGGCAGAGGAAGACGCCGGTGAGGTTCAGCGCGAGAGCGCGGTTCCAGTCGTCGAGCGCGTGATCGGCAGTCGGCGCACTGGCACCGGTGGTGCCGGCGTTGTTGAGCGCGCAGTCGAGGTGTCCCCACCGCGCGACCGCCTTGTCGACCATGGCCTCGACCTCGTCCGGCCGCGTGACATCGGCGCGCACGAAGTCGGCGTCCCCGCCCACCTCCTCGAACACGAGGGCGGCGGTCTCCTTGCCGCCCTGCTCGTCGACGTCGACGATCGTCACCGTCGCGCCGGCCCGGGCAAGCGCGATTGCCGACGCCCGGCCCAGCCCCGATCCCCCACCGGTCACGAGCGCCGCCCGGCCGTCGAGCGTGCTCACGAAGGCCCCATCACGCCGGCAGCGTGCGCAGGATGTACTCGGCCGTCGGGTAGGACTCGACCGAGCCGAGGTCGAGGAACGAGGACACGTCGTCCATCACCCGCTTCACGTTGTGCTCGAGCGTGTCGGGCGAATCCCCGGCGCTGAAGTAGCGCATCGGGTCGGTGAGGTCTTGAACCTCGCGTAGCCCCTCCTCCACGATGCCGCGCCATCGCGGTGCGCCGTCGGTGACCGCGCGGGCCACCGCATGCCGTACGTACAGGCAGACCGGGTGCACCTCGAAGGTCAACGGTGTGTGCGACCCGTGCCACCGGGCGAAGAAGGCGGCGTCGTCGATGTCGGCGCGCTTGTCGAACATCGTGATCTGCTTGACGCCGGGCGAACGCTCGCCGTCGGGCCAGGTGCGTCGCTCGTACGCGAGGGGGACCGACTCGGTGACGAGGTAGCCCGCCGTCCGGCCGGCGGCGCCGCCGAGGACCGACTCGAACGGCCCGCGGTCGTCGAGGGAGTCCAGCCACAGCCCGACGGTCGCCCCCACTCCGTTGTCGGGAACGGCAACTGTCGCGCTCATGTCGACCGCCGGATCGACGACGTTGATCGTCAGCCCGTACGGGTCGAGCGACAGGAGCTCGCGCCCGACGCGCTCGACCAGCCCGTCCGGGGCGTCCCACAGCGCGTACACGAGCTTCTCCATGACGGTGGGACGCTACCCCTGGTCGAGCACGGTGTGGAATGCGTCGAGGAACGTGCGCACGGTTGCCACCGCCTCGCGACGAAGCCGCTCCGCCTGCTCGTCGTCACCGGGCTCGGCGAGGAACGTCGCGTACGCGGCCGGTCCGTCCTGGTCCACATCGCGGAACCGCTCGGCCAGCAGCGCGAGCGCGTCCGTGACCTGCGGGTCGCGCGCGATGGCGCTCCGAGCCGCTTCCTCGCCTGCGGCGCCCGGGCCGTCGCCGAAGTACAGGAGGCAGAACACGAGGTCGTACGAGTCCTTGTTCTCGTGACGGTCCTGGAAGGCGAGGATCTTCAGGACCGTGTACGGCAGCACGTTCGCGACCCGGACCGTCACCTTCGAGCGGCCTCCGCCGTCGAGACGCTCGCCTTCCAGCACGCGCTCGACGTAGTCGTAACCGACGAGATTGGCGCCGCGAACGTTGAAGGCCCCGACGCGGGAGCCGGTGGAACCCGCCTTGGGCCGGAAGACGAAGCCGGACGCGACCGCTTCCGTCTCGCAGAGGAACTCGACGGCCACCTTCACGCCCTCGACTTCGCGCGTCCACCGGAACCCCGGCTCCTTCGGGTCGAAATGCGACTTCTCGAGGTTGTCCTCGAGCGTCCGGTACGTGTCCGGCGTGGCGTGACCGAGGGCGAGGCCGATGACGAGGTCGACATCGGTCGTGCCGACGTGAGCGCGTGCGCCCAACGGCAGCTCGCCGACCAGGTACCGCGGTGCGAGGCCACCGACGAGGTAGATCCGCTCGCGCCACGGCCCGAGGTTGCCGAGAAGCGTGACGAGGGCGCGCTCGCAACGCGCCGTCGTCACCTCGTCGTAGTCGGTGAAGTGACCGCGGCTCAAAACCCGATGACCTCCTGCCGGAGGCTCTCGGCCTGCTCGCGGCCCCGGCGCGGGTCGCGGCGCAGGTCGGAGAACAGCCGGACCGGGTTCACGATCCACGTGCTCTCGACCTGACGGCGGAACGCGAGCGGCTCGTCCCCGTTGGCCTGTACGAACGTCAGATTGGCGCCCGTGTCGACGGTCTCGGCGTCACAGGCCGCCACGACGTCGTCGAGGGTGACGAGCGAGTCCACCCAGACCTCGGACACGGGGACGGCAGTAACGAAGGGCGCGACGAGCGCGGCGGCCGCGGCGCCGGTCACGGCGTGCCCGATCCCGGCGGCGTCCAAGGCGGCGCTCACCGCGCCGGCGAGCTCGCGCGGATCCCGTGCCAACCGGTACGCGCGGGCGCGCCGTACGCCGCGATCCGTGTTCTCTTCGGCGCACAGGTCGAGCAGCGCGGGGCGATCGACGACGCGACGCACGCGGCGGGGCCCCGCTCCGTCGGCCGCGACCAGGCCTTCCCGCTCGAGGCGAGCGAGAACCCGGTGCGCGAGACCGATCGAGACGTGCGCATCGCCGGCGAGGTCCTGCACCTTCCAGTCGCGTTCGGGATCGAGCAGCAGCGCCTGGGCCGCGACGCCGGCCTTGCCGGCGAGGCGGGCCTGGGCCGGGGCGCGCCCGCCGTCCCCGCGTCGCCGCCGTCCCTCGGTGTGGAGGACGAGGCCCGGGAGCTCGACGTGAGCATTGCCGAGGCCGTCGACGACGGCGACACCGTGCTGCTCGAGGATCGCGCGGGCCTCGGCCGTCGTCGCCGCCGCGACGACGAGGAGGTTGGGGGCGGGCGCCGCCTGCGCCTGCTGGACGAGCTGCCAGGCAGTGGCGGCGTTGGCCTGGCGGCGCACCGCCAGGGCAACCGGCTCCGCCGCCCGCCCGAAGCGCACGACGGCGCCCCCCGGCTCCCTGCCGTCGCCGGTGCCGGGCGCCTCGACGGCGACGCCGGGGACGTCACGTAGGATCCGCAGGGCCTCGGGCCCGAGGTCTCCCTCGATCTTCACGATTTCGGCCTTTTTCACAAGGGTTGTGAAGATAGCCGATCGAGTGAAATTAGGCAACCGTGATCAAGCTCATCTGCTTCGTGAGGCGCAACCCCTCGCTCTCGGTCGATGAGTTCCACGACCACTGGCGGGGGCGGCACGCCCGCCTCATCCGCGAGACGCCGGGGGTCGCCGACCGCATCGTGCGCTACGAGCAGAACCACCGCTGCGCCGTGGACTACGAGCGCGGCGGCGGCTTCGACGGTGTCGCCATCCAGTGGTTCGAGTCGATGGACGACTTCGTCGCGATGGTCGGCGATGCCGAGTACCAGGCCCGCGTCGCGTCGGACGAGCACGCTCTGCTGGACCTCGACGGGATCGTCTGGATCCTGACCGAGCAGGAAGAGGTCGTGATCCCGGGGCCCGAAGAGCGCAACGAGCCGGTCGTCAAGCTCGTCTGCATGGTGAAGCGACGGCCGGGCATGGCCATCGACGACTTCCATCGCCACTGGCGAACCGTCCACAGCCCCCTGAACTGCGACACGCCGTCGATCGCTCGGTACTTCGTGCGCTACGAGCGCAACCACCGCACGCCCGCTGACTACGAGCGGCCCGGGGCCGCGGACTTCGACGGCACCGCGGTCGAGTGGTACCCGTCGGTGCAGGCCTTCTACGACATGATCGGCGAGCCCGCCTACCGCGAGCTCATCTACCCCGACGAGGAACGCTTCCTCGACCGCGACCATCTTCTCTGGCTCCTCACCGACAAGGAAGAGACGATCATCGGCTGATGGAGGTCGAGGAGTACGCGCGCATCGCGGCGGCCGAAGACGACCACTGGTGGTACCGGAACACCCGCGCCCTCATGGCCGACCTCCTGCGCCCCTGGCTCGGCCGTGGTCAACGCATCCTCGACGCCGGATGCGGACCGGGCGGCAACGGCGCCTGGCTGCGCGGTCACGGACGGGTGGTCGGCGTCGACGTCGCCCACGAGGCACTCGAGTTCGTGCGCGCCCGGCGTCCCGAGACCGCACCCGTGCGCGCCCGCGCCGAGCAGCTCCCGTTCGAGGACGGTGCCTTCGACGTCGCGGTCGGCATCACGTTGCTGTACACGGTGCACGACGACGTCGCCGCCCTCGGAGAGCTGTCTCGGGTGCTGCGAAGGGGCGGCGCGCTGCTGCTCCTCGAGCCGGCGTTCGAATCGCTCCGACGCGCCCACGACGTGACCGTGCACGGCCTGCGCCGCTACCGGCGGCACGCGCTCGCCGCTCTGGCGGTCCGGAGCGGGATGCGCGTGCGGCGGGCAACGTACGCGTACTCGTTCCTCGCCCCGCCGGCGGCCGTGCTCGCCGTCGTCGAGGGACGGGGCACCCAGTCACCGCAGGACACGGGCTCCGACGTCGACCGGCGGGCGCTGGACCGGATGTTCGCGCCCTTGGCCCGGGTGGAACGGCGCTGGCTGTCCAGTCACGACGTCCCGCTCGGGACGTCGGTCGTCGTCGTCGCGACCCGCGACTAACCCGAAACTCCGGTCCGGGCCCTCCCCCGGCGGAACAGCACCAGCTGAACCCAGAGCTTGGCGAGATCCCACAACGTCCGGACGACGCTCGACAGCTTGAAGAACTGCGAGCGTCCATGGACACGCGGATAGTGGTGGACGCCGACCTCGACGAACCGGGCGCCGGCGTCCTGGAGCGTGCGCACGAGCTCGACGCAGATCACGCCGGTCGTCTTCTCGAGCCGGACGCGTTCGAGCATCGACCGGCGCATCAGTCGAAAGTCGCAATCCGTGTCGCGGACGTGCAGCCCGAACACGAACGACACGAACCGGTGGTACACCCGCCCGATCGCGCGGCGGGCGATGTTGTCGGCCCGGTTCAGCTTGTAACCCTGCACGACGTCGACGTCGTCCGCCGCGTTGGCGACGAGGAGCTCGAGCTCGGTCGGGTCGAACTGCCCGTCGCCGTCGGTGTAGAAGACCCACTCCTTCGTCGCCGAGCCGAAGCCGCTCAGGAGCGCGCCGCCGTAGCCGCGGTTGTGCTCGTGCGTGACCACGCGCAGGCGCGGCTCCGTCTGCGTCAGGTCCTTGAGGACGCGCTCGGACCCGTCGCTCGAGCCGTCGTTGACGACGATGATCTCACCGTCGGCGCCGACCCGGTCGAGGGTGGTGCCGGCGGCCTCGACCATGGTGCCAATGGTCGCCTCGTCGTTGTAGCAGGGAAAGAACGCCGAAACGGACTGCACCGCCGGGTTCACCGGAGGGCGCGGCACACCACTTCGATCTCATCGTCGGTCATCTCGGGGAAGCAGGGTAGTGAAACGCACTCCGCCGCCCACGACTCGGCCTCGGGGCACGGTTCCCGCACGTACCGGCGGTACGCCGGCTGCTGCGTGAGCGCTCGGGGGTAGTGCACGGCGGTGCCGAACGGCATCCGAGCCCTGAAGTCGTCGCGGTCGTCGACCCGCGCGACGCACAGGTGGTACACGTGCCGCTCGTGGGGCGCTTGCCAGCGCATGGCCGGCGCGGCGTCCCGGTATGCCTGGGCGATGGCGCGGCGGCGGGCGTTCCACTCCGGCAGCTTCCGCAACTCGATACGCAGTGCGGCCGCTTCGACCTCGGACAGCCGGGAGTTGCCGCTGACCGCCGTGTGCTCGTACCCGTTCGTGAGACCGTGCGCGCGCAGCAGTCGGATCTGCGCCGCCAGATCGCCGTCGTCCGTCACCACGGCGCCGCCGTCACCGATGCCGCCCAGGTTCTTCGTCGGGTAGAAGCTGTACGCCGCCGCTGCCGACGGCGCGCCCGGGTCGAGCGCACCGTGGGCCTGGGCCGCGTCCTCGAGCACGGCCACGCCGACGTCGGGAACGGCCGCGGGTCGGCCGTAGAGGTGTACGGGGATGGCGGCGCGGGTCCGCTCGGTGACGGCGCCGGCAGCCCGCGCCGGGTCCAACAGCGCCGTCTCCCGGTCGACGTCCACGAAGACCGGCGTCGCGCCGGTCGCACACACCGCCGCTGCCGTCGGCACTGCCGTCATCGCCGGCACGACGACCTCGTCGCCAGCGCCGATTCCGAGCGCGCGGAGCGCCAGGCGCAGCGCTTCCGTCCCCGACGCGACGGCGACGGCGTGGTGCCGGCCGCAGAACGCGGCGAACTCCGTCTCGAACGCCTCCGTCTCGGGCCCGAGCAGGAACCACCCCGACGCGAGGACCCGATCCACGGCCGCCCCGAGCTCGGGTTGGAGCGCGGCGACGCGGCGCGCCAGGTCGAGCACGGGAGGCTGAGCCGTCATCGTTGTCACAGGTACCGCGAGCGGCGTGACCGGTAGAACTCGATCGTCTTCGCGATCCCCTCGACGAACGGCGTGCGCGGCTCCCACCCGAGCAGTCGCTTCGCCTTCGAAGAGTCGCCGTAGTAGGAGCCGATGTCGATGGCGTCCCGGTCGTGCGGCCACGGCACCGTCTCGATCGATCCGGACCCGGCGGCGGCGACGATGGCCTCGGCGATCGCACGGAGCGACAAGCGTTCGTCGTTGCCGACGTTGAACACCTCTCCCGGTGCCTCGGCCGACCTCGCCGTCAGCAGGAGACACTCGACGACGTCGTCGACGTAGAGGCAGTCTCGCTCCTGCGCGCCCTCGCCGAACACGGTGATCGCCTCGCCCGACAGCGCCCGCCGCACGAAGATCGGCAGGAAGCCCTGCAGGTCGTCGCGCAGGCGCTGCCGGGGGCCGTACACGTTCGTGAGGCGGACCGAGCTCGACCTGATGCCGTACAGCTCGGCGTAGAGCAGATGCAGCTGCTCGGTCGCCGACTTGCTGATTCCGTTCACGTCGACCGGGGACACGGGGTGGTCCTCGTCGACGGGCAGGTAGCGGGGATGACCGAAGATCTGGCGCGTCGACGTGTAGACGACGACCGCTGTCGAGCCCACTTCGCGCAGGATCTCGAGGAAGCCGAGCTGGCTGGCGGTGTTCACCTCGACGTCGAAGAGTGGCCGTGCCATCGAGTCGACGTGGCTCACCTGGCCCGCCAGGTTGAAGATGACGTCGGCGTCGGCTGCGACGTCCCTCACGGCATC
>Ga0126369_10001597_pt1 | contig 15776 bp, 15 predicted proteins | sample PanSoiMetaPlot_1_FD_109646 | JGI IMG/M metagenome (GOLD analysis project Ga0126369, IMG submission 109646) | Tropical forest soil microbial communities from Panama - MetaG Plot_1 | ecosystem: Environmental > Terrestrial > Soil > Tropical forest > Bulk soil | place: Panama | collected 2016-02-17 | reverse complement strand
CGGCACCGGCGTATCCGCACACGAGCGGGCCGCAACCGTGCGCCGCCTGGCGCACCCCGCAGCCCGGCCGGAGGACTTCCTGCAGCCCGGGCACGTGTTCCCGCTGGCCGCCCGGGCTGGAGGGCTGGAGGCCCGGCGTGGCCATACCGAGGCCTCCCTGGCGTTGTGCCAGGCAGCGGGTCTGCCCACGGTGGCGGCCATCTGCGAGGTGATGGGCCCGGACGGGCACATGCTCACCGGGTCGGCGGTGGAGCGCTACGCGCTGAACTGGGGACTGCCGATGATCGCCATCGATGAGCTCGCGGCCTGCTGCTAGGCCGGGGCGCCGGTGTCGAGCCGCTTCGGCGGGCGGAGTCAGGCCAGGGTGGCCCAGAAATCGCGCAAGACGGTCGCCGCCTGGGCAGGGTCCTGGAGCATCCACCAGTGGCCCAACCCGTCGAGGGCGACCGTCCTGGCGCCCGCCCGTGCCGCGGCCTTGGTCGCCGACGCGGCGCTCAGGAAGGGATCCTCGCTGGGGATGATCACCAATCCGGGAGCTGGGATGGCCGCGAAATCGGGGCCCCACTGCCTTCCGACGTCCACGGCCGATCGGTAGAGGTCCAGGATGCAATCAGCCATGGCGCGGTTGAGGTGCGATGCCATGTCGAGGGCCGGCTCCTCGGGCACCCCGAACATTTGGAAGACACCGGCCCGTTCCTGCGTCGGCGCTGCCAGCTGCTGATCCCAGAAGTCTTCCCCCGCCTGTGGCGTCTGCCAGATCTTGGCGAAGTCGTGCCACTCGAACTCGACGTCACCGATGCCAGCGGCGTCGGTGACCCAGGATCGGACCAGCTCAGGCCGGGTCGAGACCACTCGGATCACGAACCCACCGCCCCAGTCGTGCCCAACGAGATCGACCGGGTCAGCCAGGCGCTCGAGTTGTGCTACGAGCCAGCCGGCGTACTCGTCCATCGTCGCTCCGAAACCGGCCGGGCGGGCGCTGCCGAACCCGGGGAGCGTCAGTGCCAGGGTGTCGGGGCGGTCGAGTGCAGCCAGCAGCCCGCGCCAAACCGCGTGGGTCTCGGGCACGCCATGGACGAAGACGGCGGTCACGGCTCCCATACTGTCACGGCACATGAGCGGTCTCACCAGGCAATTGAATGCCTCGCAAGCCGCGCAGACACGCGCTAGCCCGGGAACTGCCAGCTGACCTGAAGATCTAGAAGGGTCAGGTCAGCGAACCTCGGTGTACTCGCTGCGGTCGAGCTGCACGACATCGGAGTAGTCGCCGCCGTTCGGCTCGGCGATATCGCCCGTGTACTGTCCTTGGTCCAGCTGCACAACGGTGAAACTAGCCCTGGAGAGCAGCTTGCGCACGTGCTGCATCCCGGTCATGCCCGCGAGCGCGACGGCCACGGCGGCGGCAAGCACCGAGCCACCAAACAGCGCGAGCCCGCCGACGACGTGCCCCAGTATCATCATGATCACAGCGGCCAGCAGGGCCACCGGCACGGCCGTCAGCAGGAGCAGTGCGAGCAGCGTCGCGGCGATCACGGCCCTGGCCGACCTGCCCGCAGTCCGCTGTTCATGCCAATCATTCATCACGTTCACCTCGTTAGCCCGAAGTACGCCAAGGCGTGGGCCTACCTCACAGCAACACGATATGTCGTGTTCTCTTGTTGTCAACGCGCCTCTCGATCAGGATGTTCCAGCAACCGGCACCAGATGGAACCCGGCGCTGGGAAGGCAAGACCTAGGCCTGACCGGCCGTCATCGCCTGGCTGGCCATGGTCGAGGCGAAGCGCGCTCACGATGCCGCTTAGCCGCTCGGTGCTAGCCCTTGAGCTTGAGGACGCGTTCTGCGTTTCGGTGGCAGATGAGGTCCCGGTCGTAGTCGCTGATGGGTGCTGTGTCGATGAACTCGACCGCCGGCTCGTTGTATTGGTAGGGGTAATCGACGGCAAAGAGAACCCGGTCGGCTCCCATGACGTTCATCGTGCACAGCAGCGGCTCGGCGTCGTTCACCCCGGATGTCGTGATCAGCAGGTTGTTCTTGATGTAGTGCGACGGCGGATGGGTGATCCCCGGTCGGGCCTGGTAGAAGTCGTACCGGTCATCGATGCGCATCAGGCTGAAGGGCAGGAATTCCCCCATGTGGCCGATCATGAGCTCGGCACCCGGGTAACGGTCGAACACGCCGGCCAGGATGATCCGCAGCGCGTGGGTGCCGGTCTCGAAGGCCCACCCGAAGGTGGCCCCCTGCAGGGGGTAGCCGGTGCAGCAGGCGAAAGGGGTGGGCGGGTCGGTCGGGTGGATGTAGATGGGGACCTGCAGCGACTCGCTCAGCGCCCACAGGTCCCAGAACTCCTGCCCATCGAGGTACGCGCCGTTAGTGTGGCCGTTGATGAGCGCGCCGCACAGGCCAAGCTCGTGCACCGCGCGGTCCAGCTCGGCAACGGCCGCGGCGGGGTCCTGGCACGGGAGGGCAGCGAAGGCGGCGAAACGCGCGGGGTGATCCCGCACCACCTCTGCCACCTGGTCGTTGGCCTGCTTGGCGGCCGAGATGGCTTCGTCGGCGTCGGTCATCCCCTGGATGCCCGGCATCGTGAGCGACAGGACTTGCATGTCGATTCCGCCGGCGTCCATGTCGTCCAGCCGTCGATCGGCGAGATCGGCGAGCCGCTCGTTGATGTAAATTCCCCACTTGGGGTTGAGTGAGGCCGTCATCGCGTCTTCCCTGTCCTTGAACGCGGCGGTGGTGAAGGCCTCTTCGAGCGCGATCTTCCTGGTGGGCATGGCCGTCTCCTCACTTGCCAGGTTTCCCCGTAGATGAGCGCATGGTGTGCGCCTACCGCACGACGCCCATGATGGTCGCTCGGCAGAGAAATGCCGCTTTCGTACTGTCCGGTATCAGGCGCCCAACGGGTATGCGCCAACCGACCGCTGCTCGGAGTACCCCCGAGGCTCAGCCCTAACCCGGGCCGTCGGTCGCACGCCAGGTGCCCCCAGTTGTCAGGCCAGGTTCACCCCAAGCATCCGATAACAGGGCACCCCCCAGCTCACGCCGGTGCGGGATGGGCAGCTCGGCGAAAGCGATGTCGTCTCCGGCCCGCGCCCGAGTCGCCTTGCGGCGCGGAAGATCCTGGCGAGCCGGCTTCACCCCTGGCCGACGTAGTAGATGATCCGCTCGGTCTTGATCTTGCCGTCTTCGATGAGGTAGAGCCGGGAACACGGGGCGGCAGCTCCCGCACCGAACGGACCGCCCGCCACCCGCAGGTCGAGGGTGAGCAGCGCATTCCGCTCATCGCCCACGCTCGCCAGCTCGAGCACGCTGCCGGGCACGATTGGCTCGGCGAAGGCGACCAGGCCCTTCATGTAGTCGTCGGCACCAGTCAGATCCGTGTGGGGCAAGGCGGGGTCGGTGGGAATGGCGATGACGTGGACATCGTCCGCGAGCATGCTGCGCACCTGGTCCCAGTCCTTCGCGCTCCACGCCTGCACGTGGGCACGGGCCAGGACGACCGCCGGTGACCTAGAAATCTGCGACACGTCTCTGCCTCCTATGTGTGCAGCGGAGCTTGACCGCCAGAGGCGGCCCAGTGGGAGCGTCAAGGTCGCCTTGGCGAGTACTAACCGCCCAGGCGCTCTGCTGCTGGCTGCCCTAGCCTTTCGGGCCGCAGGCCACGGCGTCTTGAAGAAAATCGGCATCCCGTTCTTGAATGCGCGAAGGACACCGGCCAGACCAGCGGGCACTCACATTCATCGGGGCCTGCCGGGCTAAAGCCGGGCCGATCGGGGAGCCGGGTCACCGGAGCCAGGCCAGGTCGCCCGGAGCAAGGCCAGCAGAACGCGGCGGAAGTAGCCACGCCGCTCGGTGAGCCCCGGCCGCGCTCGAAGAGGCCGCCCCGGACCGGTGTGGATTCTCACTCTGTGCCAGATGGCCGATCGGGAGGTGGCTTCTTTGCCGTTCCGTCCGGGCCGTGGTGAGAAGGGTGTCCGGCGTTCGTGCTTCCCAGGGCGTCGGCCGTCCACTCGGCGATGCCATCTTCGCCAAAGATGAGCAACCATTCATCGACGAGGCAATCCCCCAGGGAGATGCCGGTTGTCCTGCGCGTGAACCCGGAGCGGGTCAGCTGCGGCAGGGATGGACTGTCCTTGGTGAGGAGGTTGTAGATGATCACTCCGGCGCTTAGTCCGTGGCGAGCGCATTTGACCTCGAACAATCCTTCACGCAGGGCCGTGGCGACGAGCGGGTGGCCAGGCAGGTGCGTGAACCCGGTCGCCAGGCCAGCGCCCAACGAACCTGCGGGGGCCGCTTTGATGGCGGCTAGTTCGGCCGCTGGCAGTGTGTCGAAGTAGGTGCCCCTAGTTGCTGCGGCGGCCTGCCAGGTCGAACAGTTCAGGTCCACGCTGTAGGCGAATCCGGTGATGGAGTCATCCCCAGCTAGAGCGATGACCAGCGAGGACCGGGCCAGGTCGAAATCGGCGTTCAGCTGCCTGATCAGTGTGGCGGGCGGCAGGCCGAAGGTATTGATCCCGATCTTGCACAGCTCGGTCAGCTGTGGCAGGTCGCCGGGGGTTGCCAGCCGAGTCCGCACGCCGGGGTGCTCGGACCCGACGTACAACCGAGCCCGGGGAGAGGATCCGGCGGCCAAGCGCAGCAGTTCCCGTGCGTACGGGCCCGGGTTGGGCGAGGAGGCGGCCATCCTCGTCAGGTACACGCCGGCGCGGTGCCGCATGGCCTCCCACGTGGATGGGGCCCGCCACCGCAAATCCGCGGCAACCGATTCGCGGACCAGATCGTGAAGGCGGGCGCCGGCCGCAACGACCCGGACGACACCGAGGCGGCACAACCCGGCATATGAGTCCGACACGTCGCCGCCGGTCATCTCACCCAGTAGCTCCTGGTTGAACGTGCAGACCAGCGATGCCGCCTCCAGAAGGTGCCGCACTCCCGGGTCGGCCGCCTCCCTGGTCATCCGCCCGACCAGGGAATGGGCGACGGCGTGGGACAGGTCCGCGTCCCAGGGGCTGCCAGGCCGGGTGCGTTGAGCGGCGACCGTGAGGAACAGGGGATTGCCGCGCGCGAACGCGATGATCGAATCGATGGTCGCCAGGTCGGTAACGCCGTGATGCTGGAGCAGGCGGCGTGATTCGGCAGCAGACAGCGGGCACAGTTCCATGTCGTCGACGAGCCCGCGCCAGCGCATGGACGCGGCGGGCGCGGGAGGAGCCTGACGGCCCGAAAGCACCACCAGGACGGGTCCCTCCAGGCTGGGCAGGAACACATCCCAGAACTGGCGTTCCATGTCCTGCATCTCTTCAAAGGTGTCGAGCACCAGCAAGGCCGGGCGGTCAGGCCCCGCTTCCTGTGCCTTCGCGCGTCGCGCGGCGACCGCATCGCCGAGGGCCTCCGCGTCATGTTCGAAGTCGCGGCTGTCGATGATGACCACGGGATGCCCGCGCCGGTCGCACAAGCGGGCAAGCGCATAGGCGAAGGCAGTCTTGCCGATGCCGGGGGGCCCGGATATCTGCAAGAGGCGCGGCAGCTGGTCGGGCGTGGCCAGCAGCCGCAACACCCTGGCCATTTCGGAAGTTCGGCCTTGGAATGCGCGGGCCTCCGTGGCCGCCAGGACTTGCCCCAGCGTGCTCGGATGCACGCCCGATGCAGGTCGCCCCACTTGCCCGGGGCGCGCGGAGGCGGGCGGCCGTCCGGAGTCCGCTTTCATCCCATCCGCGCGGTGCGGGACGGGGCTCGCGCCGTCCCCGCGCAGGATGGCCGCCTGCAACTCGCGCAGCTGCGGGCCGGGTTCCAGCCCAAGCTCGCCGGCCAGCAGCCGTCGTGCCTCGGCGTACACCTGCAGGGCCTCCGCGCGCCGTCCGGACAGGCTGAGCGCCATCATGAGATGCGCATGCAGCTGCTCGTCGAGGGGATTGCCGGTGATCAGCGCCCGCAGCTGCGCAGCTGCCTCAGCATGCCGGCCCAGCATCAAATCGGCCTCGATCTGCGCGCTGGCAGCCTGGCGGCGTAGCTCAGCCAGCCTGCCACGCTCGGCGGCCGCTGACCCTGCCAGGTCTAGGTCAGCGAGGGCTTCCCCGGACCATAGCGCCAGGCCCTGGCGCAGATGGCTGCTGGCCCGGGCGGCGTCTGCCGCCGTAAGCGCGTTCAGGCCCGCAATGGTCAGCTGCTCGAACGCCTGGGCGTCTAGTTCGCCTTCGGCGACTCGCAGCAAGTACCCCTCTGGGTGGCGGGAGATCCGCGGCTGCCCGTCAGGCGGCTCGTAATCCGCGAGCAGCCGGCGCAGCTGCCAGATGTATGTATGCACGAGACCCTGCGCGCTGGCCGGGAATTGCTCCCCCCAGACCTGGCCCACCAGCCCGGCTGCGGTGACAGCGTGATTGGCGTGCAGCAATAGCACAGCCAGGACGGCACGCTGCCGCGGCGAGGTTATCGGCACCCCTGTGCCCCCGGCCTCGACGCGCAACGATCCCAGGACGCAGAACCTCACACGGTCCTCTTTTGTTCACGTTCGTCTCCGGCTGCCGGCCACCGGATTACCTGCCCATGATACGAACGGGTCATCGACTCTAGCGCGCCACTTGGCAGCGGTAGCACCGCAGGCGAGGCCGTTCCGGCGGTCAGGCTAAGCCGGGCGCCATCGGACGACCCGGCAAAGGCTCGTGCGTCCCGAGCGTGCGGACTACAGCGCGCATAGAGCACCCCTAGAGCCCGGTCTGTCATCGTGCCATGAGTCCACGCTCGCCAAGGTGAATGCGTGTCGCGATGTGATGTTTGCGCATTAGCTAGTGTCCGCTTACGCGTTGAATAGACGTTGAATAGATAGAAATGATATGAGAACCACTGTGGACGCCGTTTGGATGGCGTTCCGTTGCGACAGCGGTCGAGCCGGAGGGTGCGCTCCATGCCGCCTCCGTTGATGATGACGGCCTATCGGCCGACTGGGCGGCTCGGTCTGTATGTGCGGGCCTTCCAGGTGTTCTCCGCGGCGGGCCCGTCTGGGGCGTCGGTGTTGGATTTCGGCGGCGGTGACGTGTCGGTGCCGGTCTGCTTCGGTGACCCGGTGCTGGTGGAGGACTGGGGGGGTGCCGAGGTGGCGTCTGGGGCCGTGGTCGGGCCGCGCAGGCGCGCCGTGTGGCTGCGCTTCCAGGGCGCGGTCGACCAGGTGAACATCTCGTTCTTCCCCGGCGCGGCCGGCGCCTTCGCGGACGTGGCGATGCCGGAACTGGTCGGCACGATGGCAGCGCCCCAGGACGCATGGCCGCGTGACTTTCTGCAGGCCGTGGCCGAGTTGGAGCCGCTGCCCGTCGGACAGCGGCTCCGCGGGCTGGTCGGCTTGCTGCTGGCCGTGCTGGAGCCGCGCCGGGAACCGGGCCCGCAGGTCCGCGAGGCGGTCCGGCTTATCCGAACCAGCCAGGGCCGGGTCAGCGTGCGCACCCTGGCCCGCCAGGTGAACCTCAGCGTGAGCCAGCTGGAGCGCAGCTTCACCAGGCACGTCGGCATCGGGCCGAAACTGCTGGCCCGGCACGCCCGCGTCAGCGCCCTGGCCGCCGAGGCGATGACGTCAACGGCACCGGGCTGGGCACAGCTCGCCAGCAAGTACGGTTACGCCGACCAGGCGCACCTCGCCCGCGACTTCCGCGAACTGACCGGGCTGACACCTTCCGGGCTAGCCGCCGAGCGCTGGGAAGTGCGGAACGGCTGCCGGGCAGGCCTGCATATCACATGGTGTCATCATTTACCGGCTTCCAGCATTGCTCCATCCGGGGCGGCGAGTAGGAAGGCGAATGCGTGCTGATCCTGGTTATTTGCCGCCCGGTCGAGCGCGGCGACCAAGAGGAGTTCCGGAGGCTCGTGCCCGGCGAGACTGCAGCGCTGCGCGGCCTGAAGGCGAAGGGCACGCTGGTCGATGCCTGGAACCCTGGCCGTCCTGGCGCCATCCTCACCGTTGAGGTCTCAGGCGCAGACGAGGCTGCCCGGATCGTCGCGGATCTTCCGCTCGTCAAGGCGGGGCAGGTCACTGCCGAGATCATCCCGCTGCATCCCATCGACCTGTGATGATTGCCCTGCGGGCCGGGCGGCTATCGCTGGTACGTCCCGATGAGCCGTGCCTCGCCGATGGTGTGCCCAGTCACGGCCCTGTCGACATCTTGATAGCTCGGTAGACCCGTCACCGGGACCGCCTCGTCCACGGCCAGCAACCGGAACACATACCGGTGCGGGTCGTCGCCCGGCGGCGGCGCAGGTCCTAGGTAGCCCGGCCGACGGAAGCCGTTTGCCCCCGGTATCGCTTCGGCGGGCTGCTCCCCTTCGGCTATGCCCCGGCGGGCCGGGTCGAGGTTACACAGCACCCAGTGCACGAAGCTGCCCTCGATGGGGGCGTCCGGGTCATCGACGAGCAGGATCAGGGCGGCGGTGCCTTCAGGGACACCTTCCCAGTTAAGGGCTGGGGACAGATCTCCCCGTTCATGGTCGAAACGTGCCGGGATCGGGGTTCCGGGCTCGAACGCCGGACTGTGCAGCGTGAGCGTCATACGCACATCGTCGGCTGTTGGACTCTCCCCCCGCAAGCTAACGCGCGCCCATGCCGATTTTGTTCAAGACGACGCGCTTTGCTGGCGGGCAGGCTTGCCGAGAGGCCTGATGGGCCGGATGCGGCCTCCCGCCGCCCCCGCCGAACTTGATCTGCACTCGGGCCGCACAGACAACGCATGATGCGGTGGCTGCATCCTCGGATCGGGGCCGCACTCCGCACACGACAAGGGAAGGTCGTCATGGCCGAGTACGCGATTCTCATTTACGAGGACGAATCCGAATGGGCTACGGCCACGCCTGAGTGGATCCAGCGGGCAGCCGGGGAGTATCAGCAGTTCGCGCAGAACAATGGCTCGTCGCTGCGCGGCGGCAGCCAGCTGCAGCCCACGATGAGCGCCCGGGTGGTCCGGGATGGCGCCGTCAGCGCCGGCCCGATGGTGGCCACCACTCCGGCGTTGGCGGGCTACTACGTGGTGGAGGCAGCGGACCTGGATGCCGCCGTTGAGATCGCCAGGCAGGTCCCGTCCAAGTTCGGCGGAGTAGAGGTCAGGCCGCTGTTCGCAGGTCAGGGCTGACGATCCACCCCGCGGGCGTCGCTCAGACAAGCGCCATGAGGGGGTGATCCTGGCTGTGGGCACGGATTTGCTCGAACAAGCGCAGGCCGGGGACGACGCCGCTTTCGCCGAGCTACTCAGCCCGTACCGGCGTGAGCTGCAGGTGCACTGTTACCGGATGCTCGGGTCGTTTCAGGACGCCGAGGACGTGCTTCAGGAGACGCTGCTTGCTGCCTGGCAGGACCTGGCGCGATTCGAGCAGCGCTCGTCGCTGCGGACCTGGTTGTACCAGATCGCTACGCACCGCTGCCTGAATGCGCTGCGGTCGGCTCGCCGCCGTCCGCAGACGGACTGGCCGCCGCCCGGGCTGACCCCGCCGGTGCCGAGCGGGCTCGGCGAGGTGCTGTGGCTTGAGCCCTACCCGGACGCGTTCCTGGACGGGCTCGCGGACGGCACGCAGGGTCCCGAGGCCCGGTATGAAGCCTGGGAAGCGGTGTCGCTGGCCTTCATCACCGCGGTCCAGCTCCTGCCGCCGCGGCAGCGGGCAGTGCTGATCCTGCGCGACGTCCTCGGCTTCCCGGCCCGGGATGTGGCGCAGATGCTGGAGTCCACCGAGGAGTCGGTCACCAGCGCGCTCAAACGCGCCCGGGCGATGATGCAGCACCGCCAGCGGGCCAAGCACGAACCGGCGCCGCCCGCCGGTTCGGCCGGTGAGCGGGAACTGGTCGCGCAGCTGACCCGGGCCTACGAGATGGCCGACATCGACGAGCTGATCATGCTGCTCACCGACGATGTCCTGCTTACGATGCCGCCGATCCCGCTGGAGTACGCGGGCCGCGAGCTGGTCGCCACGTTCCTCGCTGCGGTCATCTTCGAGCCCGGCCTGCGCTTCCGCGTGATCCCCTCGCGCGCGAACGGCCAGCCCGCTCTGGGCGTCTACGCCCGCCGGCAATCGGCAACCGTGTTCGAGCCGACCGGGGCGCTGGTGTTCACCCTCGCCGGGCCCAAGGTGAGCGCCATCACGAGATTCGGCGCGGGCGTCCTGCGCTGGTTCGATCTTCCCGACTCGCTGGCCGCGTGAACCCGCCGCCCAATGCGGGCTTCGTCCGGTGCCTCATTTGCTGACAGGAACGGCCGGCCAAGCCGGCCCTAGTTACGGAGGTTCCGATGCTGTCTCTTGCTACTCGACGCGGGAAGCTCGTTCTGGCGCTGGCGTGCCTGGCGGGTTTCCTCGACTTCATCGACACGACGATCGTCAACATCGCGCTCCCGTCGATCCGCCACCACCTGCACTTCTCGGTGGCGAACCTGCAGTGGGCGGTCACCGGCTACCTGCTGACGTACGGCGGATTCCTGCTGCTCGGCGGCCGGGCCGCGGACCTGGCCGGCCGGCGAAGGCTGCTGGTCGCAGGGACGGTCCTGTTCGGCGTGGCGTCGCTGGCCGGAGGGCTAGCGGTTAGCGCGGGCCTGCTGGTCGCCGCCCGGCTGGTGCAGGGCCTGGGCGCAGCGATGATGACCCCGGCCGCGCTGTCCATCCTGACCACCTCGTTCCCGGAAGGGCGGGACCGGATCAAGGCGATCGGCGTCTGGTCTGGCACCATCCCGCTGGCATCTGTCTTCGGTGTCATGCTTGGCGGGCTGCTCTCGCAGGGCCCGGGCTGGCGCTGGGTGTTCTTCGTGAACGTGCCGGTGGCGGTGGTCGTCATCGCCGCCGCGCTCCGGCTGTTGTCCGGCGACACCGGCCACGCCCGGATGCGGAACTTCGATGTGGTCGGCGCGATTCTGTCGACCGCGGGCATGCTCACCTTGGTGTACGCGCTGGTGAACGCGCCTAGCGATGGGTGGGGCTCGGCCCGCATCATCACCGAGCTGGCCGCCGCGGGCGTACTACTCGCAGCATTCATCGGCAACGAGCTGCGGCACGCTAACCCGCTGTTCCCGCTCACCATCTTCCGCATCCGTGGGCTCGGCGCGGCCGACGCCACCCAGGTAATCGCGCAAGCCGGTTTCCTCTCGATGTTCTTCTTCCTCACCCTGTACATGCAGAACATCCTCGGCTACTCGCCCATCGCAGCCGGGGCGGCCTACCTGCCGGTGACCGCCGGAGTCGGCCTGTCCTCCGGCATCGCCACCAAGCTCCTGCCGCGGACCGGCACCCGCCCGGTCCTGGTGGCCGGCACTCTGCTCGGCGCTGCCGGGGTGTACTGGCTCTCCCGGATCAGCGTGCACGGCAGCTACCTCACCAGCATCCTGCCGGGCCTGATCGTGATGGCGCTCGGGCTCGGCGCGGTCTTCGTCGGCGTGCAGACCGCGGCGAACACCGGGGTCCCCGCGGACAAGGCCGGCCTGGCCGCCGCGCTGATCACCGCCTCCGCCACCGTAGGTGGGGCACTCGGCCTGGCGATCTTCACCGCGATCGCCGCCGGCCGCACCCGCCACCTGCTCGCGGCAGGCCACGCCGTGCCCGGCGCCCTGACCGCCGGGTTCCAGGCCGCGCTCCTGGCCTGCAGCATCTTCCTGGTCGCCGCCGCCGTCATCGCCACCCGCGCCGCCGGCACACGCCAGCAACTCGCCGCAGCCCAGCCAGCACCCGACCCCGAATCCGTTGCCGACGCGGCATGACCCAACCGGCCAGATGGGACCGCCTTCCTCAGGCGGTCCCATCTGCTATGGCCAGACGATGGCATGCTGTCCGGTGCTAACCGGCGCCTGCTTTGTCTGCTCGTCGCGCCGGTAATGCGCTGGGCCTACGCTTGTGGTGTTCGTCACGCCGGCCCGGGATCGTGGCGATGAGGCAGCAGGAGTGGCCGCAGTGAGCCCTGACTGGGGACGAGGGGGAGCGAGCGCTGGTGCAATGCCGGGACCGCCAGTGGGGCTCTTTGTCTCCGAGCCGGTCAGGGGTCTTGCCGGGTTCGCGTCGATGCCGCTGGCGGCGCGGTGGCTCTCGGCCGCCCCGCGCGGAGACGGCCACGGCGTCCTGGTGCTGCCCGGGCTGCTGGCCTCGGATGTCAGCACCGCCGTGCTGCGCAGGTTCGTGCGCTGGCTGGGTTATGCGGTGCAGGGGTGGAACCTCGGCAGGAACCGGGGACCGACCGACGAGGTCCTCGACGGACTGCCGCGAGAGCTGTCGGCACTGGCCGAGCGCACCGCCCGGCCGGTGTCGCTGATCGGGTGGAGCCTGGGCGGAATTTACGCCAGGGAACTGGCGCGGCTGCATCCGGCGCAGGTCAGGCAGGTGATCACGCTGGGCAGCCCGTTCGCGCTGACCGATCCGCGGCAAAGCCATGCCGATGGCGTCTACCAGCGCCGGGGCCACCTGCACGCGGCCGGGCGGCTGCCATCAAGGGAGCAGCTGGCCAGGCCGGTCGGCGTGCCGTCGACCGCTGTCTACTCCCGCCGCGACGGGATCGTTGCCTGGCAGGCGTGCATCGAGCCGGAAACGGATCTGCATGAGAACGTCGAGGTCCGGTGCGCGCACCTCGGTTTCGGCACGGACCCGGCCACGTTGTGGCTGATCGCCGACCGCCTTGCGGCTCCGGTCGGCCACCCCCGGAGGTTCAGCCCGCCACCTGGGCTGCGCCCGTACTATCCCGGTCGATGACTGAGCGCCTGCGGTCGGCACCGCCGGCGAAGGAACGTTGCCAGGCCTTTGCGTGAGGAGCAACCGTCATGCAGCAGCTCACCGGCCTCGATGCCGCCTTCCTCGCGATGGAGACCGCGCGGACCACGGGCCACGTCGGCGGGGTGTGCGTGCTCGATCCCAGCGTGGCACCTGAGCCGCTGACCCTGGCCAGGCTCACCGACGTGCTCGCGGGGCGGCTGCCGCTCGTCCCGGTCCTTCGCCGCAGGCTCCTGAATGTTCCGCTCGGACTTGACCAGCCGTTCTGGATCGACGATCCGGACTTCGATATCGAGTACCACATACGGGAGCTCGCGCTGCCACGGCCGGGATCGGACGCCCAGCTGGCCGAGCAGGTTGCCCGGCTGCACGCTCGCCCGCTCGACCGGAGCCGGCCGTTGTGGGAGATTTACCTGATCACCGGCCTTGCCAAGCGCCGGGCAGCGGTCTACACGAAGATCCACCATGCCGCGATCGACGGGGCATCGGGCGCTGAATTGCTCACCGTCCTGCTCGATCTCACCCCGGACGGGCGTGAGCTGCCGGCATCGGTGCCCTTCAAGCCGGGCCGCCCGCCCGGGCCAGCGGCCCTGGCCGCGCTCGTGGCCGCGCGACTTGCCTGGCGGCCAGTCCAGACGGTCCGCGTTACCAACGAGATCATCCGTGTCATGCCGACTCTCGCCCCGGCGCTTAGCAGGTTCGCGGGCGGGCTACTCGGGCTCAACCGCGGCGACGGCGAGATCATCGCGACGACGCCGGGGCGCGCGCCGGCCACGCCGTTCAACCGGCCGGTCACCCAGCACCGGAGGTTCGCGTTCCGCAGCGTGGACCTCGAGGCCGTCAAGGCGGTCAAGAACGCGTTCGGCATCTCGGTCAATGACGTCGTCATGGCCATGTGCGCTGGCGCGCTCCGACGCTGGCTCAGCGAGCATGACGCGCTGCCTGAGCAGCCGCTGATCGCGATGATTCCAGTGTCGATCCGCGATCCGGCCAGCGCGGGCGCCCTGGGGAACAAGATATCGGCGATGCTGGCCAAGCTGCCCACAAACGTAGCTGACGCCAGCCAGCGACTGGATGTCGTGCACGCCGGAACCAAGCTCGCGAAGTCACAGCAGGCGTCGATCCCTCAGGGCCTGGTCGACCAGATCAGCGATTTCGCTCCGCCCGCGCTGACCGCCCGCGCCGCCCGCGTGGTCTTCGCCACCGGCCTGCTGCACCGGGTGCCGCCGTTCAACCTCACCATCTCCAACATCCCCGGTCCGAACGTGCCGGTCTACCTCTGCGGCGCCAGGTTGCTGGCTCACTACCCGGTATCGGTGATCACCGACGGCCAGGGCCTGAACATTACGGTGCTCGGCTATCTCGGCCGCCTCCATTTTGGGCTGGTCTCCTGCCGCGAGCTGGTGCCGGACATCGATGCCCTGGCCGGCTACCTGACCGACGAACTCGCCGTCCTGCTGGCCGCGGCAGCACAGCGCACGACGGGCTGACCCCGTCCACCACGCAGGTTAGAAGGTGATCCCTTTCAACCAGGCGTCGAGCAGGTGGTGGTCGCCGAAGACGCGGACTGCCGGGCCGGAAGCAGGCTTCCTGCCGAGTAGCACCAGCAGAATGTCGGTTGCTGTGCCGGACAGGGCGGCGTCGGCCTTGCCGTGATCGGCCGCGACCTGGATTCCGTCGCCGGTGTGTGTCACGAGCCACTCGCCCGCGCCGTGGAGCTCGGGGTCAGTTGCATGTACGTGCAGGCTCCGGTTCGGCGGCAGCGCCTGTAGTCGCGGATCAGGTCGCCCGTAGAGGGGGCCGCTCATCACGGTGAGCCATTCGTCGATCGCATCGGCCGCGAGCTCGGGGATCCAACTCACCTCGTCTCCGGCGGCGAGCTGGGCGTCCGCGCAGTGCACCATCGCCTCGTGCGACATTCGGCGGGCCCAGAAACTGGCCGGCGTCATCTGGCCGAAGGCCCATACCCGCTGGCCACCGGCCTCCCGAAGCGCCTCGACGAGCCTGGCCGCGCCGTCGGTCAGCCAGCGGCCGCGCGCCGCAGGATCGTCGGGCAGCTTGCCGTCGGGGACCGCGCGGAACTCGATGAACTCCGCTGACCTGGTGCGCACGATCTCCGCTGCCCATCGTTGCGCCCGGCCCAGGTGCGTCGCCAGCTGCCGCAATGTCCAGTCCGGGCAGGCCGGAATGGCCAGGCCAGGGTCGGCCGAGTCCACCAGCGCCGCCAGCGCGGCAGTGCTGGCAACAATCTCGGCGTAGTACAGGTCGGCTGGCAAGGCTGACATCATCGGACCTTCGCTGCTTGGGTGCTCTCAACCTAGCCTGAACGGTCAGATGGCGCAGGCTGGGCCGGGCCGACCGCATCGACGAGGTCCGTGCTCCGGCGGGCGCCCACCGCCTACATCAGGTTGGTAGGGCTTTCGCGAGTCTTGCTGGTGGTTACCGGCTGTCTCGCTTCGCTTGCCGACGGGTGCCCATGGCCAGGGTGCCCGCCCGCTGCTTCTCAGTCCTGGGTGAGCGGAGGGCACGAGCGGCGGCGGCTTCTGCGCCGACAGCATGACCCCTCGGGTTCGCGCTGGGCGCGGCGGCGTGCCCGGCAGGTCCGCGGCCTTGCCTGACGGCCCGGGCCGCCGCGAGCCGCTGTGCCCGCAGCTCCGCCGCCGCCTGCCGTGCCAGGACCGCGACCCGGCGGCTCACGAGGGACAGGGCCCCCTCGAACGCTTCGGCCTTCGCGCGCGCCCGCGTGTTCTCCGGCCGCGCCTTGCCCCGCCCGCCTTTTTCGGGCACAGCGGCGCTGGCGCCCCGGCGGTACCGGCTGACAGATTTGTCGCGGGCCCGCCTGATCCGGGTTTCCAGCTCGATGGCCGCGTCTTCGTCAAGCGTGGCGAGCTGGTCCCGATCGGTCTCGGCGACCAGCAGCCGCTCTGCGTCATTGAGGACCGCGAGCAACGAGGCGTTCATCGGCCTCCCTCTATCCCGCCGGAAGGGCTCCCGGCATGATCAGGTCTTCCCGGCCGCCCGACGACCGAACCTGTCATCCCGCAATCACCTCCTGTGGCCCGGCGCTCTG
>Ga0126369_10001594_pt1 | contig 15788 bp, 14 predicted proteins | sample PanSoiMetaPlot_1_FD_109646 | JGI IMG/M metagenome (GOLD analysis project Ga0126369, IMG submission 109646) | Tropical forest soil microbial communities from Panama - MetaG Plot_1 | ecosystem: Environmental > Terrestrial > Soil > Tropical forest > Bulk soil | place: Panama | collected 2016-02-17 | reverse complement strand
GGAACATTCCCGGGCCTGGCGATTTGAACCCTTGGCTTGGCTTGGCTTGGGAGGAGGGAGCGATGCCACGGCAAACGTTGGCAAAAATTCAAAACGCGTTTGGAACTTCGGACCGATCCAAAATGCCCGGGTCAAAGAAATATAGATGGCAGCCGACCGGCAGGATTGAATATAATTCAAAGGGGGTGCGCTTGTGAGCTGGAACAACCCGTTGGCAAACAGGCCGACGCCCCGGACCGAGCGAGAGAGCTTGACTAGGTCGGCGGGAAATCGCCTTCTCGCCGCCTTGCCCGACGATGCATTTGTCCTCCTGGAGCCCGATCTGCGGCAGCTCACCCTGCCGCAAGGCGTTGTCTGTTACGGCGCCGGCGACCCCATCGACCAGGTCTATTTTCCCCATACCGGGATGATCTCGCAGCTCATCACGACAGGGGACGGCGATATGGTCGAGCCCTCCTCGACCGGCCGGGAGGGTGCCGTCGGCCTGCAATGCGGCTTGGGACCGCGGCTGTCGTTTACCCGGACCATGGTGCAGATTCCCGGGAAATTTTCCGCGATTGCGGCGGCGCGTTTCGAACACGCGGCCAGTCGCAGCGCCGCGCTGCGCGAGCTCATCGTGCGTTATACCGAGACGGTGTGGGCGGAGGCGCAGCAGAACGCCGCTTGCAACGCCATTCACGACGGCTCGTCGCGATTGTGCCGGTGGCTGTTGCAATGCGCCGACCGGACCGGCAGCGAGCAGCTTTTGCTGACGCAGGAATTCCTGTCCGAGATGCTTGGTGTGCGGCGCACGACCGTGACGTTACTTGCCCAAGAGCTGCAGAAGCGCGGCATCCTCCGCTATAGCCGCGGCCGGATTACCATCCTCGATCGTCCGGCCCTGGAAGCAAGCGCCTGCGAGTGCTACGAGGCGGTCAAGCACCAAAACCTTTCGCAGCGGATTGGCATCAAGTTTTAGCGGCGGTGCCGATGCAGTTTCCGCCCTCCAGGCCGGCGGTGGCGGGCAGGGCGGAGTTCTCCTTTTCCTTTTAACGCTGGTGGGCAAGCGATCAGCGCTTGTGAAAATGGTGCTTTCGGCATTCCACGGGGCGCAATGTGCGCAACGCCGAAAATAATCCATTACGTGAGTCGCATGAATTACTGACGGATTTGTCAGGCCGGCTCACACTTATGCCAAGCACGGGTTGCGTCATGGCGATCGGCGCCGTTTTTGACGATGTCAGTACCAAGGTTCTGGGCGATGCCTTTGACGCAGTATTGGCCATGCTGCACGGCGCGCAGTATCCCGACCGTGTGCGGGAAGCGATCGCCGACCGGGTCCTCGAATTCGCCCGCAACACGACCGAGCGCGACCCGCAGCGGCTGGCAGGCGCTGTGGTCGCGAGCCTTGGGATCAAATTGTGAAAGGGATGCGGAGAGATGCCGCCTCCTCTTAGTAAGGAAATTGAAGACTGCCTGGCCCATGCCGCGCACTGCGCCCGCCAGGCCAAGATTACGGCTTATCCCAAAGTCCGCGAGGATTTTCTTCGTCTCGAGCAGAACTGGCTGCAACTGGCGCGCAGTTATGAAACCGCGCAACTGATCGTGACCACCGGGGTCAATGGCAGAACCGTACAATAGAAGCCTGATCAGCCGTCCTGTGAAGCCTCACCGTGGACAGAAACCCATCGCGTCGCGGCGGGGTTTATTTGTTTGCGCCGTTTTATTGCGCTCCAACAAGCAATGCGCCGCTGAACTGATCAGCCGGAATGTTGCTTTAGCTTGCGCTCGATGCTGTCGGTGGTCGAGCGCACACTGGATTGGAAGTTGTGCCAGTCCTCGCTGACCACGTCCCAATTGACCATCGGCGCTTTCCCGGCAGCGGCACTTGCTGGGAGGCCATTGCCGGCGCGACCGGTCGTGGAATCGTATTCGTAGACGCCCAGGATCGTCACAGCCACTCCGAGAATAAAACCAAGTAGCACTGGCATGGCGAATCTCCGTTGCACTCAATAGCCGCCGCAATGCGCACCATGGAACGCGCTGGAGCGGCGATCGTTCCCCCGCAGGGCGCTGCGCCGGCAAAGGCCGCGGCCATAAAGGGTAATCAAAACGGTGCTTAAAACCCTTGGCCGCCAAATATTTGCGACGAATACCTCAGCCAGCGCGAACTTTTGCGGTCGGCCGGGCGTTACCGGGCAGCGAAGAGTGCACAAGCCCAAGCAGAGGAATGTCATGGCTCAAGCCCGTTCCGCCAGCTCCGATTTCAATCAGGCGTTCGGCGAGGCAAAAAAACAGGCGAGTAATCTTGCCGGCGAGGCGTCGGACGCCGCCCAGGATGTCTACGAACACGCGCGCGATAAAGCCGCCGATCTCGCCGATAGCGCCAATGACGCAGCACGGCAGACTGCCGGCTCGCTGGAGCGCGCGGTTCGCAATACGATCGAAACACAGCCCTATACCGCGGTGGCCATTGCGCTTGGGCTCGGTTGGCTCCTTGGCCGCACGCATCGTCCGTTCTGAACCATCATGCCGAAGACGATTCCCGAAGAAGAACGGGAAACCGAAGATCAGATGGCGCGGCGTGTGCTTGGTCCGCGCGGCGAACCCGGCGAGCCCGATCCGGCTAAGATGACGCCACAACGCGAAAAAAAGCTGCCCAAATGCGGCGACTTTGACGGGCACTCGGCTTGAGCCGCTCGTTCGGATCGCGGGTTACGAGACTGGCCGCGCCAGCTCCGCAGCAAGCGTCGCGTAAAGCGGGTTGTCACGGGTATAGACGTAGTCAAGGCCCGCAACTGAAATCGCTTCGGCGCCGTGTTCGCGCAAAAAATTAGCCAGTCCCTGTACATTCTCTGGCGGGCAGTGCAGCGTCAGCATTCCGGATGACGTCGGACCGCCGAACGGCGTTGCCACGCCGAATTTTTCCCGTGCGGCGGCGAGTAGCTTGTCATTTAATCCGGCGAAGCGGGTACGCACTTCGGCGAAGGTCTCAGCGCGCTTTTGCGCGGCGATGCGGTCGAGCAACAGCCGCGCGGTCTCGCGATGCGCCTGCTGCCATGACGCCGCGCGGGCGGCGACGAGGTTTGCCTGCGACCGCAAGATCACGCCGTCCTCGATGGTCTTTAACCCGTTGGCGGCGAGCGTAGCGCCGGTGGTGGTGATATCGACGATCATTTCCGCGGTGCCCGCCGCGGGGGCGCCTTCGGTCGCGCCGGAGCTTTCCACGATCCGGTAGTCGACGATGCCATGCGCGGCAAAGAAGTCGCGCGTGAGGTTGGCGTATTTGGTGGCGAGCCTGATCTTGCGCTCGTGCTTAAACCGGAATGCGGTCGCCACGTCGTCGAGATCGGCCATGGTGCGCACGTCGATCCAGGCTTGCGGCACCGCGACCACCACATTGGCAAAACCAAATCCCAGCCCCGCGATCAGGATCACGCGTTCGTCCGATTGCGGAATCATCTCGCGCACCAGATCCTCGCCGGTGATGCCAAGATGCGCGGCGCCCTGGCCGAGCTGCTGGGTTATCTCCGCTGCCGACAGATAAGCAATCTCGAGGCCGTCGAGTCCGGCAATGGCGCCGCGATAGTCGCGGACGCCGCGCGGCTTGACGAGCTGCAACCCGGCGCGGGCAAAAAAGCTTTCGGCGTTTTGCTGCAGCCGGCCTTTCGACGGCACGGCGAGAATGAGCGGCCCGTTCACGACGCGCCTCCCGCCGCGGTCAGTTCTTCGATAGCGGCGGCAAAACCGACCGCCGGAATGGCCTCGCGCGCGCCGAGCCGCGCCATAAGCCCGTCATAGCGGCCGCCCGCCACCAGCGCACTGCCGCCGCCGGCGCGGTGCAGTTCGAATACGAAGCCGGTGTAATAGTCGAAGCCGCGGCCGAATGCGGTTGCGAATTTGATGGCGCGCACCTCAACGCCGCGAGCGGCGAGGAATCCGGTTCGCGTCTCGAACAGATCGAGCGCTTGGCCGAGCGAGATTTTTGCATCGGCGCACAGCCCCCGCAGTTCCGCCGCGGCGTCGTCCGGATCGCCGGCAATCGAGAGGAAGCGCTCGATCAGCGCGCGGGTCTCGCGCGGCAGCCGGGTCGGCGCGTTGAGTGTTGCTTGTTCGAGAAAGCGATCGGCGATCTCGGCGACGGTGCGGCCGCCGACCGTGGCAATACCGGCGATCGAAAGAAGATCAGTGACGAGATGATGCGCGGCTCTGGGGTCTGAACCGGCCAGTGCCGCAAGCACGCCCTGATATTCCGGCTGCTTAGCGCCGGCTGCGAGCGTGAGCTGATTGAGATCGTGTTTGAGCGAGGATTTGCGATTGAAATCCTTGATCAGCCGCCGTTTCCAGGCCGGCGCCAGATCGAGCGAAGCGATAAAGGCCGAGAACAATTCGACATCGCCGATGCGAATCTCGGGCGCTGCGATGCCGAATTGCGCGGTCGCCTCCAGCCCAAGCGTGAGCATTTCGGCATCGGCGGCAGCCTTGTCCTGGCGCCCGAAGGATTCGATCCCGACCTGCACGAATTCAGCCGACGCGCCAGGACGGTGGCGAAAGACAGGGCCGAGATAACAAAAGCCGGCCGGCTTGCCTGCCGCGGCCGATTCCAGATAGGCGCGCGACACCGGAATGGTGAGATCCGGGCGCAGGCACATTTCACGTCCCTGCGGATCGGTGGTCAGAAACATGCGCCGGCGAATGTCCTCGCCGGATAAATCGAGGAACGGCTCGGCCGGCTGCAGTAGCGGCGGATCGATCCGCCGATAGCCGGCGCGCAAATAGGCGCCGACGAGCGCTTGGGCCCGCGGGTCCGATCCGTGCTGCGCCGTGCTGAACCTGTCGCTCATTGCTCCATCGTCCACATTCACAATCAGCCAAGCGGCTGTCATCGGTCTGCCGCCGGCGCGGTACTGCCCTGCGGCCGAGGCGAGGAAAAATCGCGTTCCGCCCCGCTACTGCCGCCGGGGGTTCTTAAGGAGCCGGCGATCCGCCGAGCTACGGACAAGTTCGCCCGCCGGCGCGGGCCTTTAGCACGACTTCCGTCGACTTTCGATGAACAACGCGGCGCGCCGTTAATGATCGCCACGAGGCTCATCAATCACCAATAAGAGCACGCGTTGCAGCCGCGGATGTAACATTATAACATTACACGCTTTTTTCGTGGTTGCCGCGGGCCTTATGCGGCGCTTGCCTGCGCCGGCACTGCCCCGCAACCCTCGGAGATTCCGATTTTGCCGACCCGGCGCCATGTTGTTTCCTGGACCCTCGCTACCGCCGCCGTCGCCGCGGGCCTCGTCCCGGGGCGAGCGCAAAATAAGGCGCAAGATCGCTCACGCGCCGTTGCCACGTTTTCGATCCTCGGAGATTTTGTGAGAAATGTCGGCAGCGAGCGGGTCGAACTCGCTACCCTGGTCGGGCCGAATGGCGATGTCCATGTCTACGCGCCAACCCCTGGCGACGTGAAGACGATCGCCGCAGCCAATATCGTATTCGTCAACGGATTGGGCCTTGAAGGCTGGATCGACCGGCTGATTGCTGCGTCGGCCACCCGTGCGCCCGTCGTGGTGGCAAGCCGGGGCATCACGCCGCGCAGCGGCACGCGCGCACAAGATCGTGCCGCCAGCGACCCGCACGCGTGGCAATCGGTCGCCAATGCCAAACTTTATGTCGGCAACATCAGGGATGGCTTGATCGCCATCGATGCGGCCGAGAAAAAAATCTTCGAGGCCAATGCAAACACCTATCTCGCCAAGCTCGACGCGCTCGACGGCGAGATCAAAGCCGCGATCGAGGCGATTCCTCCTGCGCGCCGCAAAGTCATCACCGCCCACAGCGCGTTCGGTTATTTCGGCGACGCTTACGGCATCGAATTCATTGCGCCGGAAGGGCTGTCGACCGAAGCTGAACCGTCCGCTCGCGATATCGCCAAGCTCATTGAACAAATCCGCCGCGAAAATGTCCCGGCGCTGTTTCTTGAGAACGTCGCCGATTCGCGATTACTGCAGCGGATTGGCGCCGAGACGGGTGTGAGGATCGGCGGCAGACTTTATTCCGACGCGCTGTCGCCACCGGACGGGCCCGCCGCCAGCTATATCGACATGATGCGCAGCAATCTACGCGAATTGACGCGTGCGCTAACGTGCTGATTGAGAAGGCGGAGCAAGCTGCCTCTTGCCTGATGTAATGGTGTAACGTTAGCATGCAAGCGCACGGGGTGCGCTGTCGGTGGGGATGTGGGGTGAGCTGGGCTTGTCGCCATAAGCGGCAGGGCGCGGTGCTGGCGCTGATCGCGCTGGTGCTGCAGGTCGCTCACACCTTTGGTCACGTCCATCTGCACGGTTTAAGCGGCAGTTCGCCCCGCATTGTGGCAGGACAGGCGTCGCTCGCTCACCCGCCGCTGCAACCTCCGGCGCAAACTCCAAGCGACAATGACGATTATTGCGCGATTTGCGCGTCGATCTTTCTAGCCTCGAGCGCATTCGCGCCGGCGCCGCCGCAACTGCTTGTCCCGGCGAGTTTCCAACGGGTCGAGCATTGGCTCAATGGCGCAAGCTTAGTCGCGCAACCGCCGCGGCTCGCTTTCCGATCGCGCGCTCCGCCCACGGCCTGAAGCTGCGGTCCTGCTGATTTCCTTTGTTGCGGCGCGTTTTATTTTTTGCGTCCGACAACAGTTCAAAGCAACGCGGCGCGTTTTCTCAAGTTAAACGTTCCGCGATTTGTTGGGACAGCAGGGCCGCCGTGTGTCCGGGCGCTCCAACAAACATTGCTTGGTAGATTACGATGTTGCCTGAAGCTTATCGCTGCCGTCGCCGCGCGGCCATGCTGGGCGGCACAGCCTTGCTGGTGCTGCTCGGCGCCTGGCTGCCTGCAAGCGCTCAAGATCAGTCTGCGCCAAATCCGCCGGCGCAGACGCAAGCGCCTCAAGAGTCGGCGCCGCCTGCTCCGTCTCCTCCGGCGCCGTCGGGGGAGACACCATCCACACTGGCGCCGACGCCGTCACCGCAAACAAGCGGTGGTGGCACGCAATTACCTCAAATTAACGTGCGCGCAGCCAGAAGAGCTGCGCCGCGTGCTGTCGCGCCGCGTCCCGCGCCAACGACAACAGTCAGGACCACCGTGCCGCCGGTGTCGCCAGCCGAAATGGTCGCGCAGAGAAACAATAGTTTCGATCAGGCGCGCAGCAATCTTTACACGACGGTCGGCACGACATCGGACACCAAGAGCCACGAAACCATCGAAGCGCTGCCGCAGGGCACGAACGCGCCGGTTGAGCGCGTGCTGTTGCAAGCGCCGGGTGTGTCACAGGATTCCGCCGCGAGCGGTCTGTTCCACGTTCGTAACGATCACGCCAATGCGCAGTATCGTATCAACGGCATTCTTTTGCCGGACGGCGTCAGCGGTTTCGGCAGCATTTTGGATACCAATTTTGTCGGCAGCCTGTCGCTGGTGACGGGCGCGCTGCCAGCCGAATACGGACTGCGCACCACCGGCATCATCGACCTGACGACGCGGACGGACATCTTCAACAATTCCGGCAGCATCAACTACTACTTCGGCAGCCGTGAGCGGATTCAGCCCAGCTTCGAATATGGCGGCACCTTCGGCGCCAATTGCCCGAGCGCAAATTCAGCGCTGCCAACGAAAGCGACCGCACCGTCGTCGGCAACGTGTTTCGGCGGCGTGCAATATTTCTTCACCGGCAGCTATCTGCAAACCAACGAGGGCATTGAAAGCGCAACGCCATTTCTCAATCCCGTCCATGACTTCTCGCGGCAGGAGCGAGGCTTCGCCTATTTGTCGACCTTCCTCGATCCCTATACGCGCTTGAGCCTGATTGCCGGCACATATAACGCCAATTTCCAAATCCCGAACGTCTTCAATGCGCCGCTATTCCACGGGATCGCGACCCCGGTGTTTGGGTTCAACAGTTTTGACTCCTCCAAGCTCAACGAACGGCAGAATGAGCAAACACAGTACGGCGTATTGGCGTTGCAACGGTCGATCAATGGGTTCGATGGGCAATTGTCTTATTTTACGCGCTATAACAATTTGCACTTCATTCCGGATCCGGCCGGCGATCTTCTCCTTAACGGCATCGCCTCCGACGTCAGCCGACAATCCTATACCAACGGCTTCCAAGGTGACGCATCCTACGTCATCAATCCGGCGCATACGCTGCGCGCTGGCTTCACGGTGAGCGCCGAGCAAATTTGGGTCGACAATCTGTCAATTGTCGAGCCTCTGGTTCCTCCTTTTCCGCCGGGCACAGCGGTGGCGGCACCGTTTTCGATCACGGATGACGTGCAAAAACTCGGCTGGCTCGCCGGCGTCTACGCCCAAGACGAATGGAAGATCACGGATAAACTGACGCTGAATGCCGGCCTGCGCTTCGATCAAATGTGGCAGTTTGTCGATGCCAATCAGCTTAGCCCGCGCGCGAGCCTCACCTACAAGCCGTTCGACGGCACCACCTTCCACGCCGGCTATGCGCGTTATTTCACGCCGCCCGTTCTGGTCGAGGCGGCGCCGGTAAATTTCAATCTGTTCAACAACACTACCGGGGCGGTAAGCAATCCCATAGGCAGCCCGCTATTGCCGGAGCGATCGCATTATTTCGATGCCGGCATCGATCAGAAGATTCTCCTCGGATGTTATTCAGGGCAGCCGAAAGACTGCACCACGCTCGATCTCGGTGTCGACGCCTATTACAAAATCGCAAAGGACCTGATCGACAACGGCCAATTCGGCCAGGCGCTCATCCTCAGCGGTTTCAATTACGCCAAAGGGGTCTCACAGGGCATCGAGTTCTCGGCGAAATTCCATAGCGGCAATTTCCAGGCCTACGCCAACGTCGCGGTCGCTCAGGAGAAGGCGACGCAGCCGGTGTCGAACCAGTTCCTGTTCGACAACGCGACGCCGCTTGCGGATCTCGGCGGCCTGACCGAATTCCAATACCTGTCGACGCACTGGATCTACACCGACCATAACCAATACGTAACCGGCTCCGCAGGTCTATCGTACAAATGGAACGGCACGACCTATTCGACCGATATGATCTATGGCTCGGGGCTGCGCACCGGCGACGCCAATATCGATGCCTTGGCGCCGTATGCGCAGTTCAATGTCGGGGTCGCGCGCGATTTCGATATGCCGGATCATCAACCGATAACCGTGCGCTTTGACGTCGTGAACGTTTTCGACACGATTTATCAAATCAGAAACGGCAGCGGCATCGGCGTATTCGCGCCGCAATACGGTCCACACCGCGGCTACTTCATCGGCATCAAAAAGAAAATCTGCGCCGACCCAAATTCCGATGCCTGCCGTATTCCAAGTGAAAGGAGGCGAGACTATGCGGGCGGCTTTAAGTGGCCAACCAGACCTCCCTCGGACCGTTACAATTGGTCGGGTTTCTATCTCGGTCTCAACGCCGGGGGTGCGTTCGGCATAAATACCATGACCGCATCCGGTGGCGGTGGCAGTGCGTCAGTCAAAGAGCCTGGTTTCCTCGGCGGCGCCCAGGTCGGAGCGAACTATAAGACCGGACCAGTGGTTTGGGGCTTCGAGGCTGACTACGACGCATCGACCCAAAACAAATCGCTGCCTGCGGGCATATTGACGGGCAGCACCAGCCAAACGCCCTGGTTCGCAACTTTGCGCGGCCGCGTCGGAATGGCCTTTGATCGCACGCTGGTCTACGGAACGGCGGGCGGCGCCGCTGGCGAACTTCGGTCAATTGTCAACATTCCGGCTGGGACCACCAGCACGACGGTGACCTATGGCACCTGGATTGCCGGTGCCGGTGTCGAGTACGGCATTACCGATAATCTCAGCGCGCGCGTTGAATATCTTTATCTAGACAAAAACAATATCGCGACGGGCGTCATCGGACCTCCGGCCACACAAATCACGACTCACCTGCAAGACAATCTCGTGCGGGCGGGGCTGAACTACCGGTTTGCAATCATGCAGTAGTAGTCGCATCGCTCACTGCCGCTGCACTTCGACGGTGACGTGCGAGAGGGCGCGGAAGCGGCCAAGCAGCGCCTGGTAATAATCGGGGCCGCGCTCTTTGCGCGTTGCCACCGAAACAATGACGCCGAGATGGCCAGGACCGAGCCGCCAGAGATGCAAATCGGTCAGGCGGTCGCCGTCGGTCTCGATCAGCGTGCGCATGCGCTCGGCCATGCCACGATCCGGCGTCATGTCGAGGAGAATGGCACCGGTGTCGCGGATGAGCGTATAGGCCCAGCTCGCGATCACGATGGCGCCGACCAGGCCTGCGGCCGGATCCATCCAAACCCAACCGAAAATGCGGCCAAATGCCAGACCTACTATTACCAGAATCGAGACGGCCGCGTCGCCGAGAACATGCACGAGGGCTGCGCGGAAATTATTATCGCGGTGCGTCGCGCGGGGCGGATGGTAATGCTCGTGATCATCCGCGTGATCATGATTGTGCTCACCTTCGCGCGCGTGATTGTGATCATGAAAATGCTCATGACCGCCCGCAAGAAGCAGGGCGCTTGCGACGTTTACAGCCAGCCCGAGAGCCGCGATCGGAATTGCCTCATTGAAGCTGATCGGCACCGGCCAGATAAAACGCGTCAATGCCTCGTAGCCGATCAGCAGCGCGATCATGGCGAGCACGATAGCGCTGGTGAAGCCGGCCAGGTCGCCGAACTTGCCGGTGCCGAAGCTGAAGCGCTCGTCGTCGACGTGGCGACGAGCGAAGCGATAAGCCAGCGCCGCCAGCAGAAGAGCGCTGGCATGGGTCGACATGTGCAGTCCGTCGGCGATCAGCGCGATCGAGCCGAACAGAAGCCCGCCGGCAATCTCGACGACCATCATGAAGATGCACAGTGCGATCACCGTCCAGGTGCGGCGCTCGTTGCGCTCGTGACCTTCGCCAAGAAAGACGTGGCTATGAAGATTGGCGTCGCCGTGGGTCATTGTTCAGCGCCATGTGCCGGGCCGCGGCATTCACTTGAGATAGGCTTGGACCGCCTCGATCAACTCCTCGGCGCCGCGGTTGCGCTCGGAATCGCGCGCCGGATCGACGACATGGAGGCGGATATGGTCCTCGATCACCTCGGTCATCAGGCTCGAGAGCGCGCCGCGCGCTGCGACAATCAGATGCAGTACATTGGCGCAGCCCTTTTCCTCCTCGAGCGCGCGCTCGACCGCCTCTACCTGACCACGCACCCGCTTGACCCGATTCAAGAGCTTGAGCTTTTCGCGGTTGGTGTGGGACAAGGTTGACATCTCCATCCGATAGGGTAGGGGGTATGGTATGCGACCGCGCCGGCGATGTCGAGGGCGGCCGCAAATTCGACTGATGATGGACGCTCGCTGCTGCGGTCGCCACCGGTAATGCACCTGTGGGAATGATCCTCGGATGCATGGACAGAACCGGCCGGTGTCACGCTATTGTCAGCATTCAGATGGCAGCAGGGATGCGGCCGCGACTGCATGTGCTGGGGTTCAGGGGGCGGGATGAAGGGCCGTTGGCTGGCCGGGCTGGGATTGCTTGCCGTCGCGAGCGCCGCGCAAGCCGCGGACCAGTCACGCATGCTGCCGACCAAGGCGCCGCCGGCGGCGGCTAGCTCGGCCACGGACGATTGGACCGGTTTCTATGCCGGCGGCCATTTCGGCTATGCCGCCGGCTTCTCGAACTGGACGGCGACGCAGGCCGGCGCGGCAACGCCAAGCCTGTCCGGCACGCTCGATATGTTCCAGGGCTACGATTTCTCGACCGGCCAAGGCAGCTATCTGCTCGGCTTTCAGACCGGCTACAATTACATGCTGCCCTCGCGCGTCGTGCTCGGTGTCGAAACCGACGTGTCGTTTCCAAGCGTGCTCGGTGCCAGCCAAGTCATCGCTTCACCGCTGATCGGCCAGGCCATCTATCGCGACCAGGTGCAAATGTCAGGCACCGTACGCGGCCGCATCGGCTACGCGCCGGGGCATTGGCTGTTTTATGCCACGGGCGGTTTCGCCTACAGCTTCGATCAGTTTTCGCGGACGCAAGCCGCCGGCGTCGCGATCGGCGGCACGGCGACGGTAGGCACAGTCGAGAATCTCTTCATGGTGCCCCGCGTCGGCGGCGCGGCCGGTGCCGGCGTTGAAGTCATGTTGACCCCACGCTGGACGGCGCGGCTCGAATATCTGTTTACCGATTATGGATCGCGCAGCGTGGACTTTCCCGCCGGCGCGCAACGTTTCACCTCCGATCTCTCGGTGCATACGCTGCGGATCGGATTGGATTACAAGCTCGGCCGCGACAGCGTCGATCCGCAAATTTTTACCAAGGGGCCTGACGCGCTCGACCTCGGCAATTTCGCCGTCCACGGCCAGACGACCTTTCTTGAGCAATATGCGCCGCCGTTCCGCTCGCCCTATGTCGGGCCAAACAGCCTCATCCCCAACCAAGGGCGCGAAACCTGGGACACCACCGCGTTTTTCGGCATGCGGCTGTGGCAGGGCGCTGAATTGTGGATCGATCCGGAAATCGATCAGGGTTTTGGCCTCAATGCGACAACCGGCATTGCCGGGTTTCCGAGCGGCGAAGCGCTCAAAAAAGGCGAGTCGGTACCCTATGCCCGCATTCCGCGCGCTTTCATCAGACAAACCATCAATCTCGGCGGCGACAGCCAAAACGTGGATGCGGCGGCAAATCAGTTTGGCGGAACGGTGACGGCGAACCGGCTCGTCTTCACCGTCGGCAAATTCGCCGTGAACGACGTATTCGATACCAATAGATATGCGCACGACCCGAAGCGCGACTTCATGAATTGGGCGCTGATCGATACCGGTAGCTTCGACTTCGCCGGCGACGCGTGGGGACTGACCTATGGCGCGGCCGCGGAATGGTACCAGGGCGATTGGACCTTGCGCGGCGGCGTGTTTGATCTTTCAACGATTCCCGGCAGCACCAATCTCGACATCACATTTCAGCAATTTCAATGGGTCGGTGAAATCGAGCGCCGCTATGAATTGTGGGGGCATCCCGGCAAGCTCGCCGTCACCGGATTTCTCAGTCGCGGCCGCATGGGGAGTTTTCAGGACGCGATCAATCTTGCGCAGATCACCGGCGGGCCGGCCGACATCACCGCGGTGCGCAAATATCAGAGCCGCGGCGGCGTGAGCATGAACCTGGAGCAGGAGATCACCAAGGAGCTCGGCGTCTTTGCGCGGGCCGGCTGGGCCGACGGCAATATCGAACCGTTCGACGTCACCGACATCGACCGCACCGTCGCCGCCGGGCTCTCGCTCAAAGGCAAGCAATGGGGCCGGCCCGACGACACCTTTGGCCTCGCCGGAATCGTCAATCAGATTTCCGGCGTGCACCAGCAATTCTTCAATGACGGCGGTCTCGGCCTCCTTATCGGCGACGGCATGCTGCCGCATCCCGGTCCGGAACAGATCATCGAGACCTATTATGCTTTCCCGCTGCTCGCCTCGACCGTGACGTTCGATTATCAGTTCATCGTCAATCCAGCCTACAACCGCGACCGCGGCCCGGTTTCGGTGCTCGGCGCGCGCGTGCACGCGGAGTTCTGACTTTTTTAGTCGTTATTGCGAGGAGCGATAGCGACGAAGCAATCCAGTCTTTTGATGCGAATTTTGCTGGATTGCTTCGCTTCGCTCGCAATGACGAGCGATCAGCGCAAACCGTGACGGCCCAGCACCTCGCGCACGGCCTCGACCATTTTTTCTTCCGGCACCGAGCGTTGCGCCTGAACCTGCTTCTGTAAATGCTGTTCGCGGCCTTTTTCCGATTTCGCAAGTTCGGCGCCGACGATCAGATCCTTGATCGTGACTTCGCCGCGCGCCTTTTCGTCGGAGCCCTGAATGACGACGCAGGGCGAATTGCGCCGGTCGGCATATTTCATCTGGGGTGCAAATCTTCCGGAGCCGAGATAAAGCTCGGCGCGGATGCCGGCGTTACGCAGCTTCGCCACCATGCTCTGGTAGTCGGCGATGCGGTCCTGGTCGAACACCGTGACCACGACCGGCCCGCATTCGGATTTAAGATCGACCTTGCCGAGATATTCGAGCGCGGCGAGGAGCCGCGACACGCCAATCGAAAAACCGGTCGCCGGAACGGGCTCGCTGCGGAAGCGCGATATCAAGCCATCATAGCGCCCGCCGCCGCCGACCGAGCCGAAACGCGGCGAGCCGTCCTCGCTGTCGGTTGAGAAGGTCAGGTCCACCTCGAAGACCGGGCCGGTGTAATATTCGAGGCCGCGGACGACGGAAGGGTCGAGGCGAATACGTCCATCATCGTATCCAGATTCAGAAACTAATTTCCAAATGTCTCGTAGCTCCGCGAGACCTTTGAGACCGAAGGCTGATTTAAGCAAGATTCGAGAGAGCCCGCCGAAAACCCCGTCCGCGCGAGCTTGTTCCGATTTTCGGATATCTTCTGGACCGGCACCGTGAGCTCTTGAAGGAATTCGATGGGCAGCGACCGCCACATCAGCCATATTCGAAATCTTAAACATCACCATTACGTGGTCTGCTTGTTCTTCTGTTAGTTGCGCTCCCCTAGTAAAATCACCGGACTCGTCCTTTCGCCCGCGCCCAAGTAGGAGCCGTACTCCCTCGACTCCGAGACGATCATATTTGTCGATTGCCCGTAATACGGTCAGACGCGTGCCTGCGTGAACCTCGCCACCAAGTCCACCTGCGTCAAGAACGCCGTCCAAAATTTTTCGGTTATTCACTTTCACCACATAGCTGCCGCGCGGAATGCCCAGCGCTTCCATCGTATCGGCGGCCATCATGCACAATTCGGCGTCGGCGGCGGGTGAGGAGGAGCCAACCGTGTCGGCATCGAACTGCATGAATTCGCGGAAGCGCCCAGGGCCGGGCTTCTCGTTGCGGAAGACATAACCGACGCGGTAGCTGCGATACGGTTTCGGCAGCGTGTCGAAATTTTCCGCCACATAGCGCGCGAGCGGTGCGGTAAGGTCATAGCGTAGCGACAGCCACTGCTCGTCATCGTCCTGGAACGAGAATACGCCTTCGTTCGGCCGGTCCTGATCGGGCAGGAATTTGCCGAGTGCGTCCGTGTATTCGATCGCCGGCGTTTCCACCGGCTCGAAACCGTAAAGCTCGTAAACCGCGCGGATCTTCTCGATCATCTGCCGCGTGGCCGCAATTTCGCCAGGGCTGCGATCGGCCAGCCCGCGCGGCAGCCGCGGCTTGAGCTTGTTCGATTTCTCCGCTTTGTCGGCCATTCTGGAGCCTACCTGCAATTTCGCGGTGGTAGCAGTCGCATCACGCAGCGGCAAGCGATAGGATCGGACTGCCCGCGCAGATGCCGGGCACAATGCCGGAGAGTGACATGGTGAGTGACATGGCCCAGACGCGCCTTGCGACGGTGACAGCGCCGAACGATCTCGAATCATACTGGCTGCCGTTTACGCCCAATCGCAGCTTCAAGCGCTCGCCGCGCCTGATCGTGCGCGCCAAGGACATGCATTACTACAGCGCCGACAATCGCGCGCTGCTCGACGGCACGGCGGGCTTATGGTGCACCAATGCCGGTCACAACCGCGACCCTATCGTCGCGGCGATAACGCGCGCCGCCGAACAGCTCGATTACTCGCCGGCCTTTCAGTTCGCCCATCCGGCGGCGTTCGAGCTCGCCAGCCGGGTTGCGGCGCTGGCGCCGGGCGACCTCAATCGTGTGTTCTTCTGCAATTCCGGATCAGAGGCCGTCGACACCGCGCTCAAAATCGCGCTCGCTTATCATAATGTGCGCGGGGAGGGCAGCCGCACCCGTTTGATTGGCCGCGAGCGCG
>Ga0126369_10001593_pt1 | contig 15790 bp, 13 predicted proteins | sample PanSoiMetaPlot_1_FD_109646 | JGI IMG/M metagenome (GOLD analysis project Ga0126369, IMG submission 109646) | Tropical forest soil microbial communities from Panama - MetaG Plot_1 | ecosystem: Environmental > Terrestrial > Soil > Tropical forest > Bulk soil | place: Panama | collected 2016-02-17 | reverse complement strand
ACGCGTTCCTCATTCGAAGGCCTGTCCGCTTGCTCTTCAGTGATAAGCAGATTTGCCCTATGACCTGGGGCGTAAGGAACCATACGATTCTGCTGCCTTCGAGTGCACGGCAGTGGTCTGACGAGCGTTGTCGCCTCGTGCTCGCGCATGAACTTGCCCATGTAAAACGGAACGATGGATTGCTGCAGGTCTTCATTCAGATCGTCTGCAGTGTTTATTGGTTCAACCCGCTTGTGTGGTACGCAGCCCATCGCATCCGTATTGAGCGCGAGCGGGCCTGTGATGATCGCGTCCTGAGTCTTGGAGCGGAGGCGGTGGACTATGCCGATCACCTCGTGCAAGTTGTACGAACTCTTCGAACTCGGCGCGCTTTGTCATTTGCGTCAGTGTCGATGGCGCAGCCGTCGCAGCTGGAGAGCCGGCTGCTTTCAATTCTCGATTCCGGCATGCGTCGTCGCACATTGTCGAAGACCTGCACCATTCTGCTGTGTACATTCGCCGGGCTGCTCACAATTACGGTCGCGGCAATCGGCATCGCAGCTGCGGTGCCACTGCCTCCGGTTTTCGTCTCGGCAGTGAAATTCACTCCGCCCGCAGCGACACCAGAGTCCACTGCCCAACGAACCCGCATCGGCAATGGCAACGCTATACCCAATAGTGCCCTGATTCCGCCTCAAGTCCTGGAGCCATCGAAACCTGATTACACGCAAGAGGGTGTTGGAGCGAACATCGAAGGAACCGTCACGCTCGAAGGTCACGTTGACATCAAAGGTGAGGTCAGCAGGTTACGCGTAATTAAAGGGCTAGGGTACGGACTGGATCAGAAAGCGATCGATGCAGTGCTCGGCTGGAAATTCAGGCCGGCTCTGAGAAACGGGGCACCTGTCGAAGCGATTACTCAAATCGAAGTCGATTTCAGGATCCCGGCGTGGTACAGGGCAGTGTCGACGGAAGAACCCGCCGTCCGCATCGCCCCCGGTATTACCCCTCCAACAGTGATTTCTCGCGTTGAACCGCAGTACACACCCGAAGCTCGGGCAGCAAAATATCGTGGCACGGTGGTTGTCGCTGCAACAATCCACAAGGATGGGACACTCACTGTAAACGAAGTCATTCAGGAACTCGATTATGGCCTGACGCCAAACGCGATCGAAGCTTTGGAACAGTGGAAATTCAAACCCGGTATGAGAAACGGTGAACCTGTTCCCGTGTCACTCAAGATCGAAGTCAATTTCAACCTGAAATAAGAAATTCGCAAGATCGAGCAAGCACTAGGATTGAAAATCGACGTATTCTGCCCGCATGAAAATCACACTCATTGCCTTGGGAATCAGCGACCTCTCGAAGTCGGTCGCGTTTTATCGCGACAAGGTCGGTCTCGAATTGCAAACCCAGTTCGAATCGATCGCTTTCTTTTCGGCCGGCCCGGTCATGTTGATGCTGAATGGTGGTCTCCGCCGCCCCGACCGTCCTCTGGCCGGCGCCACAGAAATCGTCCTGGCGGCCGAGAGCGTCACGGCAATGCGCCAGCAGTTGATCGAGCGCGGGTGCCAATTCATCAATGAACCTCGAGAAGTAACGCCGGGCTCGTGGGCATCAACGTTTTCAGATCCGGACGGCCACTGGCTGACCCTGTTTGGCCCGAAATAGGGTAGTGGTGGGCTGCCCCTATGTCCCTGAATCTTGTGCCTTTTGCGGCTAGTCCTTGTTAAGCTATCGGCCAAGCGATAAATTACGGTAGTTAAACGGAATAGTCTTCAATGAGGCGATCGATCGTTGTAATTTTAGGTAGTTTGTTGGGCTTCTGTTTGACGTTTTCTTCGGCAGCGTCGCAACAAACTTCTGTTCCGGCGAACCCCGCCGCTCCTTACCGCGCCCTCCTGGATCAATACTGTGTGACATGTCACAACGAGCGGGCCAAAACTGCGGGACTGATGCTCGACAAAATGGACGTCGACCACGTTGCCGATAACGCGGAGACCTGGGAGAAGGTCATCCGCAAACTTCGCGGAGGAATGATGCCTCCAACCGGACGCCCACGTCCGGCAAGCGATGATGTCTATAAGCTCGTCTCGTGGCTCGAAACGTCGCTTGATCAGGCCGGTGCGACGAAGCCCAACCCGGGCCGCGCCTCGATCCACAGGCTGAATCGAACCGAATACGGCAACGCGATCCGGGATCTGTTATCACTCGAAATCGACGTCTCCGACTTGCTTCCGGCCGATGACGAAAGCAACGGCTTCGACAATATCGCAGACGTCCTAAAGCTGTCGCCCTCACTGCTCGAGCAGTACCTTGCCGCGTCCCGCAAGATAAGTAGTCTTGCCGTCGGGAATCCTTCAACACCAGTTGTGACGCAGCGCTACGCGACGCCTCCGGACATTTCTCAAGAGGATCACATCGAGGGTCTGCCGCTTGGCACTCGCGGCGGGATGCTGGTGAGGCACAATTTCCCGCTCGACGGGCAATACGATTTCCGAGTGTTCCTGTTACGGAACATCGTCGGCTACATGAAAGGTCTCGAGTGGCCTCACCAACTCGAAATCACGATCGATGACGAGCGAGTGTTCATTGCGCCGGTCGGCGGCCTTGAAGACAACAAAATGTCGGATGCGAACTTCGCAGCCGCTGCGGATACGATCGATGCGCGTTTGAAGACGCGGATTTCGGTGAAGGCCGGCCCTCACGACGTTGGTGTTGCGTTTATCCGCAAGAATTCAGCTGAGTACGACGAACCTCTCGAAGCGCATACGCGTGACCACGATCTTCAGAACATGAACGGCATCCCGCTGATCGAACGCATGGACATCACGGGGCCCTTCGAGGCGACAGGTCCTGGAGATACGCCAAGCCGCAGAAAAATTTTTATGTGCCGGCCTTCGCCTGCCGGCGCTGCTGCGGACGAAACCGCGTGCGCCAAAAAGATCATTTCGACGCTCGCACGACGGGCCTATCGCCAACCGCTGGCCGACGCTGATGTTGATCTTTTAATGAGTTTCTATCAGTCCGGCCGAAAGAATGGAACCTTTGAGGCCGGAATCGAAAGCGCTCTTGGTTTTCTGCTGACCGCGCCGAAATTCTTGTTCCGCACGGAATCCGATCCAGTGGCTGTTCCGCCGAACGGCATTTATCGGATCAATGATTTCGAATTGGCATCACGCCTGTCGTTCTTCCTCTGGAGCAGCATTCCCGATGACGAGCTTTTGAACTTGGCGGCTCAAGGGAAACTGAAAGATCCGGCGATTCTCGATCAACAGGTGAAACGGATGGTCGCAGACCGCAAGTCGGATGCGCTCGTGCGAAACTTTGCCGGACAATGGCTGTTTCTACGGAATCTCCAGAGCTCCAAACCGGATGGTCACGAATTTCCTGAGTTCGACGACAATCTGCGGCAGGCCTTCCGGCGCGAAACGGAATTGTTTTTCGAAAGCATCATGCGCGAGAACCGCAGCGTGCTGGATTTGCTCAATGCGAACTACACGTTTGTGAACGACCGCCTTGCGCGCCATTATGGGATCCGAAACATCTATGGAAGCCAGTTCCGCCGCGTCACACTGACGGATCAAACCCGGATGGGATTGCTCGGCCAGGGCAGTATCCTGACCGTCACCTCATATCCGAATCGCACCTCACCGGTGCTTCGGGGCAAGTGGATTCTGGAAAACATTCTCGGCACGCCGCCTCCTCCGCCTCCGCCCAATGTTCCGCCATTAAAGGAAAATGACGAAAACGCGAAACCCCGGTCGGTGCGAGAACTCCTGGAAGAGCACCGGAAGAGTCCGGCTTGCGCTGGTTGCCACGCTGTTATGGATCCGTTGGGGTTCTCGCTCGAAAATTTTGATGGCGTCGGGGAATGGCGGGTGAAGGATCATTCCGGACCGATTGATGCATCCGGCCAATTGGCTGATGGGACGAAGGTGGAAGGACCCGTCACGCTAAGGCAGGCTCTAACGAAACATCCGGAGCAGTTTGTTGGTACCGCCACGGAAAAATTATTGACGTATGCGCTTGGGCGGGGCCTGGAATTTTATGACATGCCGGTCGTGCGCGGAATCGTGCGCGAAGCGGCTCGTAATGATTACAAGTTTTCATCACTCATCACGGGTATCGTGAAGAGCACTCCGTTTCAAATGCGAAAAGTGCAAGAGCGTGAAAGTAATTAATGAACCACGGAGACACAAAGACACAGAGAAAGGCTTTCTCTGTGTCTTTGTGTCTCTGTGGTTCGTCGATTATTTGAAGGTGCTGTAATGTTTATAAGCAGGAAACATCTTTCTCGACGAACATTCTTACAAGGTGCAGGCGCAACGCTTGCATTGCCCTTCCTGGAATCGATGATTCCGGCCATGACGGCTCAGGCTGCAAGCAACTCCGGCACGCGACTAGCGTTCGTGTACATCCCACACGGCGCGATCATGGACAAGTGGACGCCGAAAACGGACGGTCCCGACTTCGAGTTCACGCCCATTCTTCAAGCGCTCGAGCCGTTCCGGAAATATGTGAATATCGTGAGCGGACTGCACCACAAAGCCGCCGACTCAACGGCGGTCCATTCGCTCAGCCCGACGACGTGGCTCAGCGGCGTTCGGCCCAAGCCGACACAAGGCCCGGATGCGTATGCGGGCATCACGGCAGATCAGATCGCTGCAGAAAAGATTGGTCAGGATACCGTGCTTCCGTCGATGGAACTAGCGACAGAAGACCATTCCGGCCTGATCGGCGAGTGCGATCGCGACTACGGCTGTATCTACATGAACACGCTTTCCTGGCGCACGCCGACGACGCCGCTTCCAATGGAGATCAATCCTCGAAAAGTTTTCGAACGCATGTTCGGCCAGGGTTCAAACGCGGCAGAACGGCTGGCGCGGAAGCAGGAGGACCGAAGCATTCTCGATGCATTCACGCAGCAGGCAACGAATCTTCAAAAGAAGCTCGGACAGCACGACAAGAACACGATGAGCGATTATCTTGAAAGTGTTCGCGAGATCGAGCGGCGGATCCAGAGAACCGAGAAAGAACAAACCGACCCCGACATCACGGTGCCGCCGTCGCCGGCAGGAATCCCGTATTCGTATGAAGAACATATAAAGCTCATGTACGACCTGCTCGTGCTCGCATTCCAGGCGAACATCACGCGGGTGATCACGTTTATGGTGGCGCGGGAGATCAGCAACCGTACGTATCCGCAGGTTGGAGTGCCTGATGGACACCATGCCATCTCGCATCACCAGAACCGGGCCGAGAAGATGGAGAAGAACGTTAAAATCCAGACGTATCACATCGGCCTGTTCGCCCAGTTCCTCGAGAAGATGCGATCGACGCGCGACGGCGACGGCTCGCTGCTGGATCATTCGGTGCTTCTCTACGGCAGCAATATGAGCAACAGCAATGCGCATAATCACTTTCCGTTACCGAACCTCGTTCTTGGCGGAGCCTCGGGACGGCTCACAGGAAACCGGCACCTGAGGTATCCGGATCATACCCCGATGACAAACCTTCTTTTGAGCGTACTCGATAAGGCCGGTGTGGATCTCGAGACGCTCGGCGACAGCACCGGAAAGACGACAGATCTATGACGATCATTCTCGCAATGATGCTTGCTGCGGTCGCAGCGGGCGCTGACGCGAAATTGGCGCTTGCTGTTAAAGCGGGCGACAAAGCTGCGATCCAGATGTTGCTGCAACAGCGCGTCGATGTGAATGCGCCTGAAGTGGATGGCACAACGGCATTGCATTGGGCCGTGCGGAATGACGACAGCGAGCTCGTAGATCGGCTGATTCGGGCCGGCGCTAACGTCAAGGCATCGAATCGGTATGGCATCACACCGCTATATCTCGCCTGTATGAATGCCAATGCTGTGATCATTGAAAAACTGCTGAAGGCCGGCGCCGATGCGAATGCCGTCAGCAGCGAAGGCGAGACAGCGCTCATGACCGCGTCGCGCACAGGAAACGTAGACGCTGTAAAGGCTCTCTTGGCGCACGGCGCGAATGTGAACGCTACGGAAAGCTGGCACGGTGAGACGTCGTTAATGTGGGCGGTTTCAGAAAAACATGCAGCCGTTGCTCGCGAGTTGATCGCCAAAGGCGCCGATGTGAACGCACGCTCGACCGTCAACAAGTGGGAGCGCCAGAGCACCGCCGAACCTCGCGAAAAATGGTTGCCTCTGGGTGGCTTGACCCCGCTGGAGTTCGCGGCACGCGACGGGTGCGTCGAATGTATTTCTGTGCTCGTCGAGGGCGGCGCCGACGTGAACGCGACCGATGAGGACGGAATTACACCGCTGCTCTCCGCGATTATCAATGGGCATTACGACGCGGCCGGCCTGTTATTGGAAAAAGGGGCGAACCCGAACATTGCTGATCGAACGGGAAGAACACCGCTGTACTCGGCCGTGGATTTTCACACCATGCCGGCCTCGAACCGACCGGCTCCGAAAGAAATCGATAATGAACTGACAAGTCTGGATGTCCTCAAGACGCTTCTTGCAAAAGGCGCCAATGTGGATGCTCAGCTGAAGCAACAGCAGCCGTATCGGACCAAGCTGGATCGCGGTGATGACACAATGTTGACCACCGGCACCACGCCTCTACTTCGCGCGGCTAAAGCGGCGGACCTCACGGCCATGAAGCTCCTGCTCGAAAAAGGCGCCGATGCAAAGCTGGCAACTCGTGCGGGAATTAATCCGCTGATGGCGGCAGCCGGGCTCGGAACCAAAGAAGAAGACACTACGGGCCGGAGGAAAACTCAGGCGGATGCGATCGAAGCCATTAAGATCTGCCTGAAAGCAGGTATCGATATTAATACCGTCGACAACCGCGGGCAGACCGCGTTGCACGGCGCGGCATTTTGGGGATGGGATGAGGTCGTTCAATTCCTCGCCGACCACGGAGCCAAGCTGGACGTGAAAGATAAACAGGGGAGAACCCCACTGGACGCAGCGAATGGGTTGGCTGGTGGCGTTGGCTTCGACGGCGGCTCGAGCGTACCGCGTCCCAGCACGGCAGCATTGATTCAGAAGCTACTCGCAAAGTAATTCGGGGTCAGACACCTAAATCACCTAAATTGCACTTCAAATTTAGGTGATTTAGGTGTCTGACCCCATGTTCCGACGGATTGACTTGGCCTCGGATTTAAACCTACCATCTGCATCCATATGAAAGGCTCAATCATCCTCGCCCTGGCTGCGGCAATTCTCTTTCTAACTGCAAGCTTCGCGCAGCAAGCGCCAGCTTATCGGGCGCCGCGCACAGCTGACGGTAAGCCCAATCTCAACGGTATCTGGCAGGCCATTAATGAAGGCAACTGGGATATCGAAGCTCATAACTCTGGATTTGGGACCGTGCCTACATTAGGAGCGATCAACGCAATCCCTCCGGGTATGGGCATTGTCGAAGGCGGGACGCTTCCTTATAAACCTGAAGCGTTGGCGAAGAAAAAAGAAAATTTTGCAAATCGTGGTAAAGGCGATCCTGAAGCGAAGTGTTACCGCTTGGGCGTTCCTCGATCGATGTATGCGCCTTATCCCTTCCAAATCATTCAGAGCACCGATTACATCATGATGCCGTTTCAATTTGCGAACGCCCTGCGCACTGTCTATATGACCGATCACAAACCTGCGCCCGCCGAGAGTTGGATGGGCTGGTCGATTGGACATTGGGAGGGCGAGATACTCGTCATTGAAACAACCGGCTTCAACGATCAAACGTGGTTCGACAGGGCTGGAAACTACCACAGCAATGCGATGAAAGTTGTCGAACGGATCTCAGCTCGTAGTGCCGACACTCTTAATTATGAAGCCACGATCGATGATCCCAACGTGTTCACGCGGCCGTGGAAGATCAGCTTTCCTCTTTTCCGGCGCGTCGAGAAGGATGCGCGACTCATCGAATTCAAGTGCATCGAGTACACGGAAGAGTTACTTTACGGACATCTGCGCAAGCAGCCCAGCAATCCATAAAGCTATTAATAGGAAGGGTTCAGATGAATGATCGAAATCGCGCGATGACAGTTCTTCTTGTGGCGGTCACCGCGGTGGCATTACTAATTACAATGAGCGCCGGCGCGCAAACACAAGAACCGGCCGCGAAAGCTCCCGCCAAAGCGTGGTCCAAGAAGACGCCGGACGGACAACCCGACCTTCAGGGGTTCTGGTCTTCGCAAACCAACACACCGCTTGAACGCGATGCGAGCTGTGGGGCGAAAGAATTCTGGACGGACGACGAGATTGCGCAAGGTATCAGAACCTGCGGAGGGCCGGCGACCGGCGGCCGTGGGCAGCGTGGGGCAGGGCCGGGAGCTGGCGGTGGACAGCGCGGACGCGGTCAGCGCTCCAACGGCGATGTGGATCCTCACTACGACACGGCCCAATTCGGATTGAACCTGCGTACGATGGCCGCAAATAACCGCACTTCTTTAATTACAGGACCGGAAGGACGAATTCCTCCTCTGACGCCCTTTGGCCAACAGCGACAATCTGAACTTGCCCAGCAACGCACAAACTTTGATAGCGCTGAGAACCGTCCACTGACAGAGCGGTGCATTGTGTGGAATGCGCAAGGACCTCCGATGATGTCGCCCGGTTATAACAGCAACGTTCAAATCGTACAGAGCGAAGGATACGTGATGATCCTGCCGGAAATGATGCAGGATGCCCGGATCATCGCTCTAAAACCGCGTGGTCATTTATCCGAAAACGTGCGCCTTTGGGGAGGCGATTCGCAAGGTCACTGGGAAGGAGACACGCTAGTTGTCGAAACGACGAACTTCAACGGAAGAAATCCGTTCCAGCGTGTGGGCAGCGAAAAAATGAAGTTGACCGAGCGCTTTAAGAGAATAGACGAGACGACTCTTGTGTATGAATTCACCGTGGACGATCCGGTCTGGACGAAGCCCTGGACCGTCCAGGTACCGTGGGCCAAGTCTCAGGGACCAATGTTCGAATACGCTTGCCACGAAGGCAACTACGGAATGTACGACATCCTGAGCGGCGTCCGCGCTACGGAAAAAGCTGAAGCGGCAAAGAAGGCCAAGTAAGGAGGACGGATGCGAACAAAGCTGCTATCAATGATGCTTACGACTGGCCTGATCGTTAGCGCAGCAACGCCGCTGTGGGCCCATCACGCGTTTTACGCAGAATTCGATTCGGCCAAACCGCTCAAATTGCGCGGCACTGTCAAGAAGGTCGAGTTGATCAATCCTCACTCCTGGTTTCACATCGAGGTCAAAGGCGACGACGGCAAGATGACGACCTGGATGATCGAAGGCGGGAGCCCGAATGCTCTGATCCGCCTCGGCTACACGCAGCAGTCACTGCCTGTTGGAACCGAGATCATCGTAGACGCATTTCAGGCGAAGGACGGATCAAACCGAGCTTGTGGAGTGGATCTGGTTTATGCTGCCGATGGAAAAAGGTTGTTCCTCGGTGGATCGGCTCCAGGCGCCAACCCGCAACAACAAGAACAGCCCCAGCAGTAGGACACGGCGATCACATGATGGCGTAGTACTTCAGCAAGGATTTCTGAGGCCGTTCGATTTTGCGTGGATCGAAAAAGTCCTCTGACACGTTGTATACAGTACCTACAGCTGCAACATTCGAATCCGATGGTTTTCGCTGTCGCCGATGTAGATCGTGCGCCCTTGAATGAAAACACCGTGAGGCCGAGCGAGTTTGCAGCCGAGCGGGTCACCGTCGGGGCCGTCGCCGCGCTGGCCGGTACCAGCCACGGTGGATACTGTTCCCTGACGCAGGTCGATACGGCGGATCACATGATTTTCCGTATCGGAAATGTACAGGCTTTGGTCGGCTGCATACGTAACGCCCTTCGGGCCATTCAGCGGATTGCCCGGCGCACCGAACTTCGCTGAGATGGCGGGACCGCCATCCCCTGAATAGCCCAACTCGCCAGTCCCGGCGATGTGTTTGAGACGAGTATGTGCCGGATCGATGCTGAACACTTTGTTTCCTTCGCGAAGAATCAAATACATGGTCCCATCGGGCGCAATATCGATCGAACGCGGACCTCGCGTTGGCGTCCCGGCGAGTGGCGCCTCGTCGGGCGTCGGTGCGGGGTCACCGGTACCGGCAAACGTCGAAATCATCCCGGTCTTCGCATCGATGCGCCGCACACGATGGTTCATGATGTCGCAGATGTAAACATTGTCCGCCCTATCGAGAGCGATGCTATGCGGTTGCGCGAGTTGCGCCTGGTTTGCAGGTCCACCATCGCCACTATAGCCGCTGATGCCTGTTCCGGCGGCCGTGTTGATCAGGCCCGATTTCATGTCGATGTATCGGACGACATGGCTGTCCCGCTCGGCAACGTAGATATTCCCTTTGCTGTCGAAACGAACTTCGTGTGGAGCGCTGAGCTGAGCTGCTTTCGCGGAGGCGCCATCACCGGAATGGCCTTTCGTGCCGTTGCCGGCGATAACGGAAATCGTCTTTGTGCGAAGGTCGAGGCGAAGAACGCGATTGCTGCCGAAGTCTGCCCAGTACAGCGCGCCATCGGGACCAATCACAAGTCCAAAAGGATTGTTGATCGATGCACGATCCGCCGGCTCGCCGTCCGCTGCTAGTCCGGCTTTACCGGTACCCGCAAGTGTGGTTATCCGCATAGCAGGAGCCTGCGGAAGAACCGTTATCACTGCTGCTAACTTCAGAAAATCGCGACGCGTCTGAATGGGTTCCATGAATCTCCAATTCGAGATGAAGCCGGCAGCCATCTTATAACGTGCGTTATCATAGGCGTTCGCGCTTTTAGTGGAAAACATGCTGAAAACGACCATTACAGGCAGCCTGCCGAGACCCGCATGGCTTGCGGAACCGGGCAAGCATCAGTACAGGGCCTGGTCGATTCCGAGCGAATACATCTCTGAAGCCCATGATGATGCTGTACGTCTAGCGATTGCCGACCAGGAAGAAGCCGGACTTGACATCGTGACCGATGGTGAGCAACGCCGGCGGCATTACATTTGGGGATTCATTGAAGGGCTTACCGGAATCGACATGGTAAATCTCGGCAAGAAGCCAACGCGGGGCGGCCGTTATAGGAAGGAACCGATTGACGTTCCCCGCATCGTCGGAGATGTCACCAGACCGAGCGCTGTCTTGGTTGATGGGTTACGCTTCTTAATTAGACATACGCGGAAGCCCGTGAAGGTCACCCTGCCAGGACCAATGACCATTGTCGATTCGGTGCTCGACGAACACTATAAGGAAGACGAGTGCACACTTGCGGGACGCTTCGCAGACATTCTCAATCAAGAGGCGCGTGAATTGGCCGCGGCGGGCGCCGACGTCATTCAGTTTGATGAGCCTTGCTTCAATATCTATGTTGAAAAAGTTGCGGAGTGGGGTATTGCAATGCTCGAGCGGTGTATCGAAGGCGTGGATACAACGACAGCCGTCCACATCTGCTATGGCTATGGCATACCGGTGACGCTGGCTTGGAAGTCGCAGAACCGCGACTGGGGACACTATGGCGTCACGCTTCCGCTGCTGGCCAAGTCCGGAATCCATCAAGTGTCGGTCGAGTGCGCTGCTTCGGGCGTCGACATTTCCGCCATCTCGGCCTTAAAGGGCAAAGAAGTGATGCTGGGTGTTATCGATGTTGGAATCGACGAAGTCGAAACACCGACGCTCGTTGCGTCACGCATTCGCAAAGCGCTGCCGCACATTGCTCCGGACCACCTGTACCCCTGTACCGACTGCGGCATGGTGCCACGCCCGCGAGATGTCGCGCGCGGCAAGATGCGAGCGCTCGTGGAAGGCGCAGCGATCGTACGGAAGGAATTGTAATAACTTTTATGGAAAAAATACTTCGAGGCATACTAACCAGCCGCGTTTATGAAGTCGCGCGAGAAACATCGCTGGATATGGCCTCACGTCTTTCGAAACGGCTGGAGAACTCAATCTGGCTCAAGCGCGAAGATCAGCAACCCGTCTTCAGCTTTAAAATTCGCGGAGCGTATAACCGCATCGCCCGCCTTACACAGACGGAGCGAGCCGCTGGAGTCATCACGGCGAGCGCCGGGAATCACGCGCAAGGCGTCGCACTTTCCGCAAAGCATCTCGGAATACGCGCCGTAATCGTGATGCCTAAGACCACGCCAGACATCAAGGTTGAAGCAGTGCGAGCCCTCGATGCGGAAGTCGTGCTTACGGGCGACCACTACTCCGAGGCTCAAGCGCATTGCGACCGGCTGGCGGCAGAGATGGGATTGACCTTCATTCATGCGTTTGACGATCCCTTTGTTATTGCCGGCCAGGGCACAGTTGCCGATGAAATCGTGCGGCAGCATCCGCGCGATCTCGCTGCGATCTTTGTACCCGTTGGCGGCGGCGGACTGATCGCGGGCATTGGCGCGTACGTGAAATCCGTGGTTCCTGAAGTCCAGGTCATCGGTGTGGAGCCTGTTGATTCGGACGCAATGAGTCGGGCGTTGAAGGCTGGCAAGCCCGTGAGCCTCGACAATCCCGGCCTGTTTGCAGATGGCGTCGCGGTCCGTCAAGTGGGAAGCCACACATTTCCGATCGTGCAGTCTACCGTCTCAGAGATCGTGACTGTGAACAACGACGCCGTTTGCGGCGCCATCAAGGATATCTTCGACGATACCCGCACGATCGTAGAACCGGCGGGAGCGCTTGCAGTAGCCGGTTTGAAAACGTACGTGGAACGTACCGGCGCTCGAGGAAAACATTATGTCGCGCTGCTCAGTGGAGCGAACATGAACTTCGATCGCTTGCGATTCGTCGCTGAGCGGGCCGAGCTTGGTGAATCGCGGGAAGCGTTGTTCGGAGTCACGATTCCGGAGAGGCCGGGATCATTTCGTCAGTTTTGCGCGGCTTTGGGGCGGCGTGTCATCACCGAATTCAATTACCGCCTCAATGAGAGGAGAGAAGCCAATGTATTCGTAGGCCTGAGCGTGGGGAGCCGTGATGATGCCGCGACAGTTCAGGCCGAACTTCTGCGACAAGGTTACAAAGCGACCGACCTCACGGACAATGAGCTCGCTAAGTTGCATGTACGCTATATGGTCGGTGGCCATGCAAGAGATGTCAAACGCGAGCGACTCTGCCGTTTCGAGTTTCCGGAACGCCCGGGCGCGCTGCTTCAGTTTCTGGATACGCTGGGCGGCAGATGGAATATAAGTCTTTTCCATTATCGGAACCACGGGTCCGATTTCGGCCGAGTTCTTGCGGCAATGGAAGTTCCACCGGATGAGGATCACGCGTTTGAGGGCTTCTTGAGGGATCTCGGATATCGATTCCAAATTGAGGATGGAAACGATGCGTACAATCGGTTTCTGCAACCGGTGAAACTGTAGGCGCCGGCTTCAGCCGGCGCCTACTTTTTGACTTCTTCCTTTTTCTCTTCTTTAGTTTCTTCTTTGGCCGGCGATTCCTTCTCCGTCATAGCACCCTTGAAATCGCGAATCGCCTTGCCCAGACCCGCGCCGAGATCCGGCAGCTTCTTCGGCCCAAATATCAACAAAGCGATGAGGCCGATAATAATTAGTTCGGGAAGCCCGAGTTGGCCCATAACATCTCCTTCAGAAGGCTACACTATCACATGTTGTGACGCGGCGGGTGCTTCGGTCTCTCATCCAGATGCTGAAGTGGCATGGGATCCGTGTCCGGAGGCTCGCTAGGGACGCCGCCCTGGCCTTCTACATCCGTTCGAGCGTAATAATCCTGCATTGTCTGTTCAAATTCACTGGCCTCGGGCGTATTTTCATCGATCGCGCGCATAGTCCGGTCCGGGGTCTGGTCCGGCGCTTCTGTGCTGACAGGCTGGCTGGAGGCCTCCATGACGCGCTCCGCCGCCTCATGCGGAAGAACAGACTTTTTTTTCAAAATTTTACGTTTGCGCATAGAAATCGCTCCTCAAAGACTTCGACGCGCCGCAAAGCGATTTACGCGAATTTATGCTTTGGAAACTATGGGAATGATTTCGCTGCCGTAGATCTTCAGGGTCTCTTCTTCATCGCCAGACATCAAATAGATGTTAAATTGCGTCACGCCGATGGATCGAAGCTCGCGGAGCTTTTGGATGTGATTGGCGGCAGAACCGACAATGCAGAAGCGATCTACGACATCGTCTGTCACGAACTCCGCATTGCTGCTGCCGACTTCCGCATGATGAAGATAGTTGTAGCCTTTTCGATTCCCCACATACGCGGTGAGTTCGGGCGGAAGCTCTTCGGGCTTGTATCTGGACACCAGATCCACGACATGGTTAGAGACGAGCGCCGGAAACCAACGCACGCGCTCGCGTCCAGCTGCCTTGTCTTCTGAAATCCAAACGGCCGTTGCGCTCATGACTTTGATCTTCGAAAAGTCTCGGCCTGCTTCTTCAGCGCCCTCCTTTACGAAACCAAGACACCACTTGATGAGATGCGGGTCGGCGAACTGAAGAATCACGCCATCCCCGATGCGGCCGGCGCATCGCAGGGCTTTTGGTCCGTAACCGGCAACCCAAATCGGAGGAACGCCTTGGTCGGCCCAACTCATCTGAATCGGATGACCTTCATAAGTGATTTGCTTGCCGCTGTTGAGGTCGCGAATGACCCGGACGGTTTCTTCGAGATTTTCGAGTGTCGTAGGCTTTTTTCCCATCACTCGCCGAGAGCTGTCTCCACGTCCGATCCCGCAGTTCATACGACCACCTGAAATTCGATTGAGCGTCGCCAATAGGCTCGCAGTGACCGTTGCATCGCGAACCGCCGGGTTCGTGACGCATGTACCCAGACGCATGGCGCGCGTATTGACGGCCATCAGCGTAAGTAAGGGATACGGTTCCTGCCAAAGCACATGCGAATCGAAGATCCAGCCATAATTGAAGCCGGCGGCCTCGGCCTGACGTGTGAGCGCAACGACACGGTCCGGTGTCATGTCCGGCTTCAACGTAAAAGCAAATTCGAACATCGTGTCTCCTCGTACGTTAAAAACCACAGAGACACAAAAGACACAGAGGCGCGCGTACGAGAATTTCTTGATCCCGCGCCTCTGTGTCTTTGTGTCTCTGTGGTTTTTAACGTATCTTTACTCCTTGACCAAGTCGCCATACGACTCCGGACGCCTGTCTCGGTAAAACTGCCACACATTGCGAACTTCCTGAATTTCGTCGAGATTCAGGTCCGCCACGATCACTTCTTCCTTATCGCGCGACGCTTCTGCAATGATCTTTCCGCGCGGCGTGCAGAAATAACTCTGTCCGTAAAATTCGCCGATGTTCCATGGATATTCACGCCCGACGCGATTAATCGCACCCACAAAATAACCATTCGCGACGGCGTGTGCCGGCTGCTCGAGTTTCCAAAGGTACTCACTGAGCCCTGCGACGGTTGCAGAGGGATTGAACACGATTTCCGCTCCGTTCAAACCAAGGATCCGGGCACCCTCTGGGAAGTGTCTGTCATAACAAATGTAAACACCGACTTCCGCGAATTGCGTCTTGAAAACGGGATAACCGAGATTGCCGGGCCTGAAATAAAACTTTTCCCAAAAACCGGGCGAGCAATGAGGAATGTGGTGCTTGCGATATTTTCCGAGATACTTTCCGTCGGCATCGATAACGGCTGCGGTGTTGTAGTAAACGCCCTTGAGATCCTCCTCGTAAATCGGGACGATCAAAGCCATACCGTATTTTTTTGCAATCTCACGCATCATTTGAATGGTAGGGCCGTCCGGAATTTTTTCCACCATGCCATACCACCGCGCGGATTGTTCGGCACAGAAGTAAGGGCCCGTGAAGATTTCCTGCAGGCACAGGATCTTCGCACCCTT
>Ga0126369_10001592_pt1 | contig 15792 bp, 12 predicted proteins | sample PanSoiMetaPlot_1_FD_109646 | JGI IMG/M metagenome (GOLD analysis project Ga0126369, IMG submission 109646) | Tropical forest soil microbial communities from Panama - MetaG Plot_1 | ecosystem: Environmental > Terrestrial > Soil > Tropical forest > Bulk soil | place: Panama | collected 2016-02-17 | reverse complement strand
TGAGATCGTCGCGCGCCGACGTCTCCAGCCATCCTTCGTCGATCGGGAATTTGTCGAGCGTGAAGCGTGCCGAGAACCTCGGTGGAGGCGGGGTCTTTCTCTGCCTCTTGTTCGCCTCGTGGTAGACGGCGAGGAGGGCGTTCGCAGCCCGATCAAGATGCGACTGATGTGCCGCGAACAGGCGGGCCAATCGAGCCCGGCCTTCCAGAATGGCATCATGCTCGCCACGCCTGATCGACAGGTCGCGGTTTGCTTCCTCGAGGATCTCGATCGCCTGGTCCCTAATCTCGAGAAGCTTTGCGATCAGATCGCTCTTTTGCCTGATATAGGCCTCGTGCGCCTCCGTACGCCGCTTTTCTAAGGTCCCGTATCCGGGATAGGGGTCGAAGATGAGGAACGCATCGGCAAATGCGATCAACGAGCACAATATGCCCAGACCAAAGAACAGCCAGGATTTCACGTCCGCGATCGCGAGCGGCGAGGTCTGAAGCCGCACGAGCACCTCGCGCCCCGCATCGGAAACGAGCGATCCCGAAGCCTCGCGATAATGGGCAAGGGCAAGGTTGAGGCCGACGGCCAACCCAATGTAGCAAAGCAGCGACAGCAGTCCGAAAAGCTTGCGGAAGAGATTGCGGTGGTTGAGCTCGCGCACCCCCACGGCGGCAATGAGAAAGCTCACGCCGACGTTGAGCAGCGCGAACGTGAAGGCTTCCACCGCGCCGCCCAAATATCCGAGCTCGCTTCCCTTGGCCAAAAAGAATCCGTTGAGAAAAACCTCGAAAACGAAAACGGCGAGAAGAATGCCGACCTTGAGCGTCAGATTGCCTCCGGATGCCCAGCGCGCCGTTCGCTTGAGCTTGTTGCGGCGCTGAAACTCGTCGCGTTCGACCTCCAGATCGCGCAAATGCCGGCGCAGGCGGTGCAGCTCGTCCCGGCCCTGCGCCGCTTCAGAACGGAATTCGCTCACGGCCCCCGGTGCAGCTTGCCGAATGGTCGCGAACCGCCCTTCGAAGTCGAGACTGCTCAAGCGCTCCTTATATGTGCGCAGCTCGTCGAGGAGCAGGCCGTGGGCCGCGTTCTTCTCTGCTTCGACGCGCTCGATGATCCGGTTCTCGACATCGTCGAAGGCAACGCTGTCGGAGCTCGGCTCTTCCCGGGTGCCGCGCTCGGCACCGGCTGTCGCGAGCCCCATGTCTCCGGCAAGCTTCTCGATGTTCAGCGCCGGGAACACTTCCAGCGAAGGCCGATAATCGTGTTGCTCGCGCTTCAACCCGTTAAGGAGGCGAGCAAGCGCGGACCTTTGCGTCGGTTCCATGGTCCCTACGTCGGTCAGAGCCTTCGAGCGACGCCCCTATCGCCCAGCGGCAACGTTAGGACTGCCCGTTTCGGGGAATAGGGCAGCAATATGGGCAGAAGTTGTCGAGCCGCGAGCCAACCCTCTTCCGCCCTCTAGACCCTCCGTTCGCTAGGCGCCTTAAGCTATCCATCCGTTGGCCGCGCTTGTGACGCGGTTACCACAACCGAATATCAAGTGTTTAGCTGTGATTAATACCAGTAGACCCCGCAGCGGGGCAGTGGCCATCGTCGCGGCGATCGATCGGTCTGGACGCGGTCTATCCATGGCTTTTCACAGGAGAAATATCGGGGTGGCGGCGGCCATTGCGGCTGCAATTCTCTTCGCCGCGGTTCTCGCCTATCCCACGCTTCGTCCTGGTGGTTGGTCGGAATCCGGGCTCGGCGCAGCGGGGATGAAGGCCAAGGCACAGGGCGCTCCGACCAGCCCCTTGGGGGCAGGCTCGGGTGGTCCGCCCGCCGTCAACCTCACGGATTCGCAGCTCGGATCGGTCAAGGTCGAGCCTGCCAGCGAGCGCGAGTTTGCGATCGAGAAGGAGTCGGTTGGTAGCATCGATTTCAATCAGGAAATGACGGTCCAAGTCTTTACGCCTTATCAGGGCAGGATCGTCGGTTTGTTCGCCAAAGTCGGCGATGACGTGCGAAAGGGGCAGACCCTATTCACGATCGACAGCCCCGATCTCCTACAGGCCGAGTCGACCTTGATCGCCGCGGCGGGGGTGTTGGAGTACACGACCCGAAATCTTGCGCGCCTGCGCGAGCTCTACAAGACGCGGGCGGTGTCGCAGAAGGACATGGAGCAGGCGGCCTCGGACCAGCAAACCGCCGAAGGCGCGCTGCGGGCGGCGCGCGATTCGGTGCGCCTCTTCGGAAAGACCGACGCCGAGATCGATCGCATTATTGCCGAGCGCAAGGCCGATCCGATCTTGGTCGTTCCCAGCCCCATCACCGGCCGGGTCACCGCGCGCAACGCGGCACCCGGGCTGTTTGTGCAACCGGGAAATCCCCCCGCGCCCTATTCGGTCGCGGACATCTCGACCATGTGGATGCTCGCGAACGTCGCCGAGAACGACAGCCCGGCCTTTCGCGTCGGGCAGGAGGTCAAGGTCAAGGTCAACGCTTTTCCGGACCGCACATTCGACGGGCGGATCTCCACCATCGGCTCAATGGTCGACCCTATGACTCGTCGAGTCCTCGTCCGTTCCGAAGTGCAGAACCCGCGTGACGAATTGCGTTCGGGAATGTTCGCAACGTTCGTGATTCGCACCGGCGACCCCGTCCGTTCCGTTGCGGTTCCGCTCGACGGGGTCGTGCGCGAAGGCGACGGCACAATGACGGTGTGGGTCACCGCCGACCGGCGCCGTTTCACGAAACGCACGGTCAAAGTCGGTCTGCAACAGGACGGTTACCGGCAGATCCTCGAAGGCGTGCAACCGGGTGAGCTGGTTGCCACGGAAGGCGCGCTATTCCTGAGCAATGCTCTGGCCACGGCATCACGCTGATCTTCTCGCTCGAACGGCGAGGCACGGCGGGTTGAGGGGACACCGATGCTGAAGGGATTGCTGGCATTCGGATTAACCCGTCGTCCGATCGTCCTGTTGGGCCTTTTCGTCTTTATCGGCGGTGGGCTGATTGCGTTCAGCAAGCTGAACATCGAGGCCTATCCGAATCCAGCGCCGGTCATCCTCGAAATCACCGCACAGGCGCCGGGCCTCTCGGCCGAAGAGATGGAGCGTTACTACACCATCCCGATGGAGGTCGGGCTAGCACCGACCCCCGGCATCGACCTCATCCGCTCGACCTCGTTTTATGGACTGTCATTTGTCCGCGTCGTGTTCAAATATGGAGTCGATTACTACTTCGCCTATACGCAAGCCGCTCTGAGCTTGCAGCAGCGGGTCAATCTTCCGAACAATGTGCAGCCCACGATCCAGGGCTCAAGCCTCGTCGGCGAGATTTTCCGCTATCAGGTGCTTGGCCCCCCGAATTTTGGATTGACCAATCTGCGCACGGTTCAGGACTGGATCCTGCAACGCCGGCTCCTGACCGTGGAGGGCGTGATCCAGGTCGTCACTTGGGGCGGCACTACCAAGGAATACGAGGTCGAAGTCGATCTGCACAAGCTTGACGCGTATAGCATCACGTTACCACAGGTTCTCGCCGCCATCGGCAACGCCAATAGTAATGTCGGCGGACGAACCATCAATTTCGGACAGCAGTCGGTGAACATCCGCGGCGTTGGTCTCCTCAACAGCGGCGGCGCCGCGGATTTGACGCAAGGCTATCGGGTCTCGGACATAGAAAACATCGTGCTTGCCCAATCGGACGGGGCTCCGGTGCAAGTAAAGCACGTCGCGAATGTCTATGTCGGCTATTTGCCGAGGCTCGGCAAAGCGGGGCGCGACGATCAGGACGACGTGGTCACTGGCATCGTGATCATGAATCGGACCCTGCACACGAACGACGTGCTGGCACGTGTCGAGGCGGAGGTCGAAAAGATCAACAGTGACGGCACGCTGCCGCCCGGGGTGAAAGTCGTTCCCTATTACAATCGCGGCACGCTGGTTTCAGTCACCACTCACACGGTTCTGCACAACCTGATCTTTGGCTGCCTTCTGGTCTTTCTTGTGCAGTGGATTTTCCTCGGCGACCTGCGCAGCGCGATTATCGTAGGTACCAACATTCCATTCGCCTTGTTTTTCAGCATCATCATACTGGTCTTGCGGGGGGAGGACGCCAATCTGCTCTCGATCGGTGCGGTTGATTTTGGGATCATCGTCGATTCGGCGGTGATTATGGTCGAGAACATATTTCGCAATTTCGCGGCACGACCGGAGGAACGTCAGGAGCTCCTGCAGCAGCTCGCGCAGGGACGTTTTGGCGAGGACCCGACGCACCCCGGAGATGACGGGGGCACCTGGACCGATCGCTTGCGGTTGATTCTCGCTAGTACTCTCCAAGTCGATAAGGCGGTCTTTTTCTCCGCTCTCATTACGGTTGCTGCGTTCGTGCCGTTGTTCACGATGCAAGGCGTCGAGGGTCAGATCTTCAGTCCGATGGCCAAGACGTACGGCTATGCATTGATCGGGGCGCTGATCGCGACGTTCACTATCACGCCAGTGCTCGCATCTTACTTGCTCCCTGAGCACGTCCGAGAAGCTGAGACCATCGCTGTGCGTGCACTGCGCAGGATCTACAGCCCGGTTCTGCGTTGGTCAGTGTCGCATCGCAAGATCATGCTCGCGATCGGCGCTGGCTTTCTGGTTATCATTGCGCTGCTGGTTCCCCGGCTGGGCACTGAGTTCCTGCCGCATCTGGAGGAAGGCAATCTGTGGATCCGCGTCACCATGCCGCCGACGATATCCCTGGAAGCGGGCATGCCGATCGCGAACAGGCTGCGCGAGATTCTCCGCAGCCATCCCGAAGTCATCACGGTGGTCTCACAGCATGGCCGGCCCGACGACGGCAGCGATGCGGCCGGATTCAACAATTTGGAGCTGTTCGCGTCACTCAAGCCATTCGAAGAATGGCCCGCGGGACTCACCAAGGAAGAGCTCATTAAAAAGCTACAAGATGAGTTTTCCAACGAGTTTGCAGGGATCGGTCTCAACTTCTCCCAATATATCCAGGACAACATCGAAGAACAACTTTCAGGTGTGAAAGGAGCCAACTCGGTTAAGGTCATTGGCCGTGACTTGAACGTATTGGAGCGCGTCGCGCGCGAGATCATGCGCGAGATGGCTCAGGTCAAGGGCGTTGCCGATCTCGGGATTTTCCCGGTGCTCGGGCAGCCCAATCTGAACATTAAGGTCGACCGCGAAAAAGCCGCGCGCTACGGCCTCAATGTCGGCGACGTCAACACGCTCGTGCAAGCAGCGCTGGGAGGCACGCCGGCAACAGTGCTCCTCGAGGCGGACCGCCAATTCAATGTTACGGTCAGGCTCGCGCCCGAATACCGCGACAAGCTCGATGCCGTGCGCACCATCAAAGTTGGCTTTCAGACTCCCGCCGGGACCAACGCCTATATTCCGCTGAGCGAACTCGCCGATATTTCTCTCGATACCGGAGCGTCCTACATCTATCACGAAAAGCGCGAACGCTACATGCCGGTCAAGTTCAGCGTGCGCGACCGCGATCTCGGCAGCACGGTCGCAGAAGCGCAGCGGCAGATCGCGCAGAACGTCAAGTTACCGGAGGGTTATCGTATTGCCTGGGCCGGAGAATTCGAATCTCTGCAACTGGCCAAGGCGCGGCTGGCGATCATCGTTCCCATCAGTCTCGCGCTGATCTTGGTACTGCTCTACGGTCTATTCAATTCCGTGCGCGACAGCTTGATGGCGTTGCTCGGCATTCCATTTGCAGCCGGCGGCGGAGTGCTGGCGCTGTATTTCTCGGGGCTGGATTTCAGTATCTCCGCCGCGGTCGGTTTTGTGTCGTTGTTCGGCGTCTCTGTCATGAATGGCATTCTGATCACGACGTATTACAACGAAGTTCGGGCAAGCGGGATGGGGACGATCGAGGCGATGATCCGTGCCGCCGAGCAGCGGATGCGACCTATGCTGATGACCGCGCTGTCTGCCTGCATCGGCCTGTTGCCGGCGGCGGTTTCGACCGGAATCGGCAGCCAGGTGCAGCGTCCGCTCGCCGCCGTAGTGGTCGGCGGCATGTTCATTGGTCCAGTCATCTTGCTGGTCGTCGTGCCCGCGCTGCAGACCCTGTTGACCCGTGAACAGGACCGCCCTGCGCCAGCAGCCGACGTCCGAGGGGCTGATGCCCCGGATGCTCGCGCCTAAGAACTCTGTAAAGGTCCGCGCCCCCCGGAAGCCCCTAGACCGTCGGTCGGCACCGGCCCCGGGAGCGACGGCTAGATAGGCTGAGGCTATCGCGAAAAACGGAGTGGGCGTTGACTTCTCGGCCGAGCGGGAGGGAAGCGCGAGTGTCCCGCTCTATGGCCTGCTACGCCCGGGTGGCATTGCGGCTGGAATCAAGGAACTTACATTAGTCAACAAGATTGTATTAGACTTGTACCAGGACTCGGGAAACGGTTGCATCGTCGACCGTTGTTTCTAGGCGGACATCGAGGCCCCGAATCCATGAACGCCAAGACCACGACCGAAGAATCGCGCCCGCATTCTGAGCCGGATGCCGCGTCACGGCCGTCCGGTGTTCCGGCTCGCTTGCGAATAGCCGGCATATTCCTTTACGCGATTTTCACTGCCGTCCTTTTGGTGGTGACCGTGCGTGTCAGCGGCCCCCAGAGCGAAAGCTTTTGGTCCGTATACGAGACGCCTGGTGACCTGATCAGACTGTTGTTGGGCCTCGGCGTCTGCCTGTGGATCCTGTTCCACCTTTTCATGCTCCCCAAGGACGCTGAGGGGTATAGGACCTGGATATACCTCGGCCTCATCGCCGCTCCCTTCGCAGTTGCGCTCGCGTTCGCGATCTGGTGACTTGCACCTGCCGCGCCCGTCATTTTCCTACGGCTCGATGAGCCGCCCGGTTGCCGCCTTGATGGCGGCCTGGGTACGGGTCGCGGCGCCGAGCTTGCTACGCGCATTGTCGAGATGGAAATCGACCGTCCGCTTGGTGAGGTCGAGAATCTTGGCAATTTCGGCCGACGTTTTGCCGCGCGCCACCCAGGTCAATGTTTCCACCTCCCGATCATTGAGCTGCACGAGCTTCGGCCACAGCTCCGACCGCGCCACGCCGGCGAGACGCGCATTGATGATGGTGGTGAGCACATCGAAGTCGATGGGCTTGGTGACATAGTCATCCGCCCCGAGTTGACGCCCTTTGAGCTCGTTATCGCGATCTGTCAGGGCGGTCAGGAATACGAACGGCATTTTCGCGAAGCGAGGCTCGAGCGCAGTCAGCCGTTCCAGCAGTTCGAACCCGGACATTACCGGCATGCTGATATCTGACAGGACCAGGTCTGGCATGTTCTTCAGAATCGCGGCGAGACCCATGCGACCGTCATGAGCGACGATGACTTCGAAGCCCCGCTCGACGAGCTCCTCGGCAATCAGCGCCGCGGTCTCGCGGTCGTCTTCAATGCACAGGATTCTTTTGCGCGTTTCCGCCATTCTCCGGCACCAATACGACGCAAAAACCGGATATTAGGTTAATATGGGGCTTGTGAGCGAAAATTTCCCCAAACCCAGTTTCCCGGTTTGGCGCACCTTACTATATTCGATCTTGTTGTGTGCGCTCTGCAGCTGATGCTTTCACCAACCTGACATTCGGCCACTATGCGCCAGCCGCGTTCGATCAGATTCCACCTTACTTTAGTTTTCTTGTTTTTCTTTCTGTTGGTGGTGATCCTCGGTTTGTTCAGCATTTCGCGACTGAGCAACTTCAACAGCCTGTCTCAAGACATCGCTGAGCTGTGGCTGCCGAACACGCGCGTGCTCGGTGATCTCAACAACTTCACGTCAGATTTTCGAGCGATCGAAGGCAGCAACCTGCTGTCGTCGGAACCATCCCAGATCACTGCGACCGAGAAGGAGATGGAGCAATTGGATCGCTCCATTGCACAAGCCGAGCGTAGCTACGAGCAGATTCGTCATGATGCAGCGGAGAACGAGCTCTACGCGCAGCTCAAGGAGCGGTGGAACGATTACAGAAAGACCGTTAACCAGATGCTGGCTCTGTCGCGCACCGATCGCAAGGACGAGGCGGTTGCCATTTACATGGCCGGCTCACGATCCGCGTACAATGCGGCGAGCGACACGTTGGGCCTTCTCACCGACCGTGCGGTCGCGAATGCGCAGGAGGCGAGCGCCCGTCTTGCGGTCGCGTATCGGCAGGCGCTTTGGCTAGTTGCACTGGCGATGGCGATCGCAGGCGTGATGGTGGTCGCCGCATTATTTTATATCAGCCGCTCGATCTCGACTCCGCTGTTGCAGCTGGCCGACCGCATGCACCGTCTCGCGGTCAACGACACGGATATCGATATTCCCCGCACGGAGCGGCGCGACGAGATTGGCGAGATGGCTCGCGCCGCCGTCGTTTTTCGTAATAACGCGATCGAGCTAATGCGCAGCCAGCGTGTGCTCGCGCAGCAGGCATCAATGCTGGAAGAGAAACTGGCGCAGGAGCAGCGCCTGGCCCTGCTCCAGCGCAACTTCGTCTCCATGGCCTCACACGAATTCCGTACGCCGTTGACGATCATCGATGGCCACGCGCAGCGCCTGATCAAGTTGAAAGATCGCATCTCCACCGAGGAAATCAATGAGCGCGCCAGCAAGGTGCGCGGCGCGGTTTTGCGGATAACACATTTGATAGACAATCTCCTGAACACCTCGCGGCTATTCGACGGCGGTGCCGGCCTCTACTTCCATCCGGAGGAAATCGAGGTCGGTGCACTGTTGCACGAGATCAGCCAGTTACACCGCGAGATAGCGCCCGGATCACAGATCTTGGAGCGCTTCGGCGCAGGACCTTTGCAGATGATGGGCGACCCTAAACTGCTCTTTCAATTGTTCAGCAATCTGGTGTCGAATGCGATCAAATATTCACCGAGCGGCGGTCCCGTCGAGATCAGCGCTGAACGCGAGGCGGAAGAAGTCGTGGTCGTCATCGAGGACCATGGAATCGGCATTCCCGTAAAAGACATTGACCGACTATTCCAGCGCTATCACCGGGGCAGCAATGTTTCGGGCATCGTGGGGACCGGAGTGGGACTTTACCTCGCCAAGATGGTCGTCGACCTTCATGGCGGCACGATTGCGGTCGAGAGCAAGGAAGGCGAAGGGACTCGGATCACCGTGCGGCTGCCGACCAAGCCTCCTGCGCAAATCGAGGGGATCGCGCCGGCTGAGCCTGCATCCGCGTCATCGGCCGAGGCACAGCGCCTCGAGCATCCCGCCGATCATTAGTGGCTCATGCTAACTGCAGGCTGGTTGTCATAGATTAGCCAGACTCTAAGTCCCGCGCTGAGCCATGATGTGGAGAATGCGCGTGAAGATTCTTCGCTTCGCCGTGCTGGCGTGTGTCGCCTGGGCATCGAACGGCCGCGCCAGCGAACCCGGCTATTCACCCGCAAATGGTCTTTTGGTCCAAGTCGATTGGCAGGATCCGTTTTTCTTGCCGCGACGATTCCGCAACCATTGCAACTTCGATGTGACGCTCGGAATCTATTACTGCTCCGATCGATGCGGTTTCGAGTATCAGTTCTATTATTGTTCGAGAAGGTCGTTCGGGTGTTGCCATATCGGCACCGGCTACTGCGGTTGGGATGGGCTCCTGCGCTGTCGCCCGTAAGGCGGCCTCGTTGCTCTCGTGTAGTCGACCATTTGCCAGTCCCGATAAATGTGTTTTTCCGGGCATGGCGGACGGCTTGATGCTCAACGCTCCGAAGCACGGATGATCCGGCTGCTGTTCGAGCCTTGCGAGATATGGAAAATCAGCTCGAGGCTAGCATAGCCCCCGATTTTTGCGCCGGAATTTGCCAGCTGCCATAGGCGCCTGCTATTTTATCCGCTTTCCGGGGAGAAAGCGGTTCGATTAATCGAGTTGTGAGCGTCTCTGGTCTGTACGACCGGGTGCGAAAGTGTGCCGCAACCCGCTACACTTGCGGTTCCAAGTCCTTGTTCCTAGCGTGCGAGTGTCGAGACGTTTGGAGAGGGGGGCCGTGCTGAAGGGGCTTTTGACGTTCGGGTTGACGCGGCGCCCGATCGTTCTGTTGGGCCTCTTGATGTTTACCGGCGCCGGGTTGTTTGCGTTTTCAAGGTTGAATATCGAAGCCTACCCGAATCCGGCTCCCGTCATTCTGGAAATCACTGCCCAGTCTCCGGGTCTGTCGGCTGAGGAGATGGAGCGCTACTACACGATCCCAATCGAGGTCGGCCTTGCGCCCACGCCAGGCGTCGATGTCATTCGCTCGACCTCATTCTACGGTCTGTCCTTCGTCCGCGTTGTGTTCCAATACGGCGTCGACTATTATTTCGCGCTTCAGCAAACCGCGATCAACCTCCAGCAAAACGTCAGTCTTCCGAACAATGTGCAGCCCACGATCCAGGGCACCAGCTTGGTCGGAGAAATTTTCCGATATCAACTGGTCGGACCACCTCACTTCGGATTGACCAACCTGCGCACGGTCCAGGACTGGATACTACAGCGCCGCCTATTGACGGTACCCGGTGTCGTGCAGGTCAACGCCTGGGGCGGGACCACCAAGCAGTACGATGCGGAAGTCAATCTGCATAAGCTCGATGCATACAACATCACGCTGCCTCAGGTGATCAGCGCGATCGGCAGCGCCAACGTCAACGTGGGTGGCCGGACCATCAACGTAGGACAGCAATCGGTGAACATTCGCGGCGTCGGTCTCATGGACAGCGGCGGCTCCGGAGATTTGACGCAGGGCTATCGGGTCGAAGACATCGAGAACGTCCTGCTTTCGCAATCGAACGGTGTGCCGATACTTGTGAAAGACGTCGCCGATATCTCCGTCGGATACGCGCCGCGGCTCGGCAAAGCGGGTCGCGATAAAGAAGAGGATGTCGTCGCGGCAATCGTCATCATGAACCGCACGCTGCATACCAACGACGTGGTGGCACGCGTCAGAGCCGAAATCGAGAAGATCAACAACGACGGGACCCTACCGCCCGGGGTGAAACTGGTGCCGTTCTATGACCGCACCACCCTTGTGGCGGTTACCACGTCTACAGTGCTGCACAATCTCGTTTTCGGGTGCTTGCTGATTTTCGTTATTCAGTGGATTTTCCTCGGCGACTTGCGCAGCGCAATCATCGTCGGCGCCAATATCCCGTTCGCTCTGTTCTTCAGCATCATTGTGCTGGTGCTGCGAAACGAGGATGCGAATTTGTTATCGGTTGGTGCGGTCGATTTCGGCATCATCGTCGATGCAGCCGTGATTCTCGTCGAAAATATCTACCGCAACTTGCAGGCCAGACCGGAAGAAAGGTGGCGGCTGTTGCAGCAGCTGGCTGAAGGCAAGTGGGGTTCTGATCCAACACGCGCGGAATCATCGGGCCAGCAGACATGGACCGAGCGGCTGCGGCTGATTCTAATCAGCGCCCTGCAGATCGACAGGGCGGTATTCTTCTCAACCGCGATCATCGTGGCGGCGTTCATTCCGTTGTTCACGATGTCGGGCGTCGAGGGCCAAATCTTCGGTCCGATGGCGCGGACCTACGCGTATGCATTGGTGGGAGCGCTGATCGCGACCTTCACGGTGACGCCCTGCCTGGCATCCTTGCTGCTGCCCGAGCGTGTCAGGGAAGTCGAGACTGTCGCCGTAAGGAGGCTAAGATCGATTTATACACCGGTCCTGCGCTGGTCGCTGTCGAATCGTGGCTGGACGATTGCAGCTGGATTGATTTTCCTCGCCCTCACCGGCTTGCTGGGGTTGCGCCTCGGAAGCGAATTTCTGCCAACTCTCGAGGAAGGTAATCTCTGGATACGAGCGTCGATGCCACCGACCATATCGCTCGAAGGCGGCATGCCGTTCGTCAACCGAATTCGGGAAATTCTGCTGCGCCAGCCCGAAGTGATAACCGTGGTGTCGCAACACGGGCGTCCAGACAATGGCAGCGACGCGGCGGGTTTTGCCAATGCGGAATTTTTCGTGCCGCTCAAGCCGTTCGAGCAATGGCCTTCGGGCGTGACCAAAGAGAAACTGATTGAGAGATTGCAGGCCGAGTTTGCCGACGAATTCGTCGGGATTGGCTTCAACTTCTCTCAATATATCCAGGACAACGTTCAGGAGGGGCTGTCGGGCGTCAAAGGCGCGAACTCCATCAAGATTATAGGCCGCGATCTCGCGACGCTTGAGCGCATCGCTGAGCAGGCGAGAAACGAAATGGCGCAGGTCAGAGGCATCACCGATCTCGGCATATTCCGGGTTCTCGGACAACCGAACCTGAACATCAGTATCGATCGCGCGAAGGCGGCCCGCTACGGTCTGACCGTCAACGACGTCAACAGCATGGTTCAGGCGGCTCTGGGCGGCACGGCAGCGACCGTGCTGTTGGAGGCAGATCGGCAATTTAATGTCGTCGTTCGGCTTGCCCCAGATTACCGAGGCAGCGTTGAGTCAGTTGGCAATCTAAAGGTCGGCGTGGAGACCCCGACCGGGAATGCGTACATCCCCCTGAGCGAACTTGCCTCGATCTCGCTGGATACTGGCGCGACCTACATCTTCCGCGAACGCAATCAGCGGTATGTACCGCTCAAGTTCAGCGTCCGAGGCCGCGACCTCGCGAGTGCCGTGGACGAGGCACAGCAGCGGATTACCCGCAATATCAAGCTGCCCGCCGGCTATCGCATTGAGTGGGCCGGAGAGTTCGACTGGCTACGACAAGCCAACAAACGACTTGTCATCATCGTCCCAATCACTCTCGTTCTCATCATGCTGCTTCTCTACGTGCTGTTCAATTCGCTGCGCGACAGCCTCATGGCGCTGCTCGGACTTCCTTTCGCGATAGGCGGCGGCGTTCTGGCGTTGTACGTCACTGGACTGGCTTTCAGCATCTCAGCCGCGATCGGGTTTATTTCCTTGTTCGGCGTATCCGTGATGAGCGGTATCCTCATCATCAATGGCTACTATCGAGTTGCGGCGACTGGCATGACGGCAGTTGAGGCCATGTTCCAGGCCGTCGAGCAGCAGATGCGGCCGATTCTGATGATGACGCTATCGGCCTGCATCGGCCTGCTACCGGCCGCCGTCTCGACCGGCATTGGCAGCCAGGTGCAGCGGCCGCTCGCCACGGTTGTTGTTGGCGGTATGCTCGTCGGACCGATCCTGTTGCTCGTGGTCGTACCGGCTCTGCAGACTTTCTTCCTGGAGAGGAATGCCGCCCCTGAACCGCAGCAGGTCGAGGGACGAGAAGAGGCCGAGGAAACGTGAGCGAGCCCATGCCCTGGGAAATGGTATTGGGCGGGGCCCGGCTATTGCCAGTTTGCGCCGACATTATTTGGGTGTTTGATCGTTTGCTCGTAGCCCACAAATGGGTAGTGCCCCACTTTGAAATTCGGGATGACGGACCGATGAGCCATAGACGCACGCAGGAGAAAGCGAACATCCCCGCTAACGCGCCCCACATCTCCCAACCGGTACTATAAGGGGACTCGATGCGAGATGCGGGCCGCTGGCGAGCAAGCCAAACAACCAGATGGCAAATGTTCGCATCACGGCCCCCGTTTCTTATATCGAACGTACTATCTGTGCCCGATCGGCCCGCAGCGGCCACGGCGGCGTGAATGAGCGCGGCACACTGACGCAGTTGGTCGGCCAAACAAGCTCCGAGATGGCTGCTGCTGCGCTGCGGGATTTCTATCCCGCGTATGACCCGTTTGGGTCAATGGCGACCGAGGCGGTCCAAGCCATGCGACCGTGCATGTCCGCTTCGTCCCGAAAGATGGGGTAATCGGCGTGCCAGCTTGTGGCTAGCTGAAAATTAGGGTGCTGCGCTTCAGGCTGATGGTGAAACGAGGTCCGCATCTGAGGCCTCAAGCATCAGAAGGAGAAGCGCAGCATGGACTATTTTGCTGGACTCGATGTGTCGGTCAAGGAAACGAACGTCTGCATCGTGGATGATGCGGGCAAGATCGTGCGGGAAGGGAGGGTGGCGGGTGAGCCTGAAGCCCTCCTGCAGGTGGTGACACGGTACCACCATCTATCGCTTCAAGCGAATTGGGCTGGAAGCTGGACCGCTGTCGCAGTGGCTTTACAGCGTTCTCGCCGAAGCGGGCTTGCCAGTGATTTGTGTTGAGCCGCGACACATGCGCGCCGTGCTGAAGGCGCAGATCAACAAGACAGACCGCAACGATGCGCGCGGCATAGCACAGATGATACGAGTGGGGCTTTATCGACCGGTGCATGTGAAGACGTTACGCAGTCAGAAGCTTCGAATGCTGCTGACCCATCGCAAGCTGCTTCAGTCGAAGGCCATCGCTATCGAGAACGACCTGCGTGCCAGCTTGCGCAACTTGCAAGGTGGGCATGGTGGGGACGGTTAAGTTTGAGGGTGCGTATCAAAGAGCTCGTCGAGAACCTTCCCGAGTTGGCCGTGCTGGTGGAACCGCTGCTCATTGTCCGGCGGGTCATTCGCAAGCAGCTCGGCGTCCTGCATCGCCGCTTGCTGGCCATCGTCCGGGAGGATGATGTGTGCCGGCGCTTGATGACGATCCCTGGTGTCGGCCCTTTGGTCGCGCGTCCGTCCGGGAGCGGTGTCGCGTGTCGACGCTGGCGGCGGTGCGTGGAATTGCTGGGCGTGATACGAGTGTATTGCAGCGCACGTCTGTTATTCGGATCGACTCCCCATGCGACTGCTTATTGTTGAAGACAACGAGGAGCTTGCGCAACTCCTGACGCAGCGCGTCCAAGCCGCAGGCTACGAGACTGACCTTCTCACGACAGCGGCCGAGGCGCAGGCCGCGCTAACCACGACGCGTTACGCAGCCATGATTCTCGACCTCGGCTTGCCCGATGGCGACGGCCTCTCCATCTTGCGCGAGATACGGCAGCGCGAGGATCCGCTTCCAGTTCTAGTGCTCACCGCCCGCGGAGGCCTACAAGATCGCGTCAGCGGGCTGCGCAGCGGGGCGGACGATTATCTTGTCAAGCCGTTTGCGTTCGAAGAACTGTTGGCTCGCTTGGAAGCGCTTCTACGGCGTCCCGGCCAGTTGCTGGGACGTTCGCTGCAAATTGCAAACCTTGCATTCGATACGGAAAGCCGGCAAGCGTTCATCGACGACAAGCCACAGCTCCTCTCAGCCCGCGAGACTGCCGTGCTCGAACTCTTGATGCGGCGCAAGGATCGCGTTGTCTCGAAAAAACTGGTCGAGGACCATATTTTCGGTCTGTCCAGCGATGTCGCCTCGAATGCAGTCGAGGTCTATATCCATCGCCTGCGCAAACAGCTGTCCGAGCGCGGCGCCAAGGTGCAAATCCACACGATTCGCGGCGTCGGATACCTCATATCCGAGGAAAAGGCGGCGTGATTTCATCCAAATCGATCTTCTCCCGAATCATTTTCTTGCACGCGATCGCGCTGGTGATCACGGCGATTGTCATGCCGGTGGTGCTCTATTGGTTCTTTAAATGGGCAGCCAACGATCTGCATGATCGAGCGATGCGCGAACAGGCGCAGCTGGTTGCGCATTACCTCGTGTTGCAGGCGGACGGGAGCTGGACACTTGATCTGCCGCCTGCGCTCGAGGACATCTATTCGCAGGCCGTCGGACGGTACGCCTATGCGGTGATCGACGAGAACGGGCAGGTCCTGTTTTCCTCGCTCGAGGAGCGGTCGCCGATATTCTCCGCCGATCCACACTCATCCGATGTCGCGTATCTGGAGACGCGGCGGGGAAGTGCGGCGATTTCCGGTGCCAGCCTCATCAAGGAGGTGGGCGGACGCAAGGTGTGGATCCAAGTCGGCGAGGATCTCGCACATCGGGATGTGATCGTCGATG
>Ga0126369_10001590_pt1 | contig 15795 bp, 13 predicted proteins | sample PanSoiMetaPlot_1_FD_109646 | JGI IMG/M metagenome (GOLD analysis project Ga0126369, IMG submission 109646) | Tropical forest soil microbial communities from Panama - MetaG Plot_1 | ecosystem: Environmental > Terrestrial > Soil > Tropical forest > Bulk soil | place: Panama | collected 2016-02-17 | reverse complement strand
CGAACGAGTCGCCGCGTCGAATGAAAGCAGAGAGCACTGGAAAAGTCACGACTTCCCAAATTTTCGCCCGACGTGAAGGAGTCGGCCACAGCGCAGTTTGCGCCCGCCCGAGTTCGGTGTGGAGCAATTGACGCCTCGGCAAAGACATCCAAATACAAACATTCATTTAAAACACAGACTACTTTCGACTCTGCCGATGCCGATCGCCGCCTCCTGACCTCTCAGAGGTGGGCCGAAGGCCCATCACTCCTCTTGGTCTGTTTCGACGTGTGGCACGGTCCCACCTGCAGACGAGATAGCATTCCCATCCGTGCCGACCGTCCTTTTGATGCTGTTCCTGTTGCAATCCGACGAGGAGCTGCTCAAGGACCTCCAGGCGTTCACGCAGGTCGCTTCGGCGGATGAGCGGACGCTGCGAGCGGCGGTAGACCAGACGCTTCCGCGCGTCGCCAAGGTGATGCATTCGAGCGTGCCGAGAAGGTTTTCGACGAAGGTCGTCTCTCGAGGCGAAGCAGCTCGTAGGCTCAAGGCGATGCTCGAGCGGGAGTATCCAGGCGATCGCTTGGCTCGCCTCGGCGCCGCGCTCAAAGCCGTCCATCTCGTCGAGCCTGGAGTGGATCTGGAAAAGGAGGCGCTTGCGCTCTACGCGGCAAATGTGGGCGGCTTTTATGACCCGCACGACCGGACGCTGTACTTGCTCGCGGATCAACCCGCGGTGGTGCAGCAATTGGTGATCGCGCACGAGCTGGCGCATGCGGTCCAGGATGAGCAGCTGGGGCTCGAACGCGCTACTCGCGAGGCGATGCGCTCGGAAGATTCGCAGCTGGCGCTGATGGCGGCAATCGAGGGAAATGCTCAGGCGGTCGCCGCGGCGGTGATCAGCGCGGATTCGGCAGATGAGGACGGAATGATGGCGGCACTGGTCGCCGAGAGCACCGCCGTGTCCGCCTCGCTGGCGGCCGACTCCAGCGGGGCCAGCCCGTGGTTGGCTCTCCAGCTCAGTTTCCCCTATGCCGCCGGCGGGGAATTGGTGCACTCGCTGGCGACGAAGGATGATCCGGCCGCCTGCCGCCTTCTGTCGCGCCTGCCCAGCAGCACCGCACAAGTCCTCGATCCGGCGGCGTACCGGCGGAACGAGACTCCCCTGCGAGGGTCCATCGGGTTGTCAGCGCTGCTCGGCGGCGCGGAGAGGATCTACGAAACGACGCTCGGGCGCGCGAACATCGACTTGCTGGCCCGCATTCACGGCGCCGACTCCGTCAGCGACGGCTGGCGAGGCGATGTTCTAGAAGTTGTGCGGCGAGGCGCGACGCAGAGCGCCGCCTGGGCGGTGGCGTTCAAGGAAGCTCGCCAAGCAGAGGCGTTCGCCGCCTTCTATGCCAAGCTGGTCGGCGGTAAGCGGCGATCGGACGCGCTCGCGATCGAGGAGAAGGACGGACTCGTTTCGGCGGTGATTCTTCGCGGCAACACCACCGTTGTCTTCGACCGCGTTCCCCTCGAACGTTGGAACGCGACTGCCGACGCCGCTGGCCGAGCACTGCGCTAAAGCGAAAGCTTCAAGCGATTTCTTCTAAACCCTGCGCCCAGATCATCTCCGTGCGGGCCGAGGCCTGCCGCAAGAGCTTTGCTTCGCCCCCTATGCGAAGACTGATTCGGACAGGCGCGCCAGCATGGGAACGCCTCGGATCTCGGTCTCAAACAGCGGCACGATCGATCGCACGGTGCCATTGAACTTCTGCCAGATCGTCTCCATGTGCTCCTGTTGCATCGCAATGCGGTTTTTCACAAATTCGGCCGGATTGGCGCCCGCCTGAGCCTGGTCAATCAGCATGTTCACCAGGACCCCGCCCACCGGGATGCCGAAATCATGGAACCACTGAATAAAGCGGGTGACGACGGCGATGGGGAGCGCCTCGGGCAGGGTGACGAAAAAGAACGAGGTCAAGTTCGGGTCGGTGAGGAGCACCCGCGCGTGCTCCATTCGATCGCGAAATGAAAGCAGGTAGGTCATCAGCGGATCGTCCTCCTTCTTTTTCGTGAAGGAGAGCATCTCGCGCAGAGTCCTTGCTTCCTCGCGGCTCTTCAGCATCTTGTTGACCCACAGCGAGTAGACCTTGGACATCCCCAACAGTCGGCGCGCGTTGGCGGTAGGGGCAGTGTCGAACACGTAGACGTCGTACTCGTTCTTGAACATGAGATCGATCATGTTCTCGAACATCGCCGATTCTTCGAACGCCGGGTTCATCGTGGCCGATTCAACGAAGTCTTCCGCCTTGGTGGAGATGTCGGCGAACTTGAGGAACCATTTGATCTTGTCCCGGATCTCCACTTTGCTGCGCTCGATCGTATCTTTGGTGTCGATCTCGTAGGCCCACAGGTTCGAGACGTCCGCCACCGGGGTGTGCTTGCCGAGAACGTCCTGCGCGAGCAGGCTCGAGAGGCTGTGGACCGGATTGGTCGAAGCGAGCATGGTGCGGCGACCCTGTCGCGCGAACCAGAGCGCGGTGGCTCCGGCAAAGACGGTCTTGCCGACGCCGCCCTTGCCGCCGAAAAAGACGTACTTCATCCCGGAATGCTCTCCCACGTACTGCCGCATCGGTTTTACGATCTCTCCCATGGCCGTCCGGGCTCCTTCGCTGCTCGGTGATTCAGGATTCGTACATGATGCTGGCCAGCTTTTCGATCATCGGCAGGCCGGTCACGTCTCGCTCCAGCTCAGGCACCGACGCCAACACCCGGTCACCGAAGCTCTGCCGGATTGCGCCCAGATATTTTTCCTGCATCTGGATCCGGTTGCGCAGGTACTCGGGGATCTGCTGCTCGAGCAGCCGGCGAGGAATGACCCTGTTCACCACGTAGCCGCCGATCGGAACGTCAAACTGGGCGAAGAGCTTGGCCGCCTTCTCGGTGTCGGTGATGATCATCTGCTCCGGCACGACGACGAAAAAGAACGCCGTCTTCTCCTTGTCGGTCAGGATCGACGATGAGGCGTTGATCCGCCCCTTGATGTAGAGGAGCTCCTTGAGAATCTGATCCTGCTCGGTCTCCTTCTGCCGCTTGAGGCGACTCACCATCTCCTCGTACTCGCGCATCTCCTCTCGGAGCTTGGTGATCTTGTTGATCCACTCGTCGTAGACCTTGGCCATCGACAAGTAATAGAGCGCGTGGCCGAGCGGGACGAGGTCGTAGATATAGTAGTCGTAGTCCCCCTTCACCACCACGTCGACCACCGCGTCGAAGATCGCGCTCTCCTCCATCGCCGGCTCAGCGCTCGCGGCCTGGATGTACTGCTCGATTTCATCGGGGACGGCCGGCATCCCGTACATGTCGAGGATCTTTTTCCGGATCTCGTCCTGGTACGCCTTGATGTGGCTGTCGGCATCGATTTCCTGGGCCCAGAGGTTGTCCATGATCTTCACCGGGCCCTTCCCGAAAATGTCTCGCTCGAAGATGTCGGTGAGAGAGGCCTGCGGGTCGACGGAAAAGACGAGCACCTTCTTGCCCTGCTTGGCCAACCAGTAGGCAGTGGCGGCTGAAAACGTCGTCTTGCCGAGCCCGCCCTTGCCGCCGAACATGATGTAGCGGCGGTCCGGATTCTTCTCAAAAACCTCTTTCATGCCCATGCTTAAATCTCCGCTCCGCGCTGACTTTCTCTGCGCAGCTAGAACATCGCGTCCGCCGCGTCCTTCTCTCGCAGCATGCGACGCTTCCAAGTGGCGATCTGCGGCACCACGTGAGGAAGCAGCCGGAGGCTGTAATATGGAGGGAGGATCGGGACGCCCAGCAGGTCACCCATCGTAATCAGAATGAACAGGTGCTCCATCGAGGCGCGCGTCCGAAGCGCGGCGCGGCTCATGTCGTGAGCCGCCATTCCGTAGATGGTCTCCCGGATGCCGCGCCAAAAACTCTTTTTCTCGCCCGCCTTCTTCTCATCCTCCGCCATCGCTGTATCCTTTCGTTGAATGAAACAAACTTTGCGCGCGATCAGACTCCGTGCAAGTGATGCTCGTGATCATCACCCAGCGAGCGCTCGCGCAGCACCCTCCGCTTCCAGCTGGGCAAAAACCCCGCCGCGTGCGGCAAAAGGCGCAGCGCATAATACGGCGGCATGATCGGCACCCCAACCATGTCGCCGAACGTGACCAGCATGAACATCGTCTCCATCGCGGAGCGCAGCTCGAGCGCCTGCTGGGCGGTCTCGTAGCCGAACATGCCGTAGAGAAACTCGCGCAGCTTGCTCGTGAATCCGGCTCCAAACTTCATCGCGCGATCTCCCTTTGCTGGCCAGCCGCCTTTCGCCGCGAGAGAATCCTACGCGCCGCCGCGACGGCAACGGAGGCTCCACGTGACGCCCATTTTGACGGTGATCGTGCTCGCTGTCGTCACCTGGTTTGCCGGCGGGATGATCTGGAACATCCGCAAGGGGAGCGCGGCGATGCGCTGGATGCAGGGCGGCCTTCCGCTTTTGGGCGAGCGCACCACGGTTCGGTGGCTCGGCACCAGCTCGGTCGAGCTTGCCATCCAGCAAGCGAAGCCACCCTTCGCCCAGGTGGTGTTGGTCGTGTTCCTCGAGCCGCGCGACGTCCCGTGGCTTTGGGCGGTTTCGCATAGCCGAGGCCGCCGCGATACGCTGATTGTCCGCGCGAGTCTGCGCCAAACACCCGAGCGCGAGCTCGAGGTGCTCGATCGCCGCAGCTGGTCGGGGCGCGAGGCGCTTCGGGGCGTCCAGGGCGATGGCTGGTCGGAGCTGAAAGGCGCGGGACCGGGCGGGGTTTCCCTCCTCGTAAAGCGGAAGGGTGGCGGAACTCGGGGCGATTCGCTCCTCGAGCTCGCTCGAGGCGCTGGGATGAGAGTTCGACGGCTCTCGGTCGGGTGCAATGAGCCCCACCTTGAGCTCCACGTGGACCTGCCGCCACGCAGCGCCGACGCAGCAGGATTCTTCAGCGCACTCCGCGGGATTGGCGAGGGCGCAGGGCGATGAGCGGTGGCCGCTCGGCTCGAAGATCACGCGCGGCGGCCCATCACACCGCCGCTGGACGAGGCACGGCCGCGCTAGGCTTTGCCCCATACCGCTGAAATGCCTTGTACCCGTCCCATCCGATGAGCACCGCGGCGACGATCAGCAGCACGGCGACCACCAGCATTGCCCAGGCGCCCGCCACCGGAAGCCCGCTCATCTTCGGGTTCGTCGCAATGGTGACGTAGAGGTTGCGCATGGTCACCAGCGTCGCAAAAATCGTGGTGCCGTACATGAAGACCATCGGCCAGAGCGCGTAGCTCGGGTTGCGCTGCTCCGCTCGCAGCCACACGGTCACGACCAGCAGGCTCAAGGCGGCCATCAGTTGATTCGACGAGCCGAACAGCTGCCACAGGTAGACCCAGGTGCCAGTGAGGACGAGCGCCGCGGTCAAAAGCATCGAGATGATGCTCGCCACGTTCTGGTTTTGCACCGCCGGCACTGCCTCGCCGATCCACTCTTTGAGGGTGACCCGCATCACGCGGAAGACCAGTTGAGTCACCGTGAGCACGATCACCACGAATGCACCGAACCCCAGAGCGGTCCCGAAGACCTCAGGGATCAAGCCGAAGGTACCTGCGTAGACGAGCTTTCCCACGCCCGCAGCGAAGCGGCCGCCTCCACCGCCTGCGCCAGCGATCGACACCGCGATGAGCGACAAGAGGGCGAGTGTATTCTCGCCAAACATCGCGCCGCCGCCCACTGGTAGCCCGTCGGTCTCGTACTCCAGCTGGCGCGCAGTTCCCACCGAGCCGAACAGCGCGTGCCAGCCCGAAATGGCGCCGCACGCGATGGTGACGAATAGCATGGGCCAAAGCGGCTGCCATGCCTTTCCGGCCTCCGCCGCGAATCCCAAGCTCTTCACCGCGGGCAGAGCGAACGCGCCGATCGCAGCGCCGGTCGTATCCTTCGCCCCGCTAAGCGGTGCCACCAGCGCGCCAACCGCGCTGAGCAGGATGGTGATGAGCATCACCCAGAACCCGATGTAGTTTACCGGCTGGGCGAAACGCCAAATGGGGAGATTCGCTCCGAGGTACGAAAAGACGAAAAGGAAGACCATCCACAGGAGGTAGCTGGGAAGGGTCTTAACAAGCCCAGAGCTGGCGTCGTACGAAGGGGTGCTTGGGCGCTTGCCGTCCTTGCCCGGAAGTGGAATGCGCGGATCGGCGAACGTTGGGTCCGCGACGCTCATCAGCGGCTGATTGCCGGAGAGGCTGTCGACCGCGCCATTCAACGCCACCACTGCTCCACCGACCGGGCCTTGGACAAGTGCGCCCTTGTCGTCTTTGTGCTGGCCCATCGGGCCGAGCACCATTGCCGCCAGCGTCGCCAGCACCACGATCACGGTTACCGTAATGATGTCCATCTTCCAGCGATACATCATCTGTCCGGCGAGCAAGCCCATCAGCGCGAGCACGAAGATGGCGAAGGGCACGTCGGGGCGCGCGGCCAGGGTGGCGGAAAGAATTCCAATGAATGCCCCGGCAACCAACAGAAGGTAGAAGAAAATGAAGATGAAGAGAATGGTTCGCGTCCGCGGCGAGATGAGCTTGTGGGAAATGGCGCTCAGGCTGTTCCCGTCGTTGCGAACGGAGACCATAATTGCCGAGTAGTCGCTCGCCCATCCGATAAAGCTCACGCCGACGGCGAGCCAGAGCAGCGAAGGCAACCAGCCCCAGATGTTCGCCGCGGTGATCACCCCCACGATCGGACCTGCCGCAGCGATCGACTTGAAGTGGTACCCGTAAAGAACGTTCTTGCTCGTCGGCATGAAGTCGACGCCGTCCATGTACATCTTGGCAGGCGTCGCTCGCTTTGAGTCCGACTGAATGACAACTCGGTCGATCCGCTTTGCGTAGAAGTTGTACGCCAGGTAAATGACTGCTCCACCGATGACGACGATCCAAAGGGTATTCACCGGATGGCTCCTTCCGTCGGCTTCCGCAGGATCAGCCCCGCGCTGACCGCGTTCGCACCCAACTCAGGCGAGCGTTTAAGCCTCTTAGGGTCGAACGTCAATGCAACATTGTTTCTCGGGGACGCCAATAGCGCCTCGCCAGGTTTGCCGGGACGCCCGACCCGGGAGTTTACGCAGCTTTCCGGGTTTCAATCGCGTCGAGCCATATTTGTCGGACCTCGGACACGAACCGGCCGGCCTGGCTGGCAGTGGAGCAGTAGGATGGGAGGAAGCAGCGGCGAATCCCTCCGTGAGCGATTGGACGGCGCTCGCGACGCACCCCGAGTGGATGGCTCACCCCCGAAGGTAGGATGACCTCGGAGATGGTATTTTTGAGGCCCGGCGGGCGACTGCACTAGAATTTCAGCATTGCATTGAGCGGCCTGGGCCCCTTTATCGTCGAGTTTGTCAAGGCGCTCCTGCGGACCAATTACTACTCCGCCGACCATCAGGAAGCGCGGCGAACTGTAGCCGGTTTGTTCGAGCGGTGGCGCGAGGCGGTGCAGGATGGCGATCTCCGCTTTTTCGCGCTGTGGCATCAGAATCAGGAGCCGTCGATCGTCGTATCCGCTCCCGGCTTGGACGATGTTCCTTTTTCGAGAGTGATCGGCCGGGCCGCGGCGGAGTTGTTCGCGCCCAAGCTGCTCGAGTTTATGAATCGCGCGGACATCGTGGCGTTCACCCTCGGGCGTTTTCTCGACGAAGCGCAGTTCCTCGCCTTCCTCGAGCTGATGGCTCGGCCCCATGACGCGCATGCTGAATCGGTCAAGCGCCTCGATTCGGAGCTGTTGGCGCGAAACATTCGACACGTGACCGTCCTCTTCCACAAGGACATCGTCGGAGGCGGACGCAAGCTGTCTTGGGCCGCCGCGCTGGCGCTTTCTCGCTTGAGCAAGGACTTGGCGCTTCTTCCTGTCTACAAAGATGTTTCAGCGGCAGACATCTTAGAAATTCGCGCGCAAATCCTCACAGACGTCCTGCGCCCGGCGAGCAATCCGGCGCTGTTCTCGGAGATTCTCTTGAATCTCGACCTGGTCGATGTGCAGGGAAGCCGTCCCCTGACGGTGCCCGAACTGCTGGCGCGCGTGTCGCCTGTGCTTCGGTTCTCTACCGCGCTGCGGGTCGAGCAGGAGCATGAGCGGTTTGCCGCGGCCGAGCAATCCAACGGGAACCTGCGCGATCTCTTGCAGGCTCTTTGCGCCACCCTCAGCGAGGAAAAGCCGGCCGCGACTTTGGTCGATTTCGCGGAGCGCGTGACGGCGCGAGGCACGGTCGAAGCGAGCCGATTCCCCGAGCCGCTCAGGCGCGCGTTGGAGTCGCGCCGAATGGCCGACGCCTGGCTCGCCGACCTCGATCGCAGACTGGCAAGCCTTCGCGACCCAAAGATGCAGCAGGAAGCCGGGCCGGTCCTCTCCGAGCTTTTGCGCCGCGAGCGCTACGGCGAAGCGGCCTCGATCGCGGCGGCGCTTGGAGCGGAAGGCTCGGAGGCGCGCGCGATTGTGGCGGCGGCTCTGGCCGAGCAGACATTCTCCGGGCTGACCAACGTCTATCGCTCCACGCCTTCTGAGAATCCGGCGCGGCGCGCGTCCATTCTTGCGCTGCTGGGCAGCGCCGGGGAAGCGGGAACGCTGGAGCTCGGAAGACTGTTGCAGGTCGAAGCCGTCGGCAATCAACAAGGGCTGCGGGCGGCGATGGCGGCGATGGGCAAGCGGGAGGTCACTGTCGTCTTCATCGCGGCGCTCGGTCGCGAGGACGTTGACCAAGCGGTTGCCGAAGCGCTGCTTCCCTCGGCGTCCCGGGGCGGTGCCGGGTGCTTGGCCGCGCTGCTGGAATTCACCGCGCATCGCTCGGCGGCGGTGCGGCGCCACGCGGTCGAGGCGTTGGCCAACTTCGGCAAGACCGTGGCAGAGGAGCGACTGGTCGGCGCGATGGCCGATCCGGATTCGGAGGTTTGCTCGAAAGCGATCGAGGGTTTGGCGCGCGTGGGATCGAGGCGCATGGATGTCCTCGACAAGTATCAGACCACCCTTCTCGATCGCAGCGCTGCGCCGAAGATGCGGGCGGCGTGCGCGGCGGCACTGACGAAGGTCGCCGGCGCGCCGCTGCCCGGTGGGAAGCGGGCGGAAGGCGTGTTGATCGAGTGCCTCTCACAGCTTCCGACAGGGCTAAAGGCCCGCCTGCGGGGTCTGAGCGAAGCGGAGCAAGCCCTGTACGTGGCCGCCTGTGCTGCGCTCGGCAGCATCGGGACAAAAGCCTGCATCAACGCGCTCGAATCGGTGTCGGCGAGCAGAGATTCGGCGGTGAAGGAAAGCGCCCGCGCCGCGCTGGTCCTGGTGAAAGCGCGCCGCTGAGGGCGATGCAGGCCTGTTCACTTCGCAACGCCGGCGACCGCCGGGTGTCCAGGCAATAGAGACTCGGTCCTGAGAGACTCGGTCTGGCGCAGCCTCGGCGCGACGAGGGAGGGTTTATGGCGCGAATGGGCATTTGCTTCCTCGCAACGTATGGCTTCACTGGATTTCTCAGCAGCCAGACGCTCAGCCAAACCAAGCTCATCCGGTTGGAGGTGGTTCGAACCGCGCAGATGAGCGGGTTGCTTGACGACTTACTGCCGCACTTCGAGGAGATTTCCGGTTACCGCGTCCAGGCGCATTCGAGCACCGCCGATTTATACGAGCGGGCTCGCCGCGGAGAAGCCGACCTGGTCATCTCACACTACGGCTTTGATGAGGTTGAGCGTTTCGTGCAACAGGGTTTTGGATTGTGGCCGCGAATGCTGTTTGCGAATCAGTCTGTCATTTTGGGGCCGCCCAGCGACCCAGCGCAGATCCGCGGCTTGTCCGACGCCGTCGAGGCATTTCGCCGCATTGCCAAAGCGCGCGCGCCATTCATTGCCAACGATCTAGCGGTCTTGACCTACCTCGTCGACATCCTCTGGGAGGGCGCCGGACGTCCCGACCTCGACGGGTGGTTCTTCGATCTTGGCCTCTCGGATCAGGACGCCGTGGTGGCGGCATCTCAGAACGGCGCTTATACGATTTGGGGTGTGGATCCCTTCGTGCGGTTTGTCGCCACTCATCCGATCGAGGAAGAGATGCTGTGCATCGGCGATTCAATGTTACAGCGAATGATGGTCTCGGTAGTCGTCAACCCCGATCGAGTGAAGGGAGTCAACGTGGAGGGTGCTCGCGCCCTCGAGCAGTATCTGTTGGCGCCGGCGACACAGGCTCGAATTCGGGCGTTTAGGTATTCCGGTTACGATGCTGCTTTCTGGTGGCCGGCCGGTGTGCAGAACTGATCGGGCTGGTGGAGCCGAGAGGAGAATTGTCTCGCTCCCGAAACACCAAACAAAAAGCGCGTGAGCGATGAACGCCCACGCGCTTGGTTTCATAGTTCGATGTTCATTCCGGTATCGGACACACTGGAGCAAAGGTGTATAGGATCGAGACATTCTGCGCGATGCACGGGCGGAGCGTCGTGCAGTCCCCGGTACCGTCATAACTGAAGAAAGCATAGGAAATATTGTCGTCATGCGTTGCGTCTCGTTCCCAGTCGTATAGGTCGTCCGCCTGAAGGAGCTGATCAGGATCCAGCTCGGTCGTAAGCACGAAATCACCCGTGTAAGGACCAATCAGCGCCCACTGGCCCGCCAGGCCGCGGAAGTAAGAGTCCGCCCAGCCCATGCTGACTCCGTTGCCCGTACCGGCCCCGTAGTACCCATTGCATCCGCACGGGAACCTGACAGTTTCGTGGTCTGCGAGACAGTGATTCTGCGGGTCGCGGCCGCGACTAAGATCGTCTTGAATGCAAATAGTTTGCTTTCGTCGCAGGTCGATCATTGTGTAATCACCAAGGTCGGGATCGAACCAAAAGACTGCGTACTGATGCGTCTGGGGCATTCTGAAATACTGAGTACTACTGGTACAGGCTACATCGCGATCGATCGGCGGACGAATCCAGTCTTGCCCACCGATGTTAGCGGTCAGGATTTCGAACTCGATCGTCGGTTCTCCCCCGAGTCGATTCGTGATGACGAAGTTGTTGGCTACGCGCGACGGATCGGGAAACATGGGCACTAGGTTGGGCAGAGTCGGATCGATGCCCGCTTGAGCAACGCTCGATGCTGTTCCAAGTAAGACACAAACTACCGCGAACACTGCAGCTCGAATCCTCATGATGGCTACCCCCACTTCAGGTTAAAGAGCTCCCCCACTTCCGGGCGGTAAAGAGGAACGCATGTCGACCGACTACGGCCCGGCTGTCAAGTTTAAAAGCGCGGCGTGTGCAGTCCGGTGCAAGGCTAGGGATTCTCCGGCGGAAGGGCTCCATAAGCGAATGGTCACGTCTTCTGACGATGAGACCAAGACGTCGTCCGGTGCCCATTCCGCCCAATACACGTACCCCACGTGCCCCTCTAGGGTGTCCAAGAGCTGCTGGCTCGCGACGCCCCAAATTCTCACCATGCGATCGACAGAGGCCGCAGCGATCTTGCTGCCGTCCAGTGACCAGCCAACACCGAAAGTCCAGGCCGACGGTTGCTCAATGGTCTGCAGGAGCTCGCCGGTCGAGGCATCCCAAATTCGCACCGTATAGTCGAAACCACCCGAGGCCAGCTTGGATTGGTCCGGCGACAGCCTTACCGAAAGGATCTCAGCGGTATGACCCACGAGGTCATGAAGCAAGGTTCCGGTATTGGGATCCCAGATCTTAATCGTGCCATCGAGCGATCCTGACGCGATCCTGTCCTGCCCGTCGTCGACCCACCATATTACCGATTCGATCGTCCAAGTATGCCCTCGAAGTGTTTGCAGCTGCTCGCCGCTCTTGGTGTCCCAGATCCTGACGGTCTGATCGTCAGAGCCGGAAACCAGCCGAGCACCATCCGGCGAGAACGCTACGGAATTGACGCGCGAGTCGTGGCCGAACAGCTCCAGCAGCAGCTCGCCTGTCGCCGCGTTCCAGATACGGATTGGCCCATAGAGGAAAGCGGCTGCCAGCATCTCGCCGGACGGCGACCACGCCGCCTCGTAGGAGTAATCGCCCGGATGTGGAAAGATTCGAAGCACTTTCGCAGTGGCCGCATCCCAGATGACCACTGACCCGTCGACCGAAGCGGAGGCAAGCTTGGTAAAGTCCGGCGACCAGCTCACGCTGTAAACGAGATTGGTGTGCGCCTGAAAAATTGCTGTCTCGCTTGCTGTGCTCGCGTTCCATTGACGAAGCGTTTGGTCGAAGGACGCCGACGCGATGTTATCGGAGCAGTTGGGCGACCAGTCGACGGCGTTCGCCCAATCTGTGTGACCCACCAAGGTGCTCAGCACCTCTCCAGTACTCGCATTCTGCACAACAATCGAGTTGGAAGAAGCTCCGACGACGATTCGCTGCGCGTCAGGCGCCCAAGCGATCGTCCAAACTGCCCTTCCGTTTGCGAGAGTGCGACGCAGCTGACCAGAGTCCGGATCCCAGATCTTCACCGTGTTATCGAAGGACCCCGAGGCCAGGCCGGTGGTCGACCACGCCACGGACATAACCCAGCTGCTATGACCGAGCAGCGTGTTTTCCAGGGCTCCATCGCAGCCTCGCCAAATCTTGACTGTACCGTCCTTCGAGGCAGAGGCGAGGCGATCGCCGCTGGGTGACCAGGCGATCGACGTCACCGTGCCGGTATGAGATTCGAGCAAGGCAACCGGAGCACCGGTGGCAGCGTCCCAAAGCCTGACTGTGTTGTCCGCGGAACCCGAGGCAATCGTCGAACCATCTGGGGACCAGGCGACGGCGTAGACAGCGTTGGTGTGCTCGGTCAACGTCATTACGCGTAGGCCGCTCGATGCGTCCCAAACTGCGACCGTGCCGTCTTCGGAGGCGGTCGCGACCTGGGTTTGATCTGGGGACCAACTCGCCGAACGGACCGCTGCTCGATGCCCGAGGAACTGCGTCTCAACGCTCCACGAAGCGACGTCCCACAGCTGCGTTCCTGCGATCCCTGAAATCAGCAACTTGCTGCCGTCCGGTGAATAAGACAGCGAGTAGATTTCCCCCAAACCATAGACTCGGGTGGTGTCCCAGTTGGGCTCCGCGGCACAGACGGTGCTCAGCAGAACGACGAGCAGGGATGAATTCTTCATGATGGACTCAGCATCTCCGCGGGTTGGGCCTGCTGGCTGCGTTGCTACCTCAGGGCCACACTCAAGACAACTCATCTCGTGTCGTGGCGAGCGCCAGATCCGCTATTTACGTACGCGGCATCTCTGCCTGACGGGCGTCCGAATCCGCTAACAGGGACTTGCACCGAAGCGGTATGTTGACGCCTCGGAAGAAAGTAACGGTCGTTGTCTACACCGCGACCTTCCGAAAGCTCCGCACGCTCATCCACACCAGAACAACGCTGATCGCGATCAACGCGAGCACGTGCGGCCACAGATCAGTGGGGCCCGCGTCGCGCAGCACCACCCCGCGCATGATCGCCACCATGTGCGTGGCGGGCAGGACGCGGCCGATGCTGCGCAGGATGAGCGGAAGACCTTCCACCGGGAAGATGTATCCACTCAGAAAGATCGATGGGAGCAGGAACATCTGCGCCATCTGCAAGGCCTCCGCCTGCGTGCTGGTTCGCGTCGAGACAAACAAGCCCATCGCGAGCAGCGCAAACAAATAAAAGATGGCGATTGCGAACAAAAAAACCAGGCTGCCGCGGATCGGCACCGAAAATCCGAATCGCATGGCGGCGAGAATGAGCCCCATCTCCGCCACGCCGATGAACAGGTACGGCCCGAGCTTGCCGAGCATTAGCCCCACCGGATTGATCGGCGTGACCAGAAGCTGCTCCAGGGTTCCCCGCTCGCGTTCTCGCACGATGGAGACTGCCGCCATGACCATGGCCACGATCTGCACCAGAATCGCGACCAGGCCGGGAATGATGAAGTTTGCCGTCCTGCCATCCGGGTTGAAGAGAATTACTGGCTGCGCGGAGAGCGGCCCTTTGGCAGCCGGGGCCAGACGCTCGATTTCCTCGAGATTCACCTGGGCCGCCAGGCCGTTGACCGACGCCAGCGCTTGCGAGCTCACCGATGAATCGGACCCATCGATCAAGACGAGGATCTTCGCGTCCTCACCCCGGGTTCGCTTAGCGTGGTAGTCGGGCGGAATAACAATACCCACTCGCGCCCGGGCGGCTCGGATGTCGGCGCGCGCGTCGCTGGCATTGCCGGTGATTCGGTCGATGCGAAAGGTTCGCGTTGCGCGCAGTCGATCGATCAGCTCGCGGCTGTCTGACGAGCGATCCTGATCGACCACCACCGTGGCGACGTTCTTCACAGTTTGGTCGATGAAGCCAAAGAGAATCAGCTGGAAGAGAGGTATGGCAAACGCCAGCGCGAAAGTGCCGCGGTCGCGAAAGACGTGAAGGAATTCCTTGCGAAAGATGGCGACGAACGAGCTCCACATATTTCACGCAGCCTTTCCATTGACGCGTTGTTGCGCCGCGAACTCGGTCAAGGTGACGAAGACGTCCTCGAGCGATGGCGGAATGGCGCGCACGGTAACGTGCGGAAACTCCGCCTGCTTCAAACGCTGGGTAAGATCCGCGTCGCCGATGCGCGCGTCGATAAGAGCATGGACGGACTGTCCGAAGATGGTCGCGCCGCTGCAGAATGGCTGCTCCTGGAGCCAGCGAAGAGCTTGAGCCGTTCGCTCCGTCTCCACCTCGACGCGGCGCTTGCCCTGCGGATTTACCTCGGGCAATTCCTTGAGTGAATCGGGCGTGCCGGTCACCAGCAGCCTCGACATATAAAGGTAGCCCACTTCTCCGCAGCGCTCGGCTTCGTCCATATAATGGGTCGTCACAAAGAGCGTGACGCCCTCCGCCGCCAGCGTGAACAACAGATCCCAGAGCTCGCGCCGCGCGACCGGATCGATTCCCGCCGTCGGCTCGTCCAAGAAAACGACGCGAGGCTCGTGCAAAAGCGCGCTTCCCAGCGCCAACCGCTGCTTCCATCCGCCGGACAGCTGCCCGGCGCGGCGATTCAAATACGGGCCGATGTGCGTCAGCGCGACCGCTGCCTCGCGACGCTTGCGCAATCGCTGCCCGGAAAGGCCGTAGATGCGGGCGTAAAAATCCAGGTTCTCCTGTACGGTGAGGTCCTCGTAGAGCGCGAACTTTTGGCTCATGTATCCGATCTGCCGCCGGATCTCCTCGCCTTGCGTCGCAACGTTCAGCCCGAGCACGTAGGCCTCGCCGCCGCTGGGCGCGAGCAACCCGCACAAGATGCGGATCAGCGTCGATTTGCCGGAGCCATTCGGTCCGAGCAATCCGTAGACCATGCCGCTGTGCACCTCCAGGTCCACCCGGTCCAGGGCGATGACGTCGCCGAATCGCCGGGCCAGCTGCTTCACGCGAATGGCGATTTCGCTGCTCATTTGGGAACCCGGATGAACGCCGCCATTCCGGCGCGCAGATACTCCAATCCAGAGCGAATGCCGATGCGGGTCGCGAAGACCTGATCGGCCCGCTCATCCGACGTTTGAAGGTTGCGAGGCGTGTACTCGCCCACGTTGTTGATGTGCTCGACCACGCCTTTGAAGCTCTTTCCCGAAAACGAATCGACGGTGATCGGCACCTCCTGCCCGACGGAGAGATGACCGATCTGCGTCTCGGGAACGTAAATGCGGACGTACAGCTGATCGTCCTCGACCAGCTTCGCGGTGGTCGCGTTCGGCGCCACGATATCGCCCGGGCGCAGGTCGAGCGTCTCCACCCGCGCTGGCCGCGGCGCTCGCACCGTCAGCTCATCGATCATCACCAGGATTTGATCCAATTTGCCCTGTG
>Ga0126369_10001589_pt1 | contig 15804 bp, 11 predicted proteins | sample PanSoiMetaPlot_1_FD_109646 | JGI IMG/M metagenome (GOLD analysis project Ga0126369, IMG submission 109646) | Tropical forest soil microbial communities from Panama - MetaG Plot_1 | ecosystem: Environmental > Terrestrial > Soil > Tropical forest > Bulk soil | place: Panama | collected 2016-02-17 | reverse complement strand
CTATCTAGGGGAATCGCCGGGGGCAGTTCACAGACTTAAGCCAGCGGACTTGCCAAAGCCATTCGTCTCCCAGTCCGCGGTGAACCAAGCGCATGTGGTCACCAGACCCGAGAACGCTTGGCCCAGCGCCCCGCCAGGTTTCAAAGTCGAGCTCTACGCTTCGCGCTTGGAGAGCCCGCGCTTGATTCGTACCGCCCCCAACGGCGACCTGTTCGTCGCAGAGAGCCGGCCCGGCCGGATCAAAGTCTTTCGCGGCATCAGGTCGGCCGGCGAGGCTGAGCAATCCGCCGTTTTTGCGACTGGCCTGCGGGAACCCTTCGGCATCGCATTCTATCCGCTGGGTCCAGAGCCCCAATACGTGTACGTCGCGAACACGAACTCGGTGGTTCGGTTTCGCTACCAAAACGGCGAACTCAAAGCGAGCGGGCCCCCTCAAACCGTACTTCCCGACTTGCCAGCGGGCGGTTGGTTGCGTGGGGGCGGACACTGGACGCGAGACATTGTCTTCTCCCTCGATGGAAAGAAGCTCTTCGTATCCGTCGGCTCGTTTTCCAACGTCGATGACGTTGACAACAATGCGCGCGAGTACCATCGAGCGGATATTCTGGAGGCCACTCCGGAGGGGAGTGGCCTGCGCGTCTACGCGAGCGGTATTCGCAACGCGGTGGGAATCGCAGTCCACCCGAGCAGCGGCGAGCTGTGGGCCTCGGTCAACGAGCGCGATGAGCTCGGGGACAACTTACCCCCCGATTACATCACCCATGTCCAGGAAGGTGGGTTCTATGGTTGGCCCTGGTACTACATTGGCGGCAACCAGGATCCTCGGCACGCAGGAAAGCACCCTGAGTTGAAGGACAAGGTCATTGTCCCCGATGTGCTGGTTCAGCCGCATTTCGCATCGCTGGAAATGCTGTTCTACCAAGGTGAGCAGTTCCCACCGGAATACCGGGGCGACATCTTCGCCGCCGAACATGGTTCCTGGAACCGAACGGTCCGGACCGGCTACGAAGTTATCCGAGTGCCGCTCAAGAATGGGCGGGCGACGGGCGAGTACCAAGATTTCCTCACCGGCTTTGTAACCCCGAGCGGGGAGGTCTGGGGTCGGCCCGTCGGTGTCGCAGTCTCCAAAGACGGATCGCTGCTGGTGAGCGACGACGGTTCCAACTCGATCTGGCGCGTGAGCTACATCGGCGCGCACTGAGCCCTCCGAGTTCTGCTAGAGTTCGCACGTGGACGTCGCAATCCCGTCGGATGGCAAATCTGCTCGGGTTAGGAGCCTTGGGTACCTCGCCAAGGTGAGCGTTCTGGCCCTCGTCTACGTCGCTGTGTCGAAGCTGGGACTGATGCTCGACGCGGTTGGGGGCGTCGCCACGCTGGTGTGGCCAGCTACCGGAATTTCGCTGGTCGTCCTCTGGCAGTTCGGACTGACGCTGTGGCCGGGCGTCGCCATTGGTGCTTTTGTGGTGAATCTGTGGGTCGGCGCGCCGGTCGCCCTCGCCACGGCAATCGCGGTGGGCAATACCCTTGAGGCCGTGATCGGTGCCTACGCGCTTCGCAGACTTTCACCGAGCGATTATTGGCCGGAACGCTTGATGGGTGTCACGACCCTGATTCTCCTGGGCGCTGGACTAAGCGCCGCGGTGAGTGCCACCGTGGGTACGGTTGGCCTGCTGTTGGTGCGAAGGATTTCAGTCGGCGAGTTCAGCTTCGCGTGGTTGGTTTGGTGGCTTGGAGACGCGGTGAGCGATTTGATTGTCGCTCCCGCCCTTGTCGCCTGGAGGGCGTGGCCTCGCAGGGCGGCGGGAACGAGGCGCTCACTGGAAGGCGTCGCCGTCGCGTTGGCAACCACGCTGGCGGCGCTGGCCTTCTTTGAACCTCGATCCGTCCTGACGCACGCTCCCCTCGGCCCATACCTCCTGTTCCCACCGCTCATTTGGGCCGCGTTCCGATTCGGCCCGCGGGCAGTGGCGAACCTGACGCTTTTCGCCGCCGTGGCGGCGGTGTGCGGAACCGCTATGGGCCTGGGCCCGTTTGCGATCGGTTCCTTGCCGCAGCGCCTGCTGCCTCTTCAGGCGTTCATGGCGATGTTCTCGGCGACCGGGCTGCTTCTCGCGGCGGCGGTTGCCGAACGCAGGCGGGCGGAAGCCGAGGCCCGGGAAGCGGTAAGGGCGAGGGATGAGTTTTTGTCGATTGCTTCGCATGAGCTGAAGACGCCGCTCACCTCGCTTCAACTGCAGCTCGAGGCGCTCGGGGCAAAGCTCAAAGCGAACCCATCCTCAATCAGCGTCCCGGCGAAGATGCAGACCATCCTGCGCCAAGCGCGCCGGCTGGGCGAGCTGATCGACAATATGCTCGACGTGTCCCGGATCACCTCTCGGCGCCTAGAACTCACGCTGGAAGAAGTCGACTTCGCGGCGTTGGTCCAGGACGTTGCCGCGCGATCGGAGGAAGTGGTGACCCAGGCGGGCTCTCGACTCGATTTGGCGCTGAACGGCCCGGTCTGGGGCCACTGGGACAAGGAGCGCCTGCATCAGGTGGTCGACAACCTGCTTTCCAACGCGGTGAAGTATGGGGCAGGAAAACCGATCGAGGTTTCGCTGCAGGCGAATGCCGAGGCAGCGGTTTTGCAGGTACGCGACCGGGGAATTGGCATTTCCACCCAGGATCAGGCGCGCATTTTTCAGCGTTTTGCCCGAGCGGTATCTCCGCGGCACTATGGCGGGTTTGGCCTTGGCCTTTGGATCGCGCGGCAGATTGTCGAACAGCTGGGAGGGAGAATCCGCGTCACCAGCGAAGTGAACCAGGGTTCAACCTTCACCGTTTCGCTGCCTTATCAACGACCTGTTCAGAAGATCCAAAGCGATTCTTTGGGGAAGTACAGCCAATAGGGTTTTTGGGCCGGCGCGGTGGTCGCGCGCACCCGCACTCGAAGGTCTCCCGCTCGAAAAAGGTAGTCCCAACGTTCGCCCAAGTACACCGCGGCGTCGAGTTTCCCGGCAACGCAATTCTCGCCTGGCGCGTCGGAGGTTTGCGTCCTTTCGATCCGGATTACCGCCGTGGCTCGTTCCCCGGTTCGACGGTCGACCTTCAATTGGCCGTAGAGCTTCCAGTCTGATCCCGCGATTTCGGCTATCGCGCCTTTGACATCGACCACCGTTCCGGAGAGCTCGTTGTTGGAGCCCATGAATTCCGCGGCGAAGATCGTGCGTGGATCCTGGTAGATCTCCTGCGGCGTGCCTTCTTGCTCGATGCGCCCTTTCTCCAACAAAAGGACTCGGTCGGCGATCGCCAGCGCCTCGATCTGATCATGAGTCACGCAGATCGCGCTGATCTGCAGTTGCTCGATGATCTCCCGAAGCCACAGACGAGCTTCTTCTCGGAGCTTGGCATCGAGGTTGGACAACGGCTCGTCCAAAAGCAACAGCTGAGGGTTGTAGGCGATGGCGCGCGCGATCGCCACCCGCTGCTGCTGGCCGCCGGAGAGCTGGTGCGGGTGGCGGTTCTCCATTCCCTCGAGACCGATCTGCCGCAGCGCGCTGGAAACGCGCTTTTGAATCTCGGCGCTGGGGATCTTCCGCAGCCGCAGCCCGTAGGCGACGTTGTCGAACACAGTGCGGTGCGGCCAAAGCGCGTAGGACTGGAATACCAAGCCCAAGTTTCGTCGCTCCGCGGGCACCTGCGCCCCGCTCTCGGAATCAAAGAGGACTTCATTGCCGAGCGCGATTCGCCCCGAATCGGGATGGTCCAAGCCGGCGATGGCCCGCAGAAGCGTTGTTTTCCCGCTACCGGAAGGGCCGAGGAGCGCGACCACCTCGCCCCGCCGCAACTCGAATGACACGCCCTTCAAAACGTCGTTCGCACCGAGTCGCTTGTAAACGTTCGAGACCGATAATTTATCCATGCAGTCGAACTCCCAAACGCAGCGCAACACCCATCCCAGCCGCTACCAGCACCACGTTGACCACCGCCAGGGCGGCAACAATGTCAATGGCTCCGGTCGCCCAAAGGGAAACGATCAGCGAGCCGACCACCTCGGTCCCCGGACCAAGCAGGTACACGCCGGTGGAATACTCGCGGACGAAGATCATGAAAACCAAAAGCCAGCTTCCGATCAGCCCGAAACGGATCAGCGGGACGGTGACCTCCCGAATCACTTGTCCGCGCGAGGCACCGACCGTGAGCCCGGCTTCCTCCAAGTCCGGCGAAACCTGAATCAGGGCGCTGGAGATGAGGCGCATCCCGTACGCCAACCAAACCACGCTGTAGGCCAGCCACACACTGAACAACGTGCTTCGCAAAGGGGACAAGGGGCGTACGAAGAGAAACACCCAAAGGAAGGCGAGGCCCGCGACCAGGCCAGGCATTCCACGGGGAACCATCACCAGATAGTCGAGCACTCGGGACCAACCACTCTGCCAGCGGTGGCCGGCCAGGCCGATGAGCGCATACCACGCGACGGCCAAGGCGCCGCCGAAGATGGCAATGCCCAAGGTGTTGAGAATGCCGCGAACCAAATTCGGATAGTCCAAGAGCTCCCGGAAGTTCTCCAAGGTCATTACTTGCGAGAGGCGGATGCCCTCACCCCAGGAACTGACGAAGGCGCGTAAGAAGACACCGGAGAGCGGCAGCAGAACCGTCGCCGCAAGCCACACCAGTACCGACGCCAACGCCGGCCATCGCCATCGGCCAAGCCGTAACGGCCGCGGCGACAATCCCTTGCCACCCACCGTCACGAAGCGGGCCGAAGCACCGATCAGTCGACGCTGCAGGTACACCAACGGGAAGGCGATGGCGATGATCGAAACGGCCACTACCGCCATCAGCTGGTAAGAGGGTACGCCCAAGCGATTGGTGAGCTTGTACAGGTACGTCGAGAGAACCAGCAGACCGCCCGGGTCACCTAGAATCAGCGGAAGGCCGAAGAGTTCGAATCCGAGAAAGAAGACCAGAACCGCACTGTAGAGGATGGCGGGGCGAACCATTGGCAAGCTGACGGTGAGCGCAACCCTGGCCGCGCCCGCACCGGTGACCCGCGCCGCCTCCTCAAGGTCGGCGCCGAGAGCCCGAAGGGCCGAGGAGGTGTACAAGAAAACATAGGGGATGTGGGTCAGGCCGGCGATCAGGATGAGACTGCCGAGCGAGTACACATTCCAAGGGGCCGAGCCGAAGGATTCCTTGAACCAGAGGGTGAAAAACCCGACCGGTCCCGCCGAGACCACGTATCCGAAAGCGAGCACCACCGGCGAGAGAAAGATCGGGATCAGCGCCACCGGTTCGAGCACCCTTCTGCCGGGCAGATCGGTCCGGACCAGCAGGAACGCGAGGATGCTGCCGAGCGGCACTGCGATCAGCGTCATCCCTGCCGCAACCAAAACGGTCGTCGCAAAGGCCCGGTGGAAATCGGGATCGGAAAAGACAAACACAAACGCCGAGGTTGAGAGTTTCGCTGAGGGTTGAAAAAACGGCGCATCGAGAACACTCTGGTAGAGAACGATCCCCAGCGGCAACAGCACAGCCGACGCCGTGATCAGTACGGTGAGTACACGGAACCAGCGGATGCCGCGCATCGGGCTACCGGGTCCCAAGCGCCTCTTGCCACTGCTTCAGGAAGGCGAGCCGTTTGGACTGATCCAGGTACACCAACAGCGAAGCGTTCACCGGGATCGGCTTGAGACTGCTCCCCAGGGCTTTGTTGAGCGAGGAGGCGGTATATTCACCCTGCACATCGCTGCGAATTGAAAATAGCGCTGCCTTGTTGGCGATGATTTCCTGGCCTCGAGCGGACAGGAGGTAATCGAGAAACACCTTGCCCGCGTTCGGGTGCTTCGCCACCTTGGGAATCACCGCTATCCGGGACATCACCAGGGTGTAGTCTTTCGGATAAACCACTCCGAGATTGGGATCCTTGCGCTGCTTGCCGATCGCATAGGAGCCGATCATGTTGAAGCCGATCAGGTGCTCGCCCGAAAGGATCTTCTCCAACATTGCGCCGGTGCTGGTGTAGAGCTTGACCGCCACTTTGCCGTAGGTCTTGATGGTGTCCGCAAAATTGGGATCGGTGCCCGCGTCTTGGGCGAGGAGCATGAATCCGATCCCGCTTCGCTCCGGATCGTAGCAGGTGACTTTGCCCTTGAAGCGCTCCGGATTGTTCTTGAGCAACTTCACCAGTTCAGCGTGCGACTGCGGTACCTCTTCCGGCTTGAGCAGCCGCTTGTTGTAAACGAATGTGATCGGCTCGAAGGTGGTGCCGAGGGCCTCGTTTTTCCACGAAGCCCAGTCCGGAAGATTGGCGGCCTCCAGGCTCCTGTATTCCTGCGCATAGCCATCGTTGGCCAGCTTGATCTGCAAGTCCATGGCGGAGCTCCAGAGCAGATCCGCCGAGCCACCGCCGGCCGCCACCTCGCTGACGAACCGGTTGTACACTTCGGTGCTGTTCATGTCGTTGTATTCAACGGTGATTTTCGGATGCAACACGCTGAAGTCCTTGAGGAGCGGCGCCGCGGCAGCGGAATCGGTGGTCGAGTAGACCAGGACTTTTCCCTCTTTCTCAGCGGCGCTGACCACGGGCGCCGGGGTTGCAACGGGCTTGTCCGCTGCCCGAGCCGAGTCGGCCACTACCCAGTTCATCCCTAATGAGAGTCCAAAAAGTAATGTTTTGGTCATTGCCGCCATCCTGTATTGCTTGGGGTCGCAGAGATTCTGGACTATGCAAGGGCGGTCTTTCGCCATGCTTTCATCGGCCGGGTGAACGCAATGCGACTCTTGATTGTCGAAGACAACGAGCACTTAGCGGCTAATCTGGCAAAGCTGTTTCACGCCAAAGGGTATGCCGTGGACTGTGTGAACCGCGGGGAAGACGCCGACGCAGCGCTTCACACCCAACCCTATGATCTGGTGATCCTCGATTTGGGGCTACCAGACATCGATGGTCTGGAGCTTTTGCGCCGGATTCGCCGTCGTAAGTCCCGAGTCCCAGTGCTGATTCTCACCGCGCGGGAGTCGGTCGAAAAGCGCGTCGAGGGCCTTAACCAGGGCGCCGATGACTACTTAGGCAAACCGTTCTCACTCGCCGAGCTGGAAGCCCGGGCGGGTGCTCTGATCCGCCGCGGAGTGGGAGGGGAGAGTCCGCTGCTACGAAGCGGGAGGTTGACGTTGGACACAATCGGGCGCATCGCGCGGATCGACGGCGTCGCTATTGATCTCCCCCGGCGCGAGTTGTGCCTTCTGGAGCTGCTGTTGCTGCGCAGCGGCCACGTGGTTGGAAAGCAGACCCTGCTGGAGAAGCTCTTTGGGTTCGACGACGAGGCTGGACCGAACGCGATTGAGTTGTACGTACATCGCCTGAGGAAGAAGGTGGAACCCGCGGGAGTGCATGTCCGTACCATCCGGGGCCTCGGGTATCTCCTGGAGACCGCATGAGCGCCCCCCGCAGTCTGCGTTCGCAGCTGCTGCTGTGGTTACTGGTTCCGCTGATCGTCCTCTGGGTGGTGGACGCGGTTGTCACCTACCGAACAGTGACCCAGTCGATGAACGCAACTTACGATCGTTCCCTCTACGCCTCTGCGTTGGCGATCTCGGAACACGTTGGCTTTGCCGACGGCCGCTTGCTCGTAGATCTGCCCCCGGTCGCCTTCGAGATGCTTGATACACCGGATCAAGAGCGGATTTTTTATCGAGTCTCGTACCGGGATTTGAACCGGGAGGATGTGTTTGTCACCGGCTATGCGGACCTTCCGGGAGCGCCGGTGGAGGCGGTACCGCGGACGCCGGTTTTGTACGAAACCGCCTATCAAGGACAAACAGTCCGCGTCGCCGCGCTTCGATCGACGATTCCTTCCGAACAGGCGATCACCGCTCTGGTGCAAGTGGCCGAAACCGTCGAGGGACGCAGGGCGCTCACCCGATCGCTGGTAGGACGAAGCTTGGTATCTCAGGTCCTGTTCATCGCCGTTGCCGCTGGGCTGGTCTGGTTCGTGGTCACGCGTGGGTTGACTCCGCTGGCCGAGCTAAGCCGTGAAGTGGCGCATCGCTCTGCCACGGATCTGGCACCGCTTCGGCCACAGCACGTCCCCGAGGAAGTGTCGCCGCTCATCAAATCGATGAACCAGCTGATGGCTCGAGTTCGCGAAGCCATCGCCGCGCAACGGCGCTTCGTCGCCGATGCTTCGCACCAGCTGCGTACTCCGCTGGCAGTACTGCGTACCCAGGCCGAGCTGGCTTTGCGCCAGGACGAGCTCGGTCCGATAAAGGAAGCGGTGGCGCAGCTGAGAGACCATTCACAGGCGACGAGCCACCTCGCCAGCCAGCTGCTGTCGCTGGCCCGAGCGGAACCAGCCATGGAAGCGCCCTCCGGAGTTGGCCTGATGGACTTGGCCGAGTTGGCCCGCGAAGCGTGCTCGGCGCTGGTTCCTCAGGCCCTGGCGCGCCGAGTCGACCTGGGTTTCGAGGCGGTTGAGGGCGCGACCATTCGAGGACAGTCCTATTTGGTCCGAGAAATGATCTCGAACCTGGTCGAGAACGCGATGCGCTACGGGTCCGCTGGAGGCGCGGTGACCGTCAAAGTGGAGAAACCCGATCCGGGTTCCCTTTCACTGGTGGTGGAAGACGATGGCCCTGGGATTCCACCGGGGGAACGAGCCAGGGTCTTCGAGCGTTTCTATCGAATCCCCGGGAGCCCAGGCGAAGGTGCTGGGCTGGGTCTATCGATCGTCCGGGAGATTGCTCGAAGCCATGGGGCCAACGTGCGGCTGTTGGATGGGGCAGCCGGACGCGGCCTTCGCGTGGAAGTTCGGTTCGCCAGGGCGGTAGCCTAACCTCGGCGAAAAATTTGCAGGCACTAGGACCGGGATTTGTCCCATCAAAGTCGACCCGGGATGAAAGGATCTCGACAGGTATGCGTGCGCATCGTCGGGCCACTGGGCGGATCAAGTTTCTTTATGGAAAGGAACTACGGATGAACTCCTTGAAGTGCTTCACGCGTATTCCGTTGGCCGCAGTTCTTCTGGCGTCCTCTGTTGCCATGGCAATCAAGGTGCAAACGGGCACGCCGAACGTTGATCTGAACATCAACGTGCTTTTGCAAGCGCGGGCGCAAGTTGCGTGGGACGGTGACCCGGGTGCGCAATCGGGTGCGGGTCCAGGCTCCACTCCATACGGGACGGCTGATACCGACTTTTACATTCGACGGGCGCGACTCATTGCCAGCGGGTACGCCTGGCAAAAATTTTCCTACTACATCATGCTCGACACGCCCAATTACGGCATCCGAGGCAATTATACCGGCTCCACGTTCCTTCAGGATTTGCATATCGGCTACGAGCCGTTCAAGGAACTGGCGATCGAGTTTGGCTTTCTCTACATGCCATTTTCCTACGCGGCGATTCTGTCCTCTTCGTCGACAAACTCGATCGAGAAGGGGACGGCAATCCTCTTTTACAACAACAATCGGGGCCTGCGCGAAACCGGCATCCAAGCTCGGTGGCTTTTCCTGGACAATCGCCTCTGGTTCCGAGGTGGGTTGTACGAAGGAATCAAAGGCCACCAAACCAACCAAAATGGCGCGGCGGTGACCACCACCGACGCGGTGACCGGACCGGTTAACCCTAACGGACGCCCGTTGTTGGCGGGCATGCTCCGATTCAACGTGATCGGCGGGGAGAATGCCTATTCCGTCCCCAATATTTATATCGACGGAAAGTCGCACGTCTCCTTTGGAGTGGGTGGCCAGTATCAAGGCAAGGGAAGCAACACCCCAATCACCCGTGTCAACCCGAACGGAACACGCACCACGACGAATACGGCGGTCAACGACTACCTCGCGTATTCGGCGGATGTATTTGCTGACTTCGCGATCCAGGGCGACATGGAATTTGCATTCGAAACCGATTTCGTTCGTTTCGACTGGGGAACCGGTAGCGACAAAACCGGAAATGGAGTGATTGTCGAGGCCGGATACCGAATTGGCCAGTTCGAGCCGGAAGTGAACGGATATTGGTTCAACAGCGACTCCAAACAGAACAGCTTCTTGAAATATGCCGGCGGAATCAATTGGTTCATCCAGAGGCATAACGTCAAATTGTCTCTGGAATTCATCTCGCAGAAGACCGGCGTGAACTTCGACGCATCAAACGCCGTACACCTGCTTCTGCTGCAAGGCCAAGTTTCGCTCTGACCGGCGCACCCAAAAAAAAATACATCTGAGTTAGCGCTCAATGAGTCCAGCCCAGGACGAAGGAGCGCGCCCGACGGACGGGGTCTTAACACCCACCTCCTGAGCCCCGTCCGTTGAATGTTTCAATCTATTCGTATCGCAACGCGGAAATTGGGTCCATCCGGGCCGCGCGACGAGCGGGGTAAAAGCCGAAGAAAATTCCGACCCCGATCGAGAAGGCAGGCGCGATCATCAGCGCCTGTGAGGGTATGGACATCGGCCATTGCAGCACCCGCCCGAAAATCAACGAGCTGGCCACTCCCAAGGAGATTCCAACCAAACCTCCGAATACGCTCAGCATCACCGCCTCGGCCAGAAATTGCGCCTGAATGGCATGCTCCGTCGCACCCACGGCCAACCGTAAGCCGATCTCCCTGGTTCGCTGAGTCACCGAAACCAGCATCACGTTGAGGATCCCGATGCCCCCCACCAGAAGCGAGATGGAGGCAATGCTGATCAAGAACGCGGCCAGGGTTCGTCGGGTCTCGAGCTGAGCTTTGATCACCTCTTCGGGGCGACGAACGTTGAAGTCGTCTTCCTCGCCCGGCCTGATGTGATGCCGCTGGCGCATCAGGGCAATGATTTCATCGACCGCGGGATTCACCGCCTCAAGCGACACCGCGGAGCACATGATGTCGTCGACCCAATCGTAACCCTTGCCGCGAAGCTTCTTTTGCGCGGTGGTGTAGGGAATCAACAAGGTGTCGTCCTGGTCGAAGCCGTAACCGGTCTGCCCTTTCTGGGCGAGCAAGCCGATCACTTCAAAGAGCTGATTGCTGATGCGGATGATTCTTCCAACCGGGTCGGCGGCACCGAACAGCTGCTCGCGCACCGTTTGCCCGATCACACACACGTTCGCCACCCGATCCACTTCCGCCTGGGTGAACCAATTGCCTCGGGCAATCTGCCACCGCTTGATGTCGATGTAGTCCGGTCCCACTCCCCGGTAGGTGGTGGTCCAAGTGCGGTTTTCGTGCACCACTGAGACGCGGGAATCGACGTGGGGCGACACGCTCTTGATGAGACGCACCTCACTCAAGATGGCAGCAGCATCCTCCAGAGTGAGATTGTTCATCCCGTGAGTGCCGGTCCGCACTCCGCTGACGTTTCGGGAACCTGCTTCGACCCAAATCAGGTTGTCGCCCAGGTTCTGGAGCTGCTCTTCCAGTCGGACCGAACTGGCTCGCCCGATGGCCACCACGCACACTACGGCGGCGATGCCAATGGTGATTCCCAGCGCAGCGAGCGCGCTGCGAAGCTTGTTCGAGCCGAGTGCGCGAATCGACTCGGAGGCTAAGCTCGCGATCAATTGAAGAGATGAGCGCATCGAGCCCTGAGTCTACAACGGTTCAGTGGGCCCTCGCAGCTGACCCGGTTCCGGTGCAATTCAATGATAGGACTGATCTTCAATGCGGTGGTCTCGAAGTGAGCGGTAGAGGTACCAGAAATAGCCCGAGCCCAGCACCATGGCCGGGATCCACCACCACAAGCCCAGCTTCAGTCCGGTCGAGCCCGCAGCGGCGTTTGCGACCGTCAAATTCCAGGTTGAGCTGAAGGTAGAACGTAGAATGTCTGGATAGAGTCCTGCCGCAGTGGAGGTCAGCAGTCCCGCCAGAAAGATCCCCCAACCGACAAAGGCTGCGTGGTGGCGTCCACGGCGCAGTTGCCAAAGCGCGAATATCACTCCAAAGGCAGCGCCGAGCGAAAGAGGCCAGGCCCAGGGGCGCTGCCCGAGGCGTTCGTAGAGAATCGGCTGAACCTCGGCGGTTGCCAGGGTGGCGACGAACATGAGCACGATCGCCGCCCCACAAAGCGCGCGCGCTAGGTTCGACGATCGAGCGCGTACTGAGCCCTCCGTTCTCCAACCGAGATACAGCGCGCCATGGGCGCCCAGCGCCGTCGAGGTGAAGAGGCCGACCAATAGAGTGTACCAGTCGATCGCCCCGGGACGTGGGCCGGTTCGAAAATTCTCGAACAGCGTCATCTGAAAGTAGCCGCTCTGGTCCAGCGGCACCCCGCGGATCAAGTTTCCGAGGGCTATCCCGAGGATCAAGGTCAAGGCGCTAGACGAAACCGCGAACGTCGCATCCCAGAATCGGCGCCAAAGAGGATGTTTCAGATGCGAGCCGAACTCGATCGAGACGCCTCTGAAAATGAGCAGCCAGAGAACGAACATCAGGGGGAGGTAGAAGCCGCTAAAGGCGCTCGCATAGACGCTGGGAAAAGTGAAAACCAGTACCCCTCCAGCGGCGATTAGCCACACCTCGTTGGCATCCCACACTGGGCCGATCGCGCTTAACGCATGGCGCCGCTCATCCTCGGTTCCGGGTCGCAGCAACATGGTCAAGCCGACCCCGAGATCGAAACCATCGAGCACGACGTAGACGGTGAGCATCAATGCGATGAGAAAAAACCAGACGGTGGCCATCACGCAGCCTCTGCCGGTGTTGGCCCTCGGCCGATTTCCCTGGCGACGAGAAAAAGAAAGCCAATGCCGAGTAAGAGATAGAGTCCCAGGTACCCCAGGGTCGTGAAGGCAACGTCACCACTGGATACCTTCGGCGAACTACCTTGCGCGGTGCGCTGCAGTCCGTAGACAAGCCACGGCTGTCGACCGAGCTCGGCTGTCATCCACCCCGCGGTATTCGCAATGTATGGAAAAGGAAACGCCAGCATCAGCACCCAAAGCATCGAGCGGGAGGCTTCCAGCCTGCCCCTCCACAAGAGCACCGCGCTAACGCCCATCACCAGGATGAACAATGTCCCGAGGCCGACCATGATGTGGTAGGCGTAGTAGAGGAGCTCGACGTTGTCCGGCCACTCCGACTCAGGGAAATCGTTGAGGCCATAGACGGTCGCGCCGAAGGAACCATACGACAGAAAGCTCAGAACGGCGGGAACCGCGATCGGATTTTCGAGGCGCCGATGAGCGACGTCAGGCTGGCCAATGACCACCAGTTCCGCGGGATGACTGCTGGCGAACTTTCCCTCCATCGCAGCCAGCGTCGGCCGTTGGTGCTGGGCCACGAGCTTTCCCTGTTGGTCTCCGGTCGGAAACAGCTGAAGCAATGAAGCGATCAGCCCGGCCCACACTCCGACCCGGAGGGAAATTCGCGCCTGTTCCCGGTGCACTCCCATCAGTGTCCAGTAAGCGGCTACGGCACAGACTACAAACGCACCGGTGATAACCGCCGCAGTCATGGTGTGGGCGTATTGCCAGAACGCCCAGGAATTGAGCAGGTAATTGCGCCAGTCCGCCAGCTCGAGGGCTCCGCTTGCCGCGACCTGATAGCCCTCCGGGTGCTGCATGAAAGCGTTGGTAGCAACGATGAAATAGCCGGAAAGCCACGACCCCAAAAACATCATCAGGGCCACCAGGAAGTGGGAGCGCGGCGTGAGCCGCTTCTCGCCGAAGAGAAACAGCCCGAGAAAGGCGGACTCGGCGAAGAACGCGAACATTCCTTCCAGGGCCAGCGTCAGGCCGATGACCCCGCCGGCGTAGTGTGAGAATCGCGCCCAATTGGTACCAAATTGGAATTCGAGCGGGATTCCGGTGACCACACCAAGCCCGAAGTTCAAGCCAAAGATCCTTCCCCAGAATCGTGCTGCGGCGTTGTACCGGTCCTCGCCGGTCTTCAGCGCCAGGATCTTCAGCACCAAGATGACCAGCGCCAGCCCCATCGTGAGCTGCGGAAACAAATAGTGGTAGGTGATGGTGAAGCCGAACTGAAAGCGATCCCAGGTCAACGCATTCATGTTACGATCGATCCAACATCCTATCGTTGGTTCAGGCGAAGAAAGTCGACGACCGCCTGGGTAAATCGTTCCTTCACCTCGAGATGGGGAACGTGGCCGACTTGCGGCAGCTCGAGCAACTCACCGTGGGGCAGGTCCTTCACCGCCTCGCGTGCGAGCTTGGGAACTTGACCAAGTTTCGGTAGCGACTCGGGGCTCGCATACTTGCGCATCACCACCGTGCGATCCTCGGCGCCGATGATCAGCAGCGTGGGTGCCTGAATCTCCCGATACTCGGCGCGCACCGGGTGGTGGTAGATCATTTGATAGACCAGAGCCGAAGCCTTGGCCCACCGGGGAAATTCGCCGCTGAGGGCGACTCTCTCTCGCAAGACGGCCAGGTTCTCGTATTCGGGGCGCCAGGTGATGAAGTAGCGCTTGATGAGCTCTCGATATGCCTGCGGGCTCATCTGCAGCTCATCCTGAAACAATCGCTCCGTCGTCTGGGCGGGGATCAGCTCCCGATAGTCCTCCAGGCCAACGGGATCTTCCAGAATCAGCTGAGTGACCCGAGCGGGGTTCAGCTTCGCGAAGTGCACCGCCAGCATGCCTCCGGTCGAATGGCCGAGAATCGCGACCTTCCCCACCCGAAGGGAGTCCAAAAGCTTGGCGGTATTCGCGGCCAACAGATCGAACGTGTAATCGATCGACGGCTTGGAAGACTTGTTGAAGCCCACCTGATCCGGGATCACCACTCGATATCCGTTCTGCGCGAGCGCCTTCGTCACATCGCCCCAGTAGCTGCTGTCGAAGTTCTTACCGTGCATCAAGACGATGGCGTTTCCATTGGCGGTCGAGCTGGGGGGAACGTCCATGTACCCCATCCGGACCTGTTCGCCCCAAAGCTCGAGTGCCAGGAAATGGACCGGATATGGATAGGGCACTCCCTCGAGAGCGATGCCAAGTGGCTCCAGGGAGGGCGCCGGGCGGTCACTCTGGGCAACAGCAGCAGCGCTGGCCGCCCACGCCAAGGCGATGGTTACGATGGCTTCTCGAGATTTCATTGCTTCCCGCCTCCCTTAGTCCGACGACGTAACCCAGGTGGGCAGATAACACCCATGTGGGCTGGACGCGCGGAATGGCAGCGAGGTCGCCGAGAGCCACTTTGATACACTTTTGGTGAATTGCCGTCTGCTGCTGCGCCACCTTCTCCCGCTCCGGTGGGTCGCTCACCGGCAAGGCTTCCGACGGGAGCACCCCGGTGCAAACGCCACCCGCGTGCACTCGCTGGCTGGCGTTGCTCGAAGTGCGCTTCGAATCTCTGTCCGGACTGCGCTGCCCCGAAAACGGTCGCTTCTACGAGCGTCACGGTTTGCACGGGGTGCGGCGAATTGGCGGCGCCGTTGACCGTCCATCGCTCGGCGGTCTCGTTTGGGCGTCGCATGCTGCGGTGCCTGCAGTATCCGCTTAGCTCTTCGGGACTGCTTTCGATGGCCGCGCTCTCTGCGGTGATGGCGATCATGCTCTTTCTGCGGAAGTGGACCTTTTTTGGATTGAAAGGTTTCTGCAGTGCATTGGCTTGGGGATCATTCTGGGCCTACATCTTCAAGGCGATCCGAACCAGCGCCATCGGGGACGATGAAGTCCACACCCCGGATTTCAGCGACTTCTTCAACGATCTGCTGGTGCCTGCAATTCGCGGCACCGCGGGCACCGCTTCGGTTTGGCTGCCGTCGCTGCTCTATCTGCTTTACGTCAAAGATCTCAGCCTGTTCGAGTTGCTGGACTTCAAATCTTTCGATGACCCCGTGCTTTGGTCGGTGTTTGCCGTCAGCCTGATTTACGTGCCGATGGCACTT
>Ga0126369_10001588_pt1 | contig 15810 bp, 13 predicted proteins | sample PanSoiMetaPlot_1_FD_109646 | JGI IMG/M metagenome (GOLD analysis project Ga0126369, IMG submission 109646) | Tropical forest soil microbial communities from Panama - MetaG Plot_1 | ecosystem: Environmental > Terrestrial > Soil > Tropical forest > Bulk soil | place: Panama | collected 2016-02-17 | reverse complement strand
TAAGCGAGCGAGTAGATCACGCCGGCAGCGCGCGCCTTGGCGGCGAGCCAAGGTCCGGCCAGTGCGTCGGCTTCGACATTGACCATGATGATCGGCTTGCGCGCCTCGATCGCGGCGAGCGCATGCGCGATGCCGGCCGCTGGATCGCCGGTTGCTTCGACTACCACCTCGACCCGCTCATCGACGCAGGCGTCGCTCCCGCGCTCGGAGAATTGCGTGCGCGCGACACGCTCGGAATCCCAGCCCACGCTGCGGCACGCGGCCTTGGCGCGAACGACGTCGCGATCGCAGATGAGCGTGACTTCGAGGCCGGCGATCGACGGCACCTGCGCCAGAAACATCGAGCCGAATTTGCCGGCGCCGATCAAGCCGACGCGCACCGGCTTGCCGGCTTCGACGCGGGCCCCGAGCAGCGATTGCAGGTTCATGCGCGTACCGGATTTGACCTGCGCAACTTACTCCGCGGCCACTTTATGGGCGCGCGCACAAGCGAGCAGGGCGTCGTCGGCGACCGGAACAAGTGGGGTGAAATCGCGATGCGCGATCCATTCCGGCCGGGTGAATTTGGTGATGTGGTTCGACACCGCGCATAGGGTCAAATAGACGATCTTGCGCGGATAGGGCGTGATATTTGGCGGCGACGCATGCACCAGGTTGCCGTGAAACATCAGCACCGAGCCGGCTTTCCCGGTCGGCGCCACGATTCCACCCTCCGCGGCGAGCCGCGTCACGGTCTCCTTGTCGAGTGTCCATAGTGGATAGGACGTGGTCAGCTCGTCGTGGCCGGCGGCGAGCACGCCCTGACGATGGCTCTTCGGAATGAGCATCAGCGCGCCGTTGATCGGCATCACCTCGTCGAGAAACACGGCGATATTCATCGCCCGCGGCTCCGGCATGCCGTCGTCGCGCGCCCAGGTGCCGTAGTCCTGGTGCCACTGCCAGACGTCGCCTTCGAACGCCGCCTTGGCATTGATCTTGAATTGATGGACGTAGACGTCCTCGCCGAATAATTGCCGCAACGGCTCAATCAGCCGCGGATGACTAGCCAGCAAACGGAACGTCTCGTTAAAGGTATGCGCGGCAAACGCGGTGCGCGGCGCACCCGATTTTTCACGCCAGATTTCCTGCCGGTCGAGTTTGAGGATCGCTTCGGCATCGTCGCGCAGCTGCGCGATTTCCTCCTCGTTGAAGCAGTTCGGGAAAAACAAATAGCCGAGCTCGTCAAACTGTTTGAGCTCTGCGGGGTTGAGCTTCATCGTGCGGCTCCTGACGCCTCTGCCGGCGCGTTTCCAAACTTGATCTTGGTTTACCGCTAAATTTAGCGCGAAAGCGTGGAATATTCTACGTACCGCGGAACCGCGGTTTGCGCTTGGCGTGGAAGGCTTCAACGCCTTCGCGAAAATCGTCGGATTGCCGCAACCGACTGTAACAGTGCCCTTCCAGCTCGATGGCGGCCTGCAGATTGGTGTCTTCGGTGGCGTTCAGCAGCGCTTTGGCCGTTCGCTGCGCGAGCGGCGAAAACGTGCGCAATTCATCGACTAGCGCGTCGGTCGCCGTCTCCAGCTTGTCGTCGGCCACACAATCGGTCGCAATGCCCCAATCGTAAGCTTGCTTGGCGGTGATCCGCTTTGAGCGCATCACGATATCCTTGGTGCGGGTGATGCCGATGATCTTTTGCAGCCGGGCGGAGCCGCCAGAGCCAGGAATCTGGCCAAGCCGCTGCTCCGGCAGGGCATAGAGGCACGTCTCGGAGGCGATGCGAAAATCGCAGGCCAGGGAAATTTCAAAGCCAACGCCGAAACAATAGCCGCGATTGGCGGCGATCACCGGTTTGGTGCAGCGCGCCGGGGCGGCGATGTTCCACGCCAGTTTGGCAACGTGTTCCGGGGCGGCCTGCAGAAAGCCCGCGATATTGCCGCCGGAGGAAAAATGCTCGCCGGCCGCGCGCAGCACGATGATCCGCACCTGCGGATTCTCATCGAGCGCCTCGAACACAAGGCGAAGCTGATCGCGCTGCCCCATCTCGATTACGTTTAACGGGGCTCGGTCGAGCACGATATCGGCGCGTTCGCGCGTGCCGTCGATCTCGACACGAAAGCCGTCAAGCTTCGCCAAGCGCGCATCCGAAAACCGGGCTGAGGGTGAATCGTTCATGCCGCCGTTCCTTGCTGATGCGGCGTCCCCGTGGCGGCCGGCTCCGCCGTATAGTCACCGGCGGCGAGCTTGCGGCGTAGGAGTTTGCCGACTGGTGATTTCGGAATATCCGCGACGAAGATATAACGTCGCGGCCGCTTGAAATTGGCAAGACCGGAAGCGCGGCAGAACGCATCGAGCTCGTCGGCTTCGATCGCCGCGCGGCGTTTGACGAAAGCGGCGATGATCTTGCCCCAGCGCTCGTCCGGCAGTCCGACGACGGCGACTTCTGACACTGCGGCGTGCAGCGATAGACAGGATTCGATCTCCACCGGCGAGACGTTTTCGCCGCCAGTGATGATCATATCGTCCACCCGCCCGGTGACGAAGATGTCGCCGTCGGCGTCGATAAAGCCGGTGTCGCCGGTGAAGTACCAGCCCTGCCGCAGCGCCTTGGCATCGGCGTCGGGACGGCGCCAGTAGCCGTCGAAGGATTCATCGCCGGCAAGAAGGGCAATGATCTCGCCTTCCTCGCCAGGCGCCGTGAGTTCGTCCACGGATTTGGCGCCAAGCTTGACCACGCGCACCATCTGATTGATCCCGGCGCGACCGGCGGACCCTGGTTTCGCCGGCGCGTTCTGGTCGATCGTGAACGTGTAGACCTCGGACGAGCCATAATGGTTGACGAACAAATCCGGCCGGAATGCCGCCTGCAACTTTTTGAGCAGCCCATCCGTCATCGGCGCACCGGCAAAGCCGAGCTTGCGCACTGAACCGATGTCGGTCTGTGCAAAGGACGGATGATGCACGAGGTCATGATAAAGCGTCGGCACCAGGTAAAGATTGGTCACGCGCTCCGCTGCAATCAGACGCAAGGCTTCAGCAGGCTCGAAGCGGCGCAGGCAGATAAACGCACCGCCGATAAGCGACATCGCCAAGAGCGAGCGGACCCCCATTGTGTGATAGAGCGGCATGACGCCAAGCGTGCGTTCGCCGCGGCCGTAAAGATTTTGCGCGACATGGGCCAAGGCGGCGGCGCGCTCGGCACGCTGCCGCCGCGGCACGCCTTTCGGCTGCGCCGTCGTGCCGGAGGTGTAGAGCATTACCGACCAGGCTTCGGCGCCGACGCGCGGGCGCGCCCCAGACGCGTCGCTGCCGGCCAGAGCGGCGAAAGACATGGCCCCAGGCGAGACGCTGTCGAGCGCGATTCGCGGCAGCCGCTGCGCGCGTTGCGATCCGCCAAGCGCGGTTGCGGACGTTTCCTCATAAACGACTGCTTTGGCGTCGGCATCCTGCACGAAGAAATCAAGCTCGTCCGCGGTCGATCGCCAGTTCACCGGCGTGATGATCGCGCCGGCAAACTGGCAAGCCCAATGCAGGGTGGCGGCTTCCCAGCGATTCCCCAGCGCGGTGACGATGCGATCGCCGGGCTCAAGGCCGAGCGAATCGAGGCCGACAACCAGTGCCGAGATGCGCCGGTACCATTGCGCGTAGGTCAGGCGCACTTCACCGTCGACGACGGCAAGCGCGTTCGGATCCCGCGCGACGCTGCCGAGAAAGCTGAGACCGAGATCGAGCATGCACGCAACCGTGCTGCAATTGTTGCCGCGCCGGGCATGATAGGGCATTGCCCCGCGCTGACAAACCGCGCGCCAGCCGCCTCAGGTCCAGTGCTTTACTCGCGGGTCGGGAACAGCGCCGCCGGAAAATCGGCCGCCGAACGACGCGGCCGTTCGCGCGGGACAAAGTCCGGGTGCGGGTTTGAATCCGGTTCGACGGTCCGCCGATAGAGGTGCCAGGTCGCATGGCCGAGGACCGGCATCACCACTGTAAGACCGACGAAGAAGGGTATCGAGCCGATCACCAATAACCCGGCGACAATCAACCCCCACAGCGCCATCGGCAGCGGGTTCGCTGCCATCACCCGAAGCGAGGTATAGACCGCGACCGCGGCGCCGACATCGCGGTCGAGCAGCAGCGGAAATGAAATCGCGCTGATGGACAGCACGAGCGCCGCGAACAAAAAGCCGATGCCGGTGCCGAGGACGATAAGCGCCCATCCGCGAGGCGTCGTCAGCACGTCGCGGACGAATTGCGCGATCGAGGCCGGTGGTGAATAGCCGAATATTCCGATGTAGAGCGCTTCGGCGACCACCAGCCAGATCAGAAACAGCGCCATCAACAGCACGCCGAGCGCCACAATCGCGCCGAGCGAAGGCGAGTGCAGCACATCGAGCGCATGGCTCGTCGAACTATCGAGCCCGGATTCGCGCCGCCGGCTCAGTTCATAAAGACCGATGGCGGCAAGCGGCCCGACCAAAGCAAAACCCGCGGCGATCGGGAACGCCAACGGCAATAGCGCCAGCGAATGTCCCAGGGTGACGCCGATCAGCAATATTCCAAGCAAGGGATAAATCACACACAGGAACACGGCGTGACTCGGGACCGCGGTGAAATCGTCGATCCCGCGGGTAAGCGCATAATAAAGATCAGCCGGCGAAATGCGGCGAACGACCGGTTGCGCGGGACTCGTCGTTGCGCCGACAAGAATACGCGGATTGGCCATAGCGCTCCTCCTGGGCTTATTGGTGGGGCGCGCCACGGACCCGAAAATTTCGGCGAGCTGCCCGCAAGCGGCCCGAACTTATGCCGAAGCGTGATTCTCTTGCTGCAGCGGATATTCCCGCCGGAAGAAAGCACGCTCCGCCTAACCTGGATCATGGCACTTCACCGCCAACCGTGCACCCCTGAACGTGGCGGAACAGCGTCCGGTTCAGTTCACATTCCGGTGTCTGCGAGTTTCGCCGCTGCGGCGCCAAGCCGGCATGAAAGTGTTCAGGGAACGGACAAAATCAAAGATCGCACGACGAAAACGGCCCCCGATTTCGGGAGCCCTTTGCGCCTGGTCACCGCGTCCGATTAGTCGCGGCGAGCCACACTACTGGTAATGGTTACCGGTGATGGAAGTGGACGTGGTCGCCATGCCAGCCGCCGTGCCAGCCGCCACCCCAGCCGCCGCCGATCACGATGTCGGGGCCGCCATAGTAGTCGTAGTAGCCGCACGGATAGCCGTAATAACCACAGTCATAATAGGCTGGCGCGCCGACCCCGACGCCCACGCCAAACGGCCCCGCGTAGAATCCCACCTGCGCCATTGCAGGCGCCGCCGCGGCCGCTGTTAACAGCGCCGCCGTGCCGATTCCAAGCGCAAGCTTTCTCATTGTCTCCTCCTGTTCCCGTTGCGCTCAGAAGGAGAAACGCGAAGCGGTGGAGCCACGTTCCGCGGAACCTGCTTTCCGCGCCGGAACTTGCATGAACAATATTTTAGAAAAAAATTCGAACCGACCGCGCTGAAATTTTCACTCTGCCGCGAGCGGCAAGGCTTCCTGCGGCTGTTGCGGTTCTTCTTTGTCGCCGCGCAACCAGGTCTGGAGCCGGTCGAGGTAAAGATAAATCACCGGCGTGGTGTACAGCGTAAGAATTTGGCTTAGTGCAAGGCCGCCGACCATCGAATAACCGAGTGGCTGGCGCAGCTCCGACCCGGCGCCATGGCTCAGCATCAGCGCTACGCCGCTTAACAGCGCCGTCATCGTTGTCATTACGATCGGGCGGAAGCGCAACAGGCATGCTTGCCGGATCGCCTCGCGCGGCTCCAGTCCGGCGCGCTCGCGGTTGATGGCGAAATCGACCAGCATGATGCCGTTTTTCTTCACGATGCCGATCAACAAGATGATGCCGATGATTCCGATCACTGAGAGATCGAAGCCTCCGGCTGAGAGCGCCAACAGCGCGCCGACGCCAGCCGAAGGCAATGTCGACAGAATCGTCAGCGGATGAATGTAGCTCTCGTAGAGCACGCCGAGAATCACATAGACGACGACCAGCGCGGCGGCGATCAGGATCGGCTCGTTCGACAGCGCCGCTTGAAACGCTTGCGCGTTGCCCTGGAAACTGCCGATCAGCGACGGTGGCATGCCGATCTCGGCGGACGCTCGGTTGATGGCGTCGACGGCTTGGCCGAGCGCGACGCCTGGCGGCAGATTAAAGGTTAGCGTCACCGCCGGGAACTGTCCGGAATGTGCGACCAGAAGCGGCCCGATATGGGAGGTGTCGACCTGCACCAAGGTCGAGAGCGGGACAAGCTGTCCGTTGGTCGGCGCCTTTATGTAAAGATCATCTAGCGTTCTCTGTTTGCCCTGTAATTCAGGCAGCACCTCAAGCACGACATAGTAGGAGTTGTTGGTGAAATATTGCGTGACCTGATCCTGTCCGAACGCGGCATTGAGCGTGGCGTCAATCTGCTGCGGCTGAATGCCGAACCGCGCAGCGGCGTCGCGATTGATGTTGATCGTGAGCAGCGGCGCGCTGTTCTGCGCGTCAGTGGCCACGTCGGCCAATTCGGGCAGCGTCTTCAGCTTCGCAGTCAGCCGCGGCGCCCAGATGTCGAGCTCGTGCAGGTCGGGATCCTGCATAACGTATTGGAATTGACCGCGCGCGATGCGGCCGCCGACGGTGATGTCTTGCGCCGGCTGCAGAAACAACCGCACACCCGGGACCTGCGCCAGTTTCGGGCGCAAGCGATCGATGATCTGCGAGGCCGAAGCGTTACGATCGTCGCGTAGCTTCAAACCGATAATAAATCGGCCGGTATTCTGGGTATTCCCGTAGCTCGGTCCGAAGAACGAGCCGAAATCAGCGACGTCCGGATCCTGCGCGATCACATCTGAAAGCTCGCGCTGGATCTGCCGCATCTTCTGCGGCGAGACGTCTTGACCCGCTTCGGAGATGCCCAAAATCATCCCGATATCCTGAGTTGGAAAGAAACCCTTCGGGATCATGACAAAGAGCACGCCGGTGAGGGCAACCGTCGCGAAGAATACCATGAGCGTCGTGAACTGGTGGCGCAACACCAGGTCCAAGCTCCGACGATAGCCGTCGAGGATGAAATTGAAGCCGCGCTCAATAATCCGATACAATCGGCCGTGCTCGCGGTCGTGCTCGCTGACCAGAAACCGCGAGCAAAGCATTGGCGTCAATGTCAGCGAAACCACGACCGAAACGACGATCGCAGCCGTAACGGTGATGGCGAATTCATGGAACAGCCGTCCGACAATGCCGCTCATCAGCAATAGCGGGATGAAGACCGCGATTAGCGACACGCTGATCGACAGAACGGTAAATCCGATCTCGCGGGCGCCCTTGATCGCCGATTGCAAGGGCGTCGTGCCCGCCTCCAGATGCCTGAAGATGTTCTCGACGACGACAATCGCATCGTCGACCACGAAGCCGACGGCGATCGTGAAGGCCATGAGCGACAGATTGTCGAGCGAAAACCCGGCGAGATAGATGATCGCCGTTGCGCCAAGCAGCGACAGCGGCACGGCGGCGCCCGGAATGAGCGTGGCGTGGATGCTGCGCAAGAATAGCAAGATGACGAGCACGACCAGCACGCAGGTCAGGGCCAGCGTGAATTCGACATCGTTGACCGAAGCGCGGATGGTCTGCGTGCGATCGAGAATGATGTTCAGATGAATGCCCGGCGGGATCAAAGCATGCATCCCCGCCAGGGCTTTTTTGGCGCTATCGACCGTGTCGATCACGTTGGCGCCGGGCTGCTTGAACACCAGCAGCATCACCGCAGTCTGGTCGCGATGCAGTGCGCCGAGCGTTACGTCCTGAGGTCCTGAAATCGCTTGCCCGACATCGCTGACGTGAATCGGGGCGCCGTTGCGGTAGTCGATAATGACCTTGTTGTAGGCTTCCGGCTCGGTCAGCTGGTCGTTGGCGGCGATGGTGAAGCTTTGCCGCGGGCCGAGCAGCGTGCCCTTGGCAGCCTGGGTGGTTGAGTTGGCGAGTGCCGCGCGCACGTCGGCGAGCGTGAGCCGTCGCGCGGTCAGCTTGGCGGGATCGACCTGCACGCGAATGGCAGGGCGCTGTTGGCCGCCGATAATCACTTGGGCGACGCCGGTAATCTGCGAGATTTGCTGGGCGACAACGTTCTCGGCGAAGTCGTCCACTTTTGTGAGCGGCAGTGTGTCCGAAGTGGCGGCCACAATCAGAATTGGGGAATCCGCTGGATTGACCTTGCGGTAGGTCGGCGGTGTGGAGAGCGTCTTCGGAAGCTGGTTGCCCGCAGCCGTGATCGCCGCTTGCACGTCCTGCGCGGCGCCGTCGATGTTGCGGTTGAGATCGAATTGCAGCGTCACCACGGTCGAACCGAGCGAACTCACCGAACTCATTTGCGATACGCCGGCGATCTGGCCGAACTGGCGCTCCAGCGGCGTCGCTACCGTTGCCGCCATGGTTTCCGGGCTGGCGCCCGGCACTGTGGCGACGACCTGAATGGTCGGGAAATCGACCTGCGGTAACGGCGCAACCGGCAATAGCGGGAAGGCGACGATGCCGACCAGCGCCAGTGCGGCCATCAATAACGACGTGGCAATCGGCCGCCGGATGAAGATTTCCGAGAAATTCATCAGGAATTATCCGGCTGCTGCGCCGCGGGCGTGGCGGCCGGCGATTTTGGCGACCGGATCGCGACGTGGGCCCCCACATCCAGGCGCGATTGTCCTTCGACCACGACGGTCTCGCCGGCATCGAGTCCTTTGGTGGCAATCACGATCTCATCATTGGGAGTAAGCGCATCAATCGCCCGCGCCTCCACCGTATCGTCGGGCTTTACGACCCAGACGTAAAAGCCCTCGGGACCGCGCTGCAGGGCGACCGCCGGTATGGTGACCGCGTCCCTGCGGGTATCGACGAGCATGCGCACACGCACAAATTCGCCCGGCCACAGCCGCTCGTCTTCGTTAGGAAATTCCGCTTTCAGCTGAATTGTGCTGGTGGCCTGATCGATCTGATTGTTGATCAGCAGGAGCTTGCCTTCGGCGAGTTGATTCTGGTCGTTTTGATCATACGCCAAGACCTTCACCTCGCCGCGCAGCATCGCTTCGCGCACCTTTCCGAGATCGCTCTGCGGCAGCGTGAAAATCACCGTCGTCGGCTTGATCTGCGTGAGCACGGTGAGCGGACTGGCGTCGTTGGTGCGGACGATATTGCCGATATCGATCTGACGGAAGCCGACGACACCGTCGATCGGCGCGGTTACGGTCGCGTAGTCGAGCTGCGTTTGCGCTGCCTCGACGGCCGCCTGATCGGCGTCGATACTGGCCTTGGCGGTATCGACCTTGGCCTGCTGCAAGTCGACGTTCTGCTGGGTCTCGTAACTCCTTTGCGCCAAAGTCTTAAATCGCGCCAAATCCTTCTGGTTGTCGACCAGCTGCGCTTCGTCCTGGCTCTTTTTCGCGATTGCTTGGTCGAGCGCAGCTTTCAACGGCGCGGGATCGATCCTGGCGAGGATGTCGCCTTGATGGACCTCCTGGCCCTGGCGGAAATCGATCGAGACAATCTGGCCGTTGACCTGAGCGCGAATGGCCACGGTGTTGAGTGCCTGAACCGTGCCAAGCGCGTGAGAATAGATTGCCACGTCACGGGTCGCGGCTTCAGCAACCGTAACCGGCACCGTCGGCCGGGCGGCGGTTTGCGCGGCTTGCGAGCTTGTGTGCCGCCAAAAAACAATCGCGGCGGCCAAGGACGCCAAAGCAATCCCCGCGATGATGAGAAAAATTTGCCGGGAATCCCGCCCGGTCATCCGCATCCCCATGGTCGTAGCTATAGCCCGCTTTCCTGACCGCTTAAACGGCGATTTATCCAATTTCCGGGGGGTTTGACCTGCTCCCGGGTGGCGCACCGGGACTATACCGGCTTGGCGATCAGCGGCGCATTAAACTTAATTAAGATAGCGCCGTCTTCTCATTAACTTTATCGAATTAATGCGGCGGCCGAAGGCCAGCCCTGACGGTGCGGCTGCTCGACCAGGGATCTGTCATAACGCCGACCCCGACGCTGCCTGCGCCGATCGGCTCCTTACAGGCGCCGGATCAGCCCGGCGATAGCGGCTATGACAACCAGCACAAGCAGCACCGGAAACCAGATCAGCGCGGCACCGATCAGCGCCAGCAGGAAGATCCCACCAAACAGGGCGAGCATCAGCACCAGTAGCGCAAAGCCAAGCGGCCCGATGCGGCCGACATAAATGCGATGCGTGCCGCGGCGTGCGTCAAATCCATGGTTCGGCGGCCATGAATTTGGCGGCCATTGCGGATCCTGGCCTGGCCAATCCTTGCCCGGCGGGATGATTTCGGGTTCTCGGCGCGGCCGCTCGGGTTGGTCTCGATCGCTTGGCATGTTCGATCCTGGGTCGCGGCGCGACGATCGAATTAGCCGCCCGGCAATGCCTGGGCGGTTCTCTCGTGATGGTCGTGGAGAAATTTCGCCAATTGCTCGCGCAAGCTCTCGTCTTGCTCGCCTTGATGACCGAGCAGCACGGCACGCTCGAACAATTGCTGTTGCAGTTCTTGCGGCAATTCGCTCCACAGATCTGCGGCGGCGGCGCCGAGCACGAGAAAATAGCGCCCGGCAATGTCGTTGATGACTTGGTCGGAATGTTTGCTCATCGGCAGGACTCACGACTCCAGGGCGGAACGCTGTTACCCAATCGACATCAAATCGCGCGGCATTCAAAAGCCGCATGGCGGCCACCCATACTGGGCCTGCCGACAAGTCAAAACAATAGTGGCCGGCTTGTTCCGAACGTCATCGTCCGCCGGCGGCCACGGCGGCATTGACCTGTTCTTTGGCAAAGCCTGCGGTCGCGGCGTAGCCGCGCACGATGGCTTTGCGCTCTTCATAAGAGAGCACGGCGTCGATGTCGGTAAATCCGTCGGGTGCACGTTCTTCGACCGCGTCGATGACGCCTTCCGGTCCGCCGGTTCGATTCATTTGCACGATTTGCGCCGTCGGCGGCAAGCGATCGCGCTGGTAGGCCCACAGCGCCTGCATGGGGTGCTCGGCCGCAATGAGGTGGTCGGCAAGCGCGCGAGCGTCGAGAATCGCCTGGGACGCACCGTTCGAACCGACCGGATACATCGGATGCGCGGCGTCGCCGAGCAGCGTCACGCGCCCAAACGACCAGCGCGGCAGCGGATCGCGGTCGCACATCGGATATTCCCAAAATTCCGGCGTCGCCGCGATCAAGGCTCGCGCATCGACGTGGCTGATTTCGAAGCGCCCTATGTGCGGCTGCAATTCTTCCATGCGCCCGGGACGCGACCAGTCCTCCTTGCGCGGCGGCGGCGTCGAACCATCGCCGATCTTGGCGACCACCGCCCAGTTGGTGAGCTGCAGATCCTCGCGCGCGCCTTCGGCGATCGGATAGACCACGAGCTTGGCCGCCATGCCGCCTGCGACGATCATGGAACGGCCGGTCAAGAATCGCGGCCATTGGGTCGCGCCGCGCCAGAGCATGGCGCCATTCCAGCGCGCCGGGCCTTCATCGGGATAGAGGGCTTCGCGCACCGCTGAATGAATGCCGTCGGCACCGATCAAGATGTCACCGTGAGCGGTGGCGCGGTGCGCGCCGGTGCGGTCAAAGAAATAGGCGGTGACGCCGGATTCATCCTGGCGAAAGGCGCCGAGGCGATGCCCGGTATGGATGCGATGCTCGCCGATGCGTTCGCGGACGGCGTCGTGGATCACGCTTTGCAGTCGGCCGCGATGAATCGAAAACTGCGGCACGTCATAGCCGGCGTCGAGCCCGCGCGGCTCGCGCCAGATTTCCTGGCCGAAGCGATTGGTATAGAACAGCTCGTAAGTGCGGATCGCGACCGCATCGAGTCGTTGCAAAAGCCCGAGCGCGGCGAGCTCCTTGATTGCATGCGGCAACGTATTGATGCCGACACCGAGTTCGCGGATCTGCTCGGACTGCTCGAACACCTCGCATTGGATGCCGCGCGCGTGCAGCATCAGCGCGGTGGTCAATCCGCCAATCCCGCCGCCTGCAATGATCGCTTTCATGGTTGTCGGTCGTCAGAAACAAATGTCAGAGATTTAGAGTATCAGATTACCTGATCTCCGACTTCCGATCTCAGACATCCGATTTCCTGTCATTCCGGCTGGATGTCCGCCTTGCGGATCACCTCGCCCCAGCGCTGCGTCTCTTCCTTCACAAAAGCGCTCGCTTCGGCCGGCGTTCCGCCACCCGGACCGATGCTCAGCGCCGCGAACCGCTCGCGCAATCCAGGGTCCCGCATCGCGGCATTCGCGGCGGCATTGAGCTTGGTAACGATGTCCGGCGGCGTTTTCGGCGGCGCGGTTATGGCGTGCCAGGTGTCGGAGATGCAACCGTGGACTCCGACCTCTTCCAAAGTTGGAATGTCGGGTAGCGACGGCACGCGCTCTTTCACGGTCACTGCGAGAATGCGCGCCTGTCCGGATTTGTTCAGCTCGATCGAGGTGGCAAGTTCGTTGAACATCAGGTCGACATTGCCGGCGAGCAAATCGTTGACCGCGGGCGCGGTGCCCTTATAGGGCACATGCGTGAGTTTGGTGCCGGTAATCGACTGAAACAGCTCGGCGGTGGTGTGCGAGGTCGTGCCGATGCCCTGCGAAGCATAGTTGATCTTGCCGGGATTGGCTTTGGCATGAGCGATCAGCTCGGCCACGGTCTTGGCCGGAAAATCCTTGCGCACCAGAACGACGTTTGGCACGTGCGACATGATCGCGACCGGAATGAGCTCCGCCGGAACGTAATTGAGCGACTTGTAAAGGAAGGCGTTGGTGGTGATCGGCGCCGGCTGCGAAGCGAGCAGGATGTAGCCGTCCGGATCAGCCTTGAACACGGTCTCGGCGGCGAGGCTGCCGCTCACGCCGGGCTTATTTTCGACAACCAGCGGCTGGCCGAGCGCGGCACGCATTTTATCGGCGACGATCCGTGTGACGGTATCGACGCCACCACCCGCCGGCACCGACACGATCACTCGGATCGGATGGTCGGGAAATTCGGCGGCGCTGGTCGCCGTGGCCGCAACCAGCGGCAGTGCTGCTCCGAACCACAGGATGACGGCCAAGCGCGGCAACATTTGAAAAATCCCCAAAATGACCTTCGGCCATGCCCATAGCGCAGATCGGGCGTTGAGTCCCGCGGCGTGCTGCCGCTACAAATGTCGTGGGGAGGACCACCGCATGGGCAAACTCGATTTCGTTTTGGAAGAATTAGTCACTGCCAACCGCATTCTGGCCAATGAGGGCATCGTCGACTCATTCGGCCATGTCAGCGCGCGACATCCGGACAATCCCAAGCATTATCTATTGTCGCGGGCGCGGGCGCCCGAGCGCATCGAGCGCGGAGATATTGTCGAATATACACTCGAAGGCGACGCCATCGATAAGAACGCGCTGGCGCCATACATGGAGCGCTTCATCCACGGCGCCATCTACGAGGCGCGGCCGGACGTGCACGCCATCGTGCATAATCATTCGCCGAGTGTCATTCCATTCGGTGTAACCGGCAAAAAACTCAAGCCTTTCCTGCATCTGTGCGCCCATATCGGTCATGACGTGCCGACCTGGGATTCGCGCGACAAATTCGGCGACACGACTCTCTTGGTCGGCGACATGGACATGGGTCGCGATCTGGCGCGGCTTCTCGGTTCGCGGCCAAGCACGCTGATGCGCGGACACGGCGCCACGGTCGTCGGCCGCACGGTGCGCCACGCGGTGTTCGTCTCGGTCTATCTGGAAGTCGCCGCCAAGCTGCAGATGCAGGCCATGCCGCTCGGCGAAATCAAATTCTTAAGCCCTGGCGAGATCGAACAGATCGTGGCGCGGTTGAACGATTACTCGCTCAACCGCGCCTGGGAAAACTGGGCTCGCCGCGCCGGGCGGGAGATGCAGGACGCTTAAACCGTCAAAACATGACGCATCGACAAAGAAGCCCAAACGTATAGTAAGAGATCGAGTAGTCCTCGTTCATGATACTGCCGTTTACGCTGTAACTCGGGGTCTGGCTTCCGGGCGGAACTAATGGACGCGATGTACTTCCAGTGGTGAAGCCGCCGCCGACACGTTCGATTTCGTGACCAGTCAGAGCACGCGCTGCAGTCTCAATAGTGGTCATCATCATCCCCTCGATTTCGCCGATTGCATGGTGAACGGCGAAAAAAGCTAATTGGCATGCACGTAATGTCAGTGACGGCCGAAGGCTTCCAATGATGAGAATTTCTCAATTGACGGGCCGCTTGTCACTCCGCCGCCAGCCGCACCTCCGGCGCAGCGTCGCAATGCTCATCCTTGCTGTCATGAAGGATTGGCAACAACTACGATGATCTCGTCACTTTGAAATGAAAACGTTTGGTTTGGATGACAAGCAGGATTGGGATTACAAGCAAAATGAAGATAGGGTCGGCAACGACGGAGGCGGGCCGTGAACGAGATGCGAGAACTTACAGATGCCGAGTTGGAAAGCGTGAGTGGCGGGGGCCTTGTCGGTCTTTTGCTTATAGGCGTGGCTACATATGTCACCGTACATTTGGCTGTCGACACCGCCATTTGGCTTTTGGACAGGTAAAATAAGTTATTGTCAATCAACGATGACTTGGTCCACGAAAGCGGTGCGGCGAGTGAGCCGCTGTGTTCGTCCTTTCGATGCTTGGAAATCTGAGTGTGTGACGATCCCGGGTCTGCGGCGCACCATTTTATGCTACGCCGCGCCCGGGAAGCGTAGGCAGGAACGCCTCAATCATCTGCCGCTTTTCACTCCGCCGCGAGTCGCACTTCCGGCGCGGCGGCGCGGACTTCGGCGTCGACAGTCTTTTCGTATTTGGTGAAATTGTTCTGGAACATGGCGACCAGCTTGCGTGCCGTCGCGTCAAAGCCGGCTTTGTCCTTCCAGGTCTTCATCGGATAGAGCAGATGCGGCTCGACGCCCGGCACCGAGGTCGGCACCGCGAAGCCAAAATAAGGATCCGTGCGGTAGCTGGCGTTTTTCAGTGAGCCGTCCAGCGCGCCGGTGACAAGCGCGCGCGTCGCCTTGATCGGCATGCGGCGGCCGACGCCGTAAATGCCGCCGGTCCAGCCGGAATTGACCAGCCAGCAATCGACATCGTGCTTCTTGATCATGTCGCGCAACAAGTTGCCGTATTCGGCCGGCGGCCGCGGCAAGAACGGCGCGGCAAAACATGTTGAGAATTCCGGCTCGACGCCGACCAGGCCTTTTTCCGTGCCGGCGACTTTGGCGGTGTAGCCGGACAGGAAGTGGTACATCGCCTGCGCCGGCGAGAGCTTGGCGATCGGCGGCATCACCCCGAACGCATCGGCGGTCAAGAAGATGATGTTCTTCGGCTGACCGGCGCAGCCGCTGCGCGAGGCAAGCGGCATGAATTCGATCGGATAGGCGGAGCGGGTATTTTCGGTTCGCTTATCGCTTTCAAAATCGCAGACACGGGTCTCCGGATCGAAGATGACGTTCTCCAGCACCGCGCCAAAGCGATTGGTCGCCACGTAAATTTCCGGCTCGGATTCTTCCGACAGGCTGATGCATTTGGCGTAGCAGCCGCCCTCGAAATTGAACACGCCTTCTTCGCTCCAGCCATGCTCGTCGTCGCCGATCAGCGTGCGGTTCGGATCGGCCGACAACGTCGTCTTGCCGGTGCCCGAAAGCCCGAAGAACAAGGCCACGTCGCCTGCTTTACCGACATTGGCCGAGCAGTGCATCGGCATCACGCCTTGCGCCGGCAGGTAGAAATTGAGCGTGGTGAATACCGATTTTTTCATCTCACC
>Ga0126369_10001586_pt1 | contig 15812 bp, 8 predicted proteins | sample PanSoiMetaPlot_1_FD_109646 | JGI IMG/M metagenome (GOLD analysis project Ga0126369, IMG submission 109646) | Tropical forest soil microbial communities from Panama - MetaG Plot_1 | ecosystem: Environmental > Terrestrial > Soil > Tropical forest > Bulk soil | place: Panama | collected 2016-02-17 | reverse complement strand
AGCGCGCGGCCATCTGCTCCATCGCCTTGTTGTAAGCGCGCAGGCGGATGTCGACGTTGACCTTGTCGTGGTCCCGGAAATAGGCGCGCAGTGCATCGATCCAGCCGCGTTCGCGCTCCGTCTTCGCGCCGATTTCGACCCCCTTTTCGAGCGCTGCCCAGGCGGCGTCGGCCTGTGCGCGCGGTGGCGGTCCGACCAGCGAGTTGCCGAGCTGATCCATTGCAATGCCCCAATAGGCGATGGCGCAACCGGGGTCTTGTTGGAGAACGCCCTCAAACACTCTGCGCGCAATTAGGAACCAGTACGAGTGGATCATCGCCACGCCGCGCTCAAACTCCGCCTGCACTTTGGGATCGCAGGAGGTCGGGAAGCTCAATTTGCCGAGCTTCTCCTCTTGTTGTTGCCCAAAAGCGCTGCCGGTGATCGCGGCGGTGACCAGTCCCGCGACAAGTAAGATTCGGCGGGCTTGCTTGTTCATCGGGTGCTTCCTCCCATTGGCAACGGTCAAGGCTTCCTTCATGCGGTGCTTCCTTCATGCGGTTGGGATCTAGCAGCCTATCTGATATGGCGGGTTAGGGACACCTGGAAAGCGCTCCGTATACACGCGCCGCGTTCACCTCGGCCGGCAACCCTGGCCAGCCACTTCACTCGGAGCTCGGCCTGTTCGGGATTGTACCCGAGCACGCCGCTTCGTCCGATGTTGGCCCTCTTTCACCGTCGGCGGCATTCGGCGGGCACGGAAGCAGTTCCGTCCTTGCAGTCTACAACTCTGGCTTGGGGGCGACTCGCCCCGAAGCCGGCGGCCCTCACCGAGCGGTCACATACCCTGATTCGCTGAGGTCTTCGCCGCCCCCCCTGGGCAAAGCTGCCGCCGCAGGCCCCTTTGCGGTCGCATGGTTTTTGTGGGGACGTGAGGGGTGAAAAATCTTCAACTTCACGTCCGACGCCGGTGCGTTTAAGGACGTGCAGGACCTGACTTGGTCACGCCGCATCGCCGCCATCCTGTGGCCTAGGCGGTGCGCGTCGTGCCACAGAAGCCGGCGCGGCGGCAGCAAGTGCAATCCGCCCTCGCTCCGTGATTCGCAAAATCCCTATACTCTGCTCTCCAGATCGGACGGCTGCCTGAGTCGTCTCCGCGAATCCAACGCGAACGAGGCTTTCCACCATCTCAGCTGAGAAGCCCTCCGCAATCAGTTCCGCGTCGCTGGCACCAACCCAGCGGACGGTCAATATTTCGAGCGCACGGCGCCATTGAGGGCTGAGGGGCATTTCCGGAGTCACGCAAGCGGCACGCGGTACGCTACAACACGTTCGAACTCAGCAGCCCAGATGTTCCCCAAGCACCACTTTTGGCGACAGCTCCAACTAAACGCAATTGTACTGAGGTTTGCCCGAAGCCGAATTCCAATTCCCCTTTGGTCCGACGCGGCCGAGGGCTTTCCTTGCCGCCAGCAAAAGCGTGACGACAAGCCGGCGGATCGAGATCGAACACCCTGGTGGCGCCCCCCGGCCCGCGCCCCACCAATCGCTTGACCCCGGAACGCGAATCCAGCCACCACTAACGCCTGCCTAAAAGCGACGTGGTGGGGTGGGGCTGGGGCGGCGGGAATCTTTCATCCCTCGCCACATATTCAGATTACATTCAGGTTAAGGTTGTCACTCTGTGATCGTGCTCAGTTCGCCACCGGGCTTTGCTGCACCTGCCAGGCATAAAATAAAATTCGCGGCACCATTAGTGCCAGCGGGCGTCGGCGACATGCGTTGCGGCGGTCCGGGGTTCCAGGCGAGCGGCGAATTACGGAGGAACTCGATGACCAAGGTTCTCGTTGCCACGATTGCTGCGTTATTTACAGTCACCGCGCCGGCCTTTGCTCAGCAGGAAAATGCTATCCGATGCCCCGGCGGGGTTTGCCGCCCGGTCCCTCCAGGACCACACCCCCCCGATTCCTCCAGGCCCCCTCCGATCCCTCCGGGACCGCGCTCACCTCTGATTTACGTTGATCCGCAGTTCGATTATTCGCAATCGCAACAACAGCCGCGTCTTTGCGTGGAACTCGGCGCGGGCGCTGCCGGCGAACTCCAATTTGACTGGCCGCACGACGCCGCCGGCCGGCGCATGTGCCAGGTGTTTGGCTTTCCCGGCTCTTATTGCGAATGCACGAATCGGTTTAGGGAGGGTTTTACGGGCATCGTTCGGTAGTCCCCTGCGAGCCGTGGCCGCCTATGCGCTTTTCCGGTCCGGCGCGTCCTTCCAGCAGGCTTCCCCCACGATTCCGCGTTTGCGTGGTGCCCGGCGTAAGCTTCGCCGGCCAAGGGCGGTCACATCAGCGTGTGGTCTCGCCGCGGCGGCGCACGAAGACATCGACCATGACCGAGACGATCAGAACGACCGCAGTTGCCATCAGCTGAATCGCCGCCGGCAGGCCGAGAAGCGCCATGCCGTTGACGATCGCTGCGATGACGATGCCGCCGAGCACGGGATGCAGCGGATGGCCGCGGCCACCAAACATGCTGGTGCCACCGATGACCGCGCTTGCCACCACATAGAGGACGATGGTGCCGCCATCGAAGCTCGTTGACATGGACCGCAGACGTGAGGCGTAGACGATCCCGCCGATGCCGGCCGTGAACGCCGCCAGCATGAAGGCAAAGGTCCGGACGCGGGCGAGATTGATACCGGCGCGGCGGGCGGCTTCGGGGTTGCCGCCGATAGCGTAGACGTAGCGCCCGAAACGCGTGCGGCCGAGCAGTTGCGACCAGGCCACAAGGACTACGAAAACGATGGGGACGACCCACGGCATGCCGTTCACTGGGAAGCCTGGGACGCCACGATCCATATTAGTGAGGAGAACGATTGCCGTTGCCGCAATGGCCGCAAGCGCGATCTTGAGCGCGATGAGCCCGCACGGCGGCGCCACGAGGCCGCTCTGGCGGCGCTGCGCGTCGCGGCGAAGGACGATGGCGGTGTAGATGACGATCACGACGGCGGTCACGATCCAGCCTGCCATCGGGTTCAGCGTGCCGTTGGCGAAATTGTTGATCATCTCGTCAGCAATCGGGATCGTTCCGCCCGCCCCGAGAAGCTGGATCATCACGCCCTGAAAGCCCAGTAGGCCCGCCAGCGTGACCACGAAGGACGGAAGGTGGAAGCGGCTGACCAGCGTACCCTGCATAAGGCCGAGCAGCGAGGCCATAATCAGCGCGACCGGAACGGCCGCCCACCAGGGCCAGCCGATCTCGGGCTGCGCCAGGATGGTGACGATGGTGCCTGCGATGCCGGCTACGAAGCCGAGCGAGAGGTCGGCCTCGGCGAGCAGAAGAACGAATGCCTCGCCCATGCCAATGAGCATGAAGACCGAAGCCTGCACCAGAAGGTTGACGAGGTTGCCGGGCGTGAGGAAGTTCGGGTTTTGGCTCTGGAACGCGGCAGCGATGAGGATGGTGCCGATCACCACGGGCAGAACGCCGCTCCGCCCGGCCAGGACCCCGGCCCATTGGCCGCGGAAGTAGTCCCATAGCGAGCTGCCGCGCATTGGGGCCGCTTCGGCGGGCTTGTCGGTTGTCGCCGGGCTCGCGGACACAGCTCGTGCCTCGTCAGCTCTGCGGCCGCGATCGTAGACCTCCTCGGCCGCGAGACGGCTGCCGCAATTGGGCGTGCGCGAAGTCTGGCCAAGAGTCATAAGCTCGACGGCCATCTGCGGATCGAACTGGGCTGCATCGCCAACCGCAACCAACTTGCCGAGGCGGAGCACGGCCAGCCGGTCGGCGACCGAGAAGATGTCGTTGAGATTGTGGGAAATCATGATCACGGCGAGCCCCTGACCGGCGAGGCCCCGCACGAGATCGAGCACCTGCCTGGTCTGCGCCACACCGAGCGCCGCGGTGGGTTCGTCGAGGATCACCAGCTTGGAGTTCCACATCACGGCCTTGGCGACGGCGATCGACTGGCGCTGGCCGCCGGAGAGCGAGGCCACCGGCTCGCGCACGGACTGGAGCGTTGTCACGCGCAGATCGGACAGGGTCTTGGAGGCGGAGCGCTCCATGCTGTCTTCGTCCAGCAATCCGGCAGCGAGCACTTCTCGCCCGAGGAACATGTTCTCGACTACGTCGAGATTGTCACACAGGGCGAGGTCCTGGTAGACAACCTCGATGCCAAAGGCGGCGGCTTCGCGCGGATTGCGGACGCGGACGGGCTTGCCTTCCCAGATGATCTTCCCGGCGTCGGGCTCATGGATGCCGGCTATGCACTTGATCAGCACGGACTTGCCGGCGCCATTATCACCCACGAGGGCAGTCACCTGTCCTCGCGGGATATCGAGATCGATGCCGTTGAGGGCCCTGACCGCCCCGAAATGCTTTTCTACGCCACGGACGCTGAGCAGCGGCCGGGTTTGATCGGCCATCTTCGGCCCCTGATTCCGTTTCTAGTTGGCAATGCCCGCAGCCGAACACTGGCTCGCGAGATTACCTGCGCAGAGCTTCTTGGGGTCGACGAAGCCGTCCTTGACCACGGTGTCGGCCATGTTGGCCTCGGTGACCCAAACCGGTGTCAGCAGCACGGAAGGCACATCGACCTTGGCGGTGGAATCGGCCGTCTTGCCGTTCAAGAGAGCTGCCGGCGGCTCGATGCCGGCAGCGAGATGGATGGCGAGCGCCGCCGAGGCCTGCGCCTCAAGGTAGATTGCCTTGTAGACCGAGCCGCACTGGTAGCCGGCGAGCACGTTCTGGAGGCCCGTGAGCGTTGCGTCCTGGCCAGTGATCGGGAAGCGCTTGGGCGGCACCTTGACGGTCTTGAGGTACGAGATCACCGCATTGGCGTTGTCGTCATTGGGCACGACCGCGGCATTGATGTTGGGGTGTGCAGTGAACTGCTGCTCGAACGTCGTGCGGGCCGTTGCCGGGTCCCACGTGCCCGCCGGCTCGGCAACGTTGACATATTTGCCAGAGCCGAAGCTGGGCTTCAGCACGCCCATATAGCCTTCGGCGAACAGCGTCGCGTTGTTGTCGGTGGGCGCGCCGCGCATCACAAGTATCTGCGGCTTGCCGACGTTCCAGGCAGCGAGGCACTGGTCCATGCCCCCTCCGATCAGCCTGCCCACGCCGACATTGTCGAAGCTCACATAGTAGTTGCGGGTGCCGCCGAGTGTGAGCCGGTCATAGTCGACCACCGGCACGCCGCGCTGCTTGGCATAGGTCTCGATGGAAGCGCCCACACCTGAGGAGATCGGGTCGACGACGAGCACAGTGGCGCCCTGGGCGATCGCCGACTGGGCCTGCGTCAACTCCGTCGACTCGCTGCCCTGGGCGTTGGTGATGATGTACTGGCTGGAGGTGAGTCCGGCAGCCTCGAAGGCCTTCCTGAGATAGGGCTCGTCGAAGGAGGTGTAGCGCGCCGAGGTCGTCGTTTCGGGAAGCAGCACGGCAATCTTGCCCTTGACCTTCGGGGAAAGGTCCTTGAGCTGCGCCATGGCGGAGAAGTCGGCAGTGAACGAGGTGGCGGTGAGCGCGGCCTGACCGAGGGCGGTCGATGGGGTGATCAGGCTGAGCAGGAGCCCGGTGACGAGACCGGCTCGTGCTCCGGCGCTGCGAACCCGAACGTTCGTAAGAGTGGGAAATGATGGTGACATTTTGGTGTTTCCTCTTTGGAGATGCGCTTCCTGCGCGTCGGCACAAATCGTCCGCAGGGCGACTGTTATGGCGTTGATAACATGTCCAGCTCGGCGGTGGCAGAGGGGTTGCGCAGCGACAGGATTGCGCGATCATCGAACGGATTTTATGCCGGTCTGAATCCCGCGACCGCGCTTAAAACTTATACCTGCGCTTGCGGCCCGCCCACTCCGTGAGGCTTGGTTTGCTTCAGGTGCCTACGTCCATCGTCCTTCGGCTCAGAGCGATATTGAACGTGTACCCGCCAAACACATCAACGGCAGCGATGAACAGCAACAGGATCGCCGCCTCCCATCGCTGCGGGGTGTTGAGAAGCTCCGGCTTCCCAAATATCACAATGACAGTGATCGCCAAGGGAACCAAGGATACCATTCCGTCCACTACGCCAATGAACTTTTTTTCAGACGCGTGCAGCGCAAACGGGATCGAGAGGAGTTGAAAGGAAATGTAGATAAGAGCCAGCCAAGCTAAATTGAAGCCCAGCCGGTCCGGCGTAAACACCCCGAGTGGACCTTCCCAGTTCTCTCCGTAAAAGAAGAAGAACAATTCCCCCAGCCCAAGTGCTAACGCCATGACAACGCTCAGTCCGCTGATGGACAGATTTAGTTTTGGCATTGCTGCCTCCTATTATCAGTTGAAGCCTCGCAGAACGACAGTCCATGGTGTTAGACAGCCGCCAGTTCAGCACTGCTCGGCTTGCCGCGGACGATCCATTCCTGGCTCTTTCGGATCGTTCGACATGCCGCGCGATCTGGCGTGCGGTGCAGTGCTATGATATTTTTTCACCTGCCGATTGCAAATTGTTGCTCGAGTTCAGGGTGCGCCCGACTCAAATGTTTCGACGCGTACGCCCTCGATAAGGGAACCTCATGAGTAAGTCCTTCGCTGCAGGAGCGGCACCAACGCGGCGACGAATCATCAAGGCAGCCGCCGCGCTCGTGGGCGGCTTCGCCGCTCCCACCTTCCTCCGCATCGGCTCGGCGCTCGCCGCCTATCCGGTACGTCCGGTCAAGATCGTGGTCGCCAATACGGCTGGCGGCCCTTCCGACATCATCGCCCGCATCATCGCCACCGAACTGCAGATTGCGACCGGCGGAACGTTCGTCGTCGAAAACAAGGGCGGCGCTGGAGGCAATATCGGCATGGGCGCGGTCGCACGCGCGGAGCCCGACGGCTACACCATCCTGCTCTCCACCAGCGCCTATTCGGTCAACCCGGGGCTCTATCCGACGCTGCCCTATGACCCGTTCAAGGATTTCGCGGCGATCTGCGAGCTTGCCGTATCGCCGCACGTGTTCGCGGTCCAGGCTGATTTACCGGCCCAGACGATGAAAGAGTTCGTCGCGATGGTGAAGAAGGACCCCGACAAGTACAACGTCTCGACCCCGCCGGTCGGCACCACCCCGCACCTCCAGGCCGAGGTGCTGAAACTGCGCGAGGGCCTGAAGCAGATGGCGACGATCGTCTATGCCGGCGGCGGCGACGCGCTCAAGGCGCTACTCTCCGACACGGTCCAGCTGTCGTCCGGCGTGCTCGCGCCGGCGCACCCGCAGATCAAGGCGGGCGCCATCAAGGGCCTCGCCGTTACCGGCGAGAAGCGCTGGCACGACCTGCCGGACATCCCGACGATGATCGAGTCCGGCTACGAGGACTTCGTTTTCGACACCTACACCGCGCTGATGGGGCCGGCCAAGACGCCACCGGAGGCGATTGCCTTCCTCGAAAAGCAGGCACTCGCCGCCCTCTCCAAGCCCGAACTGCGGAAGAGGCTGACCGATGCCGGCTTCGATGTGACCGCCAAAAACGGCGAGGGCCACATGGCGCGGGTCCGGAAGGAAGTCCCGATGTTCAAGAAGATCATCGCGGAGGCGGGAATCAAACTGAGCTCGTGAACTTGCCTGCGTTGTTATCGCGGGTTGAGAACCCGGGCTTGACCGGATTCTTTTTTGGAGCGGAATCTCACGAGCTTTGCGCCGAGCAGCTTCTGGACATTAGGTCGGCTATGCGCTGGCCCGCCTGAGTTCAGTCGCTGATCGCTCCGAAGACTGCCATGCCCAAGATCGACGTCGCCTCGGTGCCGAACCCGACCGCTTCGACAAAGAGCGCGTGGCCGAGTACGGTGTATTCGCCGGCCGCGACGGGCCCTCAACCGCATCCGCTGCGCTCCCCAGACAGCCTCGCCCGCCTCGCCGCTGTGCCCTGGATGTCCCGCGCCGAGCCGATGCCGTGAAGTTTCCTCAAGGTGCGCTCTTCAAACGCGGAAGGCTTCAACGGACACCAGGTTATCCAAGCAAAAAATCAGGAGAGAAGACATGAGGAGCCGGGGCGCGAAGCAAATAGGGTTGGCGATCGTCGGCGGCGGCCGGGTCGGCCTGTTCCGCGGCGAGGTCGCCGCACGCCACCCTGCCGTGGGCTGGATCGGGCTGGCCGAAAAGAACCGCAACCGGGCCGGTGAGGTCGCCAGCAGGATGGGCGTCGACTTCGTAACCCAGGACCACCGCGAGCTCCTGGCCCGGCCCGAGGTGACGGCCGCCATCATCGCCACCGACGAGCATCTTCACGTCGCGCCCATCCTGGCCGCGGTTGAGCGCGGGGCGCCGTTGCTGATCGAAAAGCCGCTGGCGACGGACCTCGCTCAATCCGCCGCGGTGCTTCAGGCGATCGAAAACGCCGGCATCGACGCCGTCGTCGGCTACACCCAGCGCTTCCGCCGCAAGTGGCTCTCGGCCAAAGAGAAAGTGCGCACCGGCGCGCTCGGCGACGTGACCCTGGTCACCAGCCGCGCCTTCATGAACCGCCTGGTCGCCATCGACAACTACAAGCGCACCGACAACCCTGCCGGCATCTCGCCCATGGTCATCTCCGGCACGCACGCCCTCGACATCGTCATGTGGTGCATGGAGGACAAGACGCCGGTGGAGGTCTACGCCCGCTCGATCGACAAGGTACTTGGCCCCAAGTACGGTGGCATCGACGCTACGGCCGGCATGATCATGTTCTCCGACGGCAGCGTGTACCACCTCAACATCTCCTGGGCGTTGCCCGTTACGTGGCCGGGCGCCGTCTACAGCCTGGAAGTGGGGATCAACGGCACGCACGGCGTGCTCACCATCGACGACACGCACCGCGACATGGTCCTGGCCGTGTCCTCACCTCAGGAGGAGGGTTACGCGCCCGACAGCAGCCGACTGGTCGACTTCATGGGCTCCTACCCGCCCGGCGACATGGTGCTGGGCGAATTGCGCGGGCCCATGGCTGACGAAACCGTGGCGTGGCTCAACCGCGTGTCGCTCGGCCTGCCAACGCCCGCCGCCACCGCGCGCGAGGCGCACCGCAACCTGATGCTGACCAAGGCGCTCGACCTTTCTGCTAGGCGCCGGGCGCCGGTGGCGCTTCCCCTCGATCCCAAGGAGGCTGCCTGATGGGCCGAGGAGGTCTGGATTCGCTACCACCTCGCGGGGGCGAAGCCGCCAGGCGATGCAAGATCATCTTCGATAGTCGCTGCACCGACGATGCCCGGCCCCCAGCCCACGCCGGCGCGAACCAAAAAGCATTTCTCTGCTGGAATGTGTTCAAGAATCTTGCAAAACGGCTTCCACACCCGTCAGGCGGGCGGCATCGTCTAAACAGCTGATTGAAGCTCGCGCCCTGGATCGCCGCCACCCCAAATTCTGCGAGTAATTTTTGTTGCCTAATGCGCCGCTCAAGGTCCGGTGACAGAACCGTTGCTTCAATTCCATGTGGCTTGTATTCAACAATCGGCAGCTAGCTTCCTTCGGCCGGTGCTCGGCCGAGAATGTTTGTTTTGATGGGACACGGGACCTTAAAATGGTCCTGGCATCACGATCAGTCGTGCCAAAACGCCGCCCGCGACAAACAGTCATTGGCTTTGTCAGGGAGAAGCAAGGGGTTCGTCGAGCTCGTTCTTACTCGCTCCAGAACTATCCTTGCGTAGTCAGTGTTCTCTGGTCAGAGATTGGCTCGCGGAGGGTAGTCACAACAAATTCGGTGCCGCGGACGAGACGGCATTTAACTGCACGCAAGCGCGCGAAGGACGCGCATCATGAGCCCCGGCGCGGAGCGGAGAAGTCGGGCCACAACCGGGCGAAGGCGAGAATACTGGCAAAGGAGCGCACTGAAGCCGCGTTCAGTTTCAATTTTTCCCGATGAGCGCAGATTTTGCTTACGATCCCCATCCCGACTCAAGTGCGCTCGCTGCCGGGCATGTCAAACGCCAGATCAGGCCCGATGCAGCGTAATCCAGCTGGACCGTACCATCCAGGCTGCGCTCCGCCATTGCCTTCATCACGGTAGTGCCAAAACCGCCCGGCCTCGGTGCGGATAGGGGCGGTCCATCGCGTTCTGTCCAGCACACGGTGAGGCTGTCGCCGTCGCACCCCCAGCAGATGTCAACGCGACCTGTATTCGTCGAGAGTGCCCCGTATTTCGCAGCATTGGTGGCGAGCTCGTGGAGCGCGAGCCCGATCGCTTGCGCTGCACTCGCGTTGAGGCGCAGCTTGGGGTCATGCATGACGATACGAGAACCTATGAGGTCGGCGAAGTGCGCAAGTTGGGCGCGAACCAGGTCGTCGACCTCGACGCCCTTCCATTCATTCCGGATGAGTAGATCTTGATTGGCTGAAAGCGCTTGAATCCTCTCGGAGAAGCGCTCGACGAAATCTTCAGGGTTCTTAGTGGCGGTCTGGTGAGCGATCGCGTCCACCACGCTGAGCATGTTTTTGGCGCGATGATTGATTTCGCGCATGAGGAGGTGCTCCTTCTCCTCGCGCTCCTTTCGTTCGGTAATGTCCTGCACGGTGCCGACGATACTTTCGATCCGTCGGTTATGCCCGCCACCCTCGAAATGAGCAAGTCCATGAGCCTCCACCCACGTGACCTCGCCGCCCCCCCGCTGAAGCCGGTATTCGATCGTGTAGGGTTTCGGATTACTGGGATCGAGCGCTACCTGGAAGGCGGTCCAAACCCTTTCAGCGTCGTCCGGATGCAGCCGTTTCGTGATGATATCTTCGATTGGTATGTCGCCCGGGGTAACGTCAAAAATTTGCTGAGCGCGGGTATCCCCAGAGATCACGCTGTGGAGCGGATCGTACTGCCACCATCCGAGCTGAGCTGCGTTGAGGGCAAATTCAAGACGATCTTTGCTCGCCTGCAAGGCCTGCCCGGCCCGCTTGCGTTCGATACCGAAGCCAAGCTGACGCGCAATCGTGACTGCCAGTTCGATCTCCGGGCGCGAGAACGCATGCGGAACGTCATAATAGGTCATGAACTTGCCGATGAGACGGCCCGCCGGGTGCAATGGGATAAACGCAACGGCGCGAATTCCCTCGTTTATCACAGCCCGTTTAAGTGTTTTAGGAAATGCAGCATGTGATACATCATCAACGCAGATCGGCTCTGCATCTTTGACATCGGGATCCCAAGGCGAGTGGCCATCAACAGCCCTCCTGTACGGCTCGGACAGTCCGCGCGAGGCGACGAACCGCATCACGCCAGAACTATCACGGAGCAGGATCGCAGCACGGCTGCACTGTAGCGCGCCAAGAATCGCATCCAAAGCGGGGGCGTAAACATCCTCCAGCGTCTCTGCCCGCTGCAGCCGATCGGTGAATTGATAGAGTGCGGTCAGCTCGCGGATGCGCGCCGCGAGGGCTTCCTCGGCGCGACGCCGTTCAGTGAGATCGTGCTGAGTGCGAACCGCGTAGAGGAATCGGCCGTCAGTACCGCGAACGCTCGATGAGGTTATGGACACCCACACATAGCTTCCGTCTTTTCGACGGATCCGTCTCTCGATGGTGTAACGATCGAGCTCTCCTGCGACCTGTCGCTGAAACCGCTCATAGTCCGCCTGGACGCTCTCATCATCAGTAGTCCCCTCGAAGATCGAGCGGCCCGGCGGCTCATCCGATGAATATCCCGTGAGCGCACACCATTGCGTATTCACGCGCAACAGCTTCCCCTCGGCATCCACTTCGACGATCCCGATCCCAGCGTGCTCATAGGTGGGGGCGGCCAGGTTTCCGCCCATTCGCCTGTGGGCAGGTTCATCCGAGCTCATTTAGGACTCCATTTACCCTAGGTGACCTGCTCGGATGCCGACCGGACGCGAAGGGGCTCAGGTATCTTCTGTGTTCTTGGAGGGAGCCCGCACGTATGCAAAAGCTTTCAACCTCGCGACTGGAGAAAAGTTCCAACGACGACTCAAGCCAATGCAGGTGCCTTGTACGGCAAGGGAGAGACCCCGAGTGGCGCTCAAGTTGCAACGGCCTCCATGCAATCGAAACGACAATGCCCACCCTAGATTCAATGTCGTACCCGCGGAACCCAATATTCTGCGATCAGGTTTAGGACGTCCGCGACATCTCAATAGGTGGTGGTTCGGTCGGGTGATCGGAAGCCAGCTTGGGTCTTGGTTGTGCGGCGTTTTCACACAGCCAGCGTCATCTTCAGCCATCGTGCGCCATCCCCAATGACGGCAACTTATCCCCTGATAAGCTTGCGTGCTTGTTGCGAACGGAGGGCCATAGCGTCAATCGCAAAGCAGGTGCAGGTTGATGCGCAAGATGGGCATCGCGGCGCTGGGGCCGAGGCCGCGCACCACGAAGCCTGGGCCGGGACACAAGATATTCCGTATCTTTTGCGCGGTGTCGCCATCGAGCCGCCGAACCAGGTGTGGTGCGCAGATATCACCTACATTCCGCCTCGGCCGTGGCTTGCTGTATCAGGTAGCGATCATGGATTGGGCCAGCCGAGCGGTACTGGCGTGGCGGCTGTCCAACACCATGGACGTGTCGTTCTGCGTATCACCAGCGCTGCCTTTACTGGCGTGCGCATCTTCGATGGATGGCCGCGGGCGGTGGATGGACAACGTGTTCATCGAGCGGCTGTGGCGCTCGCTCAAGCACGAGGACATCTACTTGATGGGCTACGCCGACGGCCGTGAGGCGCATGCGGACATCGCCTCGTGGTTCGCTTTCTACAACACGCGCCGCCCGCATCAGGGGCTCGATAATAGGACACCGGTGGCTGTGTGGCGCGACGGCACGACCGGTGCACTCGGCGAGGGAGCTGTGGACATGATGGACAACGCAAGAGCGTTGCCACACATGCCCACAGCAGCAACAACAACAGCAGCAGCTGAGTGCTGCTTGATGTGATAATGTCAGCAAATCGGAGCGGCCGAGGATCCAACTAACAAGCCCGTGGGAGTGGTCCTGCCGACAGGGTCCACTTCACCCCTTTTGGGTCAGATTCGGCCGTCGTACTCAATTGCCATGTACGGCAGCTCATCCCCCGATAGCTGCCTGCCCGGCGCATGCCGGCGACGGCAAAGTTGTCTGGGACCACGTCGCCGTCGCGGCGTGGTTCACCCAGTAAACCGGACCCAATACAGCCTGGAGCCAATGCAGATAATTATCACTTGTGAAAACACCTCCCCAAGATGCTGGCGCACCTGCCGGAGTAGCGTCTTCCTCTGCCCTTGGGGATGAATACCACGTGGTATTTGCACTCCCACCTGGTGGGACTTAAGCTTTCATACTCGTCCATCGATGGAATCCCCTTCGTCTGGCGGCTCACGATTCGGAGTTTCGTCGATGGGCGGGCGCAGCATACTGCAAGGAATTGTCAAGCTTCTACTGCCACCCAGGCAGAGCCGGGGGAATTCCCTTGGACGTTAGGCTCCCGGTCGAAACGGGGCCGGGCGTTGCTGGCGTTCGGCATGCTGCTTGCTCCGCGCTCGGCCCGCGCAAGGACTCCGAATGTCGATGGAACGATGAAAGGGGAATGGAGCATGAATGTGCAGCGGTGGAATTTGCTTTTAGTGGTGGCCTTGGCGACAGCGGCGGCAACGCCCGCGTTGGGGCAAACCACGGCGACTGCGATTACGCCGACCGATACCGGTACGCCAAGCGGGGCATCGATCCCGGACTTCTCCGGCTCATGGAGTCACGCATCCCTGAACGGCCTCGAGTTGCCGCTATCGGGGCCAGGCCCGGTGAGGAATACGTCGCGCCTCCACACAGGACCGCAAGCCGGCGTGGGCAACATTAGGCAACTGGTCGGCGATCACACCAATCCGATCTTGAAACCCTGGGCGGCGGAGGTCGTGAAGAAGTTTGGCGAGATTTCGTTGGCCGGCGAGGGCTATCCAACCCCGCGCAACCAATGTTGGCCCGAACAGGTGCCTTTCGTCTTTATAAATTACGGAATGCAACTGCTGCAGCGGCCGGACAAGGTCACCATCCTTTACCCCTTCGACCATCAATTCCGCCAAGTGCGCATGAACCAGTCCCACGCCGCGCACGTAACGCCATCGTGGTATGGCGATTCCGTCGGCCACTACGAAGGCGAGGAGTTGGTGATAGACACCGTGGGGGTCAAGGTCGGCCCATTTTCCATGCTCGACTGGTATGGCACGCCGTACACCGAGGCGCTCCACCTGGTGGAACGTTACCGGCTTCTTGATTATGAGGCCACAATGAACGCAGTAGAACGGGATGCAAAAGAGCGTCTCCAAACCAACAATCCTGATAATGGACCGCGGGCCGATCCAAACTACAAGGGCGACGGGCTGCAGATCAAAGTCACCGTGGAGGATGAAGGCACTTTCACGATGCCTTGGTCGGCGACCGTAACGTTTCGGCGTGCCCTCGACGAACGGCTAGAACTTGTCTGTGCCGAAAACCTCCTGTGGTATCCTGGAAAGACCTCTGCGGTCCCGCATGCGGACAAGCCGGATTTCTGAGAGTTGGCACGGCGACTCCTCTCGCCACGGCAGGTATGCAGATGTCTCTTATGGGTCGGCTGGGCGGGATTACGAACCCGCTAGAAGACGCCTGGTTCTCATCAATCAGCAGATAAGTCCGACAACTACCTTCTCCAGAGAGATGAAGGCAAAAACAGCCTGAGTGACGCCGCACGCCGCTATACCGCGATGATCGTTGGCGCAAGCGTTCGGGCTCCAGCGTGGCGGTCTCCACAAATAGCTTCAGTGCCCGGCAAATGCTGCTGACGGACGCGCAGCGCAATCCGATCGTGATTCCACCCACAGGTTGGCGGCGTTTTTTGCCCATGAACGCACTGACGGTGGAACCTCAACGATATGATCGCGTTCAACTCGAGAACGCCAGATCGGCCAATCGACGGTGTCCAACTGTGCGCCGCAGGCTTGCGCAGGCGCCCTGACATCGCCCAACGAGGCGCTATGCAGACCGCCCACGCCACGGTCAGTCATAATCGCGATCCCCTTTTGATCGACCTCGCGTTGCAAGGCGGTGGCGCTCACGGCGCATTCACCTGGGGCGTGCTCGACCGCCTCCTCGAAGAGCCCTGGCTTCAGATCGCCGGAATCTCCGGCACTTCGGCCGGCGCTATGAACGCAGCCGTCCTCGTTCACGGCCACTCCCTGGGCGGAAGCCTGGGCGCGCGCAAGGCTTTGGAGGATTTTTGGCGCCGTGTCTCGGAAGCTGGTCGCTTCAGCCCCATCCAGCGCGGGCCGATCGATATTCTTATTGGCCGCTGGACGCTCGACCATTCCCCAGCCTGGATCGCGATCGATATGATGTCGCGTCTGTTTTCGCCCTATGACCTCAACCTCAGCGAATGGAATCCGCTGCGGGATATCCTCAAAGAAGGAGTAAATTTTGAGCGGGTCGCGCAGTCACCCGTCAAGCTTTTCATCACTGCCACTAATGTCGCCACCGGCAGAGCTCGCGTCTTCAGAAATCGCGACATTTCCCCGGAGGTGCTCCTCGCTTCGGCCTGCCTGCCCACCATGTTTCAGGCCGTCGAGATCGACGGCGAAGCCTATTGGGACGGCGGCTACTCCGGCAATCCGACCATCACGCCGCTGGTGCGAGAAACCACATCGCAAGACACAATCATCATCCCGATCAATCCGATCGAGCGCAAAGGCACACCGCGCGCGGCGAGCGACATTCTCAATCGCCTCAATGAGGTTGCGTTCAACACTGCCTTGCTGAAAGAGTTGCGCATGATCGCGTTGCTGCGGCGGGTCGCCGATCCCGGCCACGAGGAAGGCGAGAGGTGGTCGAAGATGCGGGTCCACTACGTGTCGAATGAAGTGATGACGAAGCTCAGCGCCTCCTCCAAACTGATCGCTGAGT
>Ga0126369_10001585_pt1 | contig 15822 bp, 13 predicted proteins | sample PanSoiMetaPlot_1_FD_109646 | JGI IMG/M metagenome (GOLD analysis project Ga0126369, IMG submission 109646) | Tropical forest soil microbial communities from Panama - MetaG Plot_1 | ecosystem: Environmental > Terrestrial > Soil > Tropical forest > Bulk soil | place: Panama | collected 2016-02-17 | reverse complement strand
GCCGTTTCCCTGCTCGCGGCATTGCGCAGAAGGCTGATAAACGCCCGGTAATATACGCGCCGGTTGCCCACACCATACATTTCCTTCATCAGCGCGGGCCGGATGCTCCCAGGAGCGGCGACGGCGGGCCCTAACTAATCGCCGCCACTACGAACCAACCCGGCGGCTCCTATCAAGCGGATACGGTAACGCCGAGGCGACGTCCCGAACCAGCGCTTGCATGCGCGGAAGAAGCTGCTCTGGTCGGCGAAACCCAGCAAATAGGTTGCATCGGCGAGCGACACATCAGTTTGACCAAGGTATTGTTGAGCTAACTCACGACGCGTATCCTCGAGGAGGCGCTGGAACGAGGTTCGTTCCGCTTCCAAGCGCCGTTGCAGTGTGCGTTCGCTCATCTCCAATGCAGCAGCGACTTCCCTGCGGCGCGGTTCGCCATCCGGCAAACGGCGAATGATTGCGGCGTGGGCGCGTCTGCTGATCTGGACATGGTCCAGTCGCCGGAGACGTTCGCTGGCTAGCCGCTCGTGCACCTCTGCGAGTAGCGGATGTGCCGTCGGCAGAGGCGAGATCACGTCGGCACGGGCGAACAGCAAGGAATTCACCGGTGCATTGAAGCGCAAGGGGCACTTGAAAGCATCCTGGAATGGCCGGAGATCGGCAGGCGGCGGAAACCTCAGTTCGAGCGCCAACGGACGAAGATCGCGATTGGTGACCCACCGGCAAAAGGAGAGAACAGTAATAAGGTCAAACTCGAAGCGCTGCCTTGGCACGGGCTGGTCGCCACCAAACAACTCGAGGATCATCCTGTGTCCTTCATTGTCTTCCGTTATGACGAGGCTCGCCGCGTCGCTGACGATGCCGACATAACGACTCAGACGTTCCAGGACGCTGAGCAGGTTCGGGGATGACATCATGGTGTAAGCGACCACGTCGAAGCTTGCCGCCTTAACGATATTCGAATTCGCGAGCCCGATCGCCGGGTCGCCTGAGCGCGCCACCGCGAGCTGCCACAAAAGACTGACCTTTTCGGTCGGAAAGCGTGAATCGGGATCGCTCAGCGCCGCTGCGTCGAGTCCTGCTTCGTCGAAGAGCGCAGCTACATCGAGCCCCGCTGCCTTCAACGTCTCCGCGACTCCCTTGACCCAGAAGGCGGCGGCGCTGTGTTGATCACCGTTCTTTCCCGTCATCGCTTATCCCCCACTCTCCAGCGGTATGCATTTTTCGCGGCAATCGTGCGGACGGTGTCGCTGAAATGCACCGGCGTCCTGGAGAATCCAAGTTGGCCCACAGAGCCACTTAATTGGCTGCAAAAGCCATTATTTGGTCGGCTCGGATGAGATACTATGATATAATTATAAACTTTGCGGGCGATCAAGTCGGCCTGATGCGATGACAAGGCGGGCCCTAATCGTTGCCAGTGACGCGAAACTGCGGGAAGCGCTGGCAATTATGCTGGCGCCGGCGGGGTACACTGTCGAACTAGCGGAGTCCGCCCGTCGGGTAATTGAGATTAGCACCGCCAGCCGCGTTGATCTGGCCATCCTTGCACCCGCAGCATTCGACGGTGCTTTTCAGGACGTCGCACGCGAGATGGCTCATTCGGTCGGTCGGCTGATCGTCGTGGCGGACCAGCCGGAGGTGGCGGATCGGTTTGCTGGGTTGGGGATCAAAGTCGACGTCTGCATCGCTAAGCCATTCGCGGCTGGCGAAGTTCTGACGCGCGTAGGGACGATCCTTGAGCTTGGGAACGGCGGTCACGCCAGTATCGTCAACGAGCGCGAGCTCTGGATGTTTGATGGGTTCACGCTTGACGTCGAAGGCCATTCGCTCACCGATGCACGCGGACAGGAAGTGGCCCTCAGCCGCAGCGAATTTGCGCTCGTCACAACCCTTGCCAGCCGTCAGGGCAGAGTATTGTCGCGGAGCCAGTTGCTTGGTGCGACGACGCGCCACCCAGATGACGTTTACGACCGCAGCGTGGACGTGATGATTTGGCGACTGCGGCGCAAGATCGAGCTCGATCCGAAGCAGCCGCGTCTCATCATTACTGTGCCCGGAGTAGGATACAAGTTCGCTGCCAGTGTACGCAAAGGCCGCGCTGCGGTCGATAAGGGGACAACCCCTGAACAACCGCTTCCGTTACAACCGGTCGAGCGGCGGCATGTCACCGTATTGGCCTACGCATTTGTCGGACTGGACGCTTTGTCGTCCGAGCGGGACCCCGATGAGATCAATGCCGTCGTGGGTCTCTATCGTCGCGCGTGCTCGCAAGCCGTTGGACAGTTCGCCGCCTCGGCGGGTAGATTTTCGGGCGAAGGTGGTCAGTTCTACTTCGGCTATCCGGAGGCACATGAGCACGCTGCCGAGCGCGCAGTCAGGGCCGGACTGCGGATTGTGGACGCGGTGGCCGCGCTTGCCCGCGATACCGCGGTCGCCTTACGAACTCGCATAGGCATCGCAAGCGGCCTGGTCGTCGTCGGCAATCTCCACGGCAGCGACGGGACCGACATAGTAGGAGAACCCGCTAGCTTGGCGGCCCAACTCAGGTCATTGGCAGCGCCCGATGCGGTGCTGATCGCCGATGACACACGCGACCTAGTCCGCGGCCTGTTCAAATACAAGAAGATCGATCCGATCAACCTGTGGGACACGGAGGAGCCGATTGCCGCCTGGCAAGTGGTTGGTGAGAGCGTGGTCGAAAGTCGCTTTGACGCGCTGCGCGCGAGCGGTCTTGTGCCGATGGTCGGACGGGAAGGGGAGATGGAGCTGCTATGGCGGCGCTGGCGGCAATCCGCAAAGGGCGACGGCCGTACCGTGCTGATTTCGGGCGAGCCCGGCATCGGCAAGTCGCGGCTCGCAAAGTCGCTCATAAAGCAGATCGAATCCGAGCCGCACACGCGGCTGTTCTACCAGTGTTCCCCTTATCACAAGGATAGCGCGCTCTATCCAGTGATCGCGCAAATCGAGCGCACGGCGGGCTTCGAGAAGGGCGATCAGCCTGAGCAGCGCCTCGGCAAGCTGGACGAGCTGCTCTCGAGTACAGACGTCGATCGCGCCGCCGCCGTGCCGCTGCTCGCGGCGCTGCTGTCGATCCCGACCTCCGGGCGGTACCAGCCGCGTGTCCTCAGTCCTGCACAACGGCGTGGCCAGACGCTCTCGGCGCTGATCGGGCTGGTTGCAGGCATAGCGCGCCGGAGACCGATGCTGCTCATCTTTGAAGATGCACACTGGGCCGATGCCACTTCGCTCGAATGGCTCGACCTCGCGATAGACCTAGCTCGACGAATGTGGATCCTGATCATCGTCACGCACCGGCTGGAATTCAAACCGCCTTGGTCTGGTCGGCCAAACATCAGCGCGGTCATGCTCGGCCGCCTGATGCCGATCGATGTACGTGCCATGATCAGAGAAATCTCGATCGGCTGCCAGCTGCCAGCGCGGGTGATCGACCGCATTGTTGCCCAAACCGACGGCATACCGCTCTATGTTGAAGAACTCACAAAGATGATCGTCGGCTCCGCGTCCGCGCCCCGATCAGGTCCCGCGGAGGAATCGCCCGCCTTCGTGATTCCACACACGCTGCAGGATTCGCTGATGGGGCGCATCGACAGTCTCGGCTCGGCGCGTGAAGTGGCTCAAATCGGGGCCACAATCGGGCGCGATTTCTCATACCCGCTGCTGCTGCAGCTGACCGCACTCGATGAGTCTGCGCTCGGTCGCGAGCTCAAGGCGCTTGAGAAGTCCGAATTGATATTCGGCCACGGCCCGCCACCCGAATCGACCTACAGCTTCACCCACATCATGGTACAGGAGGCGATTCGCGAGACCCTACCGACGAGCCGGCGGAGGGCGCTGCACCGGCGTATTGCCGAATTGCTGTGCGACCCGATCAAGGGGCCAGACACGACCGAACCAGAGGTTGTCGCGCGTCACTTCACCGAAGCCGGCATGAACGAGGCCGGTGCGCAGTGGTGGGGCAAGGCAGCCGAGAAAGCACTGAGCCGAGCCGCCTATGCGGAGGCGATCGCTAACTTCGGCAAGGCGATCGGCCTGGCGCAAGAAATGGCCGCAGGACAAGATCACCGGCTTCTGCTGCGCCTCCAGATCGGCTATGGCCAAGCGCTTATTGCTGCGCGTGGCCACGGTGCACCGGAGACAACTGCCGCATTCGCCCGAGCACGCGAGCTCGCCGATGGAATCGAAAACCGTTGCGAACGGCTCTCCGCCCTCTACGGGCTGTGGAGCGGCAGCTTTTGTCGGGCCGAGCTTGCGCCGATGCGCGAACTCGCCGACCGATTCGCCAAGGAGGTCGAGATTGCGCCCAAACTCTGTAAGGCGAGGATCCTCGCCGATCGCCTCCTTGGCGCGACTGCGTGGTTTTGCGGGCAGTACCGTCACGCCCGCCGGCTGCTCGACAGCGTAGTAGCAAATTATGACAGCGAGCTACACGCCCCGCTCGCCCGGCGCTTCGGTCAGGATGTCGGGGTCTGCGCGATGGTCAACCTTGCCTTCGTGCTCTGGACGATGGGCGAAACGCGCGCGGCGTGGCGGCAGATGGAGGCGGCGCGTAACCTCGCGCTCGAAGGCGGGCATATCCCGACAATTGCATATATGCGGGTCCACGAAGCGCTTGCTTGCATCTCGGTCGATCCGCAGGCGGTCTTGTTGCCCGCGCGGTCTGCGGTCGAAATCGGCCATCGGCATGGCCTTCCGCTCTGGCTCGTTAGCGGCACCTTTTGCATCGGATGGAGCTTGTGGCACGCTGGCGACCGGGAGGTCGGATTGACACAGATGCGGGAGGCGATGGAGCACTGCCGCGAACACGGCGCTATCTTCCTGCCCATTTGCGCTTTCCTGCGTGCTGAGGCAGAAGCACTTTCCGGCGATGTGGAAACCGCCTTGGCCCTCGTGGTCGATCAAATCGCCGACATCGAGCGGTCGGGACAGCGTTGGCTTGAGGCGGAGCTGCACCGGCGGCACGCCGAGCTGCTCATTCAGCGGGAGCCTCGTGATGAGACGGCGGCCGAGGCGGCGTTCGTTAGGGCGCTCGGCATTGCACGCGCGCAGCATGCCAGATTGTTCGAGCTGCGTGCCGCTATCGGCCTTGCGCAGCTCTATCAGTCGCAGTCGAGGGTGGATGCGGCCCGCGAGGTCCTGGCAGCGATCAGCGGCGCGCATTGGGATCCCGACTTGCGTGAAGTACAAGCGGCTAGGCGCATCCTTTGTTCGTCGACTGTCACTGCGGTAGGCCCAGTGAAGAACTGCAAAGGTTCCATGCGGCGGTAGGAAGCAAGGATCTTAGGTGGGCGCGGCCTGTGACACGACGATCTCGATTCAAGGGACCGATCGATACCTTCAAAGATTGCGGCTGATGTCACCGGCCAATGCAGCGCGCCGTCACGGCGGATCGATACTCTTCGATCATCGGTGTGAGGTCGGGGTGCATCAAACCGAATATTTCTTCGCTGCGCGCAAGATGGCGCTGACACGCAGCGCAGCGTGAATACGCGCCTCGTCACGTCCGCATCGAGGCCGGCGTCCGCGTCGATTCTAGCGGAAGCGGCACAATTGCCAGCGCCACGGGGCGGGATCGCCCCACCCGTTCACGCTATGTCGGCTGCGGCTTCAAAAAGGGGGTCCGTCCGGGAATTGCGCGCGGATTGCTGTTGCTTACAAACGTCGCACGTTTGTAACCGAGCGGTAATAATCCGGAAATCGCTGATTAATCTGGCGGTTTTATGGTCTGCGCTGCGCAGTTTGAGCATCGCGCCATAATCAATTTACGTCCGCGGTTGGAGGAGTCGTGTGACCACGGCTTGGGAGAGGCGATGAGGTCCAAAAGTAGCGGACACTGCCCGAGGGAAATCGTCGATCACGCGTCCGATGGTGCCTAATTGCCGTTAACCGCAAATCAAGTCTTGGCCGCGTCGATCCTGTTGGCCGGCTGAAAGCAGATGCGCCGGGGGTGTGTGGGTGGAGCTGTATCAGATCAGATACTTCCTTGCATTGTGCGGGACACTGAACTTTGCGCGGGCGGCCGAGCTGTGCAACGTGTCGCAGCCCTCGCTGACGCGCGCGGTCCAGAAGCTTGAACACGAGCTTGGCGGATTGCTGATCCGCCGCGAACGCCGCCGCACCCACTTGACAGAACTCGGCGAACTCGTGCGGCCGATGCTCGAGGAGGTCTTTTCACACTCCCAGCGCACAGTTGCCGCGGCGAAGCGGCACTTGCAGGTGAATAAGCTAGTTCTTCGGCTGGGAATCCTGCCTAGTATCGGGCCGGTTCGCCTGGCGCCCTTTCTGGCGCGGTTCGCTACCACGTGTCCCAGCATCCAGCTGACGCTGGTCGAAGCACCGCTCGACCGTCTTAACGAACTGCTGCTCGGCAGCCACCTCGATGCGGCAGTGGTGGCCTATGTGGGTAGCTCCGACAAGCGGTTCCGGTATTGCCCGCTCTACCTGGAGCGCATCCAGATCGTTGCGCCAAAGGGGCACCACTTCAAGCAGGCCGACGCCGTACGGCTGCGCGACCTGCACAACGAGAATCTCTTGTTTCGCACCAATTGCGACATGGGCGACTTCTTGTTGCAAAGCTGCCGCAAGGAAGGGTTCGAGCCGCGGATCGTCTACCGCAGTGCGCGCGAGGACTGGGTCCAAACCATGGTTGCGTCGGGCTTCGGCGTGACTGTCATGCCGGAGTTCAGTCACACCGATGAAGCGACCATTGCCCGACCGCTGGTCGACCCTGATCTGGTGCGCCAATTGTTTCTCATCTCCGTTGCCGGGCGGCGACACGAGCTCACCGCCGCGCTCATTCGCACGATCCGCGCCAGCGCTTGGGATACGGCGGATGCGTCACATCATCCCGAGCACCGCTCGGTGCTGGTCCTGCCCAAATTGATCACGTCGATGCCAAGCGCAGATCCGCTCCTCGGCGGGATAACCTGAAGGCACAGGCCCGCGAACTTGCGTGAGCGCGGGCCGCGGCTGTCAGACCATATAGTCGATGTCGGAGGCCGCCATCGGGCGAGCATCGCCGCCTCGATATCCTTGGCCGTCAGGCCGTGACGGATCTCGATAGCGAACAGGTTGATGACCTCGTCAGCATCGGGCCCGACGAGGTGCGCCCCCAGGATGCGATCGGTGCCCCCCTCGGCGTGCGCGTCGATCGCCTCGGCGCCGCTGATGAGCATCTTTTTCGGGTCGCTGCCCAGCAGCGCGCAGGTCCCGCCGAACGGTCGGTGGTCGACCAGCGCCACCGACCGGCCCGCTGCCCGCACTCGCGAGGCCGCTACCTACGCAGCAGTGCCCGACCCGATGATCACGAGATCGCAGGTATTCACGAAAGTGGTCTCCTCCTCGAACGAGGCAGCGCAGGCGGGACTCAGCCGATCCGCACGATGTCGTCGAGGGCGAATATCGATTCTACGGGAAGACCGAGCGGAGCCCGCCCGTAGAGTCCAGGCGGGACACTGATATCGGCGAGATAGAGCTCGCCCACGTGGGCCGACGCGTCTAGAGCCCGAAGCCCCTGTTTCGGCAGCGCCAGCGTCATCGTAGCGGTCGCGCGGATCGCCGGATCGAAGGCGACGCCCGTCGTGGCATCGAAGCCTGAGGGCACATCGAGCGAGAGGACCGGCGCGTCGAGTGAGTTCGCCCAGCGGATCAACTCCGCGATCCTGCCGAATGGTGGACCTGCGAGACTGTATCCGATCAGCCCGTCGAGCACGACTGCCGGCGGAGGCGCCGCAGGCGGCATCCCGTCGGGAATGACGTGCACGCTCATGCCGCGCAGGATATCGAGCTGATGGCTTGGCACCGCCGTTATCTTGCCCGGAGCATGACCGAGCACGACGGTAACGTTCGCGCCCCAATTCGACAACCGCCTGGCTGCGACCAAGGCCCCACCACCATTGCCGCCGCCGCCAGCGAGCACGACGACCGACGAGCCGCGCGGATCGCCATCGAGAAATCGCGTGCGGGCCAGATGCGCAAGATTGCGCCCCGCATTCTCCATCATCTGGATCAACTCGATCCGATAGTCCTCGATCATCGCACGATCGACCTCGACCATCTGCTCGGTCGTCAGAGTGGGCGCGCCAGACATCCAAGATACTTTCGACATTGGCATTACCAATCGTCAGGGTGGCTGCGGCTCCGTTATCGTACCGCCGGTCTCGGTGAGAATAATCCGCGCACCACTGCGGAAGGTCACATAGGCCCACAGCCAATCGAGCGTGACGACGATGCGCGAGCGAAAACCGATGAGGAAGTAGATATGGGCAAAGACCCAGACGAGCCAGGCGAACCGGCCGGAGAACGTCATCCAGCCGAAATCCACGACAGCTTTGTTGCGTCCGATCGTCGCCAGACTGCCCTGATGTCGATAGCGGAAAGGCGGCGGCGGTGGAGATCCTTCGATACGCGCCCTGATTACGTCGGCGGCATAGCGGCCCATTTGTTTCGCGGCAGGAGCAATGCCCGGAGCTGGCTTTCCGTCCCAGCTTTTCGAACTGCAGGTATCACCGATTGCGAAAATGTCCGGGTAACCCGGAACCGAAAGATCAGCGGCCACCTCGATTCGCCCGGCACGATCAGCCGCAAGGTTCAGCCATGTCGCTGCGGGAGACGCGGCAACTCCGGCCGCCCACAAGATGCTGCCAGCGGCAATCCGCTCGCCGGCTACCACGACGCCCTCGGCATCGGACAACGTGACGGCGTTGCCCAACCGCACCTCCACGCCGAGCTGCTCAAGCGCTCGCTGTGCCGCCACAGACAATTTCGGCGGAAAACTGGGCAGGATTCGCGGCCCGGCCTCGATCAAAACGATCCGGGCGCTCGAAGGATCGATCCGGCGGAAATCGCGAACCAGGGACGCCTTTGCCCGCTCGGCAATGGCGCCGGCGAGCTCCACGCCCGTCGGGCCAGCACCGACCAGAACGAAATTGAGCAACCGTCGGCGCTCGCTCGGCTCGCGCGCGATCTCCGCCGCCTCGAAGGCCGCAAGCATATGCTGGCGGATAGCGAGCGCGTCGGCAAGCGTCTTGATGCCGGGCGCGAAGGGTTCCCATTCGTCATGGCCGAAATAGGCGTGTCGGGCACTGGTCGCGATCACCAGAAAGTCGTAGCGCAGGCGCTCCCCGCCGATCAACGCCGTCCGCTTTGCCGCATCGATCCCCGTCACTGTCTCCATGAGCACGGTGGCATTGGCTTGCTTGCGAAGGATCGCGCGGATCGGAGCAGCGATCGTGTTGGGCGCCAGTCCGGCGCTAGCCACCTGATAGAGCAGTGGTTGGAACAGGTGATAGTTGTGCCGATCGATCAGCGTGACATCGACGGGCGCCGGAGCGAGCGCACGTGCTGCCGACAAACCGCCGAAGCCGCCGCCGATGATGACTACGCGCGGCCGAGCAGCTTCCGTCACCGTGCCGATCACCTCAGACAACCCATGTACCTCCTGCGCGCCACCGGCCGGCTATTCCATGAACCAGCCGTGGCTGACGATAAGGGACTGGCCGGTCAATGCGCTCGTTTTCGCTGCGGCGAAAAAGAGCGCGGCCTCGGCGACGTCCTCGGTCGTCGTGAACTCGCCGTCGACCGTTTCCCTCAGCATCACATTGTGGACGACCTCGTCCTCGGAAATTCCGAGCGCTTTTGCCTGTTCAGGAATCTGCTTGTCCACCAGGGGCGTCCGTACGAACCCCGGGCAGACGACGTTCGCTCGCACGCCATGCTTGGCGCCTTCCTTGGCGACGACCTTGCAGAGGCCGACAAGGCCGTGCTTCGCTGTGACATAAGGCGCCTTGAGGAGCGAGGCCTCCTTGGAGTGCACCGAGCCGATATAGATGATCGCACCGCCCTTCCCCATGTACATGTGCCGGAGGCAAGCCTTCGTGGTCAAGAACGCCCCGTCCAGGTGAATTGCGAGCATCTTCTTCCACTCACCGAACGGAAACTCATCGAGCGGCTTCACGATCTGGATGCCAGGATTGCTGACGAGGATGTCGACCCCACCAAAGCGCTCCGCAGCTGCGGCGACGCCGGCTTCGACAGCGGACTCGTCGCTCACGTCCATCGCGACGCCCATCGCGACGCCCATCGCGACACCGCCAGTTCGGCCGATTTCATCCGCGGTCGCCTGCGCCGCCGGCAATTGCAGGTCGGCAATCACGACTCTTGCGTCCTCGATGGCGAAGCGCTTGGCGATCTCCTTGCCGATGCCGCTCGCGGCGCCCGTGATGATGGCAACCTTGCCGCTGAGACGTCCCATGGCAAATTCCTTTCTATCACCGAAAAAAACTGCCGAATCCGAATAGCTTCGCGCCTCACGCGAGGTACTCGTGCACGACTTCGCCCAGCCCGAGCGTCAGATCGGCGATCAGGTGCGTCGCAGAGATCACATCCCGGACCGGTAGGTTCGCAATCGGCGCCAAAGCGTGGGGATGGAGCTCGAGTGCCGCCGCGGGTCCCGTCCATGCACCCTTCAGCACGATGTCTTGGAGATAGTAGCAAACAAGCTCGCAGACCCGCGGCGAGCCGTCGACGTGCGGGACGATCTTCAGGAGGAAGCCCGGCTCGCTGAGAGACCTCATGACCGCGGCGTGGTCGAACTCGCGGTGCTTGAAACCCATCGTGCCGGTCGCGATGCGGACGCGTCCGTAGTCCAATGTTCCGACCAGAGTGTCGCGATCCACCTCCAGATTCGGATTCGCCAGCTTTTTCGGAAAGCCCCACAGCTCGCGTCCCCCAGCCACCGGCGGATGGTCGCTGAGAAACATGAAGTGGACATAGCCGCCGACCTCGCCACGCTTTCGTACCGGGATCACTTGACCGGACTCGGTGTAGTCGCCGAATCCGGTGCTGTCCGGCATGCGGATGAACTCGAACTTGACAATCGGCTCGACCACTTCGAGCGGCTCGGGGACCACACGCTTCAAAGCATCGATGTCGGTTCGGTAAACGATGATCATGTATTCCCGGTTGATGAACCTGTAGGGTCCGGGAGGATAGGAGGGATTGGTCAGCGGCATGGCAGTTGCCGCCTTGCGCACCGTGCGTTCATCCATGGGTCGCGGCTTTCTGTTGCGTTGGCTCTACGAGCGACGGTTTCGAGTCGACCGGGTTGGGCGGCTTGACGGCCTTGTCCGAGGAAACATCGAAGGTCCGCACCGCCACATCGGGGGGCGCTGGAACCAGCCAGGGAGCAGTAGCCAACGTCGCGCGGGCATCGCTCAAACCCTGCTTCCAGCGGCGTTCCATCGTTGCACGCGAGAACTCGTAGTCCTTGGATTGCCCTTGAGCCGTCCCCGGCCGGTAGATCAGCTCCGCGATATCCCATGTCGTCTGGCAGGCCGCGCGTCGCAGAAATGCAACCTCCGGCTCGTCCTTCAACGAGTCAGGCAGCTTCGCGAGAAGCGTGCTGATGCTCCGGCGCAGATTGTGCGCGTAGCGGAATGTTTCAACGCCCATGCGGGTGCGGCTGGAGTACCGAATATCCTTTTCTCGTTCAGAAACGCCGTCGAGGCTTTTGGGAACGCTGCCTCGCGAGGAGAACAGATCGACCTGAAACGCGAGTGTACTGCGTCGTGGCAAGGTCTCCATCAGGTAGCGCAGCGGGGTGTTGGAGAGGAGACCGCCGTCCCAGTAGTGCTCGCCGTCGATCTCAATTGCGGGAAAGCCAGGTGGCAGCGCGCCGCTCGCCATGACGTGCTCTGGCCGGATGATCTGACGGGCATTGTCGAAACAGACAGAGTTACCGGTGCGCACGTTCACAGCGCTGACGCTGATCCGGGTCTTGCGCGCGTTGATGCGGTCGAAGTCGACAAGCCGTTCCAGCGTCGCTTTCAGACACGAGGTATCATAATAGCTGGACAGCGGGGCTCCCGTGGTCCAGCAGCGCCAGACGTTGGGACGGAAAAAGCCCGGCTGGCCGAACATGAGGGCCGCCATCGCTGCCGTGTGTCGCATGGCATCCGCCCAAATGTCTTGCGGGAGATCGAGCCAATTCGCCGATGGAGACGACACCTGTTCCCAGAATTGGCGAAGTTTTGCCACACGGTCTTCCGGCGCGTTTCCGGCGATGATCGCGCAGTTGATCGCGCCGATCGAAATGCCGGCGACCCAGTCCGGCTGATAGTCATACTCGGCCAATGCTTCGTAGACACCTGCCTGATAAGACCCGAGCGCACCGCCGCCCTGGAGGGCCAGCGCGATCTGCTTGTCGATCTTGCCCTTCAACCGCGGACTGGCAGATTGTTCCGTCATGGTTCGGTTCCTTTTGCGGCGTAACGTGACGCCGCTCAGCGTAGGTAGCCGGCGATGGACCCTTGTTTGTTGCCGAGCAAGCCGTAAATCCCGCCGAGCGCCAGACCGAAGACGATGTGCAAAACCAGGGCCGCCACCGGCGTCATCATGCTGAGACTAAGGCCGAACGGACCGGCCCCCGCGATCGGCATCATTACGATCATCATCATCATCAGCCACGCGCCCACGGCGAAAATCGTGCCGCGCAACCAGTACGCGCCCGGCAGGTAGGGACTGACGATCGCGAAACCGATGCCCCAAAGGACGGTACCGATAACGAAGTGACCAATCCAACCGACAGCCGGCGAACTCGCGCCTGCCATGCCCGCGATCATGGCGATGGGATCGAGTTCCGGCATCAGCCCCATTGAATGCTTCATGAGCATCATCGCCGACAACACGACCGTGGCAACGAAACCCGCAACGATACCCCTTCCGATCATTCCCGACCTCATCGGACCCCTATTTCATTCAAGTTCTTCGCCAGCGGGCGCGAACTCCTTAAAATCTCAATTCCCCGATCGTCCGCTCCTTGGGACGCTGCTATCGCGCGCCAGCGCGGCAAGGGTTTTGCAGCGGCTATTATCGAGAATGGTACCAAGGCAAGTACATTACTTTCTTTCTGCAGACTCTATGATCAAAAGGTATCATTTTCGCCCGTATTGCTCGGCCTTGCTGCGGTTATCAACCTGCTCCAGAAGTCGGCGCCAGCGGAAGAACAGGCTCCTCGCCAAAAAAAGTGGCATGGCTCGTTGCCTGCACCACACGCAGCGTGATCGACCAGGGGAGAGTCGTCGACCATAAATCCGCCACGAGAGCGTCGACTAGAAATGCCGATCCCAATCGTCCTTATTCCAGGGCTTCTCAGCACGGCGCTGCTCTACGGGCGCAGATCCCGAAGCCTCGTCCCATCGGGTCGATCACGATCGCAGATCATACGCGCGACGAAACGATAGAAGCCATAGCACGACGTGTATTGGAAACCGCTCCCCCTCGCTTCGCGCCGGTGGGGTTATCGATGGGAGGCTATATTGCGTTGGAAATCGCGCGCCGAGCCCCCGACCGTGTCATAAAGTTGGCGTTGCTCGACACTTCCGTCCGCCCCGATACACCGGATCAAAAAAGAGCGCGCTTAGATCAGATTGCCTATGCAGAGTCCGCCATGTTCGCTGAATTGCCGGATATGATATATCCATTCGTCGTGCATCCAGATCGTCAGGACGACGAAGCCCCTCGAAAGATCGTATACCAAATGGCCATTGATATCAGACCGTGAGCGTAATTGCCTAAATCGAACCGGGCACCTGTGCGGGTCGCCATACCCATCCGGGAGCTGAAAGCACCTACATCATGGAGGGGGAAATCGTTCTGAAGGTCGAGGGCAAGCCTGACCAGGTGATAAAGGCTGGTAGTTCCTTCCAGTTACCCCCGGGCGTCGTGCACGATGCCTGCAACATGAGCGGCAGACCAGATAAGGCACTTGCAGTGTACATCGTTGAAAAAGATAAGCCACTGGCGTCCCCTGTTCGATAGCGACGCCTTTGGAATTTCCATCCAAGCTGCCCGTATCGCCTCCGGGCCATGGGCTGCCGTTGCGGTTACGTTGGCACGACGACCGGTGTACCCCATAAAGCTGCCGACTTGCTGCATCACAAAAAGTTCGCAGAGTCGGGCCAATTCCAGACGTGCCCGCTTCCGCGAACATGGGCAAGCGGTGTATACTGCATCAAGCTGCAAAAGGGGTTTGCCGAAACCACCGGGGCGAACCGGCAGTACGGATGCCGTCGGCCGGCATTCACTTGCATTTTTTGTCTCACCATCGCGAAACTTCGCCGGTTGGCACGCTGCGATCACCCGACGTGCTAGCGTTTGGGAATAACGCAAAGTCCGTGCGCTGCTCCTGAGCCTTCCGGCTAACCAATGGAGAGCATCATGCATCGGCGTCTCAAATCAACTTTGACTATCATGAATCACCTCAGCATTTTTGCGATGGTGGCCGCTGGCCTAATCGGCTTGAGCGCGATCGGCCTGGCGAAAGCGGACGAAGTGGTAACACCTTGGAGCGAACCAGACCTGCAAGGAATTTGGACCGCCGAATTTGATACGCCCTTACAACGTTCCGCCAAATATGCAAACCAGGAATTCTTCACCGCGATCCAGCGTGAAGAATTAGACAAGCAGCGAGCAGCGCATTACAGCAGCGGCGACTCGCGTCGGGAGCGCGGGACGGTGAACGACGTGAACGGCACCGACAACAACACGGTGTTTTTGACTATAAAACACGCTGGCGCGCGCACATCGTTGATCGTCGATCCGCCAAATGGACGCATTCCGCCGCTGACGCCGGAGGCTCAGCGAGCCGCTGCGGCGGATGAGGAATTTCGCCTCGCCCTGCTGCAATCGACGGACACGTGCAAGAACCGGGAGCCGGCGTGTGCCGGCGGCAAGTACGATCCGACGCCGTCGCTGCGATTCGCAGAATCTCCTCCTGGCTATCACACCGGCAATCTCGTGCGGATCAATCGCAATGACGGTCCGGAGGACAACGCGTTGCGAGATCGCTGCCTAACCAGCGGGCTGCCAGAGTTTAACAGCTTCTTCGGCAGCTTTCGCCGCATCGTGCAGACACCCGGCGGCATCTCGATGTTCTACGACGTGGCTCATGGCCAAGGCTGGCAGCGCAACATTGTCATGAACGGGAGCCCCCACCTGCCGGCCAATATCCGTCAATGGTACGGCGACTCGCGCGGCCGCTGGGAGGGCAATACGCTGGTGGTCGATGTGACCAATTTCAGTTCGAAGAGCGATTTCTTCGGGTCACGCGAGAACCTGCACCTCGTCGAGCGCTGGACGCGCACCGGGCCCAACACCCTCGAATACAAGGTCATGATCGACGATCCAACTGTGTGGACCAGGCCCTGGAACGTCCGCCAAGAGTTCACCAGACAGAGCGACGAGGAGAATAGAATTTATTACGAGCCGCGCTGCGTCGAAGGAAACTATGCCTTGCCGGGCCAGCTCCGCGGACGGCGCGTGGAAGAGCGCGCCTTTGCAGAGGGGCGAGGTCCCGATCCGAGGACCAAGGACAGCCAAGATCGCGTGTTATCCATTCGACTGGATCCGTTGTTGCAGTAGCGCACAGAAAGGGGGGGCGACTTCCGGTAATGGAATGGTCCGGCCGTGCTCCGGCCCAACCCTCGCGTGATGCTGGGAGGGGCTGGCAATCAGAGGAGCACCGCCATCTCCAATAAATCAATAGACACCATTGCCACGGTGGGCATCGATATTGGCAAGAATTCGTTCCACGCCGCGAACCGCAGCTTATCCCCAGATAGCTGCTGTGCCCGGCGGATGCTGCTGACGGCAGATTCGGGTAGAGTCGAGATGTGACGCGGTTGCGGTAGGTCGGACATATCTGTTTCCGCCCCTTTCGTCTGGCGGTGCCTTAGTGGTTCGACCGTGGCTCCGTTTCCACATCCCGCTCATCGAACCGGACGTGCAGATTTCCCGCATCCGGCT
>Ga0126369_10001584_pt1 | contig 15822 bp, 11 predicted proteins | sample PanSoiMetaPlot_1_FD_109646 | JGI IMG/M metagenome (GOLD analysis project Ga0126369, IMG submission 109646) | Tropical forest soil microbial communities from Panama - MetaG Plot_1 | ecosystem: Environmental > Terrestrial > Soil > Tropical forest > Bulk soil | place: Panama | collected 2016-02-17 | reverse complement strand
CTTGAGCGCCTCCCCGCGCGGAAACATGCACAGATTCGCCGCCGTTTTGCCCCTGAATGTCACGCCCTGGTGGAAGCCGAGGTTGTCAGCAATGCGGAATCCGCCGAGCGCGACGCACCGGCCCAGGATCGGCGCTTCGCGGTACAGCGGCGTCGACATCTTTTCGAAGATGAGCGGGACGCCCGCTGCAATCGGGCCGGGGGCATACACGCCCCAGCAATAGACAGCGGCCGGCTTTTCGTGCTGACGGGTCAGCAGATGCATCGGCGGATCGCTTGCGTCGAACTGGCCGTCCAACAAGCGGTCGGCCCCTTCCGCGGTCAGCGTCAGAACGGCGACATAACCCTCTGCAGCGGCATCGCCTGCGGCATAGCGATCGCGCCGGGCAATGCCCCAGAAGGAGTCGGGATTATGGCGGGCGACGCGATGAACGACCTCATTGGTCGCGCCCTGGCCCATGGCCAGACGGGCACGCGGCAGCAGCGTTTCGATGTCCTGACATGTGGCATTGAAGACCACCATGCGCTGGGAAATGTTTGTTGTGCCCGGCGATTCCAACCCGAATTTCGCACGTTTTGGGGGGCCAAAGAGGAGTTGCGCGCGACGAGTGGTATGCCGGTCGTGAACGGTCATGGGGGGCTCCGGTTGCCAAGGCCTGCGTTCTGCGAATAGATTATTCGGATCGCAGGGGCACCGTATGCCGATAATTGTGAACCGGGGCGGTCCGGAAAATGAACACACCGACATAAATAATGGGGCAGGTGGGCCCGACTGGGAGTCAGTCCGTACGTTCCTCGAACTGGCCCGCTCCGGCAGCATCCGCTCCGCCGCCGACCGCATGGGACTTTCGCCTAACGCGCTGCGCCGCAAGATCGACGATCTGGAGCGCACCCTGGGGACCGTCCTGGTCACGCGCCATGTCGACGGAATCCGCCCCACCCGCGAAGGCGCCGAAATCCTGCTAGCGGCCAAGCGCATGGAAGAGGCCGCCTTTGGCCTGGTCAGGGCGCGCAATCGCGCGGCTCCCGCGATGAGCGGCGAGGTCCGCATCGGCATCACCGAGGCATTCGGCACGTTCTGGCTGGGACCACGCCTGGTCGAGTTCCAGCGCGCCTATCCGCAACTTGCCGTCGACCTGATGTGCGCGATGCGATCGGCCGACGTGCTCCGGCTCGAGGTGGACGTCGCCATTCAGCTCGATCGTCCCACCAGCCCCGACGTCAAGGTGGTGCGCCTTGGCCGCATGCATTCAATGCCGGCAGCCTCTCCCTCCTATATCGCCCTCTACGGAATGCCGAAGAGCGTCGAGGAGATGCAAAAGCATCGTCTGGCGGTGCAATTCGCCGATCAGACCAAGAGCTTCGAATACTTCACCGGGCTGCGGCCCGAAGAAGATCTGCGCAAGCTCGTAAAATTCAGCACCAACAATTCCAGCGCGCTGCTCTGGGCCATCATCAAGGGCGCAGGCATCGGCTGGTCGCCGACCTATATGCACGCAATGGGCCCGAAGATGGTCCCGATCGACGTCGACCTGATTTTCCCGTTCGACATCTGGTTGACCTATCATCCCGATTCGGCGCGCGTGCCGCGTGTGCGGCGCATGATCGACTGGGTCATCGAGAATTTCGATCCGAAGGTCTTTCCCTGGTTCCGCGACGAGTTCATCCATCCGCGCGACCTGCGCGCGCAGTATCGTGGGCCGCCGCTGGTCAACCTCTTCGAGGGTTTGAGCTGGGACAACGAAGACAACGTAGTCAAGCTGTGAGGCCCGTGGCCCGAGCAGTCGCGCGGGTGCAAATGTTGCTGGTGGATCGTCAAGAAAGCCGAACCATCCCGCCCGGGGCCATCAACCCTCCGCAGGGCAAAGGGCCGGGCGTTCATGATATCGTTCCCTTGGCCCGCGTTCAGGCATGCCGGGGGAACGTGGTGGGGCCTCGCGCGGGCGGCATCGTTACGGGGGGCAAACCCCCGTTCTCCCGTCTAGACTGACGGGATCGCGATCGGTTCAGCTTCTTGCCGATTGTGAGCCGGGCACGCCTGCTGAGCCGCATCGCTGATGATCGTCTTGATGGTTCGGGCACAGCGCCCGCATTCGGCGCTGCATCCAAGACGACCGTAGATTTCAGCTACCCGCGGTGGAAGATATTCGGGATTCAGCGCAATTTCACGGATGTCCTGGTCGCTGAGGATATTGCACGAGCACACGATCATGATGGCAGAATGCCCCCCAATGGGCCCTATCATCGATTAGCAGTCATGGAAAAGGCAAGTCCCAACGCACCATTTCTGCATTTTCCCGGAGAGTGTGTGCTTTTGGCAAAGGGGGCCCCAAGCTCTCCGGCTGCGTCCGCGGCGCCTCATCATGCGAGGTGCGTCGCGAGCTGCTGCCGTTCCGACACCGCTGCCGGGTCCTTCAGTCGGCGCAAAGAGCAAGGTGATTCAGTATCTCCCGGCTCCGTCTTGATCGCTGGCTATGAAGCGCTAAAGCAAGTGCAAAAGGATCGTGACGCGATCCCAGCCTCACGGTAAAGTCGATGCTTCGGAGCCTACCGGCCGAATGCGCCTTGTACTGACCATTATCGCGGCGCTGGAGGCTCTCGAAGCCATCTTGAACCTTCCGCTGATTGTCGATCGTCCAAATCTCCTGTTCGGACCTTGGGCCGAAGTGCCGGAGACTGCGCTTGGGATATTTCTCGCCAAGGCCCTTGTTGTTTGCGATCCCATGCTTGCGATTGCGGCCCTGACGTTTTCCATTACCGGACGGGTTCGCGGGGCGCTGGTGGCGCTGGGAGCGATTTCCATACTGACCTGGCTGAGCTTCCTGCCGACGGTTGTGCAGAACGGACCGCCGCTGCAGGGCTTCTGGGACATTCAGTGGACCGTCGCGCAGTTGTTGATTTTTCCGCTGTTGGCCGGAACCGCGGTGGCGCTCGCAGCGCTCAAATGCCGGTACTCGCTGGCAACTGCGATGATCGTCGTTCCTACCGCGTACAATACTTTCGGAATGATCTTGTTCGTGATCAAAGTTCTTGCTGCGAACGTCTAGTGTCCCGATTCCGAAGTTCGCATCCTTGTGCCGCGCCCTCCGTCTGCGAACTTCGGAAATCGAAGGACACCAGCAACTTATTGATCTAGTGTGGCTTTGGTTCAGAAGTCCGCATGACGAACCTGCGGCAGAAATGATGCGGACTTCTGAACCGCCACACGAGGCAGCCCGCCGGCGACCCCTCATGCCGGGAGCGTCGAGAGACTGCGCACCGCAACGCTCGCAGGGCAGCTTCCAGTCGGGCTGCGAGCCGGCAATAGATCGACACGTCCCGCCATTACCACCGCCGTGTCAGTCGCGGCGGTAATCGTCCTCGATGCGGATGATGTCGTCCTCGCCGAAATAGCTGCCGGTCTGGACCTCGATGAGCTCGAGCAGGATCTTGCCGGGATTTTCCAGCCGGTGCACGGCGCCCATCGGGATATAGACCGACTCATTCTCGTGCACGGTCTTGACGAGGTCGTTAATCGTCACCTTCGCCGCGCCTCGTACCACGATCCAGTGTTCGGAACGATGGTGGTGCTTCTGCAGCGAGAGCCGGCTCCCCGGCTTCACGATGATGCGCTTGACCTGGTGACGGTCGCCGTTGTCAACGGACTGATAGCTGCCCCAGGGGCGATGCACCTTGAGATGATCTTCGGTGACGTGCGGCGCAATGTTCTTGAGCCGGCCGACCAGCCGCTTCAACCCGTTGGCGTCCTTCTGCCGCGACACCAGCACGGCGTCCTCGGTCGCCACCACGACGAGATCGTCGACGCCTTCCAGCGCCACCAGCGCCTTGTCGCTGGAGACGTTGCAGTTGCGGGAATCCTCGAACACCGCCCTGCCCTGCGCCGCATTCCCCTGCGCATCCTTGTTGGAGAGTTCCCAGACCGCGTGCCAGGAGCCGACGTCGGACCAGCCGCACGATACCGGCACGACTGCGGCACGCCCCGTCTTTTCCATCACGGCATAATCAATCGAGATTGCTTTCGCCGCGCCGAACGCAGTCGGATCGAGCGTGACAAAACCGAGATCGCGCCCCGCACGCGCCACGGCGCCACTGACGGCTTCGAGGCTCGCGGCGTCGAACTTGCGATACTCGTCGAGCAACACCGACGCGCGGAACATGAAGTTGCCGCTGTTCCAGAGGTAACCGCTTTTGATGTATTCGGCCGCCTTCGCCTCATCCGGCTTTTCGACGAATTTCGCGACCGCACGCACCTCGCCCGAGACCGCCTCGCCCGGACTGACATAGCCGTATTCGGTCGCCGTACGCTCCGGGTTGATGCCGAACGTCACGATACGCCCGCTGCTTGCAGCCACCAAACCTTGCCGGCAGCCGGCGATAAAAGCTGCCGTGTCGCGCACGACGTGGTCGGCGGCCAGCGCGAGCACCACCGCATCGCTATCGCGCATTTGCGCGAAAGCGGCACCCGCCGCAATCGCCGGCCCCGAATCGCGTCGCGCCGGCTCGAGCAACACGTCGGCCTCAAAGCCGATCTCGGCGAGCTGCTCCAGCACCATGAAGCGATAAACGGCGTTGGTGATGACGATCGGCCGCGCGAACAGCGTTGTATCGGAGACGCGAGCCAGTGTGTCCTGGAAGGTCGAGCGCGCGCCGAACAGCGGCAGGAACTGCTTCGGCCGCACCTCGCGCGAGGCCGGCCACAGCCGCGTTCCAGCGCCGCCGCACATGATCAGGGGGATGATTCGCTCGGCCATCGACGCTCAAGTCCTGTAGTGCTTGCGATACCACGCCACGAAGCCGCGCACACCCTCCTCGATCGGGGTCGCGGGCGCAAAGCCGGTATCGCGCATCAAGTTCCCGATATCGGCAAAAGTTTCCAGGACGTCGCCGGGCTGCATCGGCAGCATCTCCTTCACCGCCGTGCGGCCAAGCTCCTTCTCCAGAAGCGCGACCACATGGGTCAGTTCCTCGGGACGGTGATTGCCGACATTATAGATTCGCGCAGGCGCGCCCCCGGGGGCCTCATCGCCCGACGGAATGCGCTCGACAAGCTTCGATACTACACGCCTGACATCGTCGATATGGGTGAAGTCCCGCCGCATCTTGCCATGGTTAAAGAGCTTGATCGGCCGGCCTTCGGCGATCGACCTTGTGAACAGGAAGATCGCCATATCGGGACGGCCCCATGGGCCGTAAATGGTGAAGAAGCGCAGGCCGGTGGTCGGAAGCCGGTAGAGATGACCATAGGCATGGGCCATCAGCTCGTTGGCCTTTTTGGTCGCGGCATAAAGACTGACCGGATGATCGGTCCGGTCGTCGACCGAGAACGGCAGCTTGGTATTGGCGCCGTAGACCGATGACGAGGACGCATAGATCAGGTGGCGGCACTGATTGTGACGACAGCCCTCAAGAATATTGAGGAAGCCTTCAAGGTTGGAATCGACATAAACATGGGGATGGCCGATCGAATGGCGGACGCTGGCCTGCCCCGCCATGTGGATCACGTTTGCGAATTTCTGCTTTGCGAACAGCGCCGCTATCGCCGGGCGATCCGCGAGGTCGGCATGCATGAATTCGAAGCGAGGCTCCCGCCGCAGCAGATCGAGCCGCGACCGCTTGAGCGCGGGATCATAGAAGTCGTTGAGATTATCCACTCCGACGACATGGCGGCCCTCGGCAAGCAACTGCTGTGCGACATGAAAACCGATGAAACCCGCGGCACCCGTGACCAATATGGCCTGTTCCGACATCATATCCCCGATAGTGCCGGATCGGCTCTACCCGCGCCGGCCGAGCCTGTTTAGCCGCGCTGGTAAGGCCGTCGCAATAGAAGATCGCCGCCTATTGCCATATGGGCTCCAAAACCATACCAAGGCGCGCGGGCGTGGCCAGTTTGCGCCGCTCTTCCACAAACCACAGGGCATTCGGGCGAAATGCGCCGACTCCTGCTTTCAGCGGCAAAGATCCTGGTCTCCGCGGCGCTACTCTACTTCGCGCTGCGCAAGATCGACTTGTTCGCGCTGTTTGCGCGCGTCAACAATCGCGCCAGCCTGGCCTGGATCGGGATAGCGATCAGCGTGACATTCGTCCAGATCTTCATCGGCGTGCTCCGCTGGCGGGAGATCAGCGCCGAATGCGGCGCTCCGCTCGGGCTGCGGCAAGCGATGCGCTACAATGTGATCGGCACGTTCTTCAACCAGACGCTGCCTTCCGCGATCGGCGGCGACGCAGTCAGGTTGTGGCTGGTGGCGCGCGCGGGCGCCGGCTGGCGCGCGGCGACCTACTCCATCTTCGTCGACCGCGCCATCGGGCTGATCGCGCTCGCGGTCATCATCGTCGCGAGCCTGCCCTGGAGCTATCACCTGATCGCCGATCCGCAGGGCCGCATCGCGCTCCTGTTCGTCGATTTCGCCGCGCTTGCCGGCGGTCTCGGATTTCTCGCCTTCGGCTATCTGCAATGGGCGTGGCTGAAGCGCTGGTGGGGCACGCTTCACATTCACGCCTGCGCCGTCATCGCCGATCGCGTGCTGTTTGGCGCCCGGCGCGGGCCCAAGGTCGCGCTGCTGTCGCTGCTGGTGCACGTGCTGACTGTGGTGATCGCCTGGTGCGTCGTGCAATCGATCGCCGCACCAGCCGCCTTCGGCCAGATTTTCCAGCTGTTGCCGCCGGTCATGCTGATCACGATGCTGCCGATCTCGATCGCGGGCTGGGGCGTGCGCGAGGCGACCATGGGCCTGGCGTTCGGCTACGCGGGGTTGATGGCGAGCGAGGGCGTCAACATCTCGCTGCTGTTCGGCGCGGTCTCCTTCATCGTCGGCGCGTTCGGCGGATTGGTCTGGATCCTCAGCGCGGAACATGCCGCGCAGGGTTCCGCGCCGATCGAGGTTCCCGACAACGCGGTCTAGTGTCCCGGTTCTGACATTCGTATCATGGCGCGGAGAACTCGTTTACGAATGTCAGAACCAAACCAAAGGGACACTCGCATCAATATGATTCCAGTGCGGTTTTGGATTTGACATTCGCTATGACGACTTGCGGACATGCTGTAGCGAATGTCAAATCCACCGCACCAGGGCGTCGGAGCGACATGCGAGAGCCGGGAAAAATCCTTGTCGTCAGTCAGCATTATCCGCCTGACACGACCACCACGGCGACCTATGTCGGCGGCATCGCGCAGGCGCTGGCGGCGGACCGCCACGTGGTCGTGCTGTCGGGCTCTCCACAATCGGCTTCGGACAACAGCGCAAATCCCGTAGTGATAGAGATCATCGCCCCGCTTGCTCCCAAACATTCGTTGGCGCGACGTACCATCGCGATTGTACTGCTTGCTTTCAGGATGTTTCTCGCAACGCTTCGGCGGACGGAACGGCAAGACGTGGTGTTTTGCGTCACCACTCCCTTCACTCTTCCCTACGGCGTCATGCTCGCGGCACGGCTGCGAGGCGCCGCGACCGTGCTCCTGATCTACGATCTTTATCCGGAAGCGCTGCAGGCGGCGGGACTGGCAAGACCATCGTCGCTGACAGCCCGGGTTATTCGCAGCGCCAACGCGGTTCTCTTCCGCGCGCTGGACGCGATCATCACCATCGGGCGCGACGTCGCGCCACTGCTGCTCGCCTATCGGGGCGTGGCGCGGGAAAAAATCCACTTCATCCCGAACTGGACGCTATTGCCGGCCGGCTATCGAGACGTCGCGCCCGACAATCCCTTCCGCACCTGCGGTCCTGCCCAACTGCTGATTGGACTGTCCGGTAATCTCGGCTTCACCCATCATCCGCGCACGGTATTCGAGGCCGCGCGGCTGCTTCGGGACAACAGCAATGTTCATTTCCTGCTGTCGGGCTGGGGCATCGGCTGGAACGAGCTCAATGATCTCCAGGCGGCGGAAAAGCTCGCCAACGTCACCTTGCTTCCTCCAGTGCAGCAGAGCGATCTGATCGATTTCCTGTCCGCCGCCGACATTTGGGTCATACCCTATCGCCGCAACATCGCGGGCGTGTCGATTCCAAGCCGGCTCTACAATCATTTGGCAACAGGGCGCGCAGTCATCATCGCCGCCGAGCCGAACGCCGAGGCGGCACTGGTGATCGGCGAGGAGAATATCGGCTGGGTGGTGCCGCCGGAGGAGCCTGCCGCGCTCGCCGACGCAATCGCCCTCGCCGCACAAGATCGCGCCGACATCGCCGAGAAAGGCCGGCGCGCCGCGGTGGCGGCGGCAAAGTACGGTCCGGAGGTCGCACTTGCCCGCTACCGCGACGTGATCCTGCAAGCTGCGAACCGCGATTTGCGATCATGACTCCGCTCATCACATCGCTCGTTGCCATCGCCGGTGCCGCGCTGCTTTCGGCCGCGATCATTCCCACGATCCGGCCGTTGCTTCAACGCTATGCGCTGGCGCGACCGAACGCGCGCTCGTCGCATCGCGAACCGACCCCGCAGGGCGCCGGCATCGCGGTGATTGCAGCGGCACTGGCGGTCGGCGGCACGTGCGCTGTCCTGCTGAATTTTGCCGCGCCCGTCGTGCTGTTTGGTACGACGATCTTCATCGCCCTCGTCGGGATGGCCGACGACATCAGACCGATCCCGGTGCTGGCGCGCCTCGCGCTGCAAGCCACCGCGGTCGGCGTGATCCTTTATGCAGCACCGGCGGATTTACGCATCATCCCGGCGGGCCCGCTCTGGGTCGAGCGCGGCCTGCTGCTGCTCGCGGGCCTCTGGTTCGTGAACCTCGTCAACTTCATGGACGGGCTCGATCTGATGACGGTCGCGGAGGTCGTGCCGATCACCGTAGCCATGGTCGTGCTCGGTTGGATCGGTGTGTTGCCGGAAATCCCCACGCTGATGGCCGCAGCGCTGTGCGGTGCGATGCTGGGCTTTGCGCCGTTCAACCGCCCGGTGGCCAGGGTCTTCCTCGGCGATGTCGGCAGCCTGCCGATCGGCCTGCTGCTCGGCTGGTGCCTGCTTCAGCTTGCCTGGCACCAGCACCTGACCGCCGCACTGTTGCTGCCGCTCTATTACCTTGCGGACGCCACCATCACGCTGTTTCGGCGGATCGCGCGGCGCGAGCCGTTCTGGGCCGCGCATCGCAGCCACTTCTACCAGCACGCCACCAACAACGGCTTCCAAGTTGCGCGCGTAGCGGGCGAGGTGTTCGTGCTAAATCTGGCTCTGGCATCGCTGGCGCTGGTCTCGACCCGAACCGATTTGGCCGCCTACAGCGTGCCGTTGCTTCTGATCGGCGCCGGCCTTGTTGCCCTCGTGCTCTACCGGTTTTCCCGCAAACGGCGGTCCTGACCCGCTCACATCTCGGGCTCCGCGAGCGCACGCCGCAACCCTTCATCGAGCGTTACGGGCGCCCGCCAGCCGGTGGACGCCGCCTTGGACAGATCGAGCTTGAGAGACCCGATCAGGCTTTCATAGGCCTCGGGCTGCCCGGCAATCGTGAGCAGCCCACTCAGAACAGGCGTCGGCAGTGGGAACAGGCGCGGCCTGAGTCCGGCCGCGTTGGCAAGCCGCTCAACGAATTCGGGCGTGGAGACCTGCTCCTGATCCGCGACCAGGAACACCTCGAAGCCTTCGTCTTCCTCGGTCAGCCGATGCAGGATGAAGGAGGCGAGATTCTCCACCGCCAGGAAGGCCCGCTGATTGCGGATGGCGGCAAATGGAAGCGGAATGCGCTGCCTCACCGCGCGCTTCAGAAAGGCAAAATTTCCCTTTGCCCAGGCGCCGTAAACGAGCGGCGGCCGGATCACCGTCACCTGCATGCCGGTCTCCAGTGACAATTCCCGAAGCCCGGCTTCGGCGGCCGCCTTCGACATTCCGTATGAGCCGCGCGGCGTCAGAATATCTTTTTCGCTGAACGGCGCGCGGCCGTCATTGCTGCGGCCGTGCACGAGAATCGTGCTGACGAAGGTGAACTTGCGAACTCCCGCCTCGGCCGCGCAGCGCGCCAGGTGCAGGGTGCCGTCGACATTGACGTCGCGATAGAGATCGAATTTGGGTCCCTCATTGCGCTGGTGGACCCGTGCGGCAAGGTGCAGCACGGCGTCGGCGCCGCTCAGCGCGGACTGCCAGTCGGTCGAGCTGCCCAGCGACTGGATCACCACCTCGTCATGGTGTCCCATCGGCTGCCGCACCGCGCGCCGCACCCGCCATCCACCGCGCTCGAGCACGGGCGCGACGTTGCGGCCGATAAAACCGCTGGCGCCAGTCACGAGAACAAGAGGGCGATCGCCTGTCATGACACCTGCCGTCCCGGCGATTGCAGGAACTCGTCGACGAGTTCGCCGTAAGCCGCCATCGCGCGATCGAGCGCAAACGCTCCCGACGCGGCGACGGCACGTTCGCTCATCGACGCATCGGTACGTACGGAGGCCGCGCGTATCGTGGCCGCCAGTTCATCGGCCATGCCCGGCCTCACGACCCAGCCAAGGCTGTTTTCGCTCACGGTCATCGCCGCCTCGGCCTTCGGCTCGGACACGAGGATCACGGGCCTGCCGACCGCCAGCAGATTATAGAACCTGCTCGGCACCGATACACCTGCAACATTCTTCCGGTAAGGGATGATCCACGCATCGGCGGCGGCAAGGAACCGCTCCAGATCGCCATTGGCGACGCGATCAACCAGCGTCACGTTAGCGAGCTGCGCCTCCGATTGCAGTTGCCTCAATCGCTCATATCCGACACCCCAGCCCGACAGCAGGAAATGGATGTCCGGATCGTTGGCGAGCAGGCGCGCAGCCTCGAACACCACGATGGGATCGTGGGTGAAGCCGAGATTGCCGGACAGCCCGACGACAAACCGGGCCGAAATGTTGCGGCGGTACGGACTGTCGGCTGCCACCGGCCGCACCGCGGGCGCGAGCGTCGCCCAATTGGGAATGAAGCGGATCTTGGCCGGCGTCAGCCCGCGATAGGTCAACAACAGCCGCTCGGTGTCGCGGCCGATGGTGATGACCGCGTCGAGCAGGCGAAACATGAGCGCATTGGCACCGCGGATGGTCCAGGTCACCGGCGATCGCTCGCCCAGCAGCCCAGCCATGACAAGCACATCAGGATAGAGGTCGTGCAGGATCAGCGCGGATTTTGCGCCCTTCAATCGCGCACCAAGTGCCATCGCATAGGGCAGCATGAAGGGTGCCGTCACGGTGAGAACGAGATCGCCGCGTTTCACCTTCGACAGCACCATGGCGAACGCGCGGGTCGTAAAGGCAAGCTCGGCCACGGCCCGGCGCACCAGCGCGGCCTTCGCCGGGATGCGGTTCTTGATCTCGACGACGACCGGCTGGTCCGGAGGGCTCGCACCCGATGTCGCCGAGTCCGGCGTTCCCGAAAGCACCAGCACCGGATGCCGCCCCGCCAGGTGGCGGGCGATCTCGGCCATGATGGCCGCGGTCGTGCTCGGGTCAGGCGGATAGTGCTGGCTGACGACGACGAGCTTCGCGGCGCCGGCCATCACGCTTCGATCCCGCATGTCTCACGCCGCGTTCGAGCCGAATTCCGGAACAGCATCCTTGAGCACAGCCTTGATGGTAGCGGGATCATCCCGCTCGATCGCCTGCTCGAGCGCAGCGATCCATTTCCGCAACGACTGCATCGGCGGCTCGTTCGGCTTGGCCGCCATGACGCCAGCAACGCCGATCTCGACCGGCGGCTCTTCGTTGGCAAACAGGATTTCGTTCAGACGCTCGCCCGGCCGCATGCCGGTGAAAACGATCTCGATGTCATGGCCCGGCTCCAGTCCGGACAGACGGATCATGCGCTCGGCAAGGTCGACGATCTTGACCGGCTGGCCCATGTTCAGCACGTAGACGGAGACGCTGGCGCGCCCGGCCGCAAGCGCATGGGTCGCCGCCGTGATCACGAGATCGCAGGCTTCGCGGATCGTCATGAAATAGCGCACCATCTCGGGATGGGTGACGGTCACCGGACCGCCCGCCTCGATCTGTGCCTTGAATTTCGGCACCACCGAGCCGTTGGAGGCCAGCACGTTGCCGAAACGCACCGAGATCAGCCGCATCCGCCGCCTTGCCGACTGCGTCGCCGGATCATGATCGAGCGCCTGGCAATACATCTCGGCAAAGCGCTTGGTGAGGCCGAGCATCGAGACCGGCTCGATCGCCTTGTCGGTCGAGATCATCACCATCGCCTCGGCGCCGGCCGCCAGCGCCGCGTCCGCCACATTGACCGATCCGAAAATGTTGGTCTTGACCCCCTCGCTCCAGTCGCGCTCGAGAATGGGAACGTGCTTCAGTGCTGCCGCGTGGAACACCAGATCGGGCCTGAAGGCAGTCATCAGGCGGATAATGCGGTCACGGTCGCGGATATCGGCAATCCGTCCCTCGATGAGGGCATCGCCGCCGCTGGCGGTCAGCGCCTCGGTCGCCGCGTAAAGCGCCGGTTCGGAATTCTCGATCACGAGCAGCCGCGCGGCGCCGAAGGTCACGACGCGATGGCAAATCTCCGAGCCGATCGAGCCGCCGCCGCCGGTGACAATGACGGCCTTGCCCTTCACCAGCGCTTCAAGCCGCGCATAGTCGATCCTTTCGCTCGGCCGCAGCAACAGATCCTCGACGGCGACATTGATGAGCCGCGGCGCTTCGCCGCCCGCGAGCGACGGCAGCCGGCTCACGATCAGATGAAGCCGGCGGGCACGCATCAGGATGGTTTCGGGATGCGAGTCCGGCTCGAAAGCCGACGGCATCATCACCACCCGCGCAACCGGTTTGCCGCGGCGGGCGAAATCGCCGATCACCTCCTCGATGTCGTCGCTGTCGCCGAGCACCGGAATGTTCCGGATCATCTGCCCGCGGTCGGCGCGCGAGGGCGAGAGGATTCCGACCGGCCAGAGTCCCTTGACCGCGCCGCTCTCGATGCCGCGCAACAGCACCTCGGCATCGGCAGCGCGGCCGATCAGCAGCCCGGGCGAGGCCTCCTCGGTGCGCGCGTGGCGGCGCACGCGGGTGTAGCGGAAATAGCGGTAGGCGAAGCGCAAGGCGCTCAGGAAGAATATCTCGAGGAACCAGTAGAGGATGATGGTGACGCGGCCGAGGAAGAAGGTGGTGTTCTCGACCGCCGGCGCGACGATGATGTAGTCGAGCACGACCAGTGCCAGCGTCAAAACGGTCGCCACACGTACGATGTTGATCGCGTCAGGCAGGGAAATGAAGCGCCATTTGGTCGTGGTCAGCTTGCAGACATAGGCGACGGCCACGCTGAAGACGAGGAACCAGGGCAGGATGCGCAGCAGCTGCGGCAAGCGGTCGTAAAAACCATAACCGCCGTCAAAGCGGACATAGCAAGCGAGGAGGAAGGCGCAGCCCGTCGCGACCACGTCGTGGACCGCGATCAGCACGTTGCGCAGCGAAAGATGCGAGAAACGCGTCATTCAATAACCACCCACTCGGCGGGACCTGTTTTGAGACACGTTCCCGCGCTGCTGATAGCCCATCTCGAATGCCCTTACCAGTGCAGGTAGTGGAGCGGATTTGACGTTCGCTACCATGCCGGCCGCGCGTTCGAAAGCGAACGTCAAATCCAAAGCTTCACTAGAATCAATATTTTCTGGTGGTCCTTTGATTCCAACATTCGCAAACCCGACTGCCGCAAATGGGTGCGAATGTTGGAATCGGACCACTTGCCTCAGGAACCGGTCGCCGTGTCCGCTGCTTCCGCGACCTTCGACTTCAACACCATTCCGCCCGCGATCCCCACGCCGAGCACATAGATCCAGCCCTCGTGAAAATCGAAGATGTGTGAATTGAACACGGAGGTGAGGAAATTCTGCACCACCACCAGCAACCCGATCCAGCTCGCAAAGCCCTCGCCGCGAAACAGCACGAGATGGACCAGCCACATGGCGTAGAGCACGACGACGCCGAGCACGCCCCACTGGATCGCGACGTTCAGCGTCTGGTTATGCGGATTGGGAAACACCCTGATGCCCCGGGCCCAATCAGCGTCGTGCGCGGCCTGCTCGAACAGGCCCTTGGACGACCCGGTGCCATGCCCGACCAGCGGTGCGTCAACGATAAACTTCAGCGCATACTTCCAATATGTGAAGCGTTCCCCGATCGAGGTCGGAGTGCGCTCCTCCTCGTAGAGCTGGTAGTCGCGCGAGAAACTCTTGATGGTCCATCCGAGTGACGGCAAGGTGAGCATCTCGCGCTGCTCAGCGCTTACCTCCGCCTGCGGCGGGGAATGTCCGTCACTCGTCCCCGGCTGCAGGAGGGGGTGCGCCGCGCAGAGATTCGGAGCGATGTTCGACAACATCGTCCCGAAGGGAACGAGCCAGGCGACAAGGCCCAGCGCGACTACCACACCAAGCATCAAAAGATTGGTCCGCAATCGCAAATGCAGCAGACCGAAACCGGCCAACAGGATCGGCAAGGTGACGAGCGCGGTCCGCGACACGACCACAAACAGCATGTTGGCGATCAGGCTCAGGCTGATCGCGCAGAGCGCCACCGCCTGCCAGATCTTTCCCGCGCGCAGAAGCCGGATGGCGGGATAGGCCAGCCCCACCGCGCAAAGCGTGAACTCCTGGCTCTGATCGATGTAGTTCTTCACAAAGATGCCGCGCGAGGCATCCGCGGCCGCCTTCATCGTCAGGCCAGGCGCGCAGGTCACGGCCCAGGACATGATCATCAGCAGCATGCAGGACACGAGAAACGCCACCAACACCCAGACGCCGCGCTCGGAACGCTCGAAATGATGGAACAGCACCGGCAGCACCAGGAGCTTTGCCGTCGGGAATACCGCGTAAAGCCGCGTTCCCCATTCCGCGTCCGACCAGAGCGTGCCGACCAGGGCGAGGGCAAAGAAGCCAATCGGCACCGCGGCGATCGGTCGCCGCAGCGAATGCAGGAAAGCGCGCAGGTCGAGAAACGGAACCGAGGCGATCAGCATCGCAGCGACGAAGATCGCCGTCAGCGATGTCGAAAACGGCAGCACGACCGCGGTCAAGATCGCAAATACGTCGACTGCCGCCATCCACGATGCGGGATCGCGCAGGAACCTCGCCAGCGCGGCGAACGGTGAGTGTCCGGCAATCGCCGTCACGCCACTTCTCCCCGCGCGCGGTTCACCAAGGTGGTCGTGCTGTGGCCTTGCAGGATATCGACCAGCATCACCGTGCCGCCATTGGCCTCGACAACTTCATGGCCCACGACCGTCTCGCGGGTCCAGTCGCCGCCTTTCACCAGCACGCTCGGCTTGATTTCCGTGATCAGATGGATCGGCGTGTCTTCCTCGAAGAGGACAACGAGGTCGACCGCCTCCAGCGCCGCCAGCACTTCCGCGCGCGAGCGTTCGTCCTGGACGGGACGCCCCTCGCCCTTCAGCCGCCGCGCCGACGCATCGCTGTTGAGACCGACGATCAGGCGGTCGCAGGCGCCGCGCGCCGCGGTGAGCACCTTGACATGACCGGGATGCAGGATGTCGAAGCACCCATTGGTGAAGCCGATCCGCAGGCCTTGCTTGCGCCAATCGGCAAGATGGGCGGCGAGATCGCCCGATGCGATGACGATCTTCTCCTCCGCGGCGAGATAGGCATGCGGCAGGATCTTGCGCCGCAGTTCGGACGCGGTGACGATCGCCGTCCCCTTCTTGCTGACGGCAACCGCCGCAGCCGCGTTCGCGATCCGCAACGCGCCTTCCCAGTCGGCCCCGACGGCGAGAGCCAGTGCCAGGGCTGCTGCGACCGTGTCGCCCGCGCCGGAGAGGTCACGGACCTTCACCGGATGCGCCGGCACATGAACGGGGTCGCCCTTGCGCGGCACCAGCGTCATGCCGTGCTCGCTTTGCGTGACCAGAACGGCCTCGCAAT
>Ga0126369_10001583_pt1 | contig 15835 bp, 10 predicted proteins | sample PanSoiMetaPlot_1_FD_109646 | JGI IMG/M metagenome (GOLD analysis project Ga0126369, IMG submission 109646) | Tropical forest soil microbial communities from Panama - MetaG Plot_1 | ecosystem: Environmental > Terrestrial > Soil > Tropical forest > Bulk soil | place: Panama | collected 2016-02-17 | reverse complement strand
ACTTCGAGGCGTTCCAGGCGCGGCGGATGCTGGCGCGCTTTCGGAACGAGAAGGGCAAGCCGGAGCTCGAGCACACGCTCTACGGCTCCAGTCTCGCGGTCGGTCGGACGTTCATCGCCGTGCTGGAGAACTACCAGAACGCGGACGGCAGCATCACCGTGCCGGCAGCGCTTCGCCCCTACATGGGGAGTCTCGAGGTGATCGGGTCCGCGACTTAGGCCGGGGCGAGCGACGGTGATAGAATCCGCGCCGCCGCGGAGAGGTGGCAGAGTGGTCGATTGCGGCAGACTCGAAATCTGTTGTACGGTTCTCCGTACCGGGGGTTCGAATCCCTCCCTCTCCGCCAGAATCAGTGACTTCCGCGCGTTCTGAATACCCGACCGAGCGGGTCGGAATTCTCTAATCTTCTCCAATTAGTCTTTTCGCCACCGGCCTCACCCGCTCGCCTGCGCGCTTCCGCCGAACGCTTGCGCCTTCTCGGGCACGTCAATGCCGGCGAGCCGTTGCTGTACCTTTGTGGTGTCCACGACAGTGATCGTGTCGCCGTCAGAGATGCCGACCACACGACCTTCGACGGCCTACTCGGCAGCGAACGTACACAACTCGCAGGATCGTCCGTATCGCCACCCGGTCGAGGACGAGCCCGTCCTCTAGGGGCGTGGTATTCGCTCGCGCGAAATCCTTCAAGCGTGTCCCGAATCAGTCGCCCGAAAAGGTCAACTGGGTCACTGCGGCGAAGACGAATGGCGCGGCTTTCAAATTTTCGCTGTGACTGCTGGGAAATCGACTTTTCTTCTGAGGTCGCATCCTCCGCCGGGCGTAAACGTAGCAGCGCGTTGCCAGCGACGGACCCACGCTTGACAAATAGTTCAATGTGGAACCAGCATTCTGTGTCGTACAACACCCAACACGACTTTTTCGAACGCCGAGCTTGGGATGCATCGTGAGCTGGCGTGGATAGGGAGGGGAAATCCCCCGCAAGGCTCGGGCACGCTGCAGCCGCCGGATCGTGGGCTGTCGCGAGCCTGTCATCAGGTCAGCGATCTGCGACGAGCAGGATAAACCTACCGTCTGGCACCCTCAAGGAGGAGTCCATGATCTCTACCACATTTGATCGTGCGCACCGAAGCCAGTTGGAAAGGAACATACGCACGCCCTGCATGCGGCTGGCGGCAGCGCTTTCGCTGTCTGCTCTGCTGCTAAGCGTACCCAATGCCTCGGCGTTCGATTGGCGGGATGGGCATGACAACAACTGGGTTGCGACGTGGGGTGCAAGTCCTCAATCAGGCGTCGAGCCGATCTTTGGCCCGCCGCCCGCTCCAACCATCTTCAACGATCAGACCGTCCGCATGATCGCTCGGATCAGCAGAGGTGGCGACCGAGTTCGCGTGCGACTCGACAATTCCTTTGGCACCGATTCTGTCGTCATCGGCGCGGCGCGCGTCGCCAAACACGGCGTGGGCGCGGCGATCGAGCCCGGCTCGGATCGCGCGCTCAAGTTCGGCGGTAGTCCGGTCATCACTATCCCGCCCGGCGGGTCGGTCGTTAGCGATCCCGTTCGCCTTAGTATTTCCGACCTCACCGAGCTCACCGTCAGCATTTACCTGCCCAAACCGACCCCTGCCTTAAGCGTGCACACCCTCGGGGTTCAGACCGCCTACATCTCCGCCGTCGGGGCAGGCAACCTCACAGGCGCAGCCACCATTCCCGCGCCGACGACCACGCTCGTGCGCTACTTCCTGTCCGGGATCGAGGTGCGCGCTCACGACGACGCGAGAGCGATCGTCACGTTCGGTGATTCGATCACCGACGGTTTCAACTCGACTGTGGACGCCAATCGCCGCTGGCCCGATCGTCTCGCCGAGCGCCTGCTGGACCGGAGATCCTCAGCTGACCTGTCGGTGGTCAATGAAGGAATCAGCGGCAATCGCCTGCTGCACACTGTGATCGGACCGAATGTGCTATCACGCTTCGATCGCGACGTCATCGCGCAGACGAACGTCGCCTTCGTCATCGTGCTCGTCGGAATCAACGACATCGGGTTCTCGGCGATCCAGGTTCCCGGCTCGCCGTTCGCCGCCCAGGCAGTTACCGCCGAAGAGATGATCCAGGCCTATCGGCAGCTGATAACCCGTGCGCACTTGAAGGACATAAAGATCATCGGCGGCACGCTGCTTCCGTTTGAAGGTGCAGGCTACTTCAGCCAGGAAGGGGAGGTGAAGCGTCAGGCTGTGAACGATTTCATCCGCAATAGCGGGGAATTCGACGATGTCGTGGACTTCGATCGCGTGATGCGCGATCCAAGCCATCCGACGAGATTGCTGCCGCTCTACGACAGCGGCGACCATCTCCACCCGAACGACGCCGGCTACGAGGCAATGGCGAAGGCCGTCGACCTCAGGATGTTTCAGCACGTCTTCGGCAATCGCGGGGCGGTAGAGATTCTCGACTACGCGCAGTTCGCCCGCGTGCAGTAGACGCCGCGAGCGCCGCTCGCGAGGTACGACGACGGCTCACCCGAGGGTGGCGTCCTCGAGAATTCCCTAAGATCAACCATGGGACGGCAGGCCTGATTCGTCGAGAAACGCGCCCGAACTAGAAATCTGTTTAGCCCGACGAATAACCGAGCATTTGCGCGAAGGACAGAAAATCGCTGTCCCGTTCGTTACAGGTGTGATGCAACGGCCCGATCGTGCAGATGCGAACGCCGGAAGCGTGCAGGCTTTCGTACTCACGGCGCCGTTGAACGGCGAGGCCGTGGTCATCATCCGCAAGCAGCTTTTCCCTGTTCGAATTGCCGCCAGGGGACAAAAAAATCGCCCAGCCTTAGGTCCTGAAGCCGCATTGGTTTGACGCGATCGCGCGCAAACACCGGCCTGGGGACGTTTGAGCGTCATTCGCGACAACCGCGATCGTGTTTCCCGGCTGGCGTGCGAGAGCCGACGCGCGGATTCGATCAGCGCTTTGGCGTCGGCTGCGGTCCGCGCACCAGACGACCCGGCAGCGCTTCGGTTGCCTTGCCGTCGCGGTAGACGACCTCACCGCCGACGATCGTGGCCGCGTAGCCGTCGGCGCGCTGTACGAGGCGCCGGCCACCGGTTGGCAAGTCGTACGCGACCTCGGGCGGACGCAGCCGCAATCGGTCAATGTCGATCACGTTCAGGTCGGCCCTGTAGCCCGGCGCGACGAGACCGCGATCGAGCAGCCCGACCGTGCGCGCGGTCTCATGGCTCAGCGCACGCACTATCCACGGCAGCTCCAGGCGTTCGCCGCGCCTGCGGTCGCGGGCCCAGTACGTGAGCATAAAGGTCGGCGCACTGCCGTCGCAGATCGTGCCAGAGTGCGCGCCGCCGTCGCCGAGGCCGAGCACCGAGCCGGGGTGGCGCATCATCGCGAGGCACGCGTCTAGCGACCCGTGCTCGTAGTTCGCGATGGCGTAGTACAGCATGTTGCGGCCGTCGCGCTCGAGCAGCAGGTCGTAGGCAAGCGCCTCCGGGCTCACGCCGCGCCGGCGCGCCCGAGCCGCGATGCTTGTGTCGACCGCAGGCTCGTAGTCAGGAGGGTCGCCGAGCAGGAACATCGCTTCGAAGTCGCGCACCATGCGGCCCAGGATGTTGGCGGGATCGGGGTCGATCGGCTCGGCGAGCACGCGCTCGCGCACCTCGGGGCGGCGCAGCTGCACAATGCGCTCGTCAAAGGGTAGGTGCGAAAGCGCGCGATAGCTGTCGACGCTGAAGAATGGATGCAAGGTCAGCTCGTGGCCGAATAGCAGGCCGATCGCTCGCCCGAGCACTTGGCTCTTCATCGGCAGGCCGTCGGCGTTGGCGGCCTTGACCCATTCGAGGATCTCGGCCCAGGGGTTGGTGAATTGGCCGTGCGCGCCCTCGAACAGCGAGAACGACAGCGGCCGGCCCGACGCCTCGACCAGCCGCCGCATCAACCCGAAGCCTGCCTCGGGCTCGACATTGAAGTCGACGATTATCTGGATCGCGCCCTTGCCGCTGTCCTTCAGCGCCAGCGCGAGCGCGGTTAGCTCGACCTCGGCGGCCTGGTAGGTCGGCGTCGACTTGCCGTCGCTCGAGCGATGGAAGAACGTCCGCGATGTCGAGAACCCCATCGCACCAGCGGCCATCGCGTCGCGAACCAGCGTGGCCATTTGCGCGAGGTCGGCAGGCGTCGCCGGCTCGCGCTCGACGCCGCGCTCGCCCATCACGTAGACGCGCAGCGCGGAGTGCGGCAAGTAGCCACAGATGTCCATGTCGAAGCGGCGTCCCGCGAGGAAGGCGAGGTACTCAGGATAGGTCTCCCACTGCCACGGGATGCCGTCGACGAGCACCGGGTGAGGAATGTCCTCGACGCCTTCCATCAGGCGGATCAGCACGTCGTGCTGATCCCGCCGGCAAGGCGCGAAACCGACGCCGCAGTTGCCCATCACGACGGTCGTCACGCCGTGCGATGACGAGGGCACCAAACGGTTCTCCCACGTCACCTGACCGTCATAGTGGGTGTGAATATCAACGAAGCCCGGCGTCACGACCAAGCCCTTCGCGTCGATCTCCTCGCGACCCTTCGCCGCAATCTTGCCGACCGCAAGGATCCGCCCGTCGGCGATCGCGACATCGGCTTCGAGCGGCGCGCCACCGCTACCGTCGACGATCACGCCATTCCTCACCACCAGGTCAGCATGCTGCGTCATGCGCCCTCCGGTCTGCTCGGTCGGACTAGAGCGGCGGCCTTGCCACCGCAGCTCAAACGGAGCGGCTTTGCCCGATCGGTCCGCCCCCTGAATCGTAGCAAGACGTCCGGTGTGCAGCTAACGCCGCCGTTGTAGTACAAGTGAATAGCCGAGCGGAACTTCAGTCCGCCTCTCGGTCGCTCGCCGGGCCGCGTGCCGCTCACCCGTCCGAACACGGCTCCCGACAGAGGTTCTTAGTGAGCAAGTTGCCTGAAAAATTAGATGACCGGCCCGTCCGTAAGGCGGATCCCGACGAGGTCGCACGGTATGAGGCTTCTCCGGAGACGAAACCCTGGTTTCGCTTCCGGCACTCCTACACAGAGATCTCCTCAATCGGCGGATCGACGCACGTAAGAGCGAGCGAAACGCGATTTGAGAATGGACGATTCAGCTCTGAGTCGTTCGAGGGTACGCTGAGACCCGGCGTCCATGACGATCTGGTCCAGAAAGCGCAGAACCTGTTCGTCGCCCAGACGGCTTTCCTGCTCCGGCAATTCTCGTGGTTTCTGCCGTTTCACGACCGGTCACCCAGGCGGGACGAATAGCTGCCGCGCCGGGTGCGCGCCTGAGCCACGGCAAGCGTGAAGGCGCTGCTCACCGCCGCGCGGATAGTCTTTTCGCCGCGCGCGCCGCTTCTCCAATTCCTCGCCGCTTCCAGGCAATTCAGGCCCGAAATCGACCGAAGTTGGAGAAGTCGTCGTCGACCCTAAGCGCTTGAACGGATGGGAAACACGGACGAACTCGAAATCTGTTGTACGGTTCTCCGTACCGGGGGTTCGAATCCCTCCCTCTCCGCCAGATCAATCTGTCGCGCTTCAGATTGAGACGGAGCCTTCTCCTCTCTTCGGCTTCGTCGAGCCCCAGGCGCGGACCAACCCAGCCGCGACAGTCCCAACCGCACCGGCTTGAAGAATTTTCCGGTCTTCGGGCGTAAAGCGTCACCGCTCCCTCTCAGTCGAGATCCAACCCCGGCAGCCCGGCCGTTCCCTCTCGACGCACCGCTTGGAGCTCGTTGGGATCGATACGGAGCGCCTCGAGGATCGTCGGCGCTACCTGGCTCGTCTCGACTGGCGACTTGACTACGCGCGCTCGCAGACCCGGCTTCGATACGATCAGCCCCACATTGGTGTCGTCGCTGCTGAAGCCGCCGTGCTCCGCAAGCTTCTTTGCCGACGTGGTGTAGATAGTGCCGAGCACCGGCAGCACGATCAGGTCAGGCGTGCGTGCATCCGTGCGCGGATTGCGGAACATGAGCTGCAGGCTCGCACCGGCCAGCACCTGCTGGATGTGCAGGGCGCCAGCGTTCTTGCGCAGATAGGATGCCACTTGCTCTGTCTGGGACTGATCGGCGAGCCACAGGAGCGTCACATCATCCTCGGTAATGGTGGCCGCGGCGATGGCGGCGGCCGCCGGATCGCTCCCCGCACCCGGTAGCGCGCTGACAAGCGACTCCAGTTTGCCGGGTTTGTTCACAAGGAGCGGATCCACTGGCGCCTGGCCGTGCTTCGCCGAGACGATGATCAGGGTTGTGTCGGAGAGCCCCTGCTCTTTGAGGGCCTTGATCATCTGGGCTAGTGCGGCGTCGACGCTCCCGAGGGCCGAGTCAAGCACCGCCGTGGGGGTGCCGCTGCCGTCCAAGTAGCCCCCCGGTTTACCTTCGAGTGCGGTCGCAGCCGGCGTTCCAGTCGCCTTGCAGAACTTCGGGGTCGTGTTGCCGGTGACCTTCTCGCCCACACTTACGGCCTGGAAGTTCATCCCGAACAGGGTCGGCACACCGACCGTCCTGGTGCCGCTGTGATCGAGCCCGCGGATCTCGTTGAGAATTGCCTGGACCTTAAGGCCGTCGTTCTCGGCCGCGCATAGCACCCCGACCGTGTAGTCCGGACCGCCGTCGACCGGACTGGTGATCTCAGGCGTGTACAGGTCGTCCACGCCCTTGCCTGAAGGGCCGTTGACGAGATCGTAGGCAGGGTGTTTGTCTGCCCAGGCCGTCTGGCCGCGGTGCGCCTTCACCACCTCAAAAAGCGTGTTCACCTGCAGGAAATCGTGCGGATAAATGCGCTGACAGCTGCCGTTCTTGATCCCCCACGGCAACAGCGCGGGGTCGATCTCATTCTGCACCTTGCCGTTCACGACGAGATCGATCGTCTCGTCGTAGGTGCTCGCGTTGCCCGGCGCGCCACCGCAGCCGCCGTTACTGGGGCTCCACTGCTTTCGGTCGTAGCTCACGTCGTAAAAGACGCCGGTCGAGACAGGCGAGCCGCCGGTGACCAATGCGAGGAGCCCCGGGAAGGAGTCCGATGGCTTGGCGGACGACGCCGTGGTGAAGCGAACCCCGTGCGCGCCGAGTTCGGCTAGCGCGGAGCCGGGATGTGCCGCGATGTAGCGTTCGACGTCGAGCGCGTGCAGGCCATCGACGCTGATGAGCAGTACACGATGCACCTGATCCCGATCGGGATAGTGATCACCCGCGCTGACCGTGACCGGCGAAGCGCAAGCGACGGCCACCGAGACGCACACAAGAGAACGCGACAGGCTCATGAGTTCCTCCTCGAAAGCATGGGCAGGGGAGGGTAATGAACCAACATGACGAGAACGCTAGCGCCGGAGTCTTTCCCGGGCGCGTCGCTCGCGCACACCCTTCGGCGGGGCCGTCCCATCTTTCGCGCCTGGCTTGATCGCAGCGCTGTCGTCATCCACGAAAAGACATTCAGGTTCGATTCAGCTGCCGAGGGCCTTCCCGACCGAGATGGACGCCGATGGATCTTGCGGCGATCAAGACACGCGCGCTAGGAGGTGCGGGGGTGCGACACCCGGCGAGCTTTTCGCGACGCGATCCTGACACCGGGCACCAGCCCTGCCCGCATTCGTCTGCCGCGATGTAGCGAAGGCGAAGTCCTGCGAGTCGAGAGACGGGGTGCACATTCGGGCGAGCGTTCACGCAATTGAAGTCAGCCGGACACACGTGTGCAAATTTGGCTACTGACAATTCGCGTCGGGGAGAACGCAGCGTTTCAACTTCTCGTGCCTTCCTGCGGTGAACAAACATCGCGGATCCTGTGCCGTCAAGGTCCGCCAGTCTCTGAGCGAAAAGGGGGAATCCACATGACAGCCAAGCTTCGACTCTCGTCACGCCACCTCATGGTCTTTGCCCTCTGCGGCGTTGCCGCGATGCCGGCGAGCGGCGCTGATACCGCGACTCCGATCGAACACGTCATCGTCGTCGTGGGCGAGAACCACACCTTCGACAACGTCTTCGGTGCCTACCGACCGCGCCCTGGGCAGACGATACGGAACCTCCTGTCCCAGGGCATCATCACCGACGACGGACGGCCCGGTCCCAATTTCGAACGCGCCGCGCAGAACATCGCCGACTCGCACGGTCAATACAGCCTCAACCCCTCGCGCGTCGGGACCTATAGCAAGCTGCCGCAGCCCGACACTACTTATGCCACGGGCCAGCCCGGTAATACGCCGGATGCGCGCTTCCCCGCCAGTTTGCCCAACGGCCCGTTCCAGCTCACGCGCTACGCGGCGTACAGCGATTTCCTCGGCGATCCGGTGCACCGGTTCTTCCAGATGTGGCAACAGGTGAGCGAGGGCAAAAAGGATCTGTTCGTGTGGGTCGCCGAAACCGCAGGGATCGGCAACCACAATGACGGCTTCGGCACGCCGCCCGACAACACGCACCAGGGTGGGCTGGCAATGGGCTTCTACAATATGAACACCGGCGATGCCCGGTCTTTCAAGCAGATGGCGGACTTCTACGCCATCGGCGACAACTATCATCAGCCCATCATGGGTGGCACCGGCGCCAACTTCCTGGCGCTCGCCAGCGGCGATGTCGCGTTTTTCAACTCGAACGGCGCCCCCGCCACCCCGCCGACCGGGTTCGTGTTCCAAGGCACCGTGACCAGCCAGGTCGAGAATCCCAATCCACAGTCGGCTGGCTCGAACACGAACTGGTACACCGAGGACGGGTACCGCGGGGGGTCCTATGTGAAATGTGCGGATCCCGCCCAGCCGGGGGTGAAGCCGATCCTCGACTACCTCACCAAGCTGGGCATCAAGCCGAACTGCGCAGCGAACGCCTACTATCTAGTCAACAACTACAATCTCGGCTACAAGGCCGACGGCACGCTCGCCAATCCCAGCGCGGATCCGACGAAGTTCACGCTGCCACCCCAGCCCGCCAGTCTCCCCACCATTGCCGATGCGCTCTCCGCGCATGGCATAACGTGGAAGTGGTACTCCGGTGGTCGCGGCGACGGCACGAATCCGACCGCCGACTACTGCGGCATCTGCGACCCGTTCACCGGATTCACGTCGGTGATGGCCAATGCGGTCAAGCGCGCCAACCTGCAGGACCTCAACAACCTCTACACCGACATCGCAAACGGGACGGTTCCCGCTGTCGCGTTCGTACGCCCGCTCGAACAGATGGCCGGCCACCCGGCCAACGCCACGATCGCGCTCTATGAAGACTTTGTGACCAACCTGGTCAACATGGTTCACGATCACCCGGATCTCTGGAACAAGACCGCGATTCTGATCACGGTCGACGAGGGCGGTGGCTACTACGACTCGGGCTATATACAGACGCTCGACTTCTTCGGGGACGGCACGCGGATCCCACTCATCGCCGTCTCACCGTACGTCAAGGAAGGCTTCGTCGATCACACCTATTACGATCACGTGTCGATCCTGAAATTCATCGAGCGCAACTGGGGCCTGCAGCCGCTCTCCGCGCGCAGCCGCGACAACCTGCCGAACCCCATCCAGCCCTCCGGCAAGTACGCGCCCGCCAATTCGCCGGCGATTGGCGATCTCATGAATCTGTTCGACTTCGAACATCCGCGGCCCCACGCTCCGAAGATCAAGCAGATCGTTTCCGATAACGATAGCAACGATCACCGCCGGTGACCGGTTGCCAACGGCGAGACAGTCTCTCCGACTGTCTCGCCGTTTTCCTCGCACGAGCCAGGTCCTTCGCCGATTTGCGGAACGAGTGATCGGAACGATCCGCCGCGGGTGCCTAGATTGGCTGATTCCGATGTCCGAAGCGTGCGATCCTTAAGAATTGGAGAGCGTATTACAGCGGGTCACGCCCGCATCGGACGTTAGGGCCAGGTTCGCTCGCTTAGTGGAATTGCGGAGCACACCCGCACCAGTCGCTCGCTCGAGCCAGATCTCCCGCCAATGCATCAGTTCGCCTCGCGGGCAGTCACCCAGCACATCAAAGCAAAGACACTCGTCGCCCAGTGTCGTCATCTTGCTGCGCACGTTCCGTAGCGTCACGGTGTTGCAGACCTCCCGCATCTTACCGGTCTTCTCATCGATGACTCGGTCAAGGCGCCCTCGAACCTCCGCTTCTCCCCCACAGCATCTTGTCATTTCGTAGCAGATGCCCAAGCCTCTATTGCGTCTGAGGCGATCCAGAGTCGCCACGATCTGAGCGCGATTCTTGACCTGGACTATCTCGCCGGGCTCTAGATTCAGCGACACGGTGGGTGTTCGTTGGTGAGGTCCGCGAAGCCACTGTTGGCCGTGCACCATGCGCAGCAACCTCTGCCAGGACCAGAGCACCACGAGCTTCAGGATCTCCAGTACGGAGCGATCTCCGTTCCGGATTTCTCGAAAGACGATCCGGAGCATCCATGGCTTCTGCTTCCCAGGGAAAGCCTCGGTGGCCTTGCATAGTTGAGTAGACTGGCAGAAATAATGGTCCTCGTCCGACTTTGTCTTCAGACGAGGAAGCAACCCTTCAACTCCGGTGCTGCCTGCATGTGGCGATGTATCTGAGGAGTCGAGGGGCTGCAACCAATCCTCCTTCCAAAAGATCTTGCAGGCACGCTTGCATTCGTCGTGACCGTGGCCACCGCACCGTGGTCCTTCCAAGAACACCACGTCGTTTGCGGCGAAACGTCGCGTGGAGGGGACCGGAGGTGTTACCTCTACGCAGGTCTTCTCAACCCGGCGTTCGACGCGAAACGACTTGCCGCACCAATCCAGCATTTCCGGCATGAATGGCAGGCCATCCAATGTGCCGTCGTTATCAAGCGTCGATAGGATCTCTTCTGGAGAGCGTACGATTACTCGGTCCCCAGCACGGAGTCTGTGACGTTTCATGACGACCTCATGCAACTGACGGTGGACTTCCCCGGCATGACGCCAGCGGGGCGCTGCTGAAACAGGCGACGCCCACGCGATCGAGATGGGATGACCCCTACCCGATAGTTTCATTAACAGGATTTACGCCGCTTCGGGCTGGCGGACGAGCGCCGAATAGGCCAGCAGGACCATGGAACGCGCGAACGCGGTCACCGAGACGATGCCGCCCTCCTGAGAGAGGAGGGGTCACTCCTTGGTCCGTGCGCTGGCCAGCCCTGCAACGACCACCCGGCCAGCGCTGAGCGCATCTATTTTGGTCTCTTTGAGCGCCCCACCAAGCGGCGCTTCGCTTTAACCAGATATTGCCAAGCGGCCCGCTTTGTCATGAACAATAGATCATCGCCCAAGCGGCCGATGGTTACCGAAGAGAACTCGATCGCGTCGCTATCGTCCAGGAACGGCCGGTATCTGAGATGCAACGGCGCGGAGAAAAAGACCTCGCCGTTGTAGCTTTGCATTGCATAGCGCACGTAAGAAGCGTCGAACAAGGCATCGAGGTTGTCGGCGTCAGCGAAGAGGTGAGCGTGCTCCTCGCTAACAAAGAACGCGTTCCATCCAATGCAGGCCACTAGACTGTAGCCTTTTTCCTTTCCCAGGCGCGCGAGCGACAGGACGGAGCATCCGATATCGTTTCCGCTGCCGGAGCCCACGATGTCGATGTGATGCGGGATCATAGGGTTGTACTCGACGACGACCAATCGGGGCCGATGGCGATGAAGTCCGCGCCAGATATGGAGATCCGTTCCATCGACATCGATGGAGACGAGATCGAGGTCGGCGGGGAATTCATGCTCGGAAAGAATGTTGTCCAGGCTGTCGTCTCCGGCCTCTTGGACGTATCTCTTGGCAATGGATACCTGAAGGTCTGCTGACCCCGGATAAGCGGCAAAGTCCGAAACGAGCTTTCGATGACGCTCGGGGTTGCCTTCGATCAGCAAGCTCTTCCATCCGCTTGTCCAAAGCGGGAACACGTTAGACAAGCGCTGCAAATCGTAGGCGCCGAACTCGACACAGGTCCTGGACCTCACGCCAATCTCGCGGAAAACGGCGGCGATCACGCCGTCTTCCCCGTGCTGCGATCTCACTGTCGATTTGCAGTTTGCCAGGCGTATGGGCATGACCGACGGTTCCCGCGGTGGAAAGCGACCTGCCGCAAGTCATCAGTCATTATGAATCTAGCCGCCAGGGCAGCGCTTCAACCGCAGCGCATGGAGTGCCCGGCGGTTCTCGTGCCTACGAGCAGGGTCGTTTGGGGCGCTTCCAGAGGGTGCGGCATGAAATCAACGAGTTACAGAAAGGAGGCCCCGGTGCGCATGCGCGTCTGCGAACTTGCAGCTCGCTTGCGCGCTTGTCGCCGCACCATGGCTGCTGGTGCCGGTGGAACCGGGACCATCGACGTGCGCCGAAATGCCGAGCGCAGTGACACCTAGGCAGATCCCTGGGCATCGCTTCACCACGATGGGTAGTCGGTATGCTACATACGGCAGCGGTGCCGCCACAGCAAAAACCGGACGGCACGATAGTGGATCGGCATCCGTACCACTATCTTCATTGAGGGCTCGGGGGACGCGACGTGAAGCGAGGGGCCTGCGTCATCGAGGGGCGCTGATCACGTTGGAGGGAATCATGGACGGCTCCATTCTCGTCGTCTACGACGAGGTGACGACTCGCGAGCTACTCGCCCACAATCTCCAGCAGGCTGGATATCGAGTATGGTCCGCCGCCGACGTGCCGCAGGCCGAAGCGCTGGTTCGCCAAGCTCGTCCCGATCTGGTGCTGCTTGACTGGGTGCTGCCCGGGATCCCGGGACTGACCTTCGCCCGGCGACTCCGCAGCGATCAGCGTACTAGGGATATTTCGATCGTGATGGTGAGCGCCCGCGCTGAAGAACAGGACAAGGTCGCCGCGCTGGAGGGCGGGGCCGACGACTACGTGACCAAGCCGTTTTCAGGGCGGGAGCTGCTCGCGCGGATCAAGGCGGTGCTGCGCAGACGCACGCCGCAGCTCGCCGACGACGTGGTCGAGGTTGCCGGGTTGCAGTTGGATCCCGCAGCGCGCCGCGTCAGCGTGGGCGATCGCGAAATCAGCCTGTGGACCACCGAATTCCGTCTGTTGCACTTCTTCATGACCCACCGCGGCCGGCTCTACACCCGGGCGAGGCTCCTCGACGAGGTCTGGGGCGACCATGCGTTCGTCGAAGAGCGTACCGTAGACGTCCACATCCGCAGGCTACGCCAAGCAGTCGCCCCTACGGGCCACGACGCGCTGATCGAAACGGTGCGCGGAATCGGCTATCGCTTCCGGGCCGATCAGAACTGAAGCGCATGCTGCTCGGCCACCGATTTGAGAGGGTTGCCCCGGCTGATCGATGTCGTTCCGCGGGACGACTCTCGGCGCAGCGCGTCGTCGTAACTCTCTGAGCTGACGAAAAGAAGCCGGATCGGCCGCCTGCCGAGCCGGAGGCGGATGCCGCTGGCGACGGAAGCTGCCCGCGACCAAAACCGGTCCCGAAAATCGCGTCTGACCCTCGTGGCGAAGTCCCTTCGCCCGCAGGCGCGCACGCATCCCCGACTGGAGGCGTTTGAGACCTTCCTAGTCCGTTCGGCTCAAATCGGCGTGATGCCGACTGTCACCGCCCAACTCTAGATTGACCGGCTGGATCGAGGCCTAGGATGAGCGCACACGAGTCTACCGAGCCGCTCCACGAGGTGCCGCGTCCCTCCGAGCGCAGCTTCGGGGTTGTATTCGCCGGGTTGTTCTTGTTGGTGGCGGTTTGGCCGCTGGCGTTTGGCGAGACCCGGCTCAAGCTCTGGGCGGTCGCGTTGGCGCTCGCCTTCGGCGCGGCTGCGCTCTTCGCCCCGTCGCGGCTCGCGCCGCTGAACCGGCTCTGGTTCCGGTTCGGGATGCTGCTGCACGCGGTGGTGAGCCCAGTGGTACTCGGCGCGATGTTCTACCTCGTCATCGTGCCGTTCAGCCTGGCTCTGCGCCTAATGGGCAAGGACCTGCTCGGGCTGCGCCGGGATCCCAAGGCAAAGAGCTACTGGATCAAGCGCGACCCCGCAGGTCCGCACGCCGACAGTTTTCGCGACCAGTTCTAAGAGGCCCGAGCATGTGGATTGCCGCTCAGCTGTGGAGGTTCATGCGGGTGCGCAAGAAGTACCTGCTCGCCCCGATCATCCTGATGATGCTGCTGCTCGGCGGGCTGCTGGTGCTGGCGCAGGGCTCGGCCGTGGCGCCCTTTATCTACACGCTGTTCTGAGCGGCGGTGCGCATCCTCGGCGTCTCGGCCTACTATCACGACAGCGCCGCGGCGCTGGTCGAAGACGGGGAAGTGGTCGCTGCAGCGCAGGAGGAACGCTTCACGCGCAGGAAGCACGACGCGCGCTTCCCTCGCCAGGCGGTGCAGTATTGCATGCGCGCCGCCGCCACGCGCTTGGAGGAGCTCGATTTCGTAGTTTTCTACGACAAGCCGTTGCTCAAATTCGAGCGGCTCCTCGAGACCTACCTCGCCTTTGCGCCTGCGGGGTTTCGCTCGTTTCGCATGGCGATTCCGCTCTGGTTGCGCGAGAAGCTGTTCCTGCGCGACCTGCTCACCCGGGAGCTGCGCGCACTCTCCGCGGAGTTCGACGCGGCGCGGTCGCTGCTGTTCTCCGAGCACCACCTGAGCCACGCGGCGAGCGCGTTCTTTCCCTCGCCGTTCCGCGAGGCGACCGTGCTCACCGCCGACGGCGTGGGCGAATGGGCGACGACCTCGCTCGCCGTCGGCCGCGGCCACGAGCTCGAGATGCTCAAGGAGATCCGCTTCCCGCACTCGCTCGGGCTGCTCTACTCGGCCTTCACCTATTACACCGGGTTCAAGGTCAACTCCGGCGAATACAAGGTAATGGGGCTCGCGCCTTACGGTCAACCGAAGTACGCGCAGCGGATCTACGACCACCTGATCGACCTGAAGGAGGACGGCAGCTTCCGCCTCGACCTCGCGTACTTCGACTATTGCACCGGGCTCACGATGACCAGCCCGAAGTTCGACGCGCTCTTCGGCGGGCCGCCGCGCAAGCCCGAAGAGCGCCTCACGCAGCGCGAGATGGACCTCGCCGCTTCGCTCCAGGCGGTCACGGAGGAGGTGATGCTCCGGCTCACGCGCGCGGCGGTGGCGGAGACTGGGATTCGCGATCTGTGCCTCGCGGGCGGGGTGGCGCTCAACTGCGTTGCCAACGGGAAGATCCTGCGCGACGGTGCAGTGAAGGGCCTGTGGATCCAGCCCGCCGCCGGCGATGCGGGCGGCGCGCTGGGCGCGGCGCTCGCCGCCTATCACATGTTCCAGAAGCAGCCGCGCAGCGCCGCGCCCGGCTCGTCCGACAGCATGAAAGGCGCGTACCTCGGCCCAGCCTTCGAGCAGCCCGAGATCGAGCGCAAGCTGCGCGCCGCCGGCGCGCGCTTCGAGGTGCTCGAGCAGCCAGCGCTGCTCGATTTCTGCGCCGAGGCACTCGCCGAGGGCAAGGCGCTCGGCTGGTTCCAGGGCCGCATGGAGTTCGGCCCCCGAGCGCTCGGCGCGCGGTCGATCCTCGGCGACGCGCGCTCACCCACCATGCAGTCGATGCTCAACCTCAAGGTGAAATACCGCGAATCGTTCCGGCCGTTCGCGCCGTCGGTGCTGCGCGAGGACCTCACCGAGTGGTTCGAGCTCGCCGAGGACAGCCCCTACATGCTGCTAGTGGCCGACGTCGTGGCGCGGCGGCGCAAGGCCATGAGCCGGGAGCAGCAGGCACTCTTCGGCATCGACAAGCTGAATGTGCCGCGCTCGGACATCCCGGCGGTGACCCACGTCGACTACTCGGCGCGGGTGCAGACGGTGCACAAGGACACCAATCTCCGGTATTGGAATTTGATTCACGCCTTTAAAAATAAAACCGGAAGCCCGGTGATCGT
>Ga0126369_10001582_pt1 | contig 15845 bp, 22 predicted proteins | sample PanSoiMetaPlot_1_FD_109646 | JGI IMG/M metagenome (GOLD analysis project Ga0126369, IMG submission 109646) | Tropical forest soil microbial communities from Panama - MetaG Plot_1 | ecosystem: Environmental > Terrestrial > Soil > Tropical forest > Bulk soil | place: Panama | collected 2016-02-17 | reverse complement strand
GTTCCCGGAGCTGCCATGGGCGAAGCCGTTGGAGTAGGCCTGGTCAAACTCCTGCCAGGGCCAGCGGCCGGCGCGGCTCACGGTGCGCTTGTAGGCCTCCACGTCCGGCCCGTTGGAGCTGGGCTGCTTGCCATGCTTGTTCGCGTCAGGGGGGTAGAGAGGGCGGGGGAAGCCATCCACCTTGACCATCGGGCCTCCCTTGTAGGCCTGCTCCCACCACTCGGCCATGCCGCGAGCGTAGCGGCTGAGGGGTCAGCTCGTCCAGAAGCTCGCCTCTCAGGGCCAGCTCAGCCCAGGTCTGCTCATACCTGGGAGATGCTGCCTGGGGCTCAGCCGTTCGTATACGAGGCCCCTGAGGGCAAAAGAAGGGGCAGGCCTTGTGGGCCTGCCCTCTCTGGAGGTGCTATGCCGTCAGTCCGGCGAAGTCTACGCCTCCTCAGCCTCCTCTGAGCCCTCCTCCTCGCTGGCCTCTCCCTCCTCGCCGGCCTCCTCCTCCTCAGGCTCGGGCTCTGCGACCGGCTCGCTCTGAGTCTCGCTCACCTGCTCCTCCTTCTGTCGGCTCCACCTGTTGCGGAGCATCCGCCATCTTGCCGTTAGACCCACCTTCCTGCCCTCCCTCGTTGGCCCTGACTATCTCAGCCTGGAGAGCCTGGACTAGCTCAGCGAACTGCTCCGGGGTGTAGATGACTGCGGGCTCCCCGACCTGCTCCCCCACGATCCTGTCCTCGTCATCGCGCTGGAGCACCACCGGCCTGACCACCAGCTTGACCAGCTCCAGCCTCACGATGATGCCGCCAGCGGGTCGGGTGCGCGGGCATCCCCCTCCAGGGGCGGAACGTGGGGCATCTCAGCCAGGGACTCCTCAGGCGGCGGGTAGGCCTGGCCGAAGGAGGCTGGGGCATCCGCACTGGCGCAGGTGGCTGAGCAATAGACGTGGGCCACCATCGGCCCCAGGCCGTGCAGCTCGGTCTGCACGAACAGCCAGCCCGTCCGGTCGTTAGGGTCAAGGTCGTTGCCTGGGCAGGCCGGGTTGTCGCAGGCGATGGTGTGGCTGACTGCACTGTCGATGGGCATGAGCCCGCCTCCTTAGCTGGTGTAGATCGGGCAGTAGCCCAGGAAGGTCTTGTTTTGGTTGTAGACGGGAAACTTGTAGGGCTGGGCTCCCCCGACTGAGCCTGAGACTGCCGACTGGAGGCAGAGGGCTCCTCCCACGTACCAGTTGTTCGTGCCCAGGCCTCCTGCCTCTACGCGGAGGATGCTGGTGTCCAGGGCGGTGCCCCAGAAGACGCAAGCGCGGCCACTCCCGTCGCCGCCTAGGGCGACCTGCTGATTGACCTGCCCATCGGAGGAGTAGATCGCCTGATTGACGTGGAGGTAGTCCTTGACCTGGATGTTCGCAGACGATGACTTCCACATCATCGTGGTGTTGTCTGAGCCGAATAGGAGCGAGTTGCCGCCGCCTGACTGGTCTACCCTGAGGTTGCCGGCCACCTCCAGGACAGGTGCCACCCGCAGGAAGGCTCCTGCGGCTGGGCGGTAGGCGAACACGGTGAGGTCGGCTCCCCAGTAGTAGGCTGCCTCCCCTGAGCCAGTCGCCCCCATTGCGGTGAAGCGGGCCGCATCGGTGTACCAGGCGTAGACTGCCGAGGTGGCGCGGAAGCTGCCTGTCAGGCCTAGCCCCGTGAACGGTGAGGTGATGCGCTGGAGGTTGACATCGGTGGCGTTCGCCCCACCTGCTCCCCAGAACATCGCCCCGTTGCCGTTGAGCTGGAAGGCGGGGTTGGCATCTCCAGCGAGGAGCAGATTCTTGATGATGCGGGTGGCTGCCACCACCACCGTGTCGGTGGGCAGGAGGGCAGTGTCCACTGCCGCAGCGAGCTTCTGCATATCGCTCGGGACATCGGCCGGGTCGGTCGCGGCGGGGTAGGGCAGGGCGTGGCCGGCAGTGGCAGGCATGGGGCCTCCTCTCAGCCTGGCTGGTTCGTGGCCAGGGCGGCGTAGTCTCGGAAGGTCGTCTTGACCACCTGGTAGGTGGCGTTGGTGTCCTTGACGTTCTGGTAGTCCTGCATCTGGGCGGCGTGGTAGTGCAGGACGATGCCGCCAGGCTTCTGAGCCAGGAGAGCTGACAGGGTGAGGGCAGGGTCAGGAGTCTCGGTGGCGTAGGAGTAGGCAGTCAGGTGGTAGGCCACCTCGGGCTTCTGCGGGTCACCCCAGGCTGCCCCGTCCCGCTCGCGGAAGATGAGTCGCTGGCTGCCTGTCAGGGTGGCCCTGGCCCCTTCGATCATGGAGGCGGCAGTCCCTCGCTTCCAGCCTGAGGTGCCAGCCACCCAGGCCCTCTGGTCTGCATCGCTGAGCCCGATGGGGATGCGGGCTCCGACGAACTGGCCCAGCCAGGGCAGGGCCACGTCCGGGCACCGCTCCAAGTCCATCAGCCCTGACCAGCCTGGCCCCTCTGGGGAGTCCCGCATCAGGTCGTCTAGGAGCTGGTACATCTGGCCGATGGCGTTGCAGTAGATGAGCAGAGCCCAGCCCACTGAGGGGTCTTGGCTGGCGACCGGGGCCAGGGCCACGTAGAGGCGTTCTGCGAAGCTCTCGGGGGTCAGGTCAGCCGGGGGTGGGATGCCTGAGTCGAGCTGGCCCACCTGGCTGAGGCTCCGTCCACTCCTGAGGGCAGCCAGGGTGCCGTCCCTCACGAAGCCTCCCCAGTGGCAGTGATGGTGCCAGGCCTGGGCAGCGGGGCCACCCCTGGGAGCACCACGTCAGCGGTGCCCTGGGTGCCTCCAGTGGGGCCGAAGGTGAGGCTGACCACGTACCTGACCCCATCCACCCGGTTGACCACATCCGTCAGCTCCAGGTAGCGCACCGTCTGGTCATTCCACCAGGACACTGCTGAGGTGTCGCCGTAGGGTGGCCGGCCCCACTGGCCTGGCTGGAGGTAGGCCTCCAGGGCTGCCTGGACAGAGCTGGCCACGGTGTCAGGCAGGTAGCCAGGCCAGACCGTGAAGGTGCAGGCCACGTCGATGCTGGTGTAGGTGGGGTCGATGATGAAGGCCAGGAAGTTGACTTCCCGCTGGGACTGGAGCAGGTCATCAGCCTGCTGCTTGATGTCAGGCGGGACAGGCTCCCCCTGGTCATCAGTGACCACCACCGTGACGCACCTGGGGCAGTCAGTCTCCCCGGTGTCAGGGTTGTAGAGGTCGATGGCGGTGGCCCTGGCGATCTGGGGGATGGAGCGCTGGACGAGGATGGCGAAGTCCTGAGGGAGGATCGGCCTGGGGCTCAGGAGCGTCAGGAGGTCGGAGAGCCTGTCCAGGTAGGCATCCGCAGTCTCAGGGTCTTGGCCTCCGGTGGTGGGGGAGTCCAGGGTCACTGAGTCGATGAAGTCCAGGGTGTCGAGCATCGCCACATCCCCGGTGATGCCTGAGGCGGCGGCTCCTGCCTCCAGGGCTCGTATCTCGACTCCTGCGGTCACGGTCTGCCCTGCTGGGATGGTGAAGTCGTAGACCACCTGGAAGGCGTAGGTGTCGCTCCCAGCCGGTGGGGTGATGCCGACCAGGCTGCCGGCATTGACCTGGTAGCCCTTGGTGTCGATGGCCGTCCAGGTGGTGTAGCCGGTGGCCTGGATGGCGGGGTAGGGCGGGAGCCCCATGATGGACTCCCCGAAGAACTGGAAGATCGCATCGGGCACCAGGGCTGCCAGCTCCCGCAGCTCTGAGGCGATCTGGGCCAGCGATTCGATGACCCAGGCCTCCAGGTTGCCTGGTGAGGGGAGCCAGCCTTCCACCTGGGCCTCCAGGTAGGCGTAGGCCTCATCGGCCAGCTCCACTGGCTCCGTTTCGATGGGGATGTCGATGTAGCCCATGGTCTACTCCTGGGTGCGAAGGCTCACGGTGGTCTGGACGTGGGCGATGAGGGCGTCCAGCTCATCAGGCTGGCTGGAGAAGGCGGTGAGGGCTCTGGGCTCCCAAAACTCCACCGTGCGCCTCATCACGTCGGTGTCTACGAAGGGGCTCTGGAAGGTGGGATCGGGGAGCCCGAACTCGGGCAGCTCCACCCGGTAGCCCTGGGGGCAGAGCAGGGTGACCAGGACGCAATCGGCTATCTCGTCTAGGGAGTCCTGCTCGGTCACCGCCGCCTGGGGGTTGGCGAAGCGGAAGGGGTAGGAGAAGTGTGGGGTGTCGATCATCAGCCTGCCTTGAGCTGGGCGTAGGTGGGTGCCAGGGGCATCACCCTGGCGAAGGCTGCCCCTGGCCAGGCTCCTGCTGCCTTCGGCCCCCAGAGGCGGTTGGTGGTGGTGTCCAGAAGGATCGTGCCGTCCACTCCATCACCAGCGACAGGTGCTCCTGCCTTGGCCATGAAGGTGGAGGCTCCTGAGGGGCCTGCTGGCCCCTGAGGCCCCTGGGCTCCGGTGGCTCCTGTCGCCCCCTGGGGGCCTTGGCTTCCAGTGGCCCCGGTCGGCCCCTGGGCTCCAGTGTTGCCCTGGGGGCCTTGGGCTCCAGTGTCTCCCTTCGGCCCCTTGATGTTGCCCTGGAGCGTCCAGGTGGAGGCTGCGGTCTTCTTGTAGAAGTCGCCGGCTGCGGAGTCCAGGTAGAAGTCTCCGACCACCCCGGTGGCCCCTGGTGGGGCTCCTGAGCCTGTCCACCAGACTGAGCCGGGTGTCCCGGCAGGCCCCTGGGCTCCGGTGTTGCCGGTTGGGCCTTGAGGCCCCTGGGCTCCTGTCGCCCCAGTGTCACCCTTCGGCCCCTGGGCTCCCGTCGCCCCAGTGGCTCCTGGGTCACCCTTGGGGCCTTGAGGGCCAGTCAGACCAGTGGGGCCTTGGGGGCCTTGGGCTCCGGTGGCCCCGGTGTCTCCCTTGGGGCCTTGGGCACCTGTCGCCCCGGTCGCTCCTGGGTCACCCTTCGGCCCCTGCGGGCCGGTCGGGCCTGGGACGGTGGAGTCTGCCCCTGCAGGGCCGGTCGGGCCTTGGGGGCCTTGAGCCCCGGTGGCTCCGGTGTTGCCCTGAGGCCCCTGGGGGCCTGCTGGCCCCACATCACCCTTCGGCCCCTGGAGGCCTACTGGCCCCTGGGGGCCTTGGGGGCCTGTCGGGCCTGCGGGGCCTTCTGGCCCCTCGGGGCCTTCCGGGCCTGGAGGGCCTGGCTGCCCGGTGGACTCCACCGGGGCCAGCACCATCACCCAGGGTGTCTCTCGCTCATCGAACAGGACGAGGCAGTCATCGCCTCGGAGCGGCAGAGCAGTGCTGGGTGACCAGGGGCATGGCCCCCACTGGACGCGGGAGCCATCGTAGGCTGGCACCGTCACGTAGAGGTCATCGTCCACGGTCGGCGGGGTGTTGGCCACCGTGCCTCTGACCACCGTGGGGCCGGCAGTGGGAGTGGGCCTCAGCACCTCATCCAGGTCTGGCACCTAGGTGCCCTCCCAGTGTCTCGCCGTGAACGAGTTGAGGTAGTGCATCTCGGGATTCAAGCCAGCCCCGTCCCACGACTTCCCCCAGAAGCCAGTGCCGAAGTGCTGGTCGCCAGGCTTGCCAACATCGTGGAAGACGATGAAGGCGTGGCCGGTGTGCACCCCTGGCCTTGTCCAGACGGTGAGGTGCTGGCCCTGGCCTGGCTGGCCCCAGTTCATCAGCATGTTGGAGTCCCAGCCGGGTGAGAGGAGCTGGAGGCCCAGACCTGCTGAGGCCAGCACTGCCGAGACTGCCCCTGAGCAGTCGTAGCCGATGCTGGAGCTGCCCTGGCCGTGGTCTGGCACCCCGGCATGGGCATGGCCCCCGCCCCAGACGTAGGGGTAGTGCTTGGCCGTGATCGCCTGGGCTGCCTGGTAGGCCTGGTCTACCTGGCTGCCGGCCTGGGCTCCTGCGGCCACCCCTGCCTTGGTGGTGACCGCCCCGCCCGTGCTCATGCTGACCTGGGTGGTGTCGTTGGCAGGCTCGGGCAGAGGAGCCATCGGCTTGCGGCAGGTGATGGTGGCGGTGGCATCGAACAGGCCTCGGCTGACCGTGGCCACCAGGTAGCGCCCCTGGGCTGGCCCCATCAGGTCGCTCAGCTCCACCACCGTGCCTGGAGCTGCCGCCCACCTGTCAGCCCTGGCGGTGATGCTCACCTCATGGACAGGCTTGCCGGTGTCCAGGTCGAAGTCGATGCCCAGGACTCCCTGGGAGTCCTCGTCCAGGAGGTAGCGAGGCTTGGCCTTGAGGAGGTCAGTCTCGCTGGTGAAGTAGACCACCCCGCCTGAGATGAAGCAGCGCCACTGCACCTCCTGGGCGAGCCGTTGCAGGCACGTCCAGGAGTCTTCCTTGGTGCCATCGGTGCCACCTCTGCGGAACTGGTACGGCAGGGCCTTGGTGATGCTCCTGGTGGAGGCGGTCACCCCTGAGCCGTTGTAGGCCTTGACCCAGGCCAGGGCCTCAGCCTGTCTCTGGTCGTAGGCGGTCGGGGTGCCTGAGCCCTGGACGGCCTGGGCGATCCGGCCTGCTGAGGCGTTCGGGTACTTCCTGGCCTTGGTGATGGCCCCGCCTGAGCCCAGCTCCGGGTCGTCATAGAAGCCTCGGGTTAGGAAGGCGTTGGCGCACTGGGCAGGGTCGCGGTTGTCGATGCTCATGCCCTGGGCGGTGGATGTCCTGACCTGGAGCACCCCCAGCGAGTCCCTGTCGCCGTAGTTGAGGTTCGCGATGGTGCTCTCCACGATGCAGGCGGCGATGAGGGCGGTGGAGGCCTTCTCCCCGGCGTCCAGGGAGTCGGCCACATCCAGCATCCGCTCCCCCAGCTTGAGCTGGCCAGGGCTGGCCGGCTGGCCCTTCACCGTCAGCTTCGCGTCCCGGTTTAGGCCTCGCTGCTTCTGGACTGCCCTGGAGGTGTCAGTCCGGCCCTGCTTCTTGTTCGCGATGGCCACCTTCTGCTGGGTGTGGAGAGCTGGACAGACGAACTTGAGCCCGCCGAAGTCGCGCACCTCCCTGACCAGGCTGAGGGCGAACTCGGCTCGGGTGACCTTGGCCCGGTTGGCCTTCTTCGGGCTGGTGTGAGTCCTGAGCAGGGCCACCGCCCGATCCTCAAAGGTGAGGGTGAGGTCGTGCTCCTGCTTGGCCACCTGGGCCAGCCGGAAGGGGTAGCGATCCAGGAGCACATCAATGGCGAAGCCGAAGATGCCTGAGCGGAGGAGGGCTCGGTCTGGGTCGTGCACGGTCAGGGTCAGGGAGCTGGCCCCTTCCACGGTGCGCTCCAGGCTGCCGTCAGTGATGGAGCTGGCGATCTGGGTGTCCAGGCCCTTGACCTTGCGGCTGACCACATCCAGCACCAGGGAGCTGAGCCCCACGTCCACTGAGGCTGGCGGGGTGCGGGGGAGCGCGATGGCCACTACTTGAGGCAGGTGTAGAGCGTCACCTGACCGCCTGGGTGATTGATGACCAGCTCGCCGGTCTGGAAGCCTGCTGGGCAGGTCTGGGCTCCTGCTGGGCCTGCTGGGCCTGCTGGGCCGGTGTCACCCTTGGGGCCTGGTGGCCCTGCTGGCCCCTGGGGGCCTGGGCCTCCGGTCGGGATGTTGACCGTCACGGTGGTGGTGGCCTGCTGGGCAGTGCCGAGGGCCTGGGAGGTCAGGAAGCCTGAGCCGGCTGCCAGCCCGAGGGCTCCTGCCATCGTCAGGATGACCAGCCACCGCGCTCTCCTCACTGCTCCTCCCTCCTCATCTCGTAGCCCTCATGGAGGGCCTGCTTGATGTCTGCGATGCGCTGGCGGCAGTCAGCCTCCAGCCGCCTCCTGACCATGCGGATGGTCACGATGGCGCTCAGCACCGCCCCGATGCCTGACAGGAAGGCCCCCACCGCTGCCCAGTCGATGGGCATGGGCTTAGGGGAGCCTGAGGGCCTGGCCTGGTGTGACGTTGGCAGGGTCGCGGAGCCCGTTGAGCTTGGCTATCTCGGGCCACCTGCTGGCATCTCCCAGCTCCCTGGCAGCGATGTCTGACAGGGACTCCCCGCCCCCGAAGGTGGTGGTGGCAGTCCTGGTGTGGCCCTTGAGCCCTGGCTTGGAGGTCTTCTTGGCCTGCACCCGCTTCTGGGCAGCTCCAGGCTTCTTCTTCTGGGCCTTGGCCTTGGCCCTGCGGCGGTTGGCAGCACACTTCTCCTGGAGGTGGACATCCTCCACGTACTCCAGGAGGGCCAGGGTCACCTGCTGCCTGACCCGATCCCCGTTCGCGTTCATCAGGGCATCGCCCCAGGTCAGGGTGTCGATGACCCAGGTGCGGGCCTGGTAGGGGATGGCCTGGCCCCTGCCTTGAATCTTGACCTTCGGGGGCTCGCCGTTGGCCCCTGTCATCAGGCCCATGCGCTCCAGGGCGGTTATCTGAGGCTCCACGCTCGTCCCTGAGGCCCAGCCGTCCAGGAGGATGGGCAGGGTGAGGTGCAGTCCAGGCGGGGCCTTGAAGGTCGTGATGGGCGAGCGCCTGGGGCGCTCCACCTCCTCCCAGCCGCCGTAGCCCTGGGTGATGTCTGGCCTCTCGTCGCTCAGCCTGGCGTTGACCGAGAGGGGTGGGTCAACGGTGTAGACCCTGACCCAGCCGGTGTGGGACTGGAGCGCCACCTCAGCGCCTCGCCAGCTTGTCGGCGGTCACCCTGGCCACTGACTGGGCCAGCACCTTGCGATCCAGGTAGACCGGCACCTCCACCACCAGGTCACCTCCACCTGCGGCTGCCCCAGCCACCGCTGCCTCCGGTGCCGGCAGTGGCAGGACGCTGGCTCCTCTGGGCAGGGTCACCATCTCAGGCCCTCGCTCACCCACCAGGGCAGCTCCACTGCGGTGCACGTAGCCGCCTGAGGCCAGGAGGGGCACGGTCGGCAGCCCGATGGTCTTGCCTCCGAAGTGGACAGGCCCGACCTTGAAGCCAGGCAGCTTGAAGTGCAGGGCGTTCCACCCGCTGATGAGGGTGTTGAGGGCTGACTTGATCGCTCCCACCACTGACTGGAAGACCCCGGCGATGCCGTTGGCCACTGAGGTGGCCTTCGACTTGACTGCATCGAAGACCCCTAGCAGGAAGTCCTTGACCTGCTTCCAGTGGGTGATGACCAGGGCTGCGGCCACCCCGAAGGGGCCGAACAGAGCCCCCACCAGTAGCGGCCAGTTCTGCTTCACCCAGTTGAAGACCACCTGGGCTGCCTGGAGGATGCCCTGGAAGGCAACCTTGGCCATCGCCCAGGCCTCCTTGACCCCATCCCTAAACCATTTGCAGTGCTTCCATAGCTCGTAGATGCCGATGGCCAGGAGGGCGACGGCTGCCACCACCCCCAGGGTGATGCCCACCACTGGAGCTGCCGCAGTCTCAAAGACGGTGGTGGCGATGGTGGCGGCGACCATGGCCACCTGGTAGGCCACGAAGGCTGCGGTCAGGGCTATCACCACGACCTTCATCACGGTGGCGTTCTTGGTCAGGGGAGCCAGGAAGCGGGCCAGGTTGACGAGAATCTTGCCGATGCTGATGAGGACGGGCAGGAGGGCCTGGCCCAGTTGCACCTTCGCACCCTCCCAGGCCGCATGCATCTCCCGCTGCTGCTCTATCAGCTTCTTGGCGTTGTCGAGGCCCTTGCCCCCGATGTAGTTGCCGTACCGCTGCTGGATGCCAAGCTGCTCCTCTATCCCCTTGCGGCCCTTGGCCAGGATGGGCAGGAGGGTGATGCCGGTGCGCCCGAATAGGGTCTGGGCGGCAGTGGATCGCTCAGCCGGGTTGGTCATCTTGGAAAGGGCATCAGCCACGCTGAGGATGACCCCCTTGGTGTTGCCTGAGCGGATCAGGTCGAACGGGACGTGCAGCTTCTCCAGGAGCCCCCTGGCCTTGTCACCAGCCAGGCCCACCCTGGTCATCTGACCCTGGAGCTTGGCCAGAGCTGCCGGGGCCTTCTTCCCGCCCTCGGCCGAGATGGCCTCGTACTGGCGGTGCAGGAGCTTCATCTGGGAAGTCTCCAGGGCGGTGCCAGTCCGTGACTTCTCCATCTGCTTGGAGAGCGTCTTGAGCCCCACCTGGAAGGAGGTGGTGGCGATGCCGCGCTCCTTGAGCACCCCCACCCACTCAGAGGCGGTCTGGGTGTCCAGGTTGGTCTGCCGCTGGATGGCCACGGTTGACTTGGCCAGGGACTCGGTGGCATCCACCGCCGAGTGGATCGCTCGGGAGGCCCCGTAGAGCACCCCCGCGCCGGCTGCCCACTTGGCGATCCCCTTCCAGGCAGTGGAGGCCTTCTTGCCGGTCTGCTCAGCCTCGGTGCCGATCTTGCCCACTGCCTTGGAGGCCTGGTCAGCACCAGACACGAACTGCCTGACCTGCTCCAGCTTGAGCAGGATGGAAACGATGTCGGTGTTAGCCACGGAGTCTGGCCCTCACGAAGGCGTTGGCGATGTGGACGGCCAGCCGCTTCTCCAGCTCGTACTGGAGCCGGTCGGCCTCCTCTGCGATGGCGAGCAGGGTGGCCCGCTCGGTGGAGTCCCTGGTGGTCAGGAAGCGCCAGGCAGGCAGGCCCAGGAGCGCGAGCTGGGCGGCTGCCCTCACCTCCGTCAGGCTTCCCCCAGGGCCTCCTCATCCAGCTCCACCCCGCTGGCAGAGGCCCACTCCATGTAGTCGAAGGCAGCCCTGCCCACCGCTATCTCGGGGCTGGGTGCGAACCCGAACAGGTAGCGCACCACCTCCCTGGTGGGCAGGCTCGGGCTGAGCCCCAGGCTGGCGGCTGCCGGCGAGTGGGCCAGGGAGCCCAGGGTGACTGGCTCCCCGTCCGGGTCGGTCATCACCTCGTAGGGCTCACTGGTGGTGTTGCGGCCCAGGATGGCCAGGCAGGCAGCGATGAGGTAGTCGGCGTTTAGGTTGAAGTCTCGCTCAGGGCTCCTCGACTTGATGACCCGATCAGACAGTTGGGCCTGCTTGGCCCCCGTGATCGTTCCAAGTCTGAGCTGGAGCAGGCCTCCGGTGCCTGGCACGTCCAGGTCTAGGTGGCGGTCAGCCCCCAGGGCCTCCCGGCGCTGCCTGAGGGTGTCCCAGACTGAGTGGGCAGCTCCAGGCAGGTGTCCGTTTCCGTTGCCGGGGGGGATGACCAGGGTGGCCTCCTCCTCCACCTCCTCCACCATCTCCTCCACCAGCTCATCGGGAGGAGCCATCACGCCACCGTGCCAACCGGCGTCATCTCCAGCTCCAGGAGGGCAGCGTCCACTGCCTCGGAGTCCACCTCAGGAGGTGTGACCCGCTTGAGCTTGCCGGTGTAGGTGATGGGTCGCATGCCGCTGACGTTGCCGTTGACATCCAAGGGCTGCTTCTTGACCACCACGGTGGCCTTCCCCACCAGGGGCATGAGCCAGTGGATGATGGCGTGGATGCGCTGGAGGTCGTAGATGACCGACACCACCACGTTGGCCACGTTGACGGAGCCCCCGAGGCTGATGCGGTTGCCCATCCCCCCAGGCTTGTAGGTCATCTCGTCGGAGTCGATGTCACCACCAGTGAGCTTGTCCCAGGTGCCGAGATTCTTGCCCGCCACCGTCACGGTGATGTCGTACTGGTCTTTCCTGGAGCCAGCCATGGCTTCCCTCCTCTCTAGGCGGCGATGGCCTCAGTGGTGGCCACCTTCACGATTTCGATGACCACCCACTCAGCGAACGGGCTCATCCGCACCTGGATGACCGCATGAAGCTCGCCGTTGGCGATGGTCTGGGGGGTGTTGACCGAGGGGCCAACGTTCACATCGAAGGCCTCATCCGGGGTGGCCCCGTAGAGGCTGCCAGCCTCGTAGAGGGGCACCAGCATGGCCCTGAGGTCACCGCCGAAGCTGGCGATGGTCTTGCCTCTGCCGTCGATCTGGGAGAAGACGTAGCCCTCCCCGATGGCCTCGGCCTGGGCGACGATGCCCATGTTCATCCTGGCCCAGCCCAGGGACTCCCAGACTGCATCGGGGCCATCGGGGTCTACGCAGGTGCGCCAGCCGTAAGTCCTGACCCCGCCGTAGATGAGCCTGGCCATATCGCAGCCAGCCTCGTTGAGGTCTTGGTACTCCAGGTCGGTGTAGGTGGCTGCCACATCCAGGGCGAAGGTGCTCTGGCCCAGCTCACCTGCTGCCGGCACGTTGGGGCTCATGGTCGCGTCATTCCTGCCGCACATCCCTGCCACCAGGGCGGCGTAGGGGATGTTGCGGGTGGTGCCTCCTGCCACTCCTGGGCAGACAGCGGTGGGTGCGAACAGGGCTCCGTAGCGGGCGTTGGTGTCGGTGCTGAGGGCAGTGGCCGCAGCCTGGAGGCTGGAGGCATCCCCGTCGGCGGGGCTGAGCAGGGCCACCCGGTTGGCCTCGGCAGCGTGAGCCAGGAGAGCTGACTGATTCGTGGCGACCGGCCCCAGGGCATCATCAGCGATGAAGACCTGGCCAGGCCCCAAGTCCTTAGTCAGCACCAGGAGGGCTGAGGCCAGCCCAGGGTCAACGGCCTGGAGGGCCACCTCGTACTGGCTCTGCTCCTTGGCGGCGGTCTGGGCGGCAGCTCCCACCTTCTGCTTGATGGCGGTGATGTTCTCGGCCTTGGTCTTGCCCTCGGTGTCGATCCCGAGGCCCTGGGCGACTGAGGCCACGTCACCTGCGCTCATGGCTGCCAGCCCCTCATCACTGAGGTCTGGGGTCGGGGAGCTGACCACCTTGAGGGTGCCGGTGTAGTTCGTGGGGGCTACGTAGAGCTTGGCTCCGCCCTCGCGGAAGAAGGCCTCAGCCCCGTCATAGGCATCGCTGCCCCCCTGCCTGTCACCGAAGACCGCCACGTACTCGGTGAGGCTCTGGACGAGCTGGTAGGCAGGCCCCTGGCCAGTCGCACCCAGAAGGAAGCCCACCCCCGTGTCGGTGGGGGCTGACCTGGGCAGAGGCAGGGCTCTGCTGATGACATCGACTCCTGGGCGCATCTGCGCCTCCTCTCAGTCTTCGGGGAGCGGGTCGGGCGGGACGTAGTGCTCCACTGTCTCGGAGTGGGTCTTGACGGTCTGGTACGGGGGCCAGGGCAGGGTGTCGTCCGGGCTGAGGGGCACGTCTGGGGTGTTCGGCCCCATCCCCCAGGAGGCCACGGACTCCACCTCCACGGTGAAGTTGGCCATGCCGGCCCCCAGGCTCCTGATGTCGTCATAGGGGAGCTGGTCGTAGTTCTCGTCCTGCCAGTCCACCCCCAGGGTTCGCTCACCCAGGCTGGGCCTCTGGAGGAGCAGGGTGCGGTGGGCAGCGATGTAGAGCATGGCCAGCCGGTGAGTCTCGGCCTCGGTGCGGGCGCTGACGATGATGGCCAGGCCCATCTGCCAGCGGGCGTTGTAGCTGCCATCCCCGCTCATGGATGGCCTCTCAGCCAGTCCCACCGAGATGAGCAGACCTGCCGGGAGCTGGTCTTCTGGCCACTTGTCCAGGGAGGGGCCAGTCACCCACGACTTCACCCTGGCCAGGTCGTGGCCACTGAGCCCTGACTGGCGCTCCACCTCGGCCAGGTAGGTGGATGACCAGGTGGCCAGCTCCTCCATGCACCACTGCTCCACGTCCAGGCCAGTGACGATCTGGCCGAAGATGCTGGGCTCAGTAGTGCTCACGGCGATCCGTTGCGATGTAGTGGCTCACTGTCTCCTTGATGCCTGCTCGCTGCTTGGTGGTCAGGCCGACCAGCTTGCGCTTGGGCACCCCTGTCCCGGTGTCGTGGTAGAAGGCATAGGGCACCTTGGTGCCGAAGCGAAACTCCCCTGGCTTGGGCTCATCCACCTGGCCGGCAGCTCCAGCCTCGGTGAGCGACTTGTAGAGGGTGTCGGTCAGCCTGAGGGTGGCTGGATTCTGGCCCTCGGCTGACTTCTTGGCCTTGGTGGAGTCGGCCAGGGGTGGCCACTTGGGCCTCTGATTCTCCCCAGCGAAGCGCTGCTTCTCGGACTCCAGGAAGACCCCCCTGATGATGTGGTCGAGAGGCCTGACATCCTCAGCTCGCTTGCCCATGGCCTCCAGGTCACGCTGGGCCTTGATGGCCCCCGTCACCTCGGTGAGGAGCTTTAGACCGGGGCCGGCCATGCCAGCTCCGGGTCAGAGGCGTAGATGAAGGAGTGCGGCAGGCTCGTCCAGGAGCCCACTGGCAGCACCTCCATATCGTAGGAGGGCAGGGCTCCTGCGCCGCCTCCACCACTGACGGCATCCATGAGGGCCTGGAGGTCGTCCAGGTACTCCTCCCGGAGCTGGGTGTAGGCAGAGCGGTCAGTCCTGACCTGCTCGGGGAAGTACGACTTTTCGACCCTGAGGGCTGCCCGGTAGGCGACCAGGCTGGCGAAGGCGGTCTGGGCCTCTGCTGGCCAGGTGGTGGTGTCTCCGAACCTGACCCCGACCAGGGCCATGGCGGCGGTGATGTGCCCCTCCACCTGGTCACCAGTGGGCCTTGTCTCATCATCGAAGGTGCCCACCTCGTTGCCGTTGGAGTCCTTCGTCCTCGCTCTGAGGAGGAGGGCGACATCATCCACGGTGGGCCTGGTGGGGTCTGGTGTGCTCATGGGCTGGGGTCAGGCGGGTAGGGGAAGCCAGGGATGCGGAAGCTGCGGGGGCTCATGGGTATCCAGCCCCCGATGGTGTCCAGCTCGTAGAGCAGGTCGTAGTTGCGCTGCCACCAGTCCTCGGGCCAGGAGGCCGGGGGCCTGGTCTGCTTCTCCCACCAGAGCTGAGGCCGCAGCCCGACCCCCGCCCACCTGGGTGCACTGGTCAGGGCAGGCGAGGGCTCGGGCAGAGGCATCAGGGGCCTCCGATGGCGAAGCTGGCCGGGGCAGACTCAGGCCCGTTCGGTGGCACGTTCACCACCGTGACGGGGATGTCTGGGTCGGCCCCTGGGAACAGGCCAGCACTGATGACGGTGGTGAGGGTGTCATCGGCTGGGTGGCTGGTGCGCTCCTGGACACCCCCGAAGCAGATGACTGCATCAGGGGTGAAGTCGGAGCCCGTGACCGTCAGGAGCACATCCTCAGGAGGCCCCACTGGACAGGAGGCCGGCTGGATGTCAGCGATGACGGGGTTGTAGACCTGGGGGTAGCCCAGTGTCTCCTCCGCATGAGCCCCAGTCGGCGGGTCAGTGTCCTCGGCTGGAGGCAGGGTGACTTCCGCCCAGGTGGAGTGGGTGGAGTCGGTGCTCAGCCCTGGGTCGTAGTCAGCCTCGGACATCAGCTCTCCTTGGACGGGGAGCTGCGGGTGGTCTTGGTGCTGGTCTGCTGCGGCGTGGCCTCAGTGGCCCCCGCACTCGGCTTGCCCAAGGTCTGGATGACCTGGGGGCCTGAGGGCGGATTCTGCTCCTCATGGCTTGCCGCCTCGTAGGTGGAGTCCCTGGCATCGCTTGAGAGCGTCAGGTCAGGGGCCTCCAGCTCAGTGGACTCGTCAGCCATCTGGTGGCCTCCTAGGTCGCGTTGACGATCTTGACGACTGACCTGTTGAGGTCGTGCACCATGAAGCCCAGGCGAGTCTCATAGCGCACTGCCGTCAAGTTCTCCTGGAACAGCTTGCGGTCGGTGGTGCCATCGTTGACCGTGGCCTCGGAGCTAGTGGTCAGGGTCACGTCCTTCCTGACCCGAACGTGCAGGTTGGGCCGGTAGACCACGAAGCCCAGGACATCTCCTGCTGCCGGCGCGGCTGAGGCCACCGTCAGGTTGGTGCTCACCTCAGAGGTCAGGCCATAGAGCGGGTCACGACCAGTGCCAGGCCCGTAGATGGGCAGGGTGGTGTCGAAGCTGGAGCGAGCATCACGGATGGCCTGAGCGAACCCGAAGCCAAGCAGGACGCCCATGTTCCCAGCCCCGCCGTAGCCGTTGGCCTCCAGGATGCCCATGGCTGCCGAGATGGCGAGCTGGAGCCCGTCAG
>Ga0126369_10001581_pt1 | contig 15849 bp, 14 predicted proteins | sample PanSoiMetaPlot_1_FD_109646 | JGI IMG/M metagenome (GOLD analysis project Ga0126369, IMG submission 109646) | Tropical forest soil microbial communities from Panama - MetaG Plot_1 | ecosystem: Environmental > Terrestrial > Soil > Tropical forest > Bulk soil | place: Panama | collected 2016-02-17 | reverse complement strand
TCTATTTGACGGCGATGGGGCGCCAGGACGAGGCGATGCGGGAGATCCAACGAGCCCGCGAGCTCGATCCGCTCTCTCTGGCGATCCGAACCGATATTGGATTCGAGATGTATTACGACCGGCAGTACGACCGGGCCATCCAACAGTTGAAGACTACGCTGGAGATGAACCCCAACTTTCCCTTGGCTCGTCTTTGGCTAGGCCGCGCCTATCAGCAGAAGGGATTGTACGAGGAAGCCATTGCTGAATTTAGTCAGACAGCGAGCGTTTTGCGCGAATGGGTGCCAACAATCGCCGCAATTGGCTACGTGCAGGGGAAAGAGGGGCGCAGAGCGGAAGCGCTGAGGACCTTGGAACAATTGAAGGAGTTAATGCGGAAAAGGTACGTCACCGCGTATGGGGTCGCGCTCGTCTATGCTGGCTTGGGCGATAGCAATGAGGCATTCGCCTGGCTGCACCAGGGTATTGAGGAGCGCACTCACTGGTTGGTGTGGCTAAAGCTCGATCCGCGATGGGACGACTTGCGTTCGGACCCGCGGTTCGGACAACTCATTGCTCGGGTTGGCCTCTAGCAGCAAGACTCGACAGAATACCTACTCCTCCGGAGCTCTCCTGGCGTCGGCAGCTCGATGTACGTCCGAAAGCTGCCCCACCGCCGTGAGCCAGTTTTTCTCCCGTTGTCGCTATAGGCGCTCAGGAGGAATGGTCAATGAAACGAAGCATTATCAGCTCAATTGTTGTAGCCGCTTTAGCCGGTGTATTTGTCGTGCGTCCGATGGCTGCCGCGCCGGCGCAGGCTAGCCGAGTAGACTCCGAAAAGCGCGGCCCAGCCGGCGGCTGGGCGGTAACGGTAACCTTCCCGAGCGGGCAAGCGAATGTTCTAGTGCTGCTGACCGCCGGCGGCGGCGCGCTGAGGACCAGTCAAAACGACTTTCTCTCGGCCTCGCTGGCAAGCCCATCCTATGGATCCTGGACATACTTAGAGAAAGGACGTGCGATCGGGATTACCTTCCACAACTTCAGATATCGCCCCGACGGCCTCATCGGCACCTCGAAGATTCGGGTGAGAGCCACCCTGAACGAGGCGATGGACGAGTTCACCGGCCCCTTCACCACACAGCTCCTGGACCTCAACGGTGAAGTCGTCGCGACAATCAACGGGACCGTCGACGGCAGGCGCATCCAGGTCGAGCTGCCCGACGAACGCATTGGCCCGGGGACAAAGCCATGAGAGGCAAGGCAGTTTGGCTAGGAGCAGCGGTACTCACTTTTATCCCGTTGTTGGTTTCGCGTGGGTTCGCTACGTTCGGTAGTGGTTTTCAACCTATGGGAGACGAGCTTGAAGCGAGATGAGGTGATCGCGGTGGGGCAGCTTTCAATTCGATATCTCCGCGACGGAGCCAAGGACAACGCGATCGGCGCTTTTGAAATGACTGTGCCCCCGGGTTCGAACGTGCCGCCGCCGCACAGCCACTCCCTCAACGAAGAATACGTTTACGTCCTCGAGGGTCACTTGCGCTACTCCGTGAATGACCTGACTCGCGATCTCGCACCAGGAGACTCGATGTCCACGCCGCGCGGAGCGGTGCATGGGTTCAGCAACCCGTTCGATGCTCCAGCGCGCGCCCTCGTGGTGCTCTCGCCTGACATCGGTGCGCAATACTTCCGCGACGTTGCCGCAGTGTTCGGCGCGGGCGGCCCGCCAGACAAGGCGAAGCTCGTCGAGGTGATGGGCCGATATGGTCTTCAACTGCCTAAACCGCCGGCCCCGGCCTAGCGACTCGTGTTGAGTGCCGGCTCACCGTTGGCCACTGTTCTTCATTGATGCCTTCAGTTTCTCGAAGCTCTCAGTGATGCCATCGATCGCGGGCACTGGCACTTTGTGATCCGGGACGGCGGTCATTTCCGGACGAGCACCAGGCAGCGGTGTCAGTGGTCCGACGCGCGGTCTGATTTTGCCTTGACTTGGCAATCCCGCGGTGCGCATTGCCTGCGACCTCAGGTGTCTCTTCCGGGGGGACTCAGAAGACCGATCCAAGGGCAAGCACTGGCAATCATTGTTGCGTCCTTCCCGCTTCTCTTGCCTCTCGCCGGAAGGAGGGTCGTCGATGAATACCAAGCGATTGCGTGTGGCTGTTCTCGCTTTATTGCTGGCGCCCTGGGTAGCGCTCGGTGCCGTTACCAGACTGGAGATCACCGATCGTGTCCCCTTCGCGAACGGCATGAGCTTTGGGGACGTCGGACCCTACGAGAAGGTTAAAGGCCGCCTGCACTACGAAGTCGATCCTGCCAATTCGGCCAATGCGCAAGTGTTCGATCTGCAATTTGCACCCCTCAACGACAACGGGAAGGTGGAATTCGCCGGGGACTTCATCCTGCTCAAACCCGCGGACCTCCCGCGCGGCAATCACCGGCTGCTCTACGACGTGAACAATCGCGGCAATCTGGTCGCGCTCGGCTACTACAACAGCGCTCCCGGAAGTAACGATCCCAGCACGGCTGGGGATGCCGGCAACGGCTTCTTGATGCGGCAGGGCTATTCGTTGCTTTGGAGCGGGTGGAATTGGGATGTGGTTCCAGGCGGAGGGCGGATGCAGATCGATCTGCCGGTTGCAACCGACGGCGGCAAGACAATCAGCGGCCTGATCAACACCGAGACGGTGACCGCGACTCTCACTGGCCCGGATCGATGTCAACCCGTCGCTTGGGGCAACAGCTGGGGATATGAGCCGCTCGACCCTCGGGATCGAAGCGAGGCGGTCCTCACGGTGCGGGATGAACCGCTGGGACCGAGGACGTACATTTCTGGAAATCTTTGGGAGTTTTCATTCCAGCCAGTCCAAGCTGGGATCGTCACAAACTTGTGCCTGAACGACGGGGTGGGGATTGAATCCGGCCGGATCTACGAGCTCATCTATCGAGCCAAGGATCCAAGGATAACTGGTCTGGGTCTGGCGGCGGTTCGGGACGCGGTGTCGTTTTTCCATTTCGAACCGCAGGACAGCTTCGGCACACCGAACCCACTGGCCGTGGACGGCACGCCCGACCCCGAGTTCGCGTACATGTTCGGCTCGTCACAATCGGGGCGCCTCATCATCCACATGCTCTGGCAAGGCTTTCACGTCGATGAGGAGGGTCGAATGGTGGCGGAGGGCCTCATCCCCCACATCGCGGGCGGCGGAAAGGGAGGGTTTAACTGGCGGTTCGCCCAGACGACACATCATCCGAGCCATCTCGAAGGCCGATACTTTCCAGTCGACTTTTTTCCGGCCACTTACGAGCCGCTCTACGATCCCCTGAGCGGTGGGTTTGCCGGCATCCTCGATAGGGCCCGGGAATTGGGGAAAGTGCCTTTGATCGTCCAGACCGATCATGAGCTCGAATACTGGACGCGCGGCGCCTCACTGCTCACCACGGACCCACTCGGGACCTCCGATGCTCCTTACGCAGAGAACGCGCGCTTCTACTTGCTCAACGGAACCCAACACGGCACGCCGCCGAGCCGGACGCGCGACATTTATCTGTACTCCGGTAATGTCGTCGATCAGCGGCCGATCGGACGCGCGCTGCTGGTGGTGCTCGACAACTGGGTGAGCCGCGGGATTGAGCCGCCGCAGAGTCGATATCCACGCATCGACCAGGGCCAACTCGTCACGCCCGCGCAGAACAAGGCAATGCTGCCGGCGATTCCTGATCTGACCGTCAACCCTGGCGACTCCGAGCAGGCGTGGTGGGTGGACTACGGCCCGCGCTTTTTCACCGAGGGAATCCAGACGAACGTGCCTCCGACGATCCGTGGCGAGTACCAGAACCTGGTGCCCATCCCCGACGTCGACGGCAACAGCCTGGGCGGACTTCGGATGCCGGAGGTACAGGTCCCACTGGGCACGAATCTGGCTTGGAACCCGCGCAATCCGGCGATTGGGAACCCCGGCTTCCTCGCGCGCTGGGACGGCTCGTTCTTCATGTTCCCACTCACCGAGGATGAGCGGATCGCCACTGGGGATCCGCGCCTTTCGATCGCCGAGCGCTACAAGGATCAGGACGACTATGTTTTTGCAATCGCCGGAGCGTGCGAAAGGCTTGAAAGGGACGGGCTGCTGCTCGACGAGGACGCGCAACACATCGTCAGCCAAGCGCAAGCGATGGAGTGGCCTCCGGTACCAACCGAGACATTTCCGTTCTGGCAATTGCGCCGGTGAGATGGCGCGTCCCTCTGACCGCCACCTTTGAAAGTTGAGCGAACAGGATCACTTCAGGAGATGCTTGGCCACTGAGCGCAAAAAAAGAAGCGCCCGGCGGTGAGACCAGGCGCCTCGGGTTCAACGACCTACTTCCCTAGGCTGCTTTCTTCTCGGACGTCGACGAAGTTTCCGCCTGGCTCGCTGTCGGTGTGGCTTTGCGGTCGACCAATTTCAACACCTCGAGGAGCTTTCGTCCGTTTTGAAGGAGTTTCATCCCCTCCTCTTTAATCGCCTTGAGTCCCTCGCCCTTCTTGAAGGCCTCGACAATGCGATCTCGGATGGAAACGAAGTAGCGAATCAGGTCGCCGACGCCGGCTATCAGCAGAAGCAGCGCCAGGAGGGCGACTAAGGAACCCACATAAGAGGGCAGCAGCAGATCGCCGATGAAGCCCACCAGGACCGCAAGACCAATCATGGCGAGAGGCCTCCACAGCACCGGCGAGGGCAGTTTCGGCGCGTAGTCCGCTACGTTCTTCGCCTTGCGAATGACCCGACCCGCCGATTTGCGAACCTGCTTTCGGCGCCTGGTCGCGCTCTGGAGCTCGCGCCAAGAACAGTCGCGAAATTTCTTCGCGACCACCGAGCCACCCGGGCGAGGAACTTCGACCTCCAGATCCCCCGGATCACCCACGGGCTCCGAACGGTGCTTCAGGTCGTGGAGCGTAATCAGCTTCTGGAGCTTCGAGACTCCCCAACGCGTCGAATGCTCCTCGTTGAAATATTTTGCCACCGACGCATGCGCATAGAGGGTTTTGTCGTCCATGTCGGGAAGCTCTTTCTGCGCCCACTCGCGAGTCTCCTTGTATCCCTTCTTCAAGGCGAGGTGAGCCTCATCGACCTCATTGACTTGCTTTCCTTGTCCCCACTTGGCGGCCTGCTCCTGCTTGTAAAGAGCACGGATTTTGTCGAGAGCTTCCTCCAGCGTCTTGGGTCCTTCGTTCGAAGTTGCAGGAACGTCACTCGCCGTGTCCTTGGTAAGCGGAGCGCTTTCTTCCGAAGACCGAGGCGTGTCCTCTTCGGACTCTTTCGGTTGCATCGTGGGATTAACGTCCTTTGCTTCCATCGGCGTACCTCCAGCAAAAGCCCGGTTCATTCCGGGTCGCGGATTCGGACGGTCGACCCAGGGTACTTATTTACCGACGGTGGAGACGAGCATCCCGCTAACCAGAGCGTGAGCGACGTCAAGTCCACCGCAGCCACGGGCCCTCGATGCACAGCGTTACGATTGTTCCGCCGGCCCTGAAAGTATTGATGAGAGCTGCACAGAAATTCTGAGCAAAACGGAGCGCTCAGTTCTGCTCAGAATTTTGGGCCGAGCGCACCCATCGCCTTCAAAGGCCGGAGGGGCAGAATGACGTTCTGGGATTCACCCTTCGCGGTCATCAAGTGACATGAGGATCTCGTAGGCCGCGGTCACTCTCTCGAGGATAGGAAAGTTCTTGTTGGCCAGGATAACGATGCCGAGGCGCTTCTTCGGGACGAGCGCTACATACGCCCCGAAGCCAGTGGTTGAACCGGTCTTGTTGATCCAGACGTCTTCGCGCGGTTCCTGGGGTGGCTTTATCTCGGTCACTGGGGTCGCATTGAAGATCATCGCCGAGGAGTTTCCTTCGAGCAGCGCCTTCAACGCGACCGGATAGGAATATTGCTCCCAGATCAGGTCCTGCGTCATCACCCCGGCCTTGAAGTAGCCGGTGTGCGTATCGGTGATCGCCCGCTGGAGCTTCTCGTCCAGTTTGATCAGATTCATGTTGGCGTTCACGAAGCGGATCATGTCAGCGACCGACGATTTGACCCCATAAGCTTCTGACGACAGCACGCCTGGCGACATGCGGACCGGTGCGCCTTGGTTCGAGTAGCCCTGCGCGTAGTCTGGCATCTTCGCAGCCGGAACGTTGATGAAGCTACTCGTCAGACCGAGTGCCGGAAACAGGCGCTGCTCCATCAGAGTCTCAAAATCCTGACCCAGGGCTATCGCCGCGATCAAACCGAGCGTGCCGATGCTGGGATTGGCGTAAGTGCGATACGTTCCTGGGGCGTAGGTGGGCCGCCACTCTTTGAGATACTGCATTAACTGATCGTTGTTACGGACGTTGGTCGGCACCTGCAATGGGAGTCCGCCGGGAGTGTGCGTGCCCAGATTGAGGAGGCTCACCTCGCCGAACTTGCTGCCTCGCAACGACGGCAGGTACTTGCTCGCTTTGTCCAACAGCGACAGATAGCCACTGACTTGCGCCTGGGACGCCAAGGTGGCGGTAAATGTTTTCGATACTGATCCGAGCTCGAACAACGTGTCACCCGTGATTGGCATACGGGTTTCTGTCGATGCTACCCCATAGTGGAACACGTAGGGCTTACCCCCGACCGTGACGCCAACTGCCACCCCGGGAATGTCGTGTTTCACCATCATCGGTCGTATCGCTTTGTCGACCGCACTTCGGATTCGAACTTGCGGATCATCGGCCGCCTGGCGTGCGTCTCTCACCACGACGCGGCCTTTCATCACCACCTTCACGCGCCCCCACGCGGTGATGTCGGTCAGAGGATCGCCGTCAATGGCGACCAGAGCGTCGATAAGACCCGGCAGTACGCTCGCTGCGCCGAGCTCGATGCGGGCGACACCCTCGGGGATGGGGAGCTTCGAGGCCACGGTGGTGATGCGGTCGCCCTCGACCAGTATCACCGCATCCTCGATCCACCGGTCCGCTTTCACATCGAGAGCGCGGGCCGCGTGCACGGCGAGCTTGCGCGCCGGATCCGGCGGCAAGGGTGCGGGCTCGGATGGCGCGGCGACGATCGGTGATGCAGCGATGCGCGACACCGCAGCGGGTTGGGACGCGCAGGCTGGGCCTGGCCAAAGCACCAGAGCAACGAGGCCAGCAGTCCACGCGAACCGCAGGCTACTCTGGCACACCCGAGTGGTCGAGGCCTTCTCGCGCATGCATTTCACGGGTCTCCAAAATGGTGTCAAAGTGGCGAAGAACGAGATGCCGAGGCACGATTGGTAAGCAGCGGATGCGGCTCTCTCCGATCGATCCTCTCGAGCCCAGCGATCTGCGCGAGCCGGAGAGCCTGCTCGTGCTCAGCTGCGGTGACACGACGGTTAAGCAGGCTGTACTTCTGTGGCTGACGGACCACCATCCCATCCGGGGCGTACTGATCCATCACGTTGACGTAAGTTCGCGGTGAAATCTCTTGTGCGATCCACTGCAGAATTCGAGCAGTATCCTCGAGCGCGCTCGGCATCACCAGATGCCGTATCAGCAGGCCCCGCCGAGCGAGCCGGGCTTCGTCGATCGCCAAATCGCCGACCTGAGAGTGCATCTCGCGGATCGCCGCCCGAGCACGGTCGGGATAATCCTTGGCCTTGAGAAACCGAGCACTCGCCTCGGTGTCCCAGTACTTGAAATCAGGCATGTAGATATCAACGATGCCATCCATCAGCTGAAGGCTGTCCAACGAATCGTAGGCGCTCGTGTTGTACACCAGGGGAAGGTGCAGCCCAGCCTCGAACGCGTACGGCAGAGCCTCCAAAATCTGCGGGACCACGTGCTCCGGGGTGACAAAGTTGATGTTGTGGCACCCGCGGGCCTGCAGCTCGAGCATCATTTCCGCTAGCTCACGCGGGCCGACCTCCTCCCCCGCGCCCTCATTCGAGGTTTCCCAGTTCTGACAGAACACGCATTTCAGGTTGCACCAGCTGAAGAAGATTGTGCCCGAGCCGTTCCAGCCGCGCAGGCAGTCCTCCTCGCCGAAATGCGCAAAGTAGCTGGAGACCTTGGCCCGGCGTCCGACTTTGCACACAGCTTTCTCGTCGGCCAGCCGATTGACGGCGCAATCGCGGGGGCAAACGGTGCAGCGCTCGAGCGTGGCGAGTGCGCGCTCCACTCGGCGGGAGAGCAAGCCACTCTGCCAGGTCTCGAGGTAAGCAGGCCAGCTCACGCGATGATGGTGGCAGCGGCGAGGCGAGCTTGCAAGTCGGCCGCGGCCAAAACTCGGGGACGCGGTGTTCGAACCCCGTCTACCGCTGTTCTCGGGCAGCCGCGTTCAAACGGCTGGCCTGCTCCTTCCATCGATCTTCGTTCACTCCCTTCACCAGGAGCCAAAGTGTCAGCGATACTTCTGCGAGTAGGCCGACGACGATTAAGTATCGGAAGAGATAGCTTCCGAGGGTCGGTGCCAAAAAGGTCAGGCCCCCCAAACCGGCGAGCGTGCAGAACACACCCAAAATTCGTGGGAGGAAGCTCGACTTGAAAATGAGGAAGCCGGTCAGAAGAAAATGGAATCCAAAAAATACTATGCTGACGTTCACGACCTGAGAATGCAGTTTGAAAGACAGCAGCGCGAGCGCCTGTAACTGATCCAACTTAAATGCGTTCAAGTAATCCGCCCTCCCCAAGACAACCAAGGGGGCGAGTTGAAACAGGTAGCCGACGGCGGCGATAGCGCAAGCAATGAGGCGAAAGAACGCCGCAAGCAAGGAAAGAGTCCCGTTCACCGGTTTAAACAACGCATAAAACAGAGCTGCCACGGCGATGGAAAATGCGGTCGAGATCATCTCGAACGCGATACCCGAACGAAACAAGGGCTCGCGAGCCAAAACATTGGCCGCCGTAGCCGCTGCATCGCCCGAGACGACGAACCCGCGAAAGAAGAACACGGCGATTAGTATCGTTAGTATGTTGAGCAAGTAGCAGACGCCGGCAGTCCTGGCCTCGAAACGCGGCGACGCTTCCGCAATTCGTTCCATCATTTCGCAGCCTCCAGTGCCACGGTAGGAGCCGGCACAGGCGGCCGGGACAAAGAAAGGGGTATCGCAAACCTCTTCATCAGCGCTCCAGCCTGAAACGAAGATGGAGCAAGTTGATTGCGCGCTTTTCGAAGGAGACCAGCCTATCGTCAGGACCAGCTTGTTGGGATTCTCTCCGCGCCGAAGATCATCTCCGCGGTCTTCCGCCAAGCCGGACGCAGTTGCAGCCGATCCAGCCAGGCCCGAATGCACGGGTAGGGCGAATAGTCGAAGCCGCCCTCTGCAATCAGAAGCAAGTGAGGGGCGTGCGCTATGTCCGCGATCGTGAATTCGCGCTCGAGCCAGTCCCGATTTGCTAGCGCCGCCTCCAGTACCGGAAGATAACGAGCGAGTTCCTTGGTGCCCGTCTCGACGGCCTTGGTATCCGCGCCGGTTTGCCAGAACGCCTTGACTCGTGGGTTCGTGGATCGAAAGACCGAAATGCAGGCCGGGGTCAAATGACCAGTCTGGAAGAAAAGCCAGCGGTGCACCAACGCCCTGCGATCGAGGGCAGTAGGTACGAGCGCCGCTTTCGGGAACTTCTCGGCCAAATACAAGTTGATCGCGTTCGACTCCCAGAGCTTGAACGAGCCGTCGACGAGGGCGGGGATCTTGCCCATCGGGTTGATGGACAAGTACTCGGCTGAGCGATTCTCGCCCGCTCGAGTGTCGAGCAGATGCGGCTGGAAGGTTGCACCCGCCTCGAGGAGCCCAAAGGCAGCGCGTGCGGAGTTGCCTGAAATGCGTCCGTAGTAGAAATCCATGTCTTGGTATTACACCAAGCCGCATCCGTCATTGGATTAGGTAGCTGCGATGGCTCTTGACTGAACGCAATTTCAGTCGTAGTCCTCCGTTCCGTGAAGCCGCGCCCCATCTCGAATCCACCGAACCCGTGGAGCAGTACCGAGATCGACTATCTGGGCGAGCCGCCTCCAGGGAAGTTGGAGGTGTACGAGGACCAGTCGCGAGAAATCATCGCCCACAACGACAGTCCAGACGTCGGCTTCCGCTTTAGCGTCAATCCTTATCGCGGATGCATGCATGCATGCGCTTACTGTTACGCGCGCCCGACCCATGAGTACCTGAGCTTTGGCGCCGGCACCGACTTCGAAACAAAGATCATGGTGAAGCTGCGTGCAGCCGAGCTGCTGCGCGAAGCCTTCGAGCGGCCGTCGTGGAAGGGCGAACTCTTGATGTTTAGCGGGGTCACCGACTGCTACCAGCCGCTCGAGGCATCCCTTCGCCTCACTCGGCACTGCCTCGAGGTCTGTGCCGAATACCGAAATCCGGTGGCGATCATCACCAAGGCGCCCCTGATTGAGCGCGACATCGACGTCCTCCAGCGGTTGGCCGAGCGTTGCCGAGTCAGCGTGAGCGTGAGTGTTCCCTTCTGGAATCAGAATCACGCCCGCGCTATCGAGCCTCAGGTCGCGACCCCGCGTCGTCGGATCGAAATCATCCGTCGCTTATCGTCCGGCGGCCTCTCGGTCGGGGTCAGCGTCGCCCCGATCATTCCGGGACTCAGCGACGAAGACATCGGCATCATTTTGGAAGAAGCGAAGGCGGCTGGCGCAACACACGCGGGTTACGTGCTGCTGCGCCTGCCAGGTTCCGTCAAGGCAGTCTTCGAGCAGCGGCTGCGAGCGAGCCTTCCGATCCGAGCCGAGCGTGTGATTCATCGCATCCGTGAAACGCGCGGTGGACGGTTGTACGATTCCCGATTTGGCGTGAGAGGTCGTGGTAAAGGACTTTACGCCGAGGCCATCCGAGCCCTGTTTGAGACGACGGCCCGACGGCTAGGCCTTTGTATTTCGCACGACGAGGAACCGACCACGTTCCATCGACCGGAAAAACCCAGAGCCCAGCTCGACCTTCTTTAACGCTCGAGCTGTGGCCACCATCGCCTGCGCTAGCCTTGAGTTTGAGCGAAGCGATCCATGAAGGACACGAGGGTCTTGATGTTGTCGACAGTGACGGCGTTGTACGCCGAGATCCGAATGCCGCCGGCGCTTCGATGGCCTTTGAGCCCCACCATCCCGTTCTTCTTCGCTTCCGCGACGAACCGCTCCTCGAGACCCTCGTTCGGCAAGCGAAAAACGATGTTCATCGTGGAACGGCTGTCCTTCTCCACGGGCGCCTTGTAGAAGCCCGACGTCTTGTCGAGGGCAGCGTAGAGTATTTTGGCCTTCTCGCGATTCCAGGTTTCTATCTGCGCCAATCCTCCGACGCTTTTCACCCAGCTCAGCACGTTGCGCACCATGTAGATCGCGAAGGTGGGCGGCGTGTTGTAGAGCGAATCGTTCTCCGCGTAAGTGGAGTAGCGAAGGATCTTGGGAATGTCCTTTCGCCCCCGGGCCACGAGATCCTGATTCGCAATCACCACCACCACGCCTGAAGGACCCACGTTCTTCTGAGCGCCGGCGTAAATCAGGCCGAAACGCGAGGCGTCAAACCTGCGCCAGAGAAAATCCGAGCTCATGTCGACAATCGACGGCACTGAGCCGGTGGACGGAAAGTCCTGCCACTGAGTCCCGAAGATGGTGTTGTTGCTGGTAATGTGAACGTACGCGGCCTTGGGGTCGAGCTTCAGCTCGGCAGGCTTGGGTATTCGCGTGTAGCGCTTGTCCGGACCCACCGAGGTGGCCGCCACCCGCGGCGTTCCCACCAATTGCGCCTCGGCGAACGCCTTTTCCGACCAGGTTCCGGTTATCACGTAGTCGGCGCTACCTCCTTGCGGGAGAAAATTCATCGGCACCATGGCGAATTGCAGGCTGGCGCCTCCCTGCAGGAAGAGCACGCGGTGGCTATCCGGCAACGACAGCAGCTCCTTGAGCAGGGAGATCGCTTCGTTCTGAACCGCTTCGTACTCCTTGCCGCGATGGCTGTGCTCCATGATCGACATTCCCGAACCCTTGAAGTCCAGGAACTCGTCGCGTGCCCGTTCCAGCGCCGGTAAGGGAAGTGCCGCGGGTCCAGCATTGAAATTGATCACTCGCATTTTGCCTCCGCCACCAATCTACTCGAAGAGATGAAGCACCAAACCGCTTCGCAACTTGGGCTCGAACCAGGTGGACTTGGGCGGCATGATTTCCCCCGCGTCCGCAATCGTCATCACTTGCTCGATGCTCGTTGGAAAGACGCAAAACGCAACCTGGTACTCGCCGGAGCGCACCAAAGCTTCCAGCGCCTCGGGCCCCCGAATCCCGCCTACGAAGTTGATGCGTTTGTCGAGCCGTGGATCGCCAATCCCCAGCAAAGGCCCCAACACGTTCTGCTGCAGAATCGAGACGTCCAGGACTCCCGTATTGGTTCGTTCGACGGCACCCGCTCGCACCGCAAGTCGGTACCAGGTGCCACCCAGGAACATCCCAAACTGGTGGGGCGCCTCTGGGCGTGGGCTCGGCGCCCGGGTAATCATGAAATTGGCGCGCAGCCGCTCCAAAAACTCTACTGGCGTAAGACCGTGAAGATCCTTCACCACACGGTGGTAGCCGAGAATCTGCGTCTGGCTGTCCGGGAAAATCACCGCTAGGAATCCATCCCATCCGCCGATGGCCAAACCCTGCTTCGCGCGCTCCGCTCTTGCGCGAGAAGCCGCCGCCGACCGGTGATGCCCATCGGCCACGTAAAGAGTTGGAACTTCTCGAAACAGCCGAACCAGGTTCGCGGTCTGACCCTGGGGCACTGACCAAAACGTATGGCCAACCTCGTCCTCGGTCACGAAGTCGTAGTCGGGCGCTGCCTCTACAAGCTGCGTGATCAGCTCGTCTATCTCTGGTTGGGCTCGATAAGTGAGAAAGACCGGTTCGTCATTGCCACCGAGCGTTTCGATGTGCCGCGTGCGATCGTCCTCCTTGTCAGGTCGGGTCCGCTCGTGCTTTTTGATGAGCCCGGCGTCGTACTCGTCGACGCTCGCGGCGGCGACCACACCGATCTGAACGTGGCGGCCCATTCGTTGCCTGTAGAGGTAGAGCCGCGGCTCCGGATCCTGAACCAGCCAACGCTTCGATCGGAACGCCTCGAGATTGCGCTTGCCGAGCCGGTACACTTCCTCCGAATGCTCATCGGTGCCGCGCGGTAGGCCGATTTCTGGTCGCGAGATGTGGAAAAAACTTTGAGGGTTTCCCTCCGCATAAGCGCGCGCCTCCTCTGTGGTCACAACATCGTAGGGGGGAGAAGCCACCTTGCGCGCCAGCTCGGGCGGGGGACGCAAGCCTCGAAATGCTTTCAAGTTAGCCAAAGTTGAAGTCCTCGCCGGTCGCCCTGCACACTAATGGTTGCATATCCCTCCGCAATCCCGTTTGCGAATTGGCCCAATAATGCTGCTTACACCTGATCATCAAAAGCGTAAGGTCGGGGAGCGTGAAATCCCTTTCCCTGCGAATCAGCTTAGTGGGCGGTGTCCTCTCGACCGCGACGTCAATGGCAGCCGACGTGTTGATGGTCGTCAACAAGTCGGATGACACGGTTTCCTTCCTGGACGCGAAGACCGGGGCGCTGCAGGGCACTGTGGCCGTCGGAAAGGCACCTCACGAGGTGGAGCTGCTCGCCGATGGGCGCACCGCCGCCGTCTCCAACTACGGGACCCAGGCGGAGCCCGGCTCGTCGTTGACTCTGATCGCAGTTGATGCCCGAGCGGCAAAGGGATCCGTCGCCGTAGGTTCCGGAACCCGGCCACATGGCCTGCGCGCCTTACGAGACGGCCATCTGCTGGTAACCGCCGAGGGTACCAAGGAGCTTCTGATCGTCGACCCTGGTGCGGGCCGGGTAGTCGCGCGGATCCCAACGAACCGGGAAACGTCTCACATGGTTGTGGCCGCCCCCGATGGAACGCGCGCGTACGTTGCAAACATCGGTTCCGGCTCGGTCACCGCCGTCGACCTGGCCACAAGAAAAGTGCTTCAGGATGTGTCCACCGGCAAAGGAGCGGAGGGAATCGACATCAGCCCAAGTGGACGCGAGGTGTGGGTCACCAATCGCGGAAACGACACCGTCTCGGTCATCGACGCGAAGTCCCTCGAAATTGTGGCGACGCTTAAGGCCGCGGAATTTCCGATCCGAATCAAGTTCACTCCCAACGGGAAACGAGCCTTGGTCTCCTGCGCTCGTTCGGGAGACGTCCTGGTGTTCGATGTCGCAGGTCGCAAGGAACTACTGCGCATTCGGCTGGGACTTCAGGCCGTGGCGGGAAGCGAGAAGCACTTGTTCGCCACTCAGTTTGGGAAAAGTCCAGCGCCGGTCGGGCTACTCATGGCCCCCGACGGAAAGCGCGCTTGGGTAGCCTCTACCAACGCCGATCTGGTTTCGGAGCTCGATCTGGGTCAATCCAAAGTCTCTCGAGTGCTCGCATCAGGCAGAGAGCCGGATGGGCTCGCCGGCGCGTTCGAGCAATCTAGGCGGTAAGGATCTCCTCGAAGTGGGCGCGCGCCGCTTCTCGGGGATTCGGGGCGGCGTAGATCGGCCTGCCGACGACCAAAAGGTCAGCGCCCGCCTTGATCGCGAACGAGGGACTCGCGGTCCGCGCTTGATCGTCCATGGCCGCGCTCCGACGAATGCCTGGAGCGCACAGAAAAACCCGCGGCCCCAGACGGCTACGAAGAAGTGAAAGTTCCTGGGGAGAGCAGACGACTCCATCCGCGCCCGCGGCATATGAGCTCTCGGCGAGCTTCTGGACCAGCGCCTCCGGGAATTCGGCGGTTCCCATGGCAAAAAGGTCGGCCGCGGATAGAGAAGTCAGAACGGTAACCGCGAGCACTCGAGGAGGCACCGCTCCCGTTTTCCGCGCGCCTAACCGAACCCCTTCGACGGCTGCACGTACCATCGCCGGGCCGCCCTGAGCATGAATCGTCAACAGGCTCGCGCCGAGCTCCGCCGCGCGCATCGCGGCAAGTTGCACCGTGTTTGGAATGTCGTGAAGCTTTAGGTCCAGAAAGACCTTGGCGCCGCTAGCAGTGAATGCGCGAACCGCCCCCGGCCCGTGTTCGACGAACAGCGACAGCCCTATTTTTACGTAGCCGATGTAGGGCGCCACCTCCTGGTAGAGCGCCTCGGCTTGAGGCAGCGGCAGGTCCAGTGCCACGGCCAGATGCTCGCGAGCCGCATCCGGCGTCATTGGCGCAGCCCTGCCTGGATCCGCTTGCATTCCTTGGCAAGGGCTTCGGCGGAGTCCGCAGGAATCACATTCTTCGCGGAGAAGAGCGCGTAGGACATGAACGAATCCAGCGCTTCGTAGGCCTTGGCTCGCCGAATGGATTCTTCGCCGAGGTTTTTAATCACCTGCTCCACGTCCAGCTCGCCTTGGGCAGAGAGTTGCACGCCGGCGAACGCCTCTTCCATCCCTGGGAGCGGATCCTTCAGAAAGGACTGGAGGTCCGATAGGTCTTGCCCTGCGGCGGTGAGGGCGCGGCAAATCGCTTGAACCAGCGAGGCATAGAGCTGGAGCGCGGAACCTCGAGCGGTCTCCTTCGACTTGGATTCGGAGGTCGCAGGTTGCGCCCGTTGCGGGACGAGGGCGCCGCTCGCCAAGCAGGCTTGCACGCCGCTGAGGAAGGCATGCTCTGAGCCCTGGAACAGCGGCCGCAGCGCTTCCAGTTCCCCGCCCTCGCCGATCCGAGTCAGGAAGCCGCGCATCGCCTCCGGAAATTGCCCGTTGCCAGGCATCACGCGCGCCGATGGAGGCAGATTTCGGCGCAGGCGCTCCACCTCCTCTGCCCGCTTCATGCCTTGCAAGACGATCGATCGGGTACTTTCAGGCAGTTTCAACGCGTCCTCGTAGAGCGAGAGTCCTTCGAGGAAGGCAAACTCTCCGTCGCTCAG